>ENA-UOJJ01001355-UOJJ01001355.1-human-gut-metagenome-genome-assembly--contig:-CS66-NODE-1355-length-36488-cov-54.509566_pt1 | contig 36488 bp, 20 predicted proteins | sample MGYA00242343_ERZ723890 | MGnify/ENA metagenome assembly ERZ723890
AGCATTTTGGCAACGCAGATGCCGTGCCGCAGCCGCCGGAGCGGTGCTTAAACCGCAAGGCGGGAATTGTGCGGTGTTGCCCTTGGTTTTCAGATACGCCTTAGCCCGCCAAAAAGGCCGCAAACTTTTTGTGCAGTTCTTCCTCGCTCAGGGTTGGGCTGTCCACCGTCAGTTCGCGCGCCAGGTTCAGGGCAAAAATACCCATGATGGATTTTGCATCCACGCAGTAGCGCCCGGAATGCAGGTCCACATCTCCGGGCACAGTGGCCGCAATGCGGTTAAACTCTTTCACTTCACCAATGCTGTTCAGCCGGATGGTAACACTTGCCATTGCCAGTTTGCTCTCCTTTTTGCCGCGGGCATCTGCGGTGTTCTGCCGCCAAAAGCCCGGCTAAAATGTAATGTTCAGCTGCTTGATGCAGGCAGCATCCCCTTTGGTGCCGCCGCGGGCGTACAGGGCCAGGCGCGCGCCGGTCCAGGTTGCCTTGGCAACGGGTTGGGCTCCCCCCAGCGGCACTACGGTGCCATCTGCTGCCAGCAGGGCATACTGCACCTGCTTGGCAGCCGTTATTTTCATTGTAACGGTTATTTCATCCGTGTCAACCATTTTTTCGGCAAGGATCGTTTCTTCTGCATCGCCGGTGGGGGCAAGGTCTTTCACCATGCCCTGTACCAACTGCACGGTGCAGCCCTGCGCGGTGCGGCAGAGCTCAATGGCGGAATATTTCTGCCCCATCACGCTAAGCCCTACTTTAGCTCCGGCGCCGCACCCGGCCAGGCCAAGGGTAACGTTTGCGGTAAAATCCGCTGCAGGCAGCATCTGACTGAGCACATTGGGCTGCCGCCACAAACTTCCGCTGGCCCCGCAGACCAGATGCAGTGCATCCCCTGCCACCGGGCGCAGCCAGGCTTCGGGCTGGGGGTTGGCCTGCCATTGCCATTGCAGGCCGGGCTTGCCGTTTGTAAAGCTGTCCCCTATTTGCAGGCCGGGACCAGCTTCGCCTTTGGGGCAGTCCCACTCGGTCACCGGCTCGCCGATGCCATCGCCGTTTTGTTCCAGGCCGATGAACGGCCAATCGCTGTGCCAGCACATAGGCTGCAGGTGTACCACGCGGCCCAGTTCAAACCGGTCCTGGAAATGCAGGAACCAATCGCTGCCGTCCGGCGCTGTGACCCACGCGCCCTGGTGGGGGCCGTTGATGGAGCTGGCCCCCTGGTGCATGACGATTTTTTCCTCATACGGGCCGTACACATTGCGGGCGCGCAGCACGGTCTGCCAGCCGTATTCCACACCGCCTGCCGGGATAAAGATGTAATACCAGCCGTTGCGCTTGTACATTTTGGGGCCTTCGGCGGTGGGCTGGCTCAGGGTGCCATCAAACACGATGGGGCCGTTCTCCACCACTTCCAGCGTTTCGGGATCCAGGCGGGAAAGCTGGATCTTGTGCTTAATGCCGCAGCGGCTTTTGGCAAAGGCGTGGGCCATATACACGCTGCCGTCATCGTCCCACAGGGGGCAGGGATCGATCCACCCGCTGGCGGATTTTACGCAGTGCAGCGCACTCCAGGGGCCGGCGGGGTCGGTGGCTTCGGTGTAAAAAATGCCCTCGTCCGGCAGGGGAATGAATGCATAGAACCTGCCCGCATGGTAGCGCAGCGCCGGGGCCCAGGTGCCGCAGCCATGGGCGGGCTGGGCATAGCGGTCAAACGGCAGACGCTCCACGCAGTTGCCGATGCGCTCCCAGTGGACAAGATCCTTGCTGTGCAGCACCGGCACGCCGGGCAGGTAGGTAAAGCTGGAAGAGATCAGGTAATAGTCCTCCCCCACGCGGATGGCGTCGGGGTCACTGAAATCCATGGGCAGCACCGGGTTCTGGTAGCAGCCATTTTTGATATCGGTCACATAACGGTCCATTGCTTTTATCCTTTCTTGTGTTCGATTTCCAGCAGCAGCTCACATGCAGCTTCCAGCACGCAGGCGGAAGCCCACAGATTGTGGCTGAACCAGCTGCTGAACGGTCTGCCATCACTGAAGCGCTCCACATCCAGCCCATCGCTGGGGCACCAGCGTTCCGACAAAATGCCGTAACGGCCATAGCCGGTGGCTGCGGGGTACAGTTCCAGGCATTGCAGCATCCAGTCGGCAGAATCCGCCGCGCGGCTGGCGTAATAGCCGTCACCCGTCACCCGTGCCAGATAGCGCAGGTCAGTGTCAATAATAACCCCCATGGGGTGGATATGCGGGTTGGAAACCGAGGTAACGGCGCCGCCGCAGGCCGACCACCCCTGGTTCAGCGGGGTGTGCTCCGGGTAGGTCTTGTAGCCATAGCGCCACAGGAACTCGTACCCGGCGCTGTCTTTCATATATTGCAGGAATTCGGCCTTGCCGGTCTGCTCATACAGCAGGCGGCTGCCGCGCATGAAGGCCAGGTTGCCCTCCTCATCCACGGCTTTCCAGGTGTCCATGGGGGTACCGTAACAGTTCAGGTCCTTGACAAAGGTATGGTAGTAATCCAGCGCTTTTTCGGCGGAGTGCAGGCAGCGTTCTTCGCCGGTCAGGCGGTAGAGGTAAACCAGCGCCGGGGCAAACCAGCAGCCCGCAAAGCCGCTCCAATCCAGCACTTTGCGTTCCTGGGTGGAGTAAGTATAGCCGAAAGCGCCGTCTGCGCGCTGCAGATCCATGACGGTATGCAGCACCTTTTGGGCTGCATCCATCCATTTGGCCGGGCAGGGTTTGCCGTTTTGGTGCAGATAATCCATCGTTTTGGTCAGGTAGTGGACGGCGCTGCCCACTGTATAGGCACAGTGGCAGTCTTTGACCAGGCCGTACCCGGTCCACCAGCCGTTCACCTGGCTGCCCGCGGCATTGGGGGCCATCAGGTCGTTCAGCAGGCCGGAATTTTCGTTATACGCATCGGCAATGCGGTCAAACAGCTGTTCGCCACTCATGGCCGCGGCCAGCGGCGCTTCGGCATCCGCGCCAAGGGCATCGCGGCAGAGCACCAGCGGATAGGCCAGCACGCCGCCACCCGTCCAGCCGATCTCCGTCACCAGCCGCCAGGGGCGCATCTCGGTCTCCCTGGGCGGGCGGCAGCAGCGGTTGGTATACTCCCCCGCCGCCGCGTCAAAGTTCTGGTAGGCAAAGGTGTCCAGCATACCCTGCACGGCCTGGCGCAGGGTATTGCGGGGAACGGCGCGGTCCTGGTGGCGGGCGTATTCCTGCCGGATGATCTCATGCAGCTCGGTTCGCGGGCCGCTGCGCAGGTAGATCCTGCCGCTGGTCTGCGCCTTGCAGGCCATGCTGCGGGTGGACGGCGCCGGGGTGGAGCGGTTTTTGAAGGTGGTGGGGTCGTTGGTGTACCCCAGGCTGATGCCGAACGCATCCGGCAAAGCGGCAAACACACCGTTGCGGATGATCCCGGCCTCGCTTTCGCTGTAGGGTTCCACTGCAGCGGCGGCCACTCCGCCGTCCCAGCAGAGGGCGGCGAGCGGCATGGCGGCGCGGTCCGCACGGAATTCCCACAGCGGCGCACAGAACGCCACCTCGTGGTGGTCCTTCGTCAGCAATGGAAATTCGCCGGGTTTGGCTTCCGCGGCGTGGTTATCGCCGTAAATATTGCAGGGGATCACATGGAAATAATCGCTCTGCCCCGGCACAGCCAGCCACATGCGCAGCTGGGTGGGGTTGGGCGCATCCATTTGCAGGGTGTAGCACAGCGTATCGCCAGCGGGGGTGAACTGCGCACTGTAATGCGCACCGTTCAGCGTCCAGTCAAAGCCGGACTGTGTGCAGGCAGTTTCCGGCACCGGCACCCAGGCATCCTCGATCCGGCAGGCAAAGCTGACGTTTAAAGTTTGGGAATTCAGATCCAGTTTCATTATGATACCTCAACAAAAAATGCGGGCCGGGCAGTGCCGGCCCGCAACGGGTCAATGATTTTTAGGAGGGACAAACATTTTTAGGTGCAGGAACAAACAAAAAAGAGGAAAACGAAAATCAGCCTTTCAGGCCGGAGGTTGCAATGCCTTCCACAAAATATTTCTGTGCGGCAAAGAAGAGGAGAACCAGCGGCAGAACCGCCACGCAGGCCATGGCCATAACGCGGCCCCACACCACAACACTTTCCGCGTCAACGGAAAGGCGCAGCGCCAGCGAGATGGTGTATTTTTTGACCGAGTTGATGAAGATCAAGGAGTTGAAGTAATCGTTATAGGTCCACAGGAACTGGAACAGGCCAGCGGAGAAGAGGGCCGGCTTCATCAGCGGCAGCAGGATCTGCCAGAAGATGCGGAAGGTGCCACAGCCATCAATGCAGGCGGATTCGTCCAGATCGCGGGGGATGCCGCGCATGAACTGGATGAGCTGATAGATGAAGAATGGGTAGCAGGCCAGCAGGGCGGGCACCCAGAATGGCATGTAGGAATCGACCCAGCCGAACTTGTTGAACAGAACGTAACGCGGGATGATGATGACCGAGTTGGGAAGCATCAGGGTGGCGATCAGGATGGCAAACAGCTGCTTTTTGAACGGGAAGTTGAACCGTGCAAAGCCATAGGCAACCAGCGCACTGGAAGCGATGGTCAGCAGCGTGGTGGGGATGACCATGATAAAGGAGTTGATGAAATAGGTTGCATAGGTATAAATACCGGCGCTTTTCCAGCCGTCAATAAAGTTCTGGAAGCTGAAGCTTTTGGGCATCAGTGCAATGGAGCCAAAAATTTCATCGTTGGTTTTGAACGCGGCCGAAATCATCCATGCAATGGGGAACAGCAGCACGCAGCCAATCAGGATGATGACCAGATAGGTCAGCACCAGGTTCAGGGTCTTTTTTTGTTGTTTTGTCATAATGCTCACGCGCCCTTTCTCAGCTTTCGTCGCCATAGAAGACCCACCACTTGGAGGTTGCGAACAGCACCAGAGTGATCAGCATAATCACAATAAAGATGATCCAGGAAATGGCGCTGGCGTAACCCATCTTGAAGTAGGAGAAGCCTTCCTTATACAGTTTCATGCCCAGCACATAGGTAGCCTTCATGGGGCCGCCATCGGTGATGACAAAGGCAGAGGTGAAGTTCTGCAAAGCCTGAATGGTCTGCATGATAAGGTTGAAGAAGATGATGGGGGTGATTTGCGGAACGGTGATGCTGAAGAACATCTTGACCTTGCTTGCGCCGTCGATCTCGGCAGCTTCGTACAAATCTGCCGGAACGTTTTTCAGCGCGGCCAGGAACATGACCATGGAAGAACCAAACTGCCAGATCTCCATCATGCAGATGGTGCGCAGGGCCTGGTTGGGGTCGCCCAGCCACTGTACGTTGGGCAGGTGCAGGGTGGTCAGGATGGCGTTGATCACGCCGTTATCCATGAACATGATCTTCCACAGCAGAGCAACAGCAACGCTGCCGCCGAACAGGGACGGAATGTAGTACAAAGTACGGATGAGGTTGATGCCTTTGATGTCACGGTTGAGGAACACCGCAACAGCCAATGCCATAACCAGCTTGCCGGGCACGGTGTACAGCGTGTAGGCCAGGGTAACTTTCAAGGAGTTCCAAAACTCAGTATCCATGGTGAACAACTGGATGTAGTTGCTCAGGCCGGTGAACGAGGGGGTGCCGGTGATTTTGTAGTTGCAGAACGAGTAAACCAGCGAGCTTAAAAACGGGTACAGCTGCAGGACCAGCATACCGATGATCCACGGGGCCAGATAAGCAAACGCCGCGTAATCGCGCTTGGTATAGTGCTTGATTTTGGTTTGTTTTGTCATAGGATCACACCTCTTTGGAAAAAATCCGCCTTTTTACTGGTGTAGCTGAAAACAAAGAAAATGACGGATATTTCGCAAACACAAGCAGGATTTAAGGCAAAGAGCCGCAGGAATCCTTTGTGGATTCCAAGGCTTTTTAACGCCAAATCCGGCTGTGTTTGTAGAAATAGACTATATTTTCGACTTTTCAGGTACACTTTAATAAAACGGATGCCTCGGTGGGAGACACCCGTTTTTGATGTTCGCTGAGGTTTACTGGGCGCTGATGTAGCTGGAGAGCTGCTTGTACATATCGGATGCAGCGCTTGCGGGGTCGGTGGTGCCGTAACCGACAGCCTCGATGGTATCAGCAATAATCTGCTTGGATTCCGGTGCGGAGGAGTACTTGTCGTTGGTCAGGCCGCTGTAGCCGCTGGCAATGTTGGCGGCGGTCATCATGTTCGGGTCCAGGGTACCGTCTTTTTCGCAGATTTCACGGGCCTTTTCCGTCGGGGGAACACTGCGCACGCAGGCCAGGGTGCTTTCGGCGTCATCGCTGTTAAAGAAGTAATCCAGGAACTTCATGGCTGCTTCCGGAGCCTTGCAGGTGGAGGTAACTGCCAGAACCTGCGGGCAGTTGCAAGCCCAGCCGTTGTCCTTAGCGCCGTCCAGCAGGGGCAGGTAGCCGGTGCCATAGGTTGCGCCCTCATTGGCGGCGGTCATAACATTGATGGTGGAGATGTAAGCGAAGGTGCAGACGTACTTGCCAGCGATCCAGTTGGGGTCAGACTGCAGGTCGTCGTTGCTGTAAGCGGAAGAGTAGGAAGCCGGTGCGCAGACATTGTTGTCGTACAGACTCTTGACGAGATCCAGGCAGTTCTGGATATCTTCCTCGGTATAATTGAACGCTTTGGAGTCAGCGTCAAAGATGGTCTTGCCGGTCAGCTGCTTCATGTAGGTAAAGAACACCAGGTTGGTCACATACTCTTTGTTGGTGCACAGCAGGTAAGTATCGGGGTCTGCTTCATGGACCTGTTTGCCCCATTCAATGAACTGATCCCAGGTGTACTGGGTGTTGAAGTCGATGCCGTACTTTTCAGCCAGCTCTTCGTTCACAACCAGTGCCGGGCCGGCAATGCCGGTGGGCAGGCCCAGCTGCTTGCCGTCATAGTTACCATTCACGCGCAGGCCAATGTAGTTGGGGTCAAAGTTGGAAAGATCAAAGTCGTAGTCCTTGTAATCCAGGAAGTAATCGCCGGTGGAAACAAAACTGGGCATCGTTTCGGGGTCAATCTGCACGATGTCGGCGGCGGTGCCGGATGCCAGCTGGGTTGCCAGCTTATCATGGTAGCCGTCAGAAGAGCCATACTCGGCTTCGATCTTGATGTTGGGGTTTTCTTCCATGAACTTGTTGATGACTTCCATGGTGGCGTTGGCGCGCTCATCGCCGCCCCACCAGGCAAAGCGCAAAGTCACCTGTTCATCGCTGGAAGTGGAAGCTGCGGTGCTGGTAGAGGCAGCGCCGCTGGTGCTGTCGGCTGCCGGGGCTGCGCTGCTGGCAGCACTGCCGCCGCATGCGGCCAGAGACAATGCCATGCTGGCGGCCATCATACCGGCCATAAGTTGCTTTTTCATATTGTTTTCCTCCTTCTAAATCGGCCCTTTTCTTCGAGCCTTATCATGGTTTTATTATAATTTGTTTGGCAGATTTATAAAAGGACTCACGCTTGCTAAAAGGATTCATCATTTGACACAAAACGCCGGGCAGGTATCATCTCTTGCGTTTTAGCGCAATTTAAGATACCTGCCCGGCATTTTATTATTCTGTTTTACCCGTTTGCGGGGCATCCGGGGTATATTTTTTGTACGGGATGCAAAACGACACGCTGGTGCCAAGGTTTTTTATGGAACAGATGCGCAGCCCCGTTTCCTCCGGGTAGCGCAGGCGCAGGCGGCGGTCCAGGTTGGTCAGCCCAATACTGCGGCTGTTACGGTCCGCAATGCGTTTGCGCAGCGCTTCCAGCTCTTCCCTTGTCATGCCGTCGCCGTTATCGATCACACGCAGGTTCACCTTATCGCCAATGCGGCGGGCGCGCACCTTCATGTAACCGCGCTCGTTGCCGCGCAGGGCGTGCAGCAGGCTGTTTTCTACCACGGGCTGCAGCATCAGGCGGAATACCTCGGCGTCCATCACATCGTCGTCCACTTCATAATAAATAATAAAGCTGTCCCCAAAGCGGTAGTGCTGCACTTCCACATATTTTTTAAGGTAGTCCAGCTCTTCCCGCAGGCTGACGCTCTTTTGCGGGTTGGTCAGCGAATACTTTAGGATATCCGATACATACCCCACCACCGCGCTGATGCGCCCATCATCGTTCAGCTTGCGGGCTTCCATATCCAGCGTTTGCAGGGTGTTGTACAAAAAGTGGGGGTTGATCTGCAACTGCAGGGCGGTCAGCTCGGCGTTCTGCTGGCGGTACTGCTTTTCTTTCAGCTGGATGTTCAGGTAGGTGTTGTTCAAAAACATCATCAGGATGTTGTTCATGATAACGTCATATTCATCATTTACCTTGCGCTGGGGACGCTGGATGGTGCGGCCCGCCTCGGCATCCTCAAACATCTGCAGCATCAGGTTGATCTCGTCAAAGCTGCGCTTGGTGTTGACGTATGCCAAAAACACAATGGCGTACAGCGCCACAACCGCCATCAGCAGCAGCGGCATCAACCGTTCACCCAGTTTTTCCAGGATCATGGCCCGGTCAATGGTAGATACGATGTAGAAATCCGGGTTCTGGTAGCTTTGCCAGTTCAACAGGCAGTCCCGGTCATCCAGCTTGATCCAGAACTCGTGCTCCTGTTCCGCCGTGTTCCCTGCCCCGCTCAGCGTTTTGCCCATCAGGTTTTGCAGCTCTTCCGTCGCGCCTGCGTCCCCTGCCTTTGCCAGCAGGCGGCCGCTGCCGTCAACCAGGTACAGGTGCTGGTTATCGGACGGGCGCAGCACGGCAATCATTTCCTGCAAGTGGCTGATGTTCAGGGTAACGGCCACACAGCCTTCCATCGTCAGCATCCGGGCGCACACTACCAGCTGCCTTCTCTCGCTGGCTTTGCCTGCATTCACCACCACCGGGGCAATGCAGGTACGCTCAGCATCCGACATAGAGGAATACACGCTGTACCAGCCGCTGTAATCATCCGCCGAAAGGTTGACCAGCCCGCTGGACGTCAGCGCACGGTCGTACCCATCTATATAGATCAGAACCGAATCCACGTAATCATACGCGTTGGTCATGCTGTTCAGTGAGGATACCAGGCTGCGCAGGTAGATGGCATCGGTGTAAGAAAGGCTTTCCCTTTTCAGAGCTTTGTTCAGCACCATGTTGGTGCGGGTCATGCCGGTCATGTAGCTGTTCTGCGCCAGGACCGAATCCAGCACCAGCGAGATGTTGGAGCGCACAGCCTCAATACCGCGCTCATTGTCCTGCGTCATACGGTGCATCTGGGTCACAAGGGTCATGTAGGTGGTAACGGCCACCAGCAGCAGCGCCGGGATCAGCATGACCACCACAAAGTTCCACATGCGCTTCAAAAAGAACTTCCGCTTCATTCCCTTCATAGCGCGGCACCATCCAGGCGGGATTTGCGGTATTCCGATGGGCTCTGCCCATAATACGCTTTGAACGCACGGGAGAAGTTTTTGGGGTTATCGTACCCGACATAATAGGCAATATCGTAGCTTTTATAGTGGATATCCGCCAGCATCTCACATGCTTTTTCCATCCGCGTCTTGAGCAGCAGCTCCGAAAAGCTGGTTCCGCTTTTTTCCTTGAACACGCGGGAAAGATAAGCCGGACTCAAGGAAACCTTGGCCGCGGCTTCTTCCAGCGTGGCAGTGCGGTAATTATCTTTTAAGTATTGCTGCACATCGTACACGATCTGGTCGTAATAGGCCTTGGGGGCGGTTTCCTGCACGGCGCTGCGGGCATCCAGCCGGGCTTTGACCTTTTCAAAGCATTCCAGCAGGGCGCTGTAGGCCACCGGTTTCATCAGGTAATCCGCCACGCCGTTTTGCAGCGCCGCGCGGAAGTATTCGTAATTGCTGTAGCTGCTGAAAAATATTTTCTGGATGTTGGGGTATTCCATCAGCCGATGGCTCAGCTCCAGGCCGTTCATATCCGGCATTTCAATATCGGTCAGCACCACATCCACCGGGTTTTCGGCAATATATTGCAGGGCTTTGCGTGCGCTGGTGAACACCTGCACCACCTCGAACCCAATGTTCTGCCAGGGGAACAGCTGGGCCATTCCGCTGGCAATCTTCTCTTCATCATCAATAATAATCAGTTTATACATCTTGCAGCCCCCCATCCGTGTTCAGGGCAAAACCGTTCTTTCTGCCTGCCCTTACACTGGGGCAGACTACCACTTGTATACCAGTATAAAGCTCTTTTGCCCCAAGGGCAAGACAAAAATCACGGAATGATGGTTAGCTTTTTGCGTATTTGGGGCGCCTTTTCAGATACACCCTAGGATAGGGGGTTGAGCGTTTCATTAGGATCGGCGGGTAGCTTTTATTTTGCGAGTGGGTGGTTCGGACGGGGGGAACATTCTGGATTTTTGGTGGGTTGGAATGATGGTCTGGGATGGATTTTTGTGCAGGGTGGTAGGACGGAATTTTCCCCTGCAGATTATTATATCCCACACATCCACCCCATAAACAACCTGTGGGTCGGGATTTCCCCTTCCCGCCGCGGAGAACCTTGTTGGTTTGTGTTGTGCCCGCTAAAATATTTGCAGGAGACGATGCTTCTCTTGAGGGCAGTTCCCCGCGGGGTGGAAAGATGCCGCGGAGCGGCGGAGAGGACCGGGCGCTGTTTACACCTGTCACCACAAATGCTTGAAGGGTGAATTCCACAGGCTGCCTCTAGGGTGTATCTGAAAAATTCATGTTTTTATGCTGCCCGATTTCCGCGGCGTCCGGCAGTCATTTTCTCCTTGCTACTAACCATTCCGCATTTATTTTGACTGTCTTTCGCCGATGCGAAGGTAATTTGCAGGCCATCTACTATTGCTTAAATCGTCAAATTATTCCCGCTTGGTTTCCAAAGAGATTCTCTGTACCAAAATACAAATTGTATTATTTAATGAGTTTAATACAAAAATAGCGTTGTATTCCCGCCATTTCACATCACGTTTCCACGTTTTTGTCTATCAAGCAGCATGCCAACCTCTGCCCTCGCTCTCTCCATATCAACTTTCGCCTTTCTCCCTATCCCGCCAAATCCCATCGTTTGGTCGGCTGTTTTAATTCCAAATCGTATAATACAGCTCATATATGCCATTTTGTTTTTAGTGCTTTCCTTCTACGCCGCCTGACAGAATAACCAATACCCTGTGTAAAATTGCAACTCTTCCCTTTCGCAGCGTACAGTGTTGCATCTTTACACAGGGTATTACTATCCCAGTCGTATTATAAAAAGGTAATTCACCCTGCAGATTGTTGCCATTTACACAGGTTTCCCCTCTTTTTTGGTTCCCCGCACCTGATTCACCCAAAATCCGCTTTATTTTGCAAACGCTGCATCGCGCTTTTCCTCATGTTTTGCTCTGTAAACCTGTGTAAAATTCCAACATATTTCTCCTTTTTTTCCTATTCTCACCTTCTATCCGTTTTGTTGTAATTTCGCACAGGTTTATGTTTTGTAGTATTTTCAGGCTGCTTTGTATACAAAACGGCACCGCGTCTTTCAAAAAACGCGGTGCCGCCTTTGATTTATTCAAGATTTTGAAGTGCTTACCCTGCCGTGCTGTTCTGCTCTGTCAGCCCCGTAAACACCGGGTCGTTCAGCAGCATTCCGGGAACAACATATCGGTAGGTGATTGCCTGCCTGCCGTTGATCACACGCACACTATCGTTGGCCAGTGCCAGCTCTTTCAGGGTTTGCATATCCTCATCGTTCAGATAGATGGAGATCTGCTCCAGGCCAGATGTCTGCTTATATTTTGTCCCGTTTGTAACGGGAACATAGCGGCTGCTGACGGGGTTCAACTCGTAATTCTGCACCCCGCACAGGCGCGCTTTCGCAGCCTGTTCATGGATCAGCTCCGATGTCAGGGTGCCCAGCCGCGTGCCGCGCCAGTCCGCTTCGCTTTGCAGCACTGCCCGCACAGCCAAGTGCAGCCGGATGACAATTCGCTGTTTCATATTGTGGATTCCTGTATTCCTATTTGCATGGATTTTTGTTGCTTGCCGTTTTCGTAGATCTGGATTATTCCACAGCATCAATCAGTGCTTTCAGCTCCTGCGCTGCCGCAATCAGCTCCTGCATCTGGTCCGACATTGCTTTGCGGTCCTCTGCCGTATAACTGCGGATCTTAGCTTCAATATTTTTTGCCGCTGCAATTTTACGCAGTTTGCGGGCCGTGGTAGGCAGCTTGGCCGAAATAAAGTTGTGGTCTTTATCTACTGCCGCCGCCTTGTTTTCCTGCGTCTTGGCCTGACCGATTGCATCCTGTGCATTTTGCAACGCTGCTGCAAATACGCTCTCGCGCTCCTGCATGCTGCGGCGTTCCACTGCTACATCCAACATGGCGGTGGTCAATGCGTCCTTAATGGCGCGGCGTTCATGGCTGCGTGGGTCAAGGGCTGCGATTTTCAAAAACACTGCGGCTGCACGGGCCTGTTCTTCCAGGGTCAGGCGGAGATAGGTTTCGCACTCGGCTCGGTTCAGGAATTCCTCATCCAGCAAGCGGCGCAGGTCAGGGTTGAGATCATTCTGAATCGAAAGCGCCTTATCAATCGTGCGGGAATTCAGCGGGCTGACCTCTTTCAGCGCTTTTTTCGCTTCCGCTGCGCTCAGGTTATACGGTGCTTTCTGCAGGTTTTCCACAAAACGCGCCGCCGCCTGGCGCATCACACGTTCATTGCTGATGCCGCCGCGCACTTGCAGGTTTGCGCTGTCAATATACACAACTTTTTCGTTTTCCGTCAAGTTGCGCACCACTTTGCACTGCACTTTCTGCCATTCACTCATGCGGTTGGGCAGCTGCTTTTCTTCCTGCTCGCGTTTATCCTGCTCCACCAGCAGGCGCAGCGCACGCAGGCGGCGCTCGCCAGAAAGCAGCACATATTTTCCACCAACACCGGTCTTAGGGAACACAACTAGGTTGTGCAGCAGCCCCGCGCGGCGGATATCATCGGCCAGCAGCGCAATATCTTCCTCGGTATCCAGCTCACGGTAAAGGGCATTATCCGGGTTTTCTTCAATATCATTGATATTGATCTCGCTGTATTCACCGCCCGGCTCCTGGTCGCCGCGCGCGATCTTACTTAACGCTGCTTCGTTTACTTTAAAGCCTTTCTTCTGCAGTCGGTCCAGTTTGCTTGCCATCACTCTGCCTCCTGTTCAACGCGCATTTTCAGCTCGGCATACACCTTTGCATAATCCTTTGCCGGGTTGCTGCTGCGTGCACATAGCACAACCGGCGCACCAAGGCGGGTGCTATCCTTTACAGCCTGTCCCTTACGGATTTCGGCAGCAAACAGCTTGCTGCCCAGCTGGCTTTCCCGCAGTTCATTGCGGATCACTTCGGTCAGGGCAGTTTTTTCCACCATAGTCAGGATAATGCCCAAAACATCAATTTTTTCGCCCTCATCGTGCTCCAACTGCTGGCACATGGCCACAGTGCGGTACACACTGTCACGGCTGTAGTCATCGCACACGCAGGGGATCAGCACAAAGTCACTGGCCATCAGGGCGTTGGTCACCATTACATCGCGGGACGGAGGGGTATCGATCAAAATATAGTCATATTCGCCGGCAACCTGTGCCAGGCACATGGCCAAAAACATATTGATACTGGTGCTTTCGGACTGTTCCAGGATTTGCAGCTGCTTGGCCGCCATTGGGGTGTTGCCATTTGCCGGAATTATATCAATATTATCAAACTGCGTGCGGGAAATATAGTTCTGCGTGCCGCTGATGCCATAGGCACGGAACATATCATACACGCCAGCGCGGTCAAAAGTATTATCGGTTACACGTGCGCCCGTCAGGGTATAGGTACAGTTGCCCTGGGCATCCATATCCACAACAAGCACCCGCTTGCCGTCCTGCGCCATCAGCGCCGCCAGGTTGCAGACGGTAACGGTTTTTCCCACGCCGCCTTTTTCAATGCAGACTGAGATACAATATCCCATTGTTTTCCTCCTTGCGAGCGCCTTTATGTAGGCATCTCTTCGTTGCTGTTGGTTAATCTTTGCCTTTTGTTCGGTTCTTTTTGCGGTACCGCACGCCGGTATCTTAATCTAACTGCGTGTTGCAAAAACGGGCACCCCATGCCGTGCGGCATCTCTTCGTTGCTGTTATATTTTCTATTATATCATATGCTTCGCGTGTGTCAACGGATATTTTGACGAATATTATGCCGTCATCTCTTCGTTGCTGTTCACGCTTTTTCTCTGCCGCTTTTTCTTCCCATCCTTCTTCACTTCATCCAGGCATTCCCGCTCACGCACCTTCCTTCTCACCTATTATCCCAAGGGCAATACCGCATAATTCTAAGTGCCGATACGGCGAGCGAGGTGCGGCAGATGCCAAGCCAAAAGCGCAGATAATACTGGATGTCTTATCGAGCATTTTGGCAACGCAGATGCCGTGCCGCAGCTGCCGGAGCGGTGCTTAAGCCGCAAGGCGGGAATTGTGCGGTGTTGCCCAAGGTCTACCTGAAAGCAAAAAGCGCCGGATATTTCCATTTCTCAGCTGCACCCCAACAAAAAAGCAGCGGCCAGCAATCTGCCAGCCGCTGCTCACCTTATTATAATAGCGCTCCCGGATGTTCCGCTCCGCTTCATCTCAATTACTCTTCGCTGTCATCCGGGATATCTTCCTCAAAAGCATCCATCCAGCTTTCGTTGTGCCACTTATCTTTTTCACCTTTTTCCTTGGCGGCAACCTTCTGCCGTTGTGCCTGGTCGTTCATTATGGTGCCGATCGGGTTCAGCGCGCGTTCTTCAATAATGTGGTAGAACAGCCCCATCGGGTTATTCACGTTGGGGTCCTTGGCGGCCTTTGCCCAAAACACATCAAAGTCCAGTTCATGCGCCATAGCTTCCATCAACGGGGTCAGGCTGCCATACTTTTCAATCACTTCATTCATGCAGGCCAGGTAATGCAGCCGCATTTCGTCTTTCAGCCCATTGCGCAGGCTGGAAGGCGATGGCACGCACCGCGCTGCCAGGTGGCGGTAAATTTCGTGGTAAGCGCCGCGCTGGCCGCTCGTCAACGTCTTTTCCAGGTATCCATCATCTACAAACTTTGCAAACTCTTTTCGCATATCCTGCCGTTTTACAATCGTTTCGGGAATCAGCTCTACCTTGGGCGGCTCCGGCTCCGGCAGCGTTTGCTGCACCGGCTCGTCCATCACATGGTACTCCGCTTCCAACAGCTCCTCTTTGGGTTCTGCTGCCGGCTTTGCCTTGCGGAAAATATAAATGCGGTAGTTATCCATATCCTCGCGCAGCACCTTGTTCAGGTACCGCGCCGGGCTGCGCATCGTCTGCGACCGGGGAATGATCTCCTGTGCATAACGGGGTGCCACACCGGCCAGCCAACTGGTCAGCCCGCCGCAATCCAGGATGATGGCATTCATCTTTCCAAACACCGTTTTGTTGCCGCCGTCCTGCTCGCCATCGCCTGCCTGGATGGTGCAGCAGGCATCTGCCAACACATCAATGATCACTTCCACCGCGTGCAGCTCTTCGGGCGTAATCTCCGCGCGCAGCTGATCCATGCGCGCTTTCACAACAATTTCCTCCCGCAGCTCGGTGCGGTGGCGTCCAAAGGAATAGGGGATCGTTGTTTCCGGTGCCGAAACATAATCAAAGGTGATCACGCTGGGGTCATCCAACAGCGAATCCTCAATCGCCACGGTGGGGCGGCCCTTCTTTTTGCTCTTTTTGCGCACTGTGCTGTTGATGCTGTCCAGGTTGGCCTGTGCGGCGGCATCATCCACCGGGTCAATCGTTACCACCAGCGAAAGTACCTTCTGCCCCTTTTTTTCGTACACATCGTAATTAAAAATAATATCCGTCTTTTCGTTAATTTCCGCCTTTGCCTTTTCCAGTGCCAGGCGGCGGAAATCCGACCATCGGTTGGCCGTATACGAAAGCTGTTCATACAGCATGCTCAGGTTCCATACCAGCGGTTCCCCGGCCGCTTTCTTTTTCAGGTACAGGCTCTGGTAGCTCTTGCACAGCTCGTAAATGCGGATGGAATAGGTGGACCGCATCAGCATGGTGTAGGTCACATCCATGGTGGTATACAGGGTTTTCAGCTGTACCAGGTGCGGTTTCAGCACCGGATCCAGCGTGATGGTCATGCGCGCGCGGCCCTCATCAATGCGCACTTTATCGATCCAGCGGAATGTTTCCACCGTGGAAGTTCCGTTATTCTTGATCCACTGGATGGGCGCGTTGGCCAGCTCCTCAATATTTTTGCGCACCTGCTTGTACAGCGCCCCGCTGTGCGGGTCCATGCCGGTCATCTTGATAAAATCATAAATGCTCAGCTCATAAGAGGGCAGGTCCGTATCCTCCGGCTTAATCATCGAAAAAATATGCAGCATCAGGCGCTGCTGGCTCAGCGTCAGGTTGTTGCGCGTCATCTGTACAAGGTCATTGGATTTGCGAACGATGGTCTGGTCCCCGCGTTCTTCAAACGTAACGACAAACGGATCATCTTTTTTCTGTTTACTTGCCGCCATAAGCAGGGGCCTCCTATATCGGTTGCTGTATCCCGGGTGGTCACGCACATCATGCTAAACATTATAGCACATCCTGTTGTCCAGCGCAAGAATTGCAAATTTACACAGGGTTTCACCGCCATTATCCTGTGCAAAATGCAACACCCGCGTTGTGGTTTGCCATATATCCTGTGGGGGTTGCAGCCCGGGTGCAGGTTACACAGGGTTTCACCGCCATTATCCTGTGCAAAATGCAACACCCGCGTTGTGGTTTGCCATATATCCTGTGGGGGTTGCAGCCCGGGTGCAGGTTACACAGGGTTTTATGGTGCTTTTCTGTCCTGCTGTTTCAGGGTTCTGTAACCTGATGGAATAGCAACACCAATTTTTTCCCGTTCTCCCCCATCTCCCGGCTTACCTCTGGTTGTTATTATGGCTTAGATGTTTAGTTCTATATTAGTAATAGGTAGAGCCTGTGTAATTTAACAACGCAAACCTGTGTGTTCAACCAACTGCAGCCTGTGCATTCCACCACCATTTTCCTGTGCGGAAAGCAACCTGCGTAAAGTTGCAAATAAGCCAAAAACAGCCAAACCTGTGTAAATTGCAACAAGGGCAACGGGCCTATCCTGTGTGGTTTTCCAACAGGTACGCGGGTCACGGCGGGGCAGGGGAGCGGGAATACCCTGTGTAAAATTGCAACTGTTCCGGGGGTAACCTGTGCGTTTTTCCAACGGTAAGCGGCATAGGGAGACAAGGCAATCCTGTGCGTTTTTCCAACACGTTTCGGGAATGTTCGGCACAGAATGCGAGCAATACCCTGTGCAAAATTGCAACAGCTCACAGCTGCTTCAAATAGATCAGTTGCAAATTTACACAGGGTAGCACCCCCATATTATAAGGTAAGTGCCGCACAGAATGGCGCGTGAGGGGTTGCAGTTTACACAGGATAGATTGAAAGCTGGGAGCTGGAGGTGTATCTGAAAACAAAGAAAATGACGGATATTTCGCAAACACAAGCAGGATTTAAGGCAGAGAGCCGCAGGAATCCTTTGTGGATTCCAAGGCGCTTTAACGCAAAATCCCGCTGTGTTTGTAGAAATAGACTAAATTTTCGACTTTTCAGATACACCTTAGTCCTATCTGAAACGTCAAAAAGCTCGTCTGTTTCAGTAAACGCAGCCGGATTTTGTGCTTGCGAAAGATCCGCTATTTTCGTTGCTCTCAGATGCACCTCAGGAGCTGGCGCAAATAGAGATCGGCAAGGGGGAACCGGGAATCAGGGGCGGGGCAGGGGGGACAAAAAAGCGAATGGCATATCTGCAGCAAACCCGCACCCCGTTGTAAAGGGAGAACGGCGTCCCGTTGGCGGGCGTGCAATCCACCAAACACCACCCGCCGCCGCAAACACCGCAAACCGTTTGCAGGGGCGCGGTGTACCCATCGCGCCGCAAAAAAACGGGAACCGTGCGCCGCAAACCTGCCATCCCTCCCACAAGGCGCCCACCCAGCCGCCAGGCCCCGCCGCAAACAGGCGCATGCGAAACAAATAATTGCGCAAAAACAGGAAAATGCAACAAAAAAGGCGAATTTTGCTGCAAAGTTGCGCTCTGCGTGCGCAGAGGATCATAAACGCGCGGTCAAAGTATATAAAAGGGACCGCTGCCAAAAAGAAAATCAGGAGTAAATTATACAAAGGCTTTGAACACATTATATAATTGGAGGAAAGCGCAATCAGTAAAAGTGCTGAAAAACAGGAATTTGCGTGGATTGTATTGTCTTTCTGGTGTAAAGGTGCTATATTAAGAAAATAAAAAGTAAATGCGCAATGAGAAGACTCGATGCGGTTTTTTTTGAAAACAACATGGCAACGGTTGCGCAAGTAAAAGAAGCTGGCTTCTTTTACTGTTTCACAGGGATCCCCTGTGGAACAATGTGCTTCCATCAAGCCAGCGCGAAAGACGGGTGAGCAGATTGAATAGAACAGGAAACAACACAACAGGTTGGGCGCGCCGGCTGACAGCGCTGCTTGTCACCGCTTGCCTGGTTATGGCAATGGCCCTGCCTGTATACGCCGAGGTGGATCTTCTGCCCGACGCACCTGACGAAGTAGAGCTGCTGGAGGATGAGCCGGGAACGGCCTCCGGGGAGGATACCGTTCCGCCGGAGCAGAACGCCGCCACCCCGGAACCGGAACAAAGCGCCGGGCCGGAGCAGCCCGCCCCGACCGAAACGCCGGAGCCCACGGCAGAACCCACCCCGACCCCGGAACCGGCAGCCACCGCAACGGCCACCCCTGTGCCGACCGTGACCCCCACTGCCACCCCCACCGCCACCCCGGAACCGACCGAACAGCCGCAGAAGATGTACGCCGCAACAAGCGTGGATAACGTGCAGGCAGTTAGTGTGCAGGAAGCGGCAGATGGATTCACGGTTTACTTTGTCGTTCCGGATAAGATTAATGGGGAGACCGTTTCAGCTTCCCATGAAATTAGGCTTAATGTAAGAACTGATGCAACTCCGGGCAATTCTGATAAGGGTGAGTGGTGGCATTCGCATCCAATGGAGCCGACCGGACGGAAAACAGAAGATGGACATAAGATTTATGCCGTTAAGAATTGTAAAGATATAGAAGGAAAAAACTTTCTAGAAATACAGTTCCAGTTATACGAAGGTTCTACTTGGAAAGGAGAGATTAAGCTAAATAGTAACCTGGGTCCTATAAGCGACTACAATAACAAAATGTATGATCCAACTAAAGGTGAATGGACAGACGATTCCATCCTGACGAGTCATACATACTATGCAGGCAAACCCATCAAGTTCGAAAACCGCAGTACAGCTGATTTAACGAGCGTAAAGGCAAATTTCTATATCCCTGATGAAAAAAGTGAAACCTTAACATTGGTTAATGATGGCTCAGAAGCTAAACCTGTTGCTAAGGAAGAATTCGTTACTTTTACCATCCCAGACGTGGAATGCTCTTATGTTCAGTTTACATGGGTTGAGGACGGTAAAAACAAATCCAGCAACTTCTATAACTTCTATAACGAATCTGTTAGTGGTAATGATAAAGAATCCTTTATGTACAGTGAAACAAGGAACTGCTTTATCTATACTGGCGCAGACAACGTAAGATGGGGTAGAGAAAACTCTTTCCGTATCTATTACGATGCTACTTTCTCAAAGCTGCCAACAACAGGAACGGGTGATACTAGCGGCAACTATTCAATCCCAAAAGCCAATAATTCAGAGACCATTTATTATCGGATAAAAGGAGGCAACGGAAACTCCGAAAAAGGCACGCTGGTAAAAGATGATACAAACGAAAACCTTTATTATGTTGACATTCCCCAAGAATATAGTTCAAATAGTTCAATCATCTTTTCCGGTGAAGAAATTAACGATGACAATGCGACAAAAGGAAATGGAGTAAGTACAGAGTGGCTGGAGATTCCCACAGATGGCAAAAATTGCTTCTATGCGGATACGAATGACGATGCAGTATATAAAGGTACCACTCGTGGCGGCTACTGGGCTCCAAAAGGTACCCTGCGTGATGCCGAAAAGGGGAAAGATACTGGCACTAAAGTAGTAGATATTAAATCCGCTCCTTTTACGGAAGAAGCAAACACAAAATATGTTACCAGTACGCTGTATGACTATTATACAGATTACGAACTGAACGGCAATAACCGTGGCAGTTACGATCAAAGTTCTCCTACTGTAAGTCACCGCAACTGGGTACCCTTCCGTGAATTTGATCAGGCGCTGAGCGATTATTATCAGGATGCAAAGGCCCCATACCCGATTTATACCGGACATTTCCAGCCTGATAATGGACATGAATTTAGCCAGATTGCAGATACATTAAATTTGTTTGGGTACGACAATGATTCCAGAAAATTTAATCATTTTATGGCAATCAATAACTCTCAGCGTAATGACGATAATACCAATGGAAGTAATCATACAAACTATGCCTATCAGGGATTGGTTGCGGATAAAACATCCACCGGTAACGCAGATGGAGCACCGTTGTTAAACGGAACAGAAAAAGCAACAGTAGAGCCGCACTTTAACAAAGAGTTCCTCTTAGGAAAGAATAGTAAAAATGCAAAGCTTGGTGATGTGTACGACAACGTTGCGTTCCCCTTTACCAAGGAACAGATTTTTAATGAGGATCAGGGCGTTGATTATTGGTACTTTGACAGCAAGGATACAACCTTGTATCTAAAACAAGATTCGGAACAAAATTCGGATTCAAAATATTTTCTCAAAAAAAGTACCGACAGAGGGCGTTCTGAGAATGTGAATGCGTCATCGGGCCCGCAAGGCCACTATGGCTACTTCCCGTTCAATGAAACAGCAACCGGTGGTAAGGCTTCTACCTACAATTACGGCTTTGGCACCAAGCTGCAGATGGATTTTACCCTGACGGATGACGGCATGGTGGAAACCAATAAGATTGGTAAAGATGGAAAAAAGGAAAAAACCAACATCAAGTTCTTCTTCTCCGGTGACGATGACGTTTGGGTATTCATTGATGGCCAGCTGGTGCTTGACGTTGGCGGTGCCCATGGTAAGGTTTCCGGCCTGCTGGAATTTGGCGAGACAAAAGATGGGAAAAATAGTGTAACAGCCTATGTCAGTAAGGTCAAAAAAGGCGGAACGGCAAAAGATAATGATATAGATGAAAAAACTGTCAATTCCGCTGTCAAGACCGTGAAATATAATGGCAATGACATTTATTTCTACGCGAAAAACACAAATCTTGAACCACTCGACAAAGGCAAAAAGCACACCCTTACCATGTACTACATGGAACGCGGTATGTGGGGATCCAACATGGCGGTGGCGTTCAACTTCCCGGATAATAACGAGCTGCAGGTTCAAAAAGAGGTCGATCTGAGCAAGGTTGACCCGGACTTCCAAAAATGCTTTACAAACCAGAAAATCTTCAACTTCACCATCCAGAACCAGGCAACCCATTATGGAACAAAATTGGCCGATGGCCCGGATACAAACGGTACTCAGTCCCAAGTGGTGAATTTGGAGGCAAGCAAGATTGAACCCGCAACCCCAAAAAACGATGCCTACATTTTCAAGTTGGATAAAAACCCCCTGCCAGATTCCGAGGCGGATACCAAACAGGTCCTTCACTGGTACGCACGCTATATGGATACGGAACCCGTCAGTAAATGGCGTAAGAACCGTTATGGCATCCTGACGCTGGAAGCCCCCATCAATATCGAAAACGAGCGCTTCCTTACGTTCGAGGTTTACGTTGACCACAGTGATGGTGGTGACCTTTCCCTCAACAACCTGTATCTGGAACTGCTGGATAATCAAACACCTAACCCCGGCCAAAAAGGCAGCCTTGGCACATCAGGCATTAACGGCGCAACGTATGGCTCGGTCGAACTGAAGACAGACCAATGGGTCACCGTAAAGCTGGACCTGAACAAGATGAAAGAGCAGGGCGGTTCGAACGGCAAATTTAGCGGCAACGTTACAACCATCCGCGTGGGCGATAACTATAGCCGCAACATCTATTTCAGGAACTTTACCTTCATTCCCAAAGCGAAGCCACGTACGATGTCCGGCTTTACAACCGATCAGAAGGACATCCCGGATTACGGCTCCGCCGAAAGCGGTAAGCTGCAAAACGCCGAAAACGCACAGTACACCTCCAACATGGACAACGACACCCAGTTGGTGGAAGGCGACGGACGCTTTGTTCTGGAAGATGGAGAAATCGTTACCTTCAGCGACCAGTTCCGCCGCGGCAGCTACATTTCGCTCAAAGAGGAACTGAACGAAAAACTGTACGACACCACATGGACGGTGTACGAGAACAGGCAGGTGGTTAAGTCGATGAAGGGCGGTGGCGAGGTAACGTCCGTGGAAGTTGCCAACACGAACAAGTCGCTAGATGGGCAGAATGATCCCCCCAAAGGCCCCGATGATGGCCGAACGGAAGTTTATGTCCCTGATGAAAATGTGAAGAATGAGGGCTACAAGGAGAACGCGAAGCCCGACACCAACACCATCGTCTTTCGCTCCTATAAGGATCCGGACGAAAAAAGCTCCACGCTGACAAAGCTAAAGGTAAAATACGTCAACAAGGTCAAAACCGGCGGGCTGAAAATCCAAAAGAAGCCCGCAGATGGCGAAACCTTGACCGGAACCTACAAGTTCAAAGTTACCTTTGATAATGTTGGCGGTGAGGGTCTGGAAGATGGGGACATCATAAAGTATGTTGAGATCAAAATGGGCGAAAATGCCGATAACACCGGAACCATCACCGGCATCCCCGTTGGCACCCACTATACCATCGAGGAAGTCGAAAACAACGATGGTGCCAGACTGCAAAGCGTAACCGTTCCGACTGATTGCCATTCCGCCCATGTGTTCAACAACAACACCATGGTGGAAGGCAAGATTGTGGAGAGCGCCGACCCGAACAATCCGGAAGTTACCGCAATCTTTACCAACACCCGGCGCACACTGATCAACATTGAGTTCGACAAGCTCTGGAGAGATGCAGACGATAAGGAACTTAAGAACCAGCCGGAAGCGATTTACATCCAGCTCCAGCGCCGCCTGGAAGGCAGCACAAATGATAAAGATTGGAAACCGGTAAAATACCCGGCTGACAACACGCTGGACTATGTTACCATTAAGCGCGGTGAAAACGTCTGGCAGTTTACCTTTAGCGGTTTGGATCAGTACCAAATCAATACGGATAATAAGCACATCAATTATGAATACCGCATTGTGGAAGGTACGGTGACAGGTACCGGGGAAAATAGCAAATTTGCCCCGGCAAACGGAACCATTACGATTAAAGGCAATACGTATGTTGTAACGGCTAAAGCGGAAGCAAAAAGCGAAACGAGCAGCGAAACGAACAGCGCGGGCAGCTCAACAGGCAATACAGCCACAGTAACCCCCGATGGAACCATCACCGGCGGCAGCGGCAAGATTGAGCTGACCAACACGCTGCAGAACCCGAAGTTTGTACTGGATATCATCAAGCAGGACGCCAATAACGAGAAAAACCTACTAGATGGTGTTGAGTTCAAGCTGGAAAAGCTGAAAGCCGAAACAACCGGAGGAGAACCGCAGGTAGATACTACCTATAAATTCAGTAGCAACGAAAACAAAAATTATTTGACCGGTATAACCGGGGCGGACGGCAAAATCACCAATATGTTCACAAATCTGGAACCCGGTACATACCGCCTGACGGAAACCAAGGCACATCCGGGGTACAACCTGTTGGCAAAGCCAATTGAGATCAAATTTACCCAAGAGGGCAAGTGTTATATTGATGGACTGGCAATTGAGGACAAAGACAAGTTTAAGCCGGGCGCCAATAACACCTACACCATGACCCTTACCGTTCTGAACCGTAAAACGCCTGAGCTGCCCCACACGGGTGCAGACGCGCCAAGCCTGTGGCTGCTGATCGGCATGCCGCTGGCGGTGGCAGGGCTGTTGATATTCACATTCCGCTACAACAGGAAAGGGGGCCGGCGACATTAACCATCCCCCGGAAACCCAGCAACCCCCAGGGTACAGGGCCTGCCCGCCCGTGCGCGTCCGTTTACGGCAGGGCGCAGCCTTAAGCCAAGTGGGCAAGCGGCCCAGTTTTTCCTCCTTTTTTCTTCACGGCACAGTGCGGGCGGCGCGGCAGCGTTTCCCCGCTGCAGCGCCCCGCACTGCACGCCGTGCTGATGCAGAACCCTTAAGCCGGGCGGCCCCGCCGCCCATCCGATGATGATTTTTTTTAAGAGAAGAGGTACTGAAATGAAAAAAGCAAAACGTTTTCTCACAGGCCTGTTGAGCGCCGCTCTGGCCCTCAGCCTGTGCGCTATGCCAGCAATGGCAGCGGACAACGGTGAAACACCGGCGACAACACCACCACAGGATGTTTGGACGCAGGATACCGGTTCCATTACGATTCATAAGTATGAGTACAATGGCCAGGTAAAGCCGGACAGCACTGGTGAAGAGAACGATGTAAATAACCTCCCCGATGGTGCTACACCATTGGAAGGTGCAACGTTCAGCATTTATAAGGTTATGGACCGTGCCGCGCTCCGGAATTACTATGACGGTACGGATGGCCAAACAAAGGTTACAGTCGATACATACCTGAACGACACCAAGGATGCGATTAAATCTAATGAGAGCTATTCCACTGCGGTCGCTACAGCAACGACTGGCGAGGACGGCATTGCCGAGTTTCCCAATCTCCAGCTTGGTTTGTATGTAGTTGTTGAAACTGGTACCCCGGATAAGGTTACAAGCCCGATGAAGCCGTTCCTGGTATCGGTTCCTATGACAAGAGTAAACAACCCCAATGAGTGGTTGTACGATATCCATGTTTATCCGAAAAATGGAACAACTTATGGCGAAGTGAAGATTGTTAAATACGGACGTGTTGGCTCTGATACGGACGGCACACTCAGTGGTGTAACCTTTACGCTGGAAAAGTGGGATGAGACTGCCAAGGAGTGGAAATCTGTAACAGTCAGTGATAAGGATGGCACTGCGTTCAATCTGAAAACCGATAAAAACGGTGAAATTTCCGTAAGCGGCCTGTCTCAGGGCAAGTACCGCTTTATCGAGCAGTCGATTGAAGGAAATAACACCTACATTATTGACCAGACCCCCATTGAATTCGAAGTAACCAAAGAAGGCAAAATCCAGTACAAAGGCGGAGAACCCGAGGCAGCGGTTACTTTTAATGTTACCAATGACAGGCCGGATGTTGAAAAGAAAGTAATTGATAAAAACGATTCTCCCAAGACCGAAGCAGACTACAGCGTTGGCGACAAGGTTCCTTACCAGATCACGGTAACGGTTCCGGAGAACATTACCAAGCTGACGACCTTTACCGTAAGCGATACGCCCAATAATTTGAAGTATAATAATGATGCGGAATTGACATGCAAGGGTGCTGCTGTGGATTCGAGCGTATATACCATCGCTACCGAGGGCAATGGATTTAAAATTACATTTAAGCCTGCCAAAATGGGACTATATGCCGGCAAAGAGATTATTATCAAGTACACTGCAACTTTGAAGAGCACTGCTGACCAGACGGGTGCAGGCAACCGGAATGACGTTTCTCTCGTTTATAGCAATAAAATTGGTGTAGACAGCGAAGGCAACCCGACGGAAAGTGAAAAGAAAGAAATCCATGATAGTACCTTTGTTTACACTTTCAAAGTAAAAGTGCATAAAATTGCAGACGATACCCAAAAGGGACTTGAGAACGTAGAGTTTGACCTGTACAAAAAAGATGAGAACGGCACTGTAACTGGCGCTGCTGCAAAAGCCTTGGGCCTGGATCCCAATGAAAAGTGGACCAAGGTCAATGAAGCGCCGCTGAAAACTAATAAGGATGGCTATGTGGAACAGGGCGGCCTGGCAAACGGTGAGTATTACCTGGTTGAAACCAAGACTGCCTCTGGTTATAACCTGCTGAAAGCTCCTGTCAAAGTTACCTTGAGCATTCAGGCAAAGACGACATGGAATGAGGAGTACATTTATGATGCGAACGGCAACATGCTGAAGCATACGGTTGATAAGAAAAACACTACTTTTAGCGGTGGCGATGAAGGTGGTAAAACGGAGTATACAGTTACCGTTGTCAACCGCAAGGGCTTCGACCTGCCCACCACCGGTGGTTTCGGCACCCTGCTGTTCAGCGGCATTGGTGTGCTGCTGGTTGTGGCCGGTGTTGGCGTGCTGCTGAGCCTGAAAAAGAAGAACCGCGCCTGATGCGCCCGCCGCAAGGCAAAACAATGTTACAATTCACCAATAGGGTATAGAGGGATAATCCATCATACACAGGGGGAGGGCCGGATTTGGCCCTCCCCCTATGGTGGGTTATTGGGGAATAAATTTTTTTGGGTGTACATGGCCGTTGTTCGGTTGATTTTTAGGCCCTGCGTGGGGAACCACCCCATGGGCGTCAGGTTTGCGGCGAGGAACCACCCCTCAGTCACCTTCGGTGACAGCTCCCCTCTAGGGGAGCCACCGCAAACATAAGGTGAGATATTGGCGCCCCTTGAGGGGTGACTCCCCGCGGGGCGGGGAGATGTCGCGAAGCGACAGAGGGGACGGGGCGCTGTTTGCGCTGTCACCGAAGGTGACTGAGGGGTGGTTCCCCGTGCAGAACCTAAGGCAACACCGCACAATTCCCGCCTGACGGCTTAAGCACCGCTCCGGCGGCTGCGGTACGGCATCTGCGTTGCCAAAATGCTCGATAATACACAAAGTATTATCTGCGCTTTTGGCTTAGCATCTGCCGTACCTCGCTCGCCGTATCGGCACTTAGAATTATGCGGTATTGCCCTAAAAATAAATAGGGCAAGGCCCGTCAACGGGCCGATGGCGAGCATCGGCCCCTACAAATGATTTGCAATGTTTGCGGCGCGGGGTGGGTGGGCGGCAATTATTAGGCCCGTCAAACGGGGCGTCGGGGACGCCGCCCCCTACATGCAGGGCGAGGTTTATTACAATTTTGTGGTGTGCAACGCCGTAAGGCCCTACAGATTATTTTATTGTTATTCACTACCCTAAAAACCACCCCCAACCCAATATCTCCTGAGCGGCGCAATGCGGCGCGGTCCACCACAATTATTCATTATTCTTTATTATTTATTCTTTTGCCTACTTCCAATTCCTAATTTCTAATTTCTAATTGCATCAGTTCCCAACTTCAACCCTCTCACGGAAAGGTTCGCGGTGACGCTATGGATACCACAACAAAACTAAAAGTCGGCTTTGCGGCCTTGATGATCCTGTCCGGCATTGGGGTGGCATCGTACCCGGTTATCAGCAACGCGGTGGCGCAGCGCCACGCCAGCGAAGCGATCCAAAATTACGATGATACCGTAAAAAGCATGGATACCGAAAAACTGGACGCCGCCAAGGAGGCCGCCCGCCGCTATAACCAGCAGCTGGACAGCGCCGTGGAGCGCGATGCCGCAGGCGAAGCGGAGGATACCGGCACCAGCTATGTGGACCTTGTGGATGTGGGCGAAAGCCTGGGGTATATCACCATCCCGAAAATTGACGTCAACCTGCCTATTTACGAAGGCACCAGCGATGATGTGCTGCAAAAGGGCGTTGGCCATCTGGAAGGCTCCAGCTACCCCCTTGGCGGCGAAAGCACCCACAGCGTGCTGACCGGCCACCGCGGCCTGCCCGAAGCCGTGCTGTTCACCGACCTGGACAAACTGGAAGAGGGCGACTGTTTCTACCTGCATATTCTGGATGAAACGCTGGCGTACCAGGTGGATCAAATCAAAGTGGTGGAACCGGAGCACACCGAGGATCTGGAAATCACCGCGGGGCAGGATTACTGCACCCTTGTTACCTGCACGCCGTATGCCATCAACACCCACCGCATGCTTGTGCGCGGCACCCGCATCCCTTATAATGGAGAGGAAGAAGCCAACACCCCGCAGGCCGTGCAGTATCAGGCGCTGCGCACCGGAACGGTGGTCAAGCGCGTGGTGGATGCCTGGCCGTGGATCGCGGTAACGGGCAGCATTGTGATCGGCGGCGAAGCGCTGCTGCTGCTTTTGCTGCTGCACCGCTGCAAAAAGCGCGAGGAGGATGACTAAATGGGACGGCTGATTGCTAAAATTCTGGCCTGGCTGGCCATTTTGCTGGGGCTGGCGCTGTTGATACAGCCCACCGCTGCCCAGTGGTGGACCAGCACCCGCAACGCCAAAACCGCTGCGCAGTTTGCGGCCCGCGCCGAAGCCCAGCCCACCGCCCCCGCGGCGGAGGAAACCACAGCCGAACCCCCGGAGCCGGAACGCGCCTACCCTGAACTGTACGCCGCGATGCAGGACTATAACGCGGAAATTTACGCCGGGGGCCAAAGCGGCCTGACCGACCCGTTCGCCTACGAGGAAGCCCCGCTGGACCTTGCTGCCTATGGCTATGACGATGATGTGCTGGCCGTGCTGTGGATCCCGCGCCTGAACCTGGAGCTGCCCGTTTACCTGGGCGCCAGCCGCGAAAACCTGGCCAAAGGCGCGGCGCTGCTGGGCCAGACCTCGATGCCGCTGGGCGGCGAAAACACCAACACCGTGATTGCCGCCCACCGCGGCTATTATGGCGCGGAAATGCTGCGCAACGTGCAGCAGATCCAGGTGGGGGACAAGATCCAGCTGACCACCCCGTGGGAAACGCTGATTTACCGCGTGAGCGAGCTGAAAATTATTGACCCCAGCGATATCAACGCTGTGCTGATCCAGCCGGGGCGGGACCTGCTGACCCTTTCCACCTGCCACCCCTACACCCGCAACAGCCAGCGCTACCTGGTAATTGCGGAGCACGACACCGCCGCTGCGGACACCACCAAAGAGGAGGATTTGCAGGAAAGCGCCGCTACCTGGGACGAAACACCGCGCCAGGTGACCGTGGAGGATGCCGGCGGCAGCTCCATTGCCGAAGTGGCTCCCCAGGCCCTGACCCCATTGCCGGGGGAGGGCAGCGCGGAATCCGAGGGGAGCGCGATCTCCAATACCATGATCTGGCTGGAAAACAACGCACTGTGGGCCGGGCTGGTGGTTATTGCCGCCGCCGTTGGCATTATGGTGATATGGAAAAAACACCGGGAGGATTAACCATGCAGTACACACAGCAGGCCGCCGCCGTTACGGCCGAAGTAAACAAGGCCGTGCAGGGCAAACAGCAAACGGTAAACACCATCTGGATGGCCATGCTGGCGGGCGGCCATGTGCTGATTGAGGATATTCCCGGCGTGGGCAAAACCACGCTGGCGCTGGCCTTTGCCCGCGCGCTGGACCTGAAAGAAAGCCGCGTGCAGTTTACGCCGGATGTTCTGCCGTCCGATTTGGTGGGATTTTCCGTTTACCAGAAAGAGACCGGCAAGTTTGTGTACCACGCCGGTGCGGTGATGTGCAACCTGTTTTTGGGCGATGAGATCAACCGTACCTCCTCCCGCACGCAGTCGGCTTTGTTGGAAGTGATGGAAGAAGGCACGGTGACGGTGGACGGCGTTACCCGCCCGGTGCCCGCACCTTTTACCGTAATTGCAACCCAAAACCCCATCGGCGCCGCCGGCACGCAGATGCTGCCGCAGTCTCAGCTGGACCGTTTCATGGTCTGCGCCGTAATGGGCTACCCCGATGAGGAAGCGGAGCTGGCAATTTTGGCCGGGCAGAGCAAAGGCCGCCTGCTGGACCGTGTGCGCCCCGTTGCCGGTCAGGCGGATCTGCTTGCCATGCAGCAGGAGGTCAGCACGGTATTTGTGCATGAGCTGATGTACCGCTACATTGTGGCGCTGGCCCAGGCCAGCCGCAAGGACCCGCGCCTGGCCGTGGGGTTAAGCCCCCGTGCCACCCTGGCGCTGACCAGCATGACGCGCGCGGCGGCGTACCTGGCGGGGCGGGATTTTGTTGCCCCGCAGGATGTGACCGCTGTGTTTGATGCGGTTGCCCGCCACCGCCTGGTGCTGAACGACCAGGCCCGCGCAGGCGGCGAAACGGTGGACAGCGTAATGCAGGACCTGCTGCGCACCGTGCCGCGCCCCCGCCCCGAAAAGGCTGACCGCCATGGCAGGTAAGCTGGGCCGGGCGCTGGTGCTTTTGGTGCTGCTGGCCGCGGCGCTCATCACCCAGGCACCGCTGGCGGTGTTCCTGTTAGCGTTTGCGCTGGTGCTTCTGGTGCTGCTGCGGCTGGATGCCGCCTATCTGCGCAGGCAGGTAACGGCAGAGCTGCTGGTGCCGGACAAACCCGTGATACAGGGCGAAGATTTTACCCTGACGGTTCGGCTGCGCAACCGCAGCTGGTTGCCCATCCCTGCGCTTGTGGTGCTGCTGAACGCCGCCGATGAATGGGGCGGGGGGCAGATCACCCTGCGCTGCGCCGCCATGCTGGGCGGCAAGGAGAGCACCGAACAGCGCATTACCTTAAACGCAGGCAAAAGCGGCGTGTGGAGCATTGCGGTGCGGGGCATCACCCTGCGGGATCACCTGGGGGTGTTCACCGCGGCGTGCCCGGCTGCCGTGCAAAGCCGGAGCATCTGTGTGCTGCCCGCTGCCGCGGCTGGCAAAGCCAAAGCGGAAACCGCCCCCGATGAGGACGGCGACGAAGCCGACACCCGCGCCGCCCTGGGCGGCAGCTATGAGCTGCGGGAGTACCGGGACGGGGATACCCTCAAGCAGGTACACTGGAAGCTGAGCGCCAAGCTGGACCGCCTGATGGTGCGCGAACCGCTGACCGCCCTGCGCGCTGCCCTGACCCCCGGTGGGGACCTGGACGGAGCGGAGGAATGGGGGGATTTTCCCCAACAGGCGGCGAAGCACCGCAAAAACCCGCCCAAGCGCAAAAAAGAACGTACTGCCCTGAGCCGGCGCGGCGCTGCCGACCCCGGCAGTGGGCTGAAGTTTGTGGACCGTGTGCTGGTGAGCACCCAGCGCCCCGCAGCGCACCCCGCGTTGTGGCTGGCGGCAGATGCCGCGCTGCTGCTGGCGCTCACCTTTGGTTTGCTGCTGGTGCTTTCCACCGGGTTCGGCATTGCGGTGCCGTTGTGGGTGTGGCCCGCGGCAGCCGCTTTCTGCGCCGGGTGGGCGCTGTTCCTGCGTGCGCCGCAAGCCCTGCGCCGCTGGGGGCTGCTGGCGGGGGTGATTGTGTATCTTGTGGTGTTGTTCATCTGCCAGCGGAACTTTTTGGCCGGGGCGCAGCAGTGCGCCGGGAACATTGCCCAAAGCCTGAACGCCCGCCTTGGCAGTGCGCTGCCGGTGGCCCAGGGCGGCAGTGCGGCGCAGCTGGGGCTGTTTTTGCTGCTGGCCGCCCTGCCCGTTACCGGGGCGCTGGCCGCTGCGGCCCTGCGCCGTGCGGATGCCCTGCTGCTGGATCTAATGCTGCTGCCCGTTGTTGTGCTGCTGGCGCTGGCCGGGGCCGCGCCGGCTGTGCCCGCCTGCCTGCTGCTGTTGGCCGGTTGGATGGGGGCGTGGGCGGCTTCCTGCTCGGTGCAGCGGCGGGCCTTGTGGGGCAGGCGCGATACCGAAAACTACCGCCAGAACCTTTGCCGCCATTATAACATCCAAAAGTCTGCCGCGCTGGCGGTGGGCGGGCTTTGCCTTGCGCTGGCGCTGCCCTGTTGGTGGCTGCTGCGCCCGGCGCTGGGGGTTCCCCTTGGCTGGCTGCAGCCCGCGGCCCAGCGGGTGGAATCCGCCGCGCTGAGCACCGCCATTACCTGGCTGCCGCGGGTCAGCGGCGGCAGGCTGAACATTCAGGTAGAAGCCGCTGCCGGTGGTGTGGCGGATGGCGCCTTGAACCAGGGCGGGGGTATCCAGGTCAGCGGAGTGACGGATCTGGCCCTGACCGCCAGCGACAAACCCGAAGAAACCGTATACCTGCGGGGATTTATCGGCGGCAGTTATGACGGCACCACCTGGCAGGCCCCTGATGCCGATGCCTTTGACAGCGCCGCTATGAACTGGAAAACCGAGGATAATGCCCGGCTGACCATTGCCAGCCTGCCGTTTTTGCGCACCGCCTATGACGGCACCGCCCAGCCCCAGACGTTGACGGTGGAGCGTATCCACGCCGATACCCAGTACACCTATGCACCGTACAACGCCTACTGGGGTGATTATTACACCATCCAGGGCGATGGCGCCGCCGCGGGCCAGACCGCGCAGGACGATGTGTTCCTGTATTACCCGCGGGATACCGCCCAAACCCAGTTGGAAGCCCGCGCCGATGCCGACCCCAGCGTGCTGGACCGGATGGAAGCATCCTATGCCGCTTACGCCGCCAGCCGCTACACCGCCGTGCCGGACGGCTATGACGAGCTGCAAACCCTGTGCGATGAAGCCAAAAAGGACCAGAAGCTGACCGAAGCTGCGGACATTGGCGATTACATCCGCGCCTACCTAAACACCAACTACCAGTATAACGCCAGCGCTCCTCAGCCGCCGGAGGGGGCCGACCCCATCCGTTACTTTTTAACGGAATCCAAACAGGGGTACAGTGTGCAGTTTGCTTCGGCGGCGGTGGTTATGTTCCGCATGTTCGGGCTGCCTGCGCGCTATGTGGTGGGCTATGCCGCGCCGCAAAGCCTGTTTACCCAACAGGAGAACGGCAGCTGGCACGCCATTTTGCAGGACGATAACGCCCACGCCTGGGCGGAGGTGTACATTTCCGGCCAGGGCTGGACCCCCATGGAGATGACCCCCGGCGTGCTGGTCAGTGCCCAACAGGCCGACCTGCGCACCGACCCGCTGCCCGAAACTCAAGGTCAAGACACCGCCCCCGCAGCAGGGGAGAGCAGCGCAAACGAACCCGCAACCACCATCGTGCCCCGCAGCAGGCTGGTTTTGGCGGCGTTGCTGGGGGGGTGCCTGTTGGCTGCTGCGGTGCTGCTGGTGCTGGCCCGCCGCCATGCCATGGGGTATGGCCGGGGCAGCTGCAACGCGCGGGTGCTGGCCGTGTTTGGCAGCATCTACCGCCTTTTGGTGCGCCGCGGCCTGCCGCCGGATACACCATCCGATGCGCCGGAGTTTGCCGCATTTTTGCAAAGTTGTGTCCCCACCCTTGAACCCCAGGATGCCGAAGCTCTGCTGGCATTGGCCCAAGCCGCCCAATTTGGCGCAGGTACGATGACTGAGCAGGATACGGACAAAATGAGAAAACTTTACCAGGTTATAAAACACACTGGAAAACGGAAACAGAGCCAGAAATCGGTTGAAAAGCAGAGCCAGGAATGATATAATGACCCCATACTGGGGTAGCGTGTTCTTTGCTTTCTTTGCACAGGGGGCTACCATGATCCAGGGAAATGTGGTATAATATGTTAAGTCCATTGACCAAGTAGGGAATGGCCGGGGTGGGGGACTGGTTTCTGGAACGGTACCCTGGGAACTGCCCGTGGGGCGGAAAACCGGCAAGGACAGAAAGAAGATCTTATAGAAGCAAACGTTAACAGGAGTAAACCCATGCCGCGCCGTAAACAGACAGAAGGAGAAAAAAAAATTGACATCAGCCAGATGGCTGAAGACCTTGGCGTGTCCAAGACCACGGTATCCCGTGCCCTTTCGGGCAATGGCCGTGTCAGCGAAGCGACCCGCGCCCGCGTGGTCCAGTACGCCAAAGAAAAAAACTATGTGCCCAATATGCTGGCACGCGGGTTGGTAACCCAGCAGTCTTATAATATCTCACTGGTGTTCTCGCGCCAGTTCGGCAACCTTGCCGCACCATTTTTGCGCAAAACCGTCAGCGCCGTGTACGATATTGCCACCCGCAATGATTATGATGTGCTGATGACGATGGTGGGCGAGCAGGAAACAAGCCCGATGCAGCGTCTGCTGGTCAACCGCAAGATTGATGGCGTGATTCTGGCCCGCACGCTGGAGCGTGATCCGCTGATCCCCATGCTGCAAAAAAGCGGCATCCCCTTTGTTGCCATTGGCCGCCCGGCTGACCAGGATGTCATCTCGGTGGACCATGATCAGGTGGGCGGCTGCCGCGAGCTGGTCAGCCTGCTGCTGATGAAGGGCCTGCACCGCATTGCTTTGCTGGGCGGATCCATGCTGTACACCGTCAACCAGTCCCGCCTGGAAGGCTATAAGCAGGCGCATGACCGCGCCTGCTGCAAGATTGATGAGAGCCTGCTGTTTTTGGAGCTGGAAAGCGACGATCTACGCACCAGCGCTGTGGAGCTCGCGGTACAGCGTGGGGCGGACTGCATCCTGTGCATGGATGACCAGGTTGCCCAGCTGGCTTTGAGCACCCTGAGACAGCTGAACCTGCGCGTGCCGCAGGATATCCGCCTTGCCTCCCTGTATGACGACGAAGCGCTGCAGGGGTGTACGCCACAGATCACGGCGGTCTCTTTTGATGCCGAACAGCTGGGCCGCCGTACCGCACAGCAGCTGCTTTCCCTCATCCGCCATCAGCCGGTGGAAACCCGCACCCTGCTGGGGTACCAGGTGGGGTTGCGTTTATCGACCCAGACCTGAGAGAAAAGTAGAAAATTATAAATCAACTGCCCGTACACGGTATGATAAGCCGTTGTGCGGGCAGTTTTTTTCGATAAGGGGTTTTGAAAAAATATAGCGGCCACATAGTATCCCAGCGCCGCAGCGTCAAGCACAACAGGGCAGGGACACAGAAAAACAGGAGGCAACAAGTATGAAGTGCATGGATAAACATGAATTTGAGCAGCAGAATGTTTTTGGAACCGGTGCCGCAAACACCGCTTATGCCAAGTTTTTCATTGGCCAGTCGTTCCTGAACCCGCTGACCGACCCCAAAACCGGCCTGTTTTTGGCCAACGTTACCTTTGAGCCCGGCTGCCGCAACAACTGGCATATCCACCACGCGGCCAAGGGCGGCGGCCAGCTGCTGGTTTGCACCGCAGGCGAAGGCTGGTACCAGGAAGAAGGCAAACCTGCCGTCAGCCTGACCCCCGGCACCGTGATCACCATCCCGGCCAACGTCAAGCACTGGCACGGTGCCAAGGCCGACAGCTGGTTCAGCCACATTGCTGTGGAAGTTCCCGGCGAAGATTGCAGCAACGAATGGTGCGAGCCCGTTACCGACGAAGAGTACGCCAAACTGAACGGATGAGTAGCCGCTAATAAAGGCAACACCACACAATTCCCGCCTTGCGGCTTAAGCACTGCTCCGGCAGCTGCGGCACGGCATCTGCGTTGCCAAAATGCTCGATAATACACAAAGTATTATCTGCGCTTTTGGCTTAGCATCTGCCGCACCTCGCTCGCCGTATCGGCACTTAGAATTATGCAGTATTGCCTGAAAAATAAAATCCAACCGGCACGACCCGACAAAGAGCAGTGGGTAGTGCCGGGTTTACTTTTGGATGCTTTTTTGTCTACAAGTTCTTGCGCCGGGGCGGGCAATCTGCTACACTGAAAAAAATGTTATGTACAGGAGGCTGCAATCATGTATTATCTGGGTGTGGACCTTGGGGGAACCAATATCAAAGCTGCGCTTGTGGATGCAGACGGTGCTATTATAAAGGAAGCGAGCACCCCCACCAAACTGCCGCGCCCGGCCGAGGCCGTGTGCGATGATATTGCAGCCCTCTGCAATCAGCTGGCACAGGGCCAGCAGGTAGCGGGCATTGGCGTTGGCTGCCCCGGCACGGTGGATGGCGGCCTCGTGCGCTACTCCAACAATTTGGACTGGCATGATTTTGCCATGGGGGATTATCTGCGCGCCAAAACCGGCCTGCCGGTTGCTCTTGCCAATGATGCCAATGCCGCCGCTTTTGGCGAAGCACTGGCGGGCTGCGCCAAAGGGGCCGAAAGCGCGGTGATCATTACGCTGGGTACCGGCGTGGGCGGCGGTGTGGTGCTGGGCGGCAAACTGCTGACCGGTTACACCGGCGCAGCGGCGGAGCCGGGGCACATGGTTATTCTGGACACCCCGGATGCCCCGCGCTGCACCTGTGGCCGCCCCGGCTGCCTGGAAAGCCTGGCCAGTGCCACCGCCCTGATCCGCATGACCAAAGAAGCCATGGCAGCCCACCCCGAAAGCGCCCTGCATGGCATAGCCGCCCAAAGCGGCGGGGTAAATGGCCGCACCGCCTTTGATGCCGCCGCCCAGGGCGATGCCGCAGGCAAAGCCGTGGTGGAACAGTACATTCATTACCTTGCGGTGGGCGTTGCCAACATGATTAACATCTTCTTCCCGGAAGTGATCGGTCTGTCCGGCGGGGTGGCTAACCAGGGGGAGAACCTGCTGGCTCCCCTGCGCGCCGCGGTGGGACCAATGGTTTTTGGCAATGCTTACGCCCAAAAGCACACCCGCATTACCACCTGCACCCTCGGCTACCGCGCCGGGGTGATTGGGGCAGCGCTGCTGGCCAAAAACCAGGGATGATGCCTTTAGCGGGATAAAAAAGAGAAGATAAAAGGCAACACCGCACAATTCCCGCCTGACGGCTTAAGCACCGCTCCGGCGGCT
>ENA-UOJJ01001363-UOJJ01001363.1-human-gut-metagenome-genome-assembly--contig:-CS66-NODE-1363-length-36376-cov-21.687096_pt1 | contig 36376 bp, 32 predicted proteins | sample MGYA00242343_ERZ723890 | MGnify/ENA metagenome assembly ERZ723890
GACTCACATAGATGTATGCGTATAAACAGGCCGATGCTTAGACTCACATAGATGTGTAACATCTATGTGAGTCTACCGCTTACAGCGGTATGATAAAAATAAAAGGTGTATCTCCTTCCAAGCAAGCTTGGGGAGATACACCTTTATTTTTATCGCATCGGCTGTTTATACGCTTACATCATTCCCATTCCGGCGCCGCCTGCAGGCATTGCAGGGGTGTCTTCCTTGATGGAAGCAACTACGGATTCGGTTGTAAGTAAGGTGGAAGCTACGCTTGTTGCGTTCTGAAGTGCACTTCTTGTTACCTTGGCAGGATCAAGGATACCTGCAGCAACCATATCCACATATTCTTCTTTTAATGCATCAAATCCTGTTCCTACAGGAGATTCTTTTACTTTGTTGATGATAACGCTTCCTTCCAGTCCTGCGTTTGCAGCAATGTGGAACAGAGGAGCTTCCAGTGCCTTTAATACGATCTGTGCGCCGGTCTTTTCATCACCTTCAAGGCTGTCAGCAAGCTTTGCAACTTCCTTGGACGCATGGATATATGCGGAACCACCACCACAGATGATACCTTCTTCTACTGCGGCTCTGGTAGCTGCAAGTGCATCTTCGAGACGAAGCTTTGCTTCCTTCATTTCGGTTTCGGTTGCAGCGCCTACACGGATAACTGCTACGCCGCCTGCAAGCTTTGCAAGTCTTTCCTGTAATTTTTCTTTGTCGAAATCAGATGTGGTTTCTTCGATCTGTTTCTTGATCTGGCTGATTCTGGCTGCAATTGCCTCCTTATCACCTTCGCCATCAACGATAACGGTATTTTCCTTCTGAACCTTAACAGATTTTGCACGACCTAACTGAGCCATGGTAGCTTCCTTAAGGTCAAGACCAAGCTCTTCACTGATTACCTGACCACCTGTCAGAATTGCGATATCCTCAAGCATTGCTTTACGTCTGTCACCATACCCGGGTGCCTTAACAGCAACCACATTGAAGGTACCACGTAACTTATTTACGATCAGGGTGGTAAGTGCTTCGCCTTCTACATCTTCTGCAACAATTAAAAGCTTTGCACCGGACTGAACGATCTGCTCTAACAGAGGAAGGATTTCCTGAATGTTGGAGATCTTCTTATCGGTAATCAGGATGTATGGATTGTCAAGAACTGCTTCCATCTTATCCATATCGGTTGCCATGTATGCGGAAATATATCCTCTGTCGAACTGCATACCTTCTACCAGGTCAAGCTCGGTCATCATGGTCTTGCTTTCTTCAATGGTAATAACACCGTCTCCGGATACCTTTTCCATTGCATCTGCAACAAGCTTACCAACTTCCTCATCACCTGCGGAAATAGCTGCTACTCTTGCAATATGCTCTTTACCGTTTACCTTGGAGCTCATCTTTGCGATGGCTTCTACTGCACAATCTGTTGCTTTCTTCATACCTTTACGAAGGATGATCGGGTTAGCGCCTGCTGCAAGGTTCTTCATACCTGCATTTACCATTGCCTGTGCAAGTACGGTTGCGGTTGTTGTACCATCACCGGCTACATCGTTGGTCTTGGTTGCTACTTCCTTAACGAGCTGTGCACCCATGTTTTCGAAGGAATCCTCCAATTCGATTTCCTTTGCAATGGTAACACCATCGTTTGTGATTAACGGAGCGCCATAGGACTTATCCAGAACTACGTTTCTTCCCTTAGGTCCAAGTGTTACTCTTACGGTGTCAGCTAACTGATTAACACCGGCTTCTAATGCTGCACGGGCTTCTGCCCCATATTTAATTTCCTTTGCCATGATTTTTTCCTCCTGAAAATCTACTAAATTATTTCTCTTTCATTTCGATAAAGAAATGCCTTTTGATTGAAATACTTCTTAAGAAATACTTCAGAAATACTTCTTAACCACTGAAATTTTAAACAAAGCTTCTTAAACAGACGCTTCTTACTGGATCACTGCAAGAATATCACTCTGTTTTACAATGATATATTCCTCGTCATCGATCTTTACATCAGTTCCTGCATATTTGGAGTAAATAACCTGATCTCCAACCTTTACTTCCATCTTGATTTCCTTGCCGTCTACAACTCCGCCGGGACCTACTGCAATAACTTCTGCCTGCTGGGGCTTTTCCTTATTCTGTCCGGGTAATACGATGCCGGATTTGGTGGTTTCTTCTGCAACTAACTGTTTCAGAACAACTCTGTCTGCTAATGGTACTAATTTCATGATTTACTGCCTCCTTGTTATATCTTAAAAATCTCTATGTTCCTTCGTCTTATTAGCACTCATTTATACTGAGTGCTAACATCTAAATCATATATTAAATTTATATGCCTTCCTTTGCAAATTGTATCACAATGCTATATTTTTCTTTTTCTTATATTATCTCTCTTTTTCTTTGTTTTTCTCTCGTTTTTGCATTTGGCACGTTTAATTTATTAAAACTTTGTGAACAAATTATAATAATGTAAAAAAGATGACCACTTTTTTACAGTGGTCATCTGTCTCACTCATTTATAACTACACCTGTTATTACACCTATTATACAGTCACAGCGTTACTTTCCTTTACCTTCAAGACGTTCCCGGTAGCCCGGTGCCTGTTTCATGGCAAGCTTATCCTCAAACATTTCATACTGTGCATCGGAAAACAGCTCCTGTACTGACTGCTCAATGTTATTCTTATACACAATACCGATTGCTGCAGACGGTGCCAGCTTCTCATCCTCATAGCTTACGCAGTGTTCCTTAATTCTGCGTGCATAATCCTCCGCTTCTCCCTCTTCTACCATCGGAATCAGAACTCCGAATACATCTCCGTCAATTCTACCGATTACAAAATAAGGGTTTGCCTCTTCCCGTACGATATCCGCAATAATCCGGATCAGACGGTCACTTTCTTCATCTCCGTAATGATCGTTTGCATACTTCCAGTCGTTGATGTTAATTTCAATTACTGCTACCGGAACAACTTCGGACCGGTCCACAATCTGCATTCTTTTTTCAAAATAATCATTCGCAAATACGCCGGTCAGTTCATCCATACGTGAGGACTGCTCCTTCTGCTTTGCTTCGTCCTTCCCTTCCAGCTCTTCCATGTACTCTACAACCAGCCGCATATCCTCCGCACTGGAAATCGGGAAGCTATTCATACTCTCTTTTCTCTTCTGATCCATAAAACCTGTATTATGCTCCATGCCAATACCCCCGTATCGTTGTTTTTCATTTGTAGCATATACGATAAGTATATCCTTTCCCGATACGGAACGCAAGACCTTCCATTACTTTCTTCCCATCGCTTTTTAACTCGCTTTTAACACTCCAAAAGTCAATTCGTAAATCCGCTTCCGGACAGGAAAATACCCTTTCCGAGTGATCCTCTGCGTATACAGATGGGTCACTCAGGAAGGGTATTCTCATTTATATATATCCCCTAAACCTTTTACTTACGATTATTATTTTACATCAAAATTCTCTCTTTGTGGGACAGATTACGTGAATTACAGATTTTTCGACATGAATTACAGATTATTGGGATATGCGGGTTCTCCCACTCCATGTTATAATGTAATGAGCCTCAGAGAAAACCAAGCGACTGCTAAGCAGGCATTTGGTTTTCTGGGCTCATTAACGAGCAAATATCCTGCAAAGCAGGATGAATAGCACGAAGTGCGGATTTGCGAGTTATAACTATAAAATCCCCCAAGAGGCCTCAACATGCGAATTGCCATTTGTGATGATGATCCAATCGAATTACAGAACATTTCAACTTTTATAGAAGAATATTTTAAGAGCAAAAATCTTCCGTTTAACTGCAGGTCCTTTTCAAGCAGTACCGAACTGGCCAATACCGCCCCCGGTGAGTTTGACCTTTATCTGCTTGATGTCTTAATGCCTGCTCTTAACGGAATCGAACTGGCGAAAGAAATCCGCAGCTTTGACCGTGCTGCCCATATTATTTTTCTGACCTCTTCACCGGAATTTGCTGTTGAAAGCTATTCGGTGAAAGCGAGTAACTATCTCTTAAAGCCGGTTTCCACAGAGCTCCTTGCCGCTTCCCTTGACGAGCTTTTAGAAGAAGCGTCTCTCAGGCAGGAAAAGTATGTGGTTCTGCGAAGCTCCATCGGAATCCGTAAGATCCGGCTGTCCCAGATTGTATATGCGGAAGCGCAGGAGCGCCGTATTCTGTACCATCTGGAAAATGGAGAAGTCTTAGAATGTACCGGACGCTTTTCTTCCGTCTGTGAGGATCTGCTTAAAAACCGGGAATTTTTTCTTCCGCACCGATCGTTCCTCGTAAACATGAGTTATATCAGTACCATTGGAAATACTGATATTCAGATGCAGACCGGACAGATCATTCCCTTAGCCCAGCGCCGGTTAGTTGAAATCAAGGAATATTATCTGGCCTATCAGATGGAGGATATTTTAGGATGAACGCTGCTGACATTACAAATTTGATCAATTATGCCTTTGTTTTATTCTTCGGAATCATTGCTGCTTTTTATATGGCAGATCTTCCGTTTGAAGAACACCACCGGCTCTATGCCCTGACGCTGCCCGGATTCAGTGCCGTACAGCTTATGTGTTATCTGCTGTTTGGTCAGACCGTTGTCTATAAATGCTATCCGCTTCTTATCCATCTGCCCTTAATTCTGCTGATCCGCTTTGTGTGCCACAGGAACACCTATATTTCCATCATCGCCGTGCTCGCAGCCTACCTGTTCTGTACACCGCGTAAATGGTTCGGTACGCTGATCGCTTCCTTTGCAGGCAACGATCCTATGGTTTCCAATATTGGCGCCATCCTGATCACGATTCCGCTCCTGCTTTTGATTATCCGTTATGTTGCCCCCTGTATCACCCGCTTGCAGCATGAAAGTAAGATGCTTCTTAGTCTATTCATGCTGTTGCCCATTATATATTACATTCTGGAATACTCCTTTACGGTATATACCGATCTGCTCTACACAGGAGGCGCCATTGTTGTGGAATTCATGGACAGTGTAATCGTTATACTGTACTTTATATTCTCCATGCTTTCCCTTGAATTTTCCAGCCAGACACATAAAGCCCAGCAGGCAAATGTCCTCCTCACCGCAGCTACTACACAGGCTCAGAAGGAAATCGCCCAGCTTTCGAAATCCGAGCAACAGGCAGCAATTTACCGCCACGATCTGCGGCATCACATGAACTTCCTGCAATCCTGCATTCAGGAGAATCGGAAAGAAACTGCTCTCAACTATATCAATGAAATCTATGATGATCTGGAGCGCAGCCGGTTCACACGGTACTCAGCGAATGAACCATTAAACCTGATTCTCTCTTTTTATGCAGACAAAGCTTCTGCAGGTAATATACAAACTGACATCCGGATTACGGCAACAGACTTCACCCGTTTCCAGATTATGGATTTATGCAGTCTGCTTGGAAATGCATTCGAAAATGCCATTCACGCCTGTGAGCAGATGGAACACCCGGACAATGCCTACATCAAACTTAAAATCTACGAAAAAAGCAACCGCCTCTGTATTAATATGGTCAACACCTACTCCATGGAACCGGTCTTCGAGAATAAGATCCCCGTTTCCCATAAGAGCAATCACGGAATTGGTGTCATCAGCATGATTTCTATTATTGAAAAATATGGCGGCGTATATGGCTTCTCCGCCAGCAACGGGGAATTTCACTTTCAGGTTTCCATGTAACATACGCATTCACACAATGTTACTTTTAAAGTAAAAATAAATCCCGGCAAGAATTTCTCTCACCGGGATTTCATTTTACATTTTCACAGTAACCGTTCGGCCATACCCGTTCATAAGCTGCCGAATTGTTTATGCGTATATCTTCTCAAGCATCATATTCCCGCAGTACTGCTAATCACGAAGAACAAACTTCTCTAACAGCTCACTTAAAGTAGAGGCAGATGCTGCCAGTTCTTCGCTCGTAGCAGAAGTTTCCTCTGCTGCTGCAGAATTGGACTGGATAACATCGTTGATGTCTTCCACACCCTTACGGATCTCTTCTACAGATTTAGCCTGTCTGTCAGATGCGGTACGGATGTTAGCTACTTCCTGAATAATCTTATCCAGCTCATCCATAACCTTCTTCATAGCTTCTCCGGTTTCCTTCGTTACCTTGTTACCATCATCTACCTCACTCAGGGACTGCTCAATCAGCTTCTTGGATTCTACTGCGGAATTCGCACTTTCTTCTGCAAGCTGTCTGATCTGATCTGCAACAACAGCAAAGCCACGTCCTGCTTCTCCTGCACGTGCCGCCTCAATCGAAGCATTTAAGGAAAGTAAATTGGTCTGGGATGCAATATTCTCAATATCTGCAATGATCTTCTCAACATTCTGTGTTGTTGCATTGATCTTCTTCATTGCCTCTACCAGCTCATCCATCTTCTTCTGGCTGTTGCTGGCTTCAATGCCAACCTGTTTCGCCTTGTCATGGACAATATCGGTAGATTTCGTATTCTCTAATACCTGATTGGTTACTTCATCCACGGTAGCTACTAGCTCTTCTACGGCTGCTGCCTGATTGGTTGCACCTTCTGCAATATCCTGTGCACTCTCTGCCAGCTGACCGCTTCCTGCGGATACCTGCTCGCCCGATTCCTGAATGCCATGCATGGTCTCACTGATCTTCACTACCATTTCATTCAATTTATCCAGTACACTGCGTAGCTGTCCGACATAAGCCTCCGGGCAGCTGCTTCTGACATTGAAGTTACCTACTGAAAAACTCTCTACGATCATTAACAGATCGGAAACCACCTTCTTTAATACACCTGCTGCTGTCTCGAAGGTATCGGAAAGACCACCTAACTCATCCTCTGCTTCATACGGAGTTCCAATTTCAAAATCTCCCTGGGAAATCTTCTCTGCCGCCACCACCAGACTCTCAATCGGTGCAACCAGTAATGCTGCAAGTCTCTTCATTACATAGGCATTAAATGCTATCCCTAAAATGGCAAGTACTAAAATCACGATAATCCCCGGAATATTCTTACTCATAACCATCTCTGCAAGAGATACAACAACAAGTAATAAAAAGGAAATCGTTACCATCCGGAACACCAGATTTAATTTATCCTTGATGGGTCTGTCTCTTAACATTTTGTCAATTTTGTTTTTCACTATGCCTCTCCTCCTGTGTATTCGTATGAGTTATATTATAACTATATAAAGTGCATAATTCAAGTGCTAAACTTGTATTCTGCCTGCAAAATCCATGTAGAACAACGAATTGCATGACCATTTTCTGTAAATTAAAAGAGACATCCATCACGAATGTCTCTTTTAAAATCTGCCTCTGAAATTCAGTTTATCAATAGGTTCAAATCAGAGTCTATGCATTTACCTTTTTGCCCTTCTGATTCTTCAGTGTCTGTACACCTTCGATTACCAGAACGACTGCAAGGACAATTAACAGAATACCTAAAATGGTCTGTGCATAAGGACCCCAGTCAGCTCCGCCTGCTGCAATCATACCGATCTGGTTCTTCACCGTGATTGCTAAGGAAGCGATGGTTACTACGATCATGAATGCCATCGGGATTAAGAACATTCTGTTATTCTTTCCTGCATTGCCAAGCCATGTAGCTACAGCAAGAAGTCCGATACCTGCAAGAAGCTGGTTGGCTGCACCAAACAGACCCCAGATCTTTGCATATCCGGTCATACCAAGCAAGATACCGAGAACTACGGTAAGGATGGTTGCAAAGTACGGATTTACCATAACCTTCTTGAATCCACCCTTGATATCCTTCGGTGTCTGTCCGGGTTCAAGCCAGAACTCCTGGAACATGAAACGTGCAAGACGTGTTGCCGTATCCAGAGAGGTCAGACAGAATGCGGAATAAGTTAATACCAGTAAGGAATTTAAAATCTTGTAGCTTCCCGGAATAATGTCATCGATCATGTGGGCGATACCACCACCAAAGATTGCGGTTGCACCAACTAAAGCGTTGTCCGGATTTGCTGCATTCCACTTGTATGCATATCCGATTGCACAAAGAGTAAGTACGGCAAGTACACACTCTAATAACATACCACCGTAAGCGATCGGCTTAGCGTCCGTTTCCTTATCCAGCTGCTTGGAGGTCGTTCCGGAAGAAACCAGTGAATGGAAACCGGAAATTGCACCACATGCAACAGTTGTAAACAATACCGGGAACAGATACTGTGTACCGTTGCCATTGTCTACTGCAAATCCGCCAAATGCAGGGAAGCTGGAGTCAAAGGTAGGATGTGCTACGATAACACCAAATACTGCTACGCCAAGCATTGCATATAATAAGAAGGAGCTTAGATAATCACGCGGCTGAAGCAGAATCCATACCGGTGTTACGGAAGCAATGGCAATATAAAGACCAACAATCCACATCCAGGTCTTCGTAGACAGGTAAATTGGATGGAAATTCATGCCGATTGCCATAATTGCAACAATTGCAAGTACACCGATTACGGAAGCAATCCCCATCGGCATATTGCGACGGTATACACAGAAACCAAATGCAATAGCCACAACAATAAAGAGCAGGGAAATCATTGCTACCGATGCAGGAGTCGCAGATTTGACCATATCTACCGCACCACTCTCATCATATACTGCACCAAAGGTAGTTGCTACAATAGAAGCAAATGCAGCTACCACAAGGATCAGTGTCAGATAAGAGAAAATGATAAACAGTCTCTTAGCCCGTTTGCTCATATTAGTAGAAATAATTTCGCCAATGGACATACCTTTATTGCGGACAGAAGCAAAAAGCGCACCAAAGTCATGTACACCACCGAAGAAAATTCCTCCAACTAAAATCCAGAGGGCTACGGGCAGCCATCCGAAAATTGCTGCACCAATCGGTCCTGTAATAGGACCAGCACCCGCGATGGATGAAAAATGATGTCCCATCAGTACCGGAGCCTTTGCCGGTACATAGTCCACACCGTCTTCCATAGTATGTGCAGGTGTTTCTTTGTTTCCTTCGCCTACGCCCCACTGTTTACACAGCCAGCCACCGTAAAAGATGTAGCCGATTACCAGAATGGCAACGCAGATCAGAAGAAGTACTAATGAATTCATGTTACTTATCTCCCTTCATTCTTGATGAATATAGTACTTTTTTCAAAAATTTCGCTGTATGACGGCCGCCCGGATTCGCGTCAATCTGTCCTGTTGACAGCTCCACCAGAGCCGTATGATGATCCATCCAGCCATGCAGTGAAAAATGAAAACTTTTGGAAATGCGGCATTTTTTCAATGCCCGTCTTGCGTCCTCATCACACGTGTCACAGATAAAAACGGGTGTAATAAAAGAAGACATATGTCCCGGCCCGACGTGGAGCCTTTCCATCCCATCCGCATGTACATAATCGCGCCACTTCTCATACAGTTCACGTGTCAGATGCGGAATATTTATCAGATAAAGAAATTCTTCGTTGTCTGCTGTCCACAATTCAGCCTTTTTCGATATCACATATCTTCCTGAATGCTCAAAAAAATCACAGCGAGCTGTGATTGGGTTCCGGTCATCTTCGGCCGGATGAATGTCATAGCAGGAACTGAAGCTTTTTATTAACCGTGCAATTGCGGTTTCTCTCGTATATTGCATTCCTAATCGATTCACTCCGTAAAAATTAAATTTCTGTAAAATTTCTATTACATTTTTATTATTTTAATACGTTGTTTTCATTTTCGCAACCCCTTTCGACATTTTCGTTACTGTTCACTCGTACCTCGTTCCACCATCAAACCTGCCACTGGCAGCTTCTCTGGACGCATGGCAAGTAATGGTTCGCACTAAGCTCGAAATAACCTCGCTAAGTGCTCTACTCAAATCATGTTCTTACGCAGCCTGACAGCAAGTGTCTGGCTGCGGTGTGAACAGTACCCCACTATAACAAAGATCCGGTAATGCCTGCACACCAGGCATTACCGGATCTTTGTTATAAGCGAAGCACCTTCCTATGAATTATATAAAAGAAGCAACACAATATGCCGCATATATGGCAAGTAATGCAATTCCCTGCACCCTGGAGGATTTCTTCCGGATCAGAATCGGTATCAGCAGCACTGCCATAACAAGCAAGGCAAGCGGCATGTCAATCAAGACCGTGGATCGTTCCAATGGAATACCTGCGATTGCAGAAGGAATACCAATTACCAGAAGCATATTCAGGATATTGGCTCCAACGATATTGCCAAGTCCGACATTTCCATAGCCCTTAATAATCGAAACCAGGGACGTCACCAGTTCCGGCAGGGAAGTTCCAAGTGCAATAAATGTAACCGCAATGACACGCTCCGGCACACCGAGGGCTTCCGCAATCAGAATACCGTTATCCACGAGCAGATTAGCACCAAAATAAAGAAGCACGGCACATACCACAAGAACAAGCAGATGCTTCCAGATCGGGCCTCCTTCTTTCTTCCCATCCTCTCCATTCTCACTCTCTTCGCCCTCAGATCCAGCCTTCTTAATATTAAGGTACGCATACACCGCAAACAGCAGGATCAGCACAATACCTGCCGGACGATTGAATTTCTGTGTAAGATAAGCATACAGGTTCATGCCGATCAATACCGCAAAGAAGAAAATCCCTCTCCACCGGATTGCCGCTGCCTCAATCTTCTTTGATGGGCGAATCGTCTGTGTCAGCCCGGCAATCAATGCCGTATTACAGATGATCGAGCCAAATGCATTTCCTGCTGCGATTGCGGCAGATCCATCAAATGCTGCCGTTGTGGATACCAGAATTTCAGGAAGGGTGGTACCGAGACTTACTATGGTTGCTCCTACAACAATCTCCGGAATCCCCAGCTTTTTGGCAATTGCTACTGCCGCATCCACTAACCGGTCACCCCCAAGACAGATCAGAATAAGTCCCAGAATAAATAGTAAAACTGTCTGTATCATTTTCGATATCCTTTCTTTGCACAGACCTTTTTCTTTGGTAGTATTTCCTCTTATGTCTGTTTTTATTTCAAAGTATCACACACCACAATTCATCTGTCAACCGTTTCCGGCAGCTTATGAATAGGCACGGCTGAACTGCTACATCTGCAAGCGTATGAATTCTCACAACCAGTGATCCGGACGGTAATGAGTATCATCAGCAGCAATATGAACCATCTTTTATCGCACGATTCTCCCTTCATATACTAACCGCGATTCAGCCTCTGATCTCTCATAAACAGGTACCTGTCATCCGCCTCATCATAGTATTTACGCCCGGATCCCGAAAAAATCTGCATTAATATGGAGCATGACTGATTATAAAACTCATCCTCATAATGGACAATATGAGCACCACCAAGCGGAAATTTATCCGACGCAAAATAATGCTTTGAAATATCGATCACATAGCATTTCGTCAAATCCTCAAACATCTTTTCATATTGCAAAATTGCCTGCTTTCTCTTTTCCAGATCTTCGCTTCCGCTGTTTAACTTTTGCAGCCTGTCATCCAGATCAATATAGGTATCCTTCAGATCTGTCTTTATAAGAATTATGTTTTCTCCATATTTTCCGAGCAAAAACCGGGCAAGCCTTGTCATTTGTTCACCGGCATATTCCATATCATAGTTTTCAAAGAAATATGTATTCCGGCTGCATTCTCCTGATACCTGCTTATAAAATCCGGTTCTTTGAACAAAATCATCTATTTCCCACAATTGTCCCCTGAACATTACGGCATTACAGATCAAATCATAAAAATCTATCACGATCCAGTCAGCTGATGATGCTTTCAGGACATCTATTCCCGAATGCCGGAATGCTTCTTCAATGGTCCTTCTTCGCCAGGAATTGTTCTCAAATAAACTGTTATCCTTCGGAACATCACATGGAACCGGAGCTTCAAAGGCAAGTAAATGCGGCTGCTTGAAGATATATTTATTCACCACTATATCCTGCTTATTTCGATTCATTATCTCCCTGGAAATACAGCTTCCCCAGATATCCACCTTTATTTTGTGGTTAGCGGATAAATATTGCTCCAGAGCTTTCCCATTATTTTTTATCAGAAAGAAAATTTCACACTCGTCCTCACAGACATTGAATCCGACCATTTCCGAGAACTGTAATGCCATCTCCTTCAGAATCTGCATTTTCCATATGAATAATATCCGATAACATTCATAAGACCCGGAAAGATCCTTCTCTACGATCATCTGAATTGCTTTGGCTGCACTCAGCAGTTCGTTATTTAATTCATTTTCTTCCAGATAAAGTACTGCTTCTTCAAGGTCTGCCACATGGTGTTTCATCAACTCCATTATTCCATGGTAATGTGACCGGATAAATTCCTTAGACGAATACATGATGATCCTATCTGCCAATTGCTCCTGATTAAGCATTCTGTTTTGATAACCGCGTGCCATCAAATTATCATAATACTTTAATATTCTATCCATTCTGAATTCCTGATTCTCTTCAGAATAATAAAATTGATGACTCTTACTTTCAAAAATATCTCTCAGCTTATGGGCAGTATCCAGATAAAAATGTTCCTCAAATGCAGATGGAGAAGTGGACTGTGCATCTCCGAAATAATGCCCTGCTATATCAATAACGACCGGATTCACAATAGAAATAAAATAGCTCTCCAGCTCCCTGATACGATTATTTAAGGCGCTCCGGTTTTTACCGTTTCTCATCTCTCCCTTTACTACCAGTGTCTCAGAAAAGCTCAGTCGAACTAATACAATCTTTTCTTTAGGATAATATTTCAGTAAAAGTCCGGCATATTTCCTAATCTGTTCTTTCCAGAAGCTTTCACTAAACGGAGGTGTCTGTTTCTCAAATTTGTCTTTATTTGTTTTGTAAAAATCAGATAAAACAAAAGCATCGGAGGCCGTGTAATAATTATCATCCATTTTATAAAGAGAAATTGCTGCAGCAGCATAAAAATCAACTATCATATATTCTGCCCGGTTTTTTGAAAGGCACTGTTCAAGGTCTTTTTCTATATCTATCCTTACCCGCTCTGCACACCGTTCCTTCAACTCCTGTTTTTTACCGTTCAGTATGGATAACTGGGAAATAATACACGCATCCTGATTTATCCGGCACTCCGGCAAATAAGAAAATATTTTTTTCAACACAACAGAGCCCTGCAGCATCACGTCCGACTCCGGCCCTGAGGGTATCATCCGGGCATTCTCTGACAGGAGCTCCGCAATTCTTTCCCTTTCTTTTCCACCGGCAATTCCTATCTTTATACCACAGGAAGCATCGTCTCTGCTTATTGTCGGAATAAACGATATTGCAGACGACACTTTACCCTTCGGACTCTTATGCAGTTTACAGCACATAACCGCACCGAGTCTGTTTTCACTGAATTCATTCATTGATGTGAGAAAATTTCCCAATGAATAAGCGCATGGCACCATTCTTTCATCGGAGGTGGTAAGTATTTCATAATTCTGCATCAAATGAGGATGCGATGCAACAATCAGATCAGCTCCTGCTTCTGCCATTTCTTCCGCCGTTTTTCTTTGAGCGGGTTTTATCTCAGAGGAATTCATCTTTCCCCAATGCTGATATGCAATAATGAATTCCGCGTGATTTTTTCTTGCCTCATCAACATACTGTTTAAATAATTCTGTTTTGTACCGGCCAAGCTCCTCCATCCACAAATTCATTTTAGCTTCGTGTCCATTATTAATCATACACAAAGCAATCACGGCAATTTTTATCCCCTTAACGGAAAAATAAACCGGATTATCATTAAGTGTTCCTATGTTTTGCATACCATTACTTCTGATCAACGAAACTGTATTTTTCAATCCTCCAGCCCCCGTATCGCAGTTATGGTTATTTGCTGTAACCAATGCATCAAAGCCCGCATCCTTTACAGCTCCGATAAAGGTTGAAGGTGAATTACAATTAGGACTTCCGGATGAAGTTCTCAGTTCTTCGCATTCATACGGAGAATGGTCATCACACATGGTTTCCAGTACACCAATTGCCAAATCTCCCTTTTGAATAATCGTGCTGATATCGTCAAACGAACCTGTAAAATCAAATTCCTTATTTTGGACTATACGCTGATGATTTACCGCACACATCAGATCTCCCATCAGCATGATCATGGCATCTGATTCCCGTGTTCTCGACAGGTCGCGGCCGCACACGATCCGGGTTTTTGTACATTCTCCATTCTCCATTTGGCTGATGACTTCCGTCATGCCCTTTTTTCTGGCGGTCACCATTCCATATTCATCTACAACGGCAACATTCTCATCCAGCGATTGAAAGCTAACGTAAGGAATCGTATTTTTATATTCTGCTTCTATTTTTTTCGATTCATTTTCAGATAAGCAAATGACATTTTGAGCCTTTAACTTCATTGAAACAGGTACAAACGGAATTTTATCCGATTTATCCCCTCTGATTTCCACGCCATCACAAAATTGATATGCACACACATCCGCCAGGTATTCCACCCCGTTTCGAAAACCCAGAATGGTTTTCTCCGGTTTTTGTGAATACCTGGTTTTAATGCACAGCTCCGGTTCACCGGCTCTGTAATAAGACAGAATATAACCGTCTGCATTTTTCACTTCATTCCAGGAAGAAATGGCTCTGCCATCTCCCCCTTTTACCTTAAAGCCATCCGGAATCCCAATACGAGCTTCCAAATCATTATTCTTCATTCTCCACATATAGCAATCATTCTCCATTATGCAAAATTAACTTATAATACTTGGCATAGCCATCAATAAAGTGCTGGTTGTCATCAATTCGCGCCCTGAAATCATCGTGACGTACAAAGAATGAACCAAGAATTTTATCCGGCCTTTCCATATACATCGCATATTCCGGATAAAAATATCCATCCAGCATATGAAATGCCCTGTACTTGATAATCTCAACAAATTCATCCTCATCAATCTGATTCATATAATCCACTGAAATGTTCTGTTCTTTTATTCTCAGGTAGATGTCATAGGTTTCCATCAATAATTCAAGATAAGTATGATATGAGGTTTGTTGTTTTCTAATCCTCTCGCGATTCTCCCATGCATTTCTGAGTGCAAATGTATAATACTTTTCTTCATGTACAAACCTGGTAAACTCATTCATTGCATAAGCCAGCCAATGATCTCTGTATACCACGTAATTCTTATTTATAAAATAATCAATACTCCGTCTTGCAGCATCAAGATAAGCATTATTACCGGTAATATCATAGGCCTTTATCAGGGCATATGCTGACTCTCCATCGTAGTATACGGTACGGAAGGCCTCTTTTACCTCAAAATTGGCTGCGTCTAAAACATGAGTCATTTTTCCGGTTTCTTTATCCTGCAAATATAAAATTCCATTTGCCAGAAGCGTAATCATATCCGTAAAGTCACGATCCCCAAATACTTCCATATGCTTCGTCAGCGCAATAACAGCAATTCCATTTCCCCCAAGCTTAATTTCCCTGCTTCCTGCTTCAACAACAAATGCCGTCTCATTATCCTTATAACTGATTTGTGTGAGAAGATAATCGATTGCTTTATTTATCGTTTCCAGTAAAGAATTATCGCCTGTAACCTCATATGCACACATCATAGACCATACCGTTCCGGTATGTCTCAATATGTTATAGGAAGTCATTACCGCATTAAATCGTGAAAAATAACCATATATAAATTTATCTGACGGTAACATCTGCCTTGTTAAATACTGAGAAGAGGTTGTGAGAATTTCCCTTACAAACTCAGGAGTAAGCTCTCCGATCGTTCTTCTTCCACAATGCATTCCCGCATTATAAAGCATATATATTTCCTTATCCGTGTCCATAAAAAAGCTTTTGCAATTAAAGAAATAAACAAATGGCAGGATGATAGGAGAACACGGTCTTCCATTCCAGCCTAAGTATTTTTCCACCTGTTCTGTGTTAATACAGGGAACATTCTCATGACCGGGCTTCGATGCCTTCATAGGTATGACGGAATAATCATAAAGTCCATAGGAGTTAGCCTCTGCTTCCAAAAAAGCTATATCCATCCATGGATCCAGCGAAAATCCCATTCTGAAAAAATCCTTATATTTTACTGACAGGAAAATTTTCTTTAAATTCGCAAATGGAACTTTTTGAACAAAATCCACAACATCAATTTTGATCCACACCGGTGTAAGGCTGTATTTATCAATAACAGTCCTTACCTTTTCCCTTACTTTCATAAAGGAAGCTTCAAAATCTGCAGCCGATGCATGACATACCCTGGCTCTTTTCTTCCCATCGGAGACGGAAACAAACACCGTATACTTAACCTCATCCTGAATATCCTTACACTTAATATCAATCGGATTGCTTTTTAAGTATTCCTCAACATAGCCTTTCATTGCATCCAACTTCTTTTCAAATAAAGCCTTGGAAACCAGCCGGTTTTTCTCCTGATTATACTTATTGCTATGTTTTGTTCTGGGTATTGTTTTCATATGGTATCCCCCATTAATCAATATATTTTTATAAGGAAACCGGCAAAGGTAAACAACCTTTGCCGGCAGGTTTTAATGAAATAATTCTATTCCTCAGTTTCTTCCTTTTTACGGGATTTCTTTAAAGCCTTACCTGATGCGCCAGCCGCACCCAGTGATGAAACCAAACCAAAAAGCCAACCTGCTAATGACATACCATCACCGGTCTCAGGTCTACGCCTCTTACCAAGAACCGCCTTTTCAACACCTCTTCTTGCTCCCAGAACTGCTGAACCATTACCTCTTCTTGCTCCCAGAACCTCGCCATCATCATCTGTGTCAGTATCCGTATCGGTATCCGTATCGGTATCTGTGTCTGTGTCCGTATCCGTATCGGTGTCGGTATCTGTGTCAGTATCAGTATCAGTATCGGTATCTGTATCGGTATCTGTATCAGTATCGGTATCTGTATCGGTATCCGTGTCTGTGTCGGTATCGGTGTCGGTATCCGTATCCGTGTCGGTGTCAGTATCGGTATCAGTATCAGTATCCGTATCGGTATCTGTATCCGTGTCGGTATCGGTATCCGTGTCAGTATCGGTATCTGTGTCCGTATCGGTGTCCGTATCGGTATCCGTATCAGTATCCGTATCGGTGTCCGTATCCGTATCGGTATCTGTGTCCGTATCCGTGTCTGTATCGGTATCGGTGTCGGTATCCGTATCCGTGTCAGTATCCGTATCGGTATCTGTGTCGGTATCCGTATCGGTGTCCGTATCCGTGTCAGTATCCGTATCGGTGTCCGTATCCGTGTCTGTGTCCGTATCTGTGTCCGTATCCGTGTCTGTGTCCGTATCTGTGTCTGTATCCGTGTCTGTATCGGTGTCCGTGTCGGTATCCGTATCGGTGTCAGTATCAGTATCTGTGTCCGTATCCGTGTCTGTATCGGTATCCGTGTCGGTATCGGTATCCGTGTCAGTATCGGTATCTGTGTCCGTATCGGTGTCCGTATCGGTATCCGTATCAGTATCCGTATCGGTGTCCGTATCCGTATCGGTATCTGTGTCCGTATCCGTGTCTGTATCGGTATCGGTGTCGGTATCCGTATCCGTGTCAGTATCCGTATCGGTATCTGTGTCGGTATCCGTATCGGTGTCCGTATCCGTGTCAGTATCCGTATCGGTGTCCGTATCCGTGTCTGTGTCCGTATCTGTGTCCGTATCCGTGTCTGTGTCCGTATCTGTGTCTGTATCCGTGTCTGTATCGGTGTCCGTGTCGGTATCCGTATCGGTGTCAGTATCAGTATCTGTGTCGGTATCCGTGTCAGTATCGGTATCCGTGTCGGTATCGGTATCCGTGTCCGTATCCGTGTCAGTATCGGTATCCGTGTCTGTGTCGGTATCCGTATCGGTGTCCGTATCCGTATCGGTATCTGTATCAGTATCAGTATCCGTATCTGTGTCCGTATCAGTATCCGTGTCTGTATCGGTGTCCGTATCTGTGTCTGTGTCAGTATCCGTATCTGTGTCCGTATCGGTGTCCGTATCGGTATCGGTATCCGTATCAGTATCCGTATCGGTGTCCGTATCCGTATCGGTATCAGTATCCGTATCCGTATCTGTGTCAGTATCGGTGTCCGTATCGGTATCGGTATCCGTATCAGTATCCGTATCGGTGTCCGTATCCGTATCGGTATCTGTATCCGTATCAGTATCCGTATCGGTGTCCGTATCCGTATCGGTATCGGTATCCGTATCAGTATCCGTATCGGTGTCCGTATCCGTGTCTGTGTCCGTATCCGTGTCCGTATCGGTATCGGTGTCGGTATCCGTGTCTGTATCCGTATCGGTATCCGTGTCTGTGTCCGTATCCGTGTCCGTATCGGTATCGGTGTCGGTATCCGTGTCGGTATCCGTATCCGTGTCAGTATCCGTGTCGGTATCCGTATCCGTGTCAGTATCCGTGTCGGTGTCCGTATCGGTATCCGTATCCGTGTCAGTGTCAGTATCTGTGTCGGTATCGGTATCCGTATCGGTATCCGTGTCTGTATCATCATCGCCTTCGATCTGATGCATTTCCTGACCATTTTTAGTTATAGTCTTGGCAATAACTCTTACGTCACAGGAACTGTTAACCTCTACCTCACCATTAGCACAAATAACAAGACCACCCATATCTTTATTAATAACTACTTTACCGGAGTAATCACCAAAATTCCATACATATTTTGTAAGATGATTGTCATAATCGGTGTTGTTAATCGGATTGTCAAATGTAATTGTAATGTCTGCTTCACCATGCGACACATTTATAATTACCTTAACATTTTTTTCTCTGTTAAGTTTATAAAGGCTTCCTTCACCATCCGTAAAGATCTTAGCAAACTCCCCATTAACAAGGTCTGCCGCATCTACCGTAATGGTAACCGTACCTCTTTCTTCAATATCTCCGGAAGCAATTCTGTCTCTAACATCCTTTAATGCCTCAAGTCCTCTAATCGATGTATCATCTGCATCAGCAAGCTTCTGCCCACTCTCTGCTATGTTTTTAAGATTCTCTGATACATTTAACTGCTTTTTAATATCCTTTAGAAGTTGAGCCTTCTCTTCATCGGTAAGAGTTGTACCCTGCTTCTCATATGCCTCCGCAATAGCATTTGCTATCTCTTCCGGATCATTGATATTCTCAACAGCCACGACCTGAGATTTATCGTTTATGTTTTTTACATTTGCATTTCCATCTTTCGCTATTATCAGAATCGCATTGCCTTCAATCCAATCAAAAGTTCCATCCCGGCCGTTTCCATCTAAATCCGATCCATCCTTAACAATTGAAAACTTAGGTGTTTTTGCAGTTCTTCCATCATTTAATGTTTCATCTGGTTTAGATATTTCACCCGTTTTAATACCTTCTGACACATTATCAACATTATCTACTAAAATATTGCCATCAATATGAGCTGTTCCACCATTGGTACTTGTCAGCTCTTTACCATAAATAACATAGTCTTTTCCAACTGATATATCATTCAGAAAATCTTTAATAAGAGCGTTCTCATTTTTAGATGAATCCACATTGTCGGTAGATTTATCAGGGTTTAAATTGGTATCATTGCCCTTGTTGTTTGTCTCAAGGTCTGTGTCGCTGTCTGTATCTGTGTCAGTATCCGTATCAGTATCAGTATCTGTATCGGTGTCAGTATCCATATCCGTGTCTGTATCTGTATCTGTATCCGTATCAGTATCCGTGTCGGTGTCGGTATCTGTGTCTGTGTCGGTATCCATATCAGTATCTGTATCCGTGTCTGTGTCTGTGTCTGTATCTGTATCCGTGTCTGTGTCTGTGTCTGTATCCGTATCGGTATCCGTATCCGTGTCTGTGTCGGTATCCGTATCCGTGTCGGTATCCGCATCCGTGTCGGTATCTGTGTCGGTATCCGTATCCGTGTCGGTATCACTGTCGCTGTCTGTATCACCATCACTGTCAGAATCGCTATCGCTATCTGTGTCACTATCAGAGTCACTGTTGCTATCTGCAACATTTCCATTGGAACTATTCAGATCAACAGCATTATCATTTCCATTGTCATTATTGGAATCCGACATCTGTGTCTTGTTATCTTCTTCTGCTTCTTCCTGATCATCCGATCCGCATCCAACGCTTTCAACAATTTTTCCGCTTTCCGCATCATACACTTCAGCAGCGTGTACTTCCATATCAGAAGCGAGCATTACGCTCATTGCCGCTCCAATCGCTATTCCCAGCGCTTTTAAAGTGTTGTTTTTCATAAAATCTCCCTTCCATTAATAATTCCCTTTTTACGTTACCTGTTACATATTATATTAAGGTCATTCCCTGTGAGTACTTTATTATATTATTCTGCGATATGCTCGAACAGATATTTGAGGACTGCCGGTGTAAACTTCCGTGCCTTAATTCCCAACTGGAATTGTCCATCTTCCATTTTTTCCTGTCTCAGAACATCCGCATTCATAATTAACGTATCCGCTACGATAATAATCTGTCTGCCAACAAGATTTGGTGTACCTGCCGGTGCCAGCAATCCCATTCCAAGCGGACTTACATTAATTGCATCAACATAAAACTTCTCAAATGTATCGCATGTAACTATCACACTCTTTACGCGATAATCCACACGATTAATACCCCTTCTTTCCTCCATAATATACCCTCCAACCAGAGAATTAGCAATTATAAAATGCCATATACATTATAGCGGTTTTCCCTCAAAGAGTCAATGATTTTATGAATTTTTGTACTGTATTTCGCATATTTGTAACATTTAAACAACAATATGGCAATGGTGTCACAAATAAAAAAGTGCCCGAAAAAAATTCCTTTGTTTTCAAGCACTTTTTCTGATTTTATATCACTATTTTCGCTTTTTTTCGTTGTTTCATAAAACTATATTGATCTCAAACAGCTATATATTCATTAATTATGTTGCTATTTTGCTCTGATTGTTGTCCCGCGGATTACCGCAAATGACCTCTATGCTGGATAATTTGTGCATTTTTGCCAAAAGGCTCCGCTTCATACGTCAGAATACATTATTCTTGAAGCTTATGCAGGAGAAAGTTCCGAAAAAGAAAGCTTATCCTGTTCTATGCTTTTTAGTTCCTGTCCAAGATAAAACAACCGGTAGTCATCACTTCCATTATAATATTCTGCAATGCACATATACCTGTCATTCTGAGCAGGGGTAAATCCAGGCCGGCATTTATGGAATTCCCCTCCCATGCGCCGCAACACATCTGAGAGCGTCACTTGACATGTAATTGCTTACCAATTCCATATTTTTCTATTTTCCCTGATCCACTTCCATAACAAATCATAGGTCTTCGATTTCATATTTTTCCTCATGATCTGGAATATCATTCGTAATTCCAACTAAACGATATTCAACAGATTCAAATGCTGAATACCTGTTTTATGTCATCATAATTCGTGTTTACAAAATCTCTCTTTTTTTGAAGAGACAAGCATCTTACACTATTAAAGCAGTCTTAGTAACTGCACCAGCTCATGTGACTCCTGATCTTTTGAAGTGGTTTGTCTGGTATCAAACTGTGAAAATCTGTTATCATTATAGTATTTCAACAGTTTATCGTCATTATTTGCCTCAAGGAATACCACCATTCCTCCACCCATATACTGCATTTCTTCGATAACCGACCATGCCAGTTCCAGCATCTCTGCTCCGGTAATTCTATTGTTTCGACCTTCAGCAAAATTCTTGCCAAGCTGTGCGATCAAATATGCTGACATTGTATATGTCTGTGATTTTTCATCCAGCTCACTTATTCGCAGTAATTTTCTTTTTACTGTGTTGCTTACTGTTTCACCTCTCACGGTCAAAGGCTTCAATGCTATACTAAAATAGCCTATCAGTTCTCCCTCATCATTGGAAAAGACCAAATATGTAACGGACTGATTCTTTTTGGTAAACTCTATTGCATTTTTCTTCAAAAAATATTCAACATCCGGGTTCTTTGGACATGAAAAATCGGAGAGCATTCTGACAAGCGCAGGCTCTCCGACCTCTTCATCAGTTCCTAAAGCTAAATACTCACGAATGTTAATCATCGTATAATTATCTCTGACCGACATCCGCTTTCTTCCTCTTTTCCATGAATTTTCTCAACTCTGCTTCTCCTTTTATCTGTCTCGCAGATACTGGAGTGCGCACCGGGCGATTATTGGCAGAATTCTCTATCGCATCGACAAACATCTCTACCTGCTTCTGACCGGATATGATAAAATTCTTCGTGATACTAGAAGTTGCCATATAAACACCTCCTTTATTAGTATGGCTGTTCTTCTGCCTATTACTCAATGTAATTTGCATTCTTTTCTACCTTTATTCTATTATGGAAATATCCGCTTTGCAACACAAAAATTATGAAAATTATATTACTTCCTCCTTCCCCCTTGTCTTATCCACTGCATCCCTTCCTGCAGGTGTCCCGGACACCCTTGCCTTCATTTCGGAGAGTTTCCCTTTCAATGAAGTCCGTTCTGCTGGTCGGTCTGCAAGTCCATCATGTTCATTGTGGGAATCATCATTCCCCGGCAGACCACCGGAACCTCCGCCAATCCCATATTCATTTTTCAGAAAAGCAACCGCTTCCTTCTGATCGTGTCCTTCCATGAAATACTCATAGATGCGGAAAGCTCCGTGCTCATAACCGCTTCCTCTGCCAAGGGCATAGTCAATTTCATCCTGTGTGATGAAATTCTCCTGCTTTACCTCCAGCGTATCCACAAGAAAGGCTTCGCTGGCACTCATATACGTTCCGTTTTCCACCATGGAGCAGATATGGCTTTCCACATCCTCCCAGTTCATGGTTGTAATCGGTGCTTCCTTTGCCTGCGTTCCATACCACTGCGAGATCTTCCATTTTCGTGTATGGCTTGTTCTTCAGATAATCCCTGATCTGTTCCTTTACCTGTTCCACAAAATCCCTGTAATCCATTATTCTTCCACACTTTCTTTATTTTTGTTCTTTTTTACATCTGCCAAAATGTCTGCAATGGCTTTCTCATAATTTTTCAGGCGTTCCATTGATTTCTTTCTGTCTGTTTCTGTAATTTCTTTCTCTAACTGCTTCATCTTTTCCATTTCTTTCAAAAAAGGCGCATGAGATATTTCTTCTCATACGCCTTATCGCTGTTTTGTTTCATGTTATATCTTTGTGTGTTGATTTAACTGAGTGTCAACATCCCTTCCATTATACATAACACGAACTACCGTCACAGTTTTTGTATCTTCATCCGGAATGTAAAACACGACATAATTATCTACCGGCATGATTCTCAGTCCTCTGCTGCACCAGGGTTCCTTGTCATGCATTCGGAATTTTTGTGGAAATTCCTCTAATCTGATGATACTTTCTTCCAGCCGGTCAAGCTGCCTTGCTGCATTCTCCGGAGAAAGCAATTCAAATGCAATGTACTCATAAATTCCCCGCAAGTCCGCATCTGCCTGTTCTGTAATAATCAGTTCATATATCATATGCCATAATCTTTACGAATATCTTCAAAAGCCTGTCTTGCCGGCTTTGTCTTTCCTGCAGCCATATCCGCATATCCTTTCTCCAACTCAGCATTTAATTCATTTACTGATAATTTTGCCACATTGAGCGGTTTCGATGTTGGAATTTTCACTTCAAACGGAAGTCCTCTGTTCAAAATAATCTGTTTATAAAACATATTTATTGCATTGGATGCCGGAATTCCAAGTGTAGATAAAATACTCTCAGCCTGTTCTTTAACATCCGGCTCTATTCTTGCGTACAAATTTGCTGATTTTGCTGCCATAATATAACACTCCTTTCATACTTTTCGTGTTTCCATGTCTGAATACATTATACCCATTTGTACGCACAAAAGCAATACGATATTATCCTTGCTTTTTTGTTGGGAACTCCATCTTAAATTTGTACTGCGAACCCTTGATTTCCTTTCCGTCTTTGGTATAAGAAAAATCTTCAATGCCCTCCGGGATCAGGTACGCATCATAGTTCCCTTTCTTCCCTTTTAACCCTTTGACCAGTGTCTTTTTCCCTGCCAGAAGGCTCTTGATCTGGGTATCAGAAAGCGGTACGCCCAATGCCCTGCTTACATTCATGCCGCATTTCTTTTTACAGTAAGCACCAAACTTTCCTTTTACCACATCGCCGCCACACTTCGGACAGATTCCCAGTTTCTCAGCTGTATTACTTCTTACAAACATATTTTTCTGCTCGTCACTGACACTGTGATAGGTTTTCACCAGTTCCCTTACCATGGTCTCTATTCCTTCCATGAATTGATCTGCAGATACTTTTCCTTGTGATACCAGTGTCAGTTCATTCTCCCAGTCTGCGGTCAGCTTCGGGGATTTCACGACATCCGGAAGTACGGTGATCAGCTTCATACCGTCCTCCGTCGGGATCATCTGTTTTTTCTCCCGTTTTACAAATCCGTCCTTTACCAGCTTTTCAATGATGTCCGCCCTGGTGGCAGGTGTCCCCAGTCCCTTACGCTCCACCTCATCACCCATATCCTCTGCTCCGGCTCTTTCCATGGCTGACAGCAGACTGTCCTCTGCCAGCCTTCCTGCAGGCACTCAGTTTTTACACATCCGGTCTTAAAATCATAGATGCTATTGATATTTCTTCTCGTATCATCACTGATACCAAGGCAATAGCAAAGTGCCTTGTGGTACACATCCTGATAGCGTACCTCTTTTAATTTTTCATAGTAGAATTTTTCATGTGCTTCACTAATAAAATTGATTGTCTGTTTCTTTTTGTTTTCTGTTCCTAACGCTGTACTGTTCATAGTGAACCTCCTTTAAAAAATTTTTATTTTGCATATAAAAAAGGACTAAGTCCTTTTTAAGCCATAGCTTTAAGGATTTAGTCCTAATCGAGAGATATAAGAAAGGGAAGCATTACGCTTCCCTTTCGAGTTATATATAGATTTTGCAAACAATATCTTTAAATCGGTTCGCTTTCGTGTACTCAGCATGATATTTCATGTACTCATTCACATCATCCCTTGTAACAATCAGCGTTGTGAAGTAAAAATATTTACGCTCTTCTACTTTCCTGCATTGGCAATCGCAGCCTGGGAAACCATGCAGGAGCGCGGGACAGTATCCCTGAACCTGACCGAGAACCATAAAGCTGTACAGAATATCAAAGCAAGAGGAGCTTTCACAGTAAGTATTGCTGACTCTGCTCATGTGATTGAAGCCGATTATTTTGGTGTTACATCCGGCAATAAGATTTCCGACAAGCTGGGAAAAGCCGGCCTTACAGCCAGCAGAGCAGAAAAGGTGGATGCGCCAGTGATCAATGAATATTCTTAGTAAACGCTATCGCCTTCGATCCATATACCCATGGTTATTACAAGGTTCTCTTTTCCTTTATTATATGTCATAGCTGCCCAACAGGTATTTTAGCCCGTTGTCTGTTCGTATAATCTCTTACCGCATGCCTTTCATTCATTGCCATTAATAAATCCATTTATATATTCCTCCTCTTCCTTTGCTTATTTGTTTTTTCTTTTAGTATCTTCTTCGTTCTTTATCCCTGAGAAAAATGATAAAGAACGAAGAAATAATAATTTCATAATCGAATCAGCAAAATTTGAGATTCTGGATCGCTTCTTTTTTCATAAATACAGGCATCCACTCAAGCGGGGCGTCTGCTTCAACCCACTGTCCCCCATCATATTCCGAACTTGTTTTGCAGTCCACCCATACCGCGCCTTTCGGCAGGTAAACCTTTCTCGTCCGTGTGCCAGCTTCAAGTATCGGTGCAATGAGAAGGTCTGAGCCGTACAAGTACTCGTCTTCCACATCCCAGCAACACAAATCTTCCGGGTATTCATAGAACAGAGTACGCATGACAGGGGTCCCTTTCTCATGAGCCTCCTGCATGAGCATTCGTGTATAAGGACGAAGTTTTTCTCTAAGTTCTATATACGTCTTACAGATCTCATACACTTTCTCTCCGTAACTCCATACCTCATTTGCCGCGCCGGAACAACAAGTCGCGCCGCCTGTTGTTCCATACTGGGGCTGTCTCGGCTCACGGTCTCCGTGAAGACGCATGACCGGGCAGAAAGCCCCCCACTGGAACCATCTTATAAATAATTCTCTGAAAGCCGGATCATTGGGATCTCCGCCATGAAAACCGCCGATATCTGTTGTCCACCAGGGAATGCCTGCAAGTCCCATATTTAATCCTGCTGCAAGCTGATTTCTCATGCTGTCAAAGCTGGATGCAATATCTCCAGACCACACCAGGGCGCCGTACTTCTGGCTTCCCGCCCACGCGCAGCGGAGCAGATTGATGATGTTCTCCTGCCCTTCCATCTCCATCCCTTCGTAGAAGGTTCTTGCGTAATCCACCGGATAGATATTTCCAATCTCGAGATCTGTCCCCTTGTAATATCTGTAATTGTCAAAGTCATACGCAGTGTACTCCGGCTCTGCCTCATCCAGCCAGAATATCTTAATGCCTTTATCGTAATAATTCTTTTTTGCCTTCTCCCACACGTATGCCCTTGCCTCCGGATTTGTCGCGTCATAGTGGATAGTCGCGCCTTCAAAGTCAAGACCTACACGAAATCCTCTCTCTGTACGGATCAGATAACCTTTTTCCAACATCTCCTCATAATTTTCAGACTTACGGTCTACTGTGGGCCAAATAGATACCATGAGCTCCACGCCCATTTCTTTCAATTCTTTTACCATCGCATCCGGATCCGGCCAGTAGACCGGATCAAATTTCCACTCTCCCTGCTTCGGCCAGTGAAAAAAGTCAATAACGATCACATCAAGCGGAAGGCCGCGGCGCTTATATTCACGTGCAACCTCGAGCAGTTCTTCCTGTGTCTGATAGCGAAGCTTACACTGCCAGAACCCCATGCCATATTCCGGCATCATGGGAACTGTTCCAGTAACTTTCGCGTAATTTTCCTCAATTTCAGCCGGTGTATCCCCCACTGTGATCCAATAGTCCAACGCCTTTGTGCCAAAGGCTTCAAAACTTATAATATTTTTGCCCAAAACAGCCCTTCCGATTCCCGGGTTATTCCACAGAAGACCGTACCCCTTCGAGGAAATGAGGAAGGGAACGCTTGCCTGCGAATTTCTGTGCGCCAGTTCCAGATCAAGACCTTTCAGGTCAAGATAGGGCTGCTGATATTGTCCCATACCGAATAACTTTTCATTCTTATCCAGCGATTCCCAGCGCATAGTCAGATGGTAGTCGCCGCCGATATTGGGGCAGAATTCTCTCGCCTCAACCTCAATGGCACTGCACTTTTTATCTGTCACATCACGGCGGTTTCTCCAATACTCTTCCATGAGGAGATTCCCGCTTTTGTCATAGACAGTAATCTTTCCGCCGTTTGTGATAAAGAGTTCTGCTTTTCCGTTACGGATCCACGCCCCTTTGTCTGTCTGTTCTGTCTCCGCGTCAGTCCTGTCTGACGGATCCAATACCCAATTTTCATCCGGCATCTGTGCGTTCTTTGTGGCGCGGACTCTCAGTCCACTCTCGCCCCAGCCTTCAATCCACAGTTCTTCCGCGTCATAATGAAATATGATCTTATTGTTTTCTATTCGTAACATAGTCTCTCCTTTCCGAAAATAGGAAGCCTAACCTTTAACCGCGCCGCTGGTCATTCCGCCTACAATATATTTCTGCATAAAAATGAAGATGAGCAGCACAGGGATAATCGTGACAACGGCAAACGCGGTCAGATAACTCCATTTTGTACCGTACTGTCCCATAAAGTTAAAAATTCCCGCCGTAATCGGTCTGCTCTGCTGATCAATAATAAAAGTCATTCCATAAGCCAGATCTCCCCACGCATACAGGAAAGAAAAGATCGCACAGACCATCACACCCGGCTTAGCGATAGGCAGGAGGATGCGGATAAATGCCGTAAAACGGTTACAGCCGTCTATATATGCCGCCTCTTCCATATCTTTTGGTATAGAAGCAAAATAGTTCTTCAGGATCAAAATGGAAAACGGGATACCAATCGTCGCATCTGCAAGGATTGCGGAGCCCCATGTATTGTAAAGGTGTATATTTTTAAACAGCATAAACAGTGGTGTCAGGAGTACGGATACCGGAAGCATCTGTGTGACAAGGAATGTGAGCAACATGGCTTTTCTTCCCCTGAATCTATATTTCGCAATTCCATATGACGCAGGCACCGCAAGGATCACGGCAATCGCCATCGCACCCAGAGAGATGATCATACTGTTTGCGAAAGATTTAAACATATTGAAATCGCCTGTTTTCACCTGTGCCGCGTAAGACTTTGTATTTACCACATGGGGAAAAAATGTCGGCGGATTCTGAAATATTTCTGTCTCTGTCTTCAGTGATGTAATAAGTGTCCAATATAAAGGAAATAGAAGTATACATGCAATCAAAACTGCAATAACACAAAAGATCACATTTTTCTTTACACTTAATCTCTTCTCTTCATCCATTATTCATTCTCCTCCTTTGTTGCTCTCAGATAGAATACGCCCACGATCATCAGGATTACCAGCAGCACGTTCGCAACCGCTGACCCTTTACTGTACTGGAACATTTCAAAGGACAGCTTGTAAGAGTAGGTAGACAACATATGTGTAGAATTGACCGGTCCGCCACTTGTCATAACGTAGACCAGATCATACACTTTAAATGTATAAATAAATCCTAAAATCAGCACCGACTCGATAGTAGGACGCAGAAGCGGCAGCGTGATCTTAAAAAACGCCTGGAGTCCTGTAGCCCCGTCAATGGAAGCACTTTCGTACAGATCTTTAGGAATGGTGGTAAGTCCTGTGGATATTAATATCATATTGAAAGGAATACCAATCCAGACATTCGCACAGATCAGCGCGAACATAGCTGTCTGCGGTGTTGTCAGCCACTCAATATTCTCTGATACGAGGTGAAGACTTTTTAATATGTAGTTGAGCACTCCGATATCTGTCGCAAAAAGCAGCTTGAAAATCAGGGCTGTTACCGTAATCGGAATCATCCACGGCACAAGCAGAATGCCCCTCAACGGTTTTGAGATGGCAAATCTCTTGTTAAAGAAGATCGCCAGAGCGAAACCGATGATAAACTGCATCACCAGACAACGTACAGTAAATACAAGTGTATTTATTAAGGATGTACGAAAAACGGAGTCTTTAAAAAGCTCGATATAATTCTGGAATCCGACAAACTTTTTCATCCCATGAACCAGATTTGCCATTGTGACATCCTGAAGACTCAGGATGATATTTCTCACGATCGGATATCCGACAAAGACCAGCATGTACAAAAAGGCAGGAAAAACAAACAGCATTCCTATAGTGTCATACTGAAAAAACTTTCTTATTTTACGCAAAATATATTCGCCTCCTATAGCATAAAAAGGGAGTATACAGAACACTCCGCATACTCCGCACCTTTTATCTCCTTATTCTACGATACCATCGATCGTTTCCTGCGCCTTTGCAGCTGCATCTTCCGGTGTGGAAGTTCCTGTCATCACTTCGTTAAATGCCAGAGAGATCGCGTCGGATACGCTCGGCCAGTCTGCCAGCGGTCCTCTTGCCTGTGCATACTGCAGTTCCTCTACGAACGGCTGATACGGTGAATCTGCTTTAAACTGGCTCTCGGCAATCGTCCGATTTGCTGAAATATATCCGAAAGCGTCCATCATGTATTTTACCTGATCTTCTTCTGTCGCATATTCGAGGAAATCCAGAGCACCTTCTGTATTTCCGCCTTTGACTACCGCATAATTCTCTCCGCCTAAACAAGAAGCATACTCCGTATCCTTCGGGATGAGTGTAACTTTCCAGTTGAGATCCGGAGCCTCTGACTGCATGGTCGGGATCTGCCACGGTCCGTTGACCATCATTGCCACATTGCCCGCGATAAACTGATTCATAACATCTCCCTGAGTCCAGTTGATACATTCTTTGCTCATCACGCCTGAATCGATCAGCTCTTTCGCAAATGTAAGTGCTTTGATTCCACCCTTGGAATCCATCTCATAAGAGCTTGCTCCTGTTGACCAGAGCCATGGAGTGAAATTGAAGGTTCCCTCCTCATTCTGTACGCTGCAGAACGCCAGTCCTGATACGGAATCTGTTGTTACGGCCTTTGCTGTCTCCATCAGTTCATCCCATGTAGTCGGTACACTGCATCCGGCCGCATTTAACATGTCCTCATTATAGTAAAGCCCGAGGCAGTTCACACCAAAAGGTACGCCATAGAGTTTTCCGTCCAGAGTACAGGAGTTAACCGCTCCGTCATAGTAGCTGTCCACATCAAACTTTCCTGTCAGTTCTTCGAAGATGCCCATTGTCGCATAGGAAGCATGGTCCGGTGAATCCAGGATCGCTATATCCGGAAGTTCGTCTGCAGAAGCGCCGATGGAAAGCTGTTTTTTAAAGTCTGCGAAAGGTACGTATTTTGCCGTTACTTCGTATGTATCCTGAGAATTGTTGTAATCTTCAATAACCTTATCAAGCGCTACCTGATGTCCCTCTGTCTCCCAGTAGTACCAGATTGTCACATCTTTCGCTGTCTCGGTACCGCCGTCACTGCCGGATGCTTCATCTGATGATCCTGATGATCCACAGCCTGCCAGCATCCCTGTCATCATTGCCGCCGCAAGCCCGATCGCTGCTAATTTTCTTAATTTCATCTTTGTTTCCTCCTTGTTTCCTTTTGTCTGTTCCTTTGTTATATCTGAATTTTACCCCACGATTTCCAGAGGATAAATTCGATAAAACTTAAAAAGGAGGACATTTCTAAGGAAAGATTATTTATGTGTTTTTCTGTACTCCGCCGGCAGCATCCCTGTCTCTGCCTTAAACACACGACTGAAATACTTAGCATCCATATATCCCGCCTGCGCCGCAATCTCGTACAGCTTCATGTCTGTCCCCAACAACAATTTCTTTGCCTTCTCAATCCGGAACTTCCGCACATACGCACTGAAATTGATTCCCATCTCCTGATGGAACTGAGTCCCCAGGTATTCCGGCGTAATCCCAAGTCTTGCCGCAATCTCATCAAGCGTAATCCCGGTACGATAGAACTCATGAATCATCGCAACCGCACGCCTGACATTCAGATTATCAATCGGATTTCGCGTATCCTTTCGCTCTCTGAGCAGTTCTGTCACAGCATCCTCCAGTCCCTGCCACGTCTTCGCGCGGGTAATCAGATCAAGGAGTTCTCTCTGGTCAATATCCTCATCCGAAAGACTTCCCGCTTCTTTTAAAAAATGGATCATATTCCAGCAAAATCTGGCATAACAATCTTTGATATTCTGGGGCGAATACAACTTCTTGTCCTGAAAATACCGCTGGAATCTTTTCAGGCATTTTTTCGTCTTTTCCTGGTCTCCCGCACAGACTGCCGCCTTCATCTGTTCTTCGATATCCAGCGGATAGACGCACAGCTCGGTCTGAATATTGAGAATCTCCGGGTATGAGATGATGACATCGTCGCCCATGGGGATCGTCCACTCCAGATATTGCTGCACTGCCTCATAATTCTCCCTTAAAAGTCGGATATCCTCCACCTCTGTCCAGCCCATCGCAGCGCCATGCACCTTCTCATTCTCTCTCAGGAAATGCCCCTGTATCCAGCGCTTCATGTTATCATTTTCTCTGTAATTATATAGAAGCAGCCGGATTTCCCGCTGCTTTTCATCCTCCTGGATACAATATAAAATTCCTGGCCGTTCCATCAGAATCATTTTTATCTTTCTAAGAAAATCTGCTCGGTTCTTTTCCGTCCATTCTTCAAAATAAGTCACCAGAAGAGCGATAGCACTGGTTCTGTTGATTCCGAATCTTTGCTTGAGATAGTCCAGTACCTCATCCTCAAGTTCCATATCTCCATTTAGGATATTACGTAGCACCTGGTCCAATCCGCCAATCTTCTCAGGTCTGTCCTTTCTGTCCCTTTCCATCTCCTGCTTCACACGCTCAATAGCGCATGAAAAATCAGCCAGATTGATTGGTTTTAACAAATACTCCGTCACACCCAGGCGCAGGGCTGATCTTGCGTACTCAAATTCTGAGTATGCAGACAGAACGATTGCCTTCGCGGCGCATCCCTCTCTGTATGCGGCCTCCAGCATGGCAAGCCCGTCCATCACAGGCATCCTCACATCAGTAATGATTACATCCGGCCGCAACTTTTGTATAAGGGCAAGTCCCCGTTCTCCGTTCTCCGCCTCACCCGCGATCTCATTTTCGGGATCAAGTTTCGGCAGCAATCTGCGTATTCCTTCTCTTATGCGTATCTCATCTTCAACGATCAAAAATTTCATAATCCTTCTCCCCGTCAGTCCGTTATCTTCGGAATCTGTATCATGACTTCCGTGTATTCTCCCTGAGCACTGCTGATCTTAACATCCGCCAGTTCTCCGTAATACATCTTGATGCGCCCGATAGCGTTCTTCATGCCGATGCTGTTCTTACCTCCGCTCTCCGGATAAATTCCGCTGTTGATCATATCCACTGTCTCTTCAGCTATCCCAATCCCATTATCCCATATACGGATCATAAGCAGGTCATCCCCCGGCTCTATCTCCACCCGCAGAATATACACATCCTTTTCCACTTGGAAACCATGATAGAGCGAATTTTCCACAAAAGGCTGGAACAAAAGCTTATGGATCTTCCAGTCCATCACTTCCTGTGACACATGGATCTCACACTGAAACGTATTCTTGAGGCGGATCTGTTGGAGGAAAAGATACTGCTTTAACCACTCTGCCTCTCTGCTCACCCTAACATCCGCATTACTGTTGTCGATCCCATATCTTAAGATCGCGGCAAGAGAAGTGATTGCGTTGCTGATCTCGTATTCGTCATTATCAATGGCAATCCAGTTGATCGTATCCAATGTATTGTAAAGGAAATGAGGATTGATCTGTGCCTCCAGAGCGGCGATCTCTGCTCTTCTCTGTGAGTCGATAGCGTCCTTTTCCTTCTGCACCGACACCTCAAGCTCATCCATCATATGGTTGAACTGCGCCTCCACAATCTGTATCTCTGTGGGTGTTGACGGGTCAATCCTGCTCCGTACGGACAGACTGCCCTTCTCCGCTTCTTTCATCGTGCGTACAAGACGGTTGATGGAACTCATGAGATTCTTTATCATAACAACGATCAATGCCAGAAGAACCGCTGCCGTCACTCCCATGACCAGCAGCATGATCCTCTGCTGTACATTCAGCTGTGATATCAGTTCCTGCTGGCTGGATACACAGACGATATCCCCGCCAAACTCCTCCTCATGGATTGCCTTTACTACTGCGTTTTTGTCCTTAAGAAATCCGCGCTCTTTTAAGAATGCCTCATATCTTCTCTCTCTTTCCTCTATTTTGTCTGTCCAGTCAATCACATGAGTCGCAAGCAGTTCTTTCTCACTGCAGGAAACCATATTCCCTTCTGTATTGACCATGAACTTAAAGGTGTCCGCACTCTCATCTTCAGCGCAGATCTCCCGAAGTATCTCCTCGTCTATACTGACAATCACTACCCCGAGCTCCTCGTCCACATTCTGATAGTCAATGATGCGATGACCGATGTGAAAAAGATAATAGGTATCGGACGCGAACACCCCCGCTTTGTCTGTAGGCAGAAGACGTGTCGTATTGTCCTGCGAAAAATATTCATACAATTCCGCCTGGCTCATCCCAACGCTTCCCATCCAGGAGGTCCTTGTCGAGGACCCGGTCAGCAGGTCATAGAACACCACGTGTCCACTCTTCGTAATAACTGTGATGCACTTCAGATGCTCTTTGGGATAGAACATACCACGCAACGTCTTGCGCAGCTGGCCTGATACAAATTCAATCTCTTCTCCTTCTTCAATCTTCCCCACCATATCCACGATATCATCATTCATATATACCTGGAACAGGATGTCTTCATAACTGTCCATCCACACATTCATACTGCTTTCTGTCTGCTGCAGGTTCGCCTGAAGCATATCCGCCACATTCTCCCTGACAATCTGCGCCGTATTAAAGTAGGAAAACAGGATCAGCACAAAAGACGGGACGACCGCGGTGATGATGAACGCGATCAGCATCTTGCCCTCTAAGCTGTTCCAGGAAATCATCTCTCTTATCTTCTTCAACAAATCATCCCCCGTTATTTTATCTGCTGTCTCTATTATATCACCGCAGCCGTCCTGTTTAAAATGCAAAATTTTATCTACTTCATCTGCGCTGGCGTCTCCTGCCTGCCGCCAGAGTTCCTACAGCAACAGAGGCTGATACTGCCAGTACTATCAATGCTGGTACAGCATTTGTCTCATCTCCTGTCTTCGGCACCTTAACATTCGTATCCGCAGTTTGATTAACCCCAAATACGATCTGTCCTGCTCCCTGCTGAATTCCGCCTAATCCCTCATTATTGTTATCTGTATCAGAACCGCCAATTATCTTATCCTTGATCACAATATCGAATGTCTCTTTCAGCTCGCCTACAGATATCGTCACTGTAATCGTTCCTGCCTTTGAGGAATCGAAGCCGCTGAGCATATACTCTTCTTCAGTCAATTCTTTTGTTGTATTGTCACTGTACTTGGCTTCCACTTTCATTCCCGTGGTATCCAGCTCTTCTCCCGCAGCATAGACTGTTTTGGTCGGCGGTGTCACGGTTAACCCTGTCATTGTTACCTCCGGCTCTTCCTCTTACAATACATATACCTTCTTTATATCTTTTGCAATATCTGGATTTACATCTTGCCCCTGTGCAAAGACAAATGTTGCCCATGTTAATACTGAACTGTTTGAACTTCATCTGGACGATAAAACTATCTCAACGCTGAAAAATGGTAATTTCAATCACAGATTACTTTGTGAACTGATTACCCATCCGGAATTTATAAACTTAATGGCAGACATCAAACTGTATGTTGATAAATTCGCCACCATGCAGATACATAATATGAATGTCTGGGTAGATACTGCACGAGAAGAAATCATATCGAAATATCATCCTGCGGAAGAAGATTCCACCATGCACACCCTGAAATCTGCCCACATTATCGAAGAAACCTATTTTTCGCATCTGATACACGCTGATATTGACACCATAGTTACTGAACTTCGTGACAAACACAGCAGTGACATTACCAGTGCTCCAGAGCAGCCTGTTACCGCCGATATAAAGAAACAGCTAAAAAAAGTAGCTGAATTTGAAGGTAGTGATGTAGATAAGCTTTTAATGATTTTCTGTCAGCAAACCCATCTGAATTACTCTCGTCTGACAGAGGAAGAAAAGGCTTGGCTGATTAAAATAGCCAATAAATCCAATTTGCTCCGCAAAGGTGCGAGTCGGCGTGGTAAAGGCAAAAAATATAACTAACGGCACGAAAAAAGCCACTCTTTATTTTCAAAAGAATGGCTTTTTGTATGACTGTTAATGCTGTCACAAAATATTCAGTTGTTTTATTGGGTGTTATTTCCCTTTAATCGGTGTTATGGATAAGGTATACCCCAATGGAGCAAGAATTTTCAGCAGAGTATCAATCTGCGGTGTGGATTTCAGGCTTTCCATTCTTGCAATAGCTGGCTGTTTTACTCCGCTTAATTCTGCAAGCTCTCTCTGAGAATAGCCTTTCTTTTCTCTGGCTTCGATCATTTTTCCAATCAGTTCCACTTCAAAATCAATCTTTCTTCTTTCTTCTGGTGTAACACGACTTTCATCAGCCATATAATCTGCAAAAGTGTTAATTTCTTTCATGATTCATCATTCCTTTCCAAAAAGTCCTTTAGGTTTTTGCGTGCTCTATCAATTTCCTTCACTGGTGCTTTCTGTGTCTTTTTGATATAGTAATGCAGCATTACAAATTTATTATCCTTCCAGTAAAAAAAAGAATATCCTGTTTTTCAGTGGTCGAAGTTCCCATATACTACCATCAATATGCTTTACAATAGGACTTCCTATTCTTGTACCATATTTCTCAAGTGCCTTTAAGTAGGTCAGAATCTTCTCTCTGTTTATCTTTGCATCTTTGCTTGTCTGTGCCTTTACCTGTAAATCATCGAGATAATCAATAATCTCTGACTTACCATTTTTGTCTTTATAAAACTGTATATCGAACATATCAAACCTCTTTTTCTTTCATGATAACTTATTTGTTATCAAAAGTCAATGTCTTTTTCCGTAATTTGCAACAGTTCATGCCAAGTTATAAATTATTTCCGACAGAATAATTTCCTCTGCCCTATTATAAATGCTATAGCTTTTAGGATTTAGCCCTAATTGAGATAATCGAGTAGGAGGGAAATTTAACTAAATTTCTCGACCTCTCACACCACCGTGCGTCAGACTGTCTAACGATTAAGAAAAATGTTATAATAAAACTACCAAATACAGT
>ENA-UOJJ01001374-UOJJ01001374.1-human-gut-metagenome-genome-assembly--contig:-CS66-NODE-1374-length-36169-cov-14.867060_pt1 | contig 36169 bp, 29 predicted proteins | sample MGYA00242343_ERZ723890 | MGnify/ENA metagenome assembly ERZ723890
AACCCGTCCTCCGGCGAGCTGCAGAACCGCGACATGGAGGGCAAGCCGCTCTACGCGCGCATGGCTGAGATGGTCGCAAAGTGGGGCGAAGGTCTGGACACCCCGTGCGGCTACAACCAGATCGGCGCGGTCGTCGGCGCGACCTATCCCGAGGAGCAGAGGATCATCCGCGAGCTGCTGCCGAAGAGCTACTTCCTCGTGCCGGGCTACGGCGCACAGGGCGCGACTGCGAAGGACATCGCCAATGCGTTCAACGACGACGGTCTCGGCGCGATCGTAAATTCCTCCCGCGGCATCATGTGCGCGTGGAAAAAGACCGGAAACAACGGCGAGGACTACAAGGAAGCTGCCCGTGCAGAAGCGATCCGCATGCGCGACGACATCGTAGCGGCAATTAAATAAAAAACGTCTATCCGCAGGGCGGGGTGCCCTTACCCCGCCGTCACCTTTGAGATAAACGCAAGGAGAATAGATATAAGAATGAAAAAAGCATACTTACTGCTGGCGGACGGCACCCTGTTCGAGGGCACCGCAGTCGGCTACGAGGGACAGAGCATCGGTGAGGTCGTATTCAACACCGGCATGGCCGGCTATCAGGAGGTCCTGACCGACCCGTCCTACTACGGTCAGGTCGTTACCATGACCTACCCGCTCGTCGGCAACTACGGCATCAACTTTGACGACTACGAGTCCCGCAAGAGCTGGGTCTCCGGCTTCATCATGCGCGAGATGTGCGAGTACCCGTCCAACTGGCGCTGCAAGGTAACGCTCGACGAGTACCTCAAGGCGCAGAAGGTCGTTGGCCTTGCCGGCATCGACACCCGCCGTCTGACGCGCAAGCTGCGCGGCGAGGGCGTCATGAACGGCGTCATCTACACCGAGGGCTTCGAGCCGGACGAGCAGACCATCGAGGAGATGAAGGCCTACGTCGTCAAGGACGCGGTCAAGACCGTTACCTGTGCGGAGAACATCGTTTACCCGGCTGAGGGCGAAACCAAGTACCGCATCGCGCTGTTCGACTACGGCGTAAAGTACAACATCGAGCGCGAGCTGTGCAAGCGCGGCTGCGAAGTCACCGTCGTTCCGGCATACACCAAGCCGGAGGACGTAGTCGGCAAGTACGACGGCGTGATGCTGTCCAACGGCCCCGGCGACCCGGCTGAGAACGTCGAAATCGTCGCGAACCTCAAGGAGCTGCTGAAGTCCGATATGCCGATCTTCGGCATCTGCCTCGGCCACCAGCTGCTGGCGCTGGCCATCGACGCCCAGACCACCAAGCTCAAGTACGGCCACCGCGGTGTCAACCATCCGGTAAAGGACATCGACGAGGACCGCACCTACATCACCTCGCAGAACCACGGCTACGCCGTTGTCGGCGAGTCGGTCGACCCGAAGATCGCCCGCGTGCGCTACGTCAACCTGAACGACGGCACGGTCGAGGGTCTCGAGCACATCGGCCGTCCGGTATTCACCGTGCAGTATCACCCGGAGGTATGCCCCGGTCCGATGGACACCTCGTATCTGTTTGATAAATTCATTGAAAACATCGAAAAGTCGAAAGGAGGCGCTCAGTAATGCCGCTTCGCAAGGATATTCATAAGGTAATGGTACTGGGCTCCGGCCCGATCGTCATCGGTCAGGCGGCCGAGTTCGACTACGCAGGCACGCAGGCCTGCCGCGCACTGCGCGAAGAGGGTCTGGAGGTCGTTCTGGTCAACTCCAACCCGGCGACCATCATGACCGACAAGGCCATGGCTGACAAGGTCTACATCGAGCCGATGACCGTAGAGGCCGTTCAGGAGATCATCAAGAAGGAGCACCCGGACTCCCTGCTGCCCAACCTCGGCGGTCAGACCGGTCTGAACCTCGCCATGGAGCTGTGCGAGAACGGCTTCCTCGAGAAGATGGGCGTAAAGCTGCTCGGCGCGAACCCGACCACCATCGCAAAGGCGGAGGACCGCCAGATGTTCAAGGACACCATGGAGAAGATCGGCGAGCCGATCATCGCCTCCAAGGTCGTTCACACGGTCGAGGACGCGGTCGATTTCACCCGCGAGATCGGTCTGCCGGTCATCATCCGTCCGGCGTACACGCTCGGCGGCACCGGCGGCGGCATCGCCTACACCTGGGAGCAGCTGCGCGAGATCGCGGCCTCCGGCATCATGTACTCCCGCGTTGACGAGATCCTTGTCGAGAAGTGCATCGCCGGCTGGAAGGAAATCGAGTACGAGGTCATGCGCGACCACAAGGGCAACGCCATCACCATCTGTAACATGGAGAACGTTGACCCGGTCGGCGTACATACCGGCGACTCGGTCGTTGTTGCGCCTTCGCAGACCCTGTGCGACAAGGAGTATCAGATGCTCCGCACCTCCGCGCTCAACATCATCACCGAGCTGGGCATCGAGGGCGGCTGCAACGTGCAGTACGCGCTCAATCCGGAATCCTTTGAGTACGCTGTTATCGAGGTAAACCCCCGTGTTTCCCGTTCCTCCGCGCTGGCTTCCAAGGCGACCGGCTACCCGATCGCAAAGGTCACCGCGAAAATCGCGGTCGGCTACGGTCTGGACGAAATCTCGAACGCCGTTACCGGCAAGACCAAGGCGTGCTTCGAGCCGACGCTCGACTACTGCGTCGTCAAGTTCCCGCGCTGGCCGTTCGATAAGTTCGTTTACGCGGACAACACCCTCGGCACCCAGATGAAGGCCACCGGTGAGGTCATGGCCATCGACAACACCTTTGAGGGTGCGCTGATGAAGGCCGTTCGCGGCTGTGAGATCAAGCTGGACAGCATGATCGCGCCGCGCATCCAGATGCAGTCGGATGCCGAGATCAAGAAGGGCGTGGCCCGCACGGACGACCAGCGTCTGTTCCACATCTGCGAGGCGCTGCGCCGCGGCATCATGACCATCGACGAGATCCACGAGATCACCACGATGGACGTATTCTTCCTGCACAAGTTCCAGAACATCATCGACATGGAGAAGGAGCTGGCGTCCGCCGAGAAGATCGACTCCGACCTGTACATCCGCGCCAAGAAGATGGGCTTCCTCGACAAGACCATCGAGCAGCTCTCCGGCAAGGACATTTCCGATGTCAAGCGTCTGCCGGTCTACAAGATGGTAGATACCTGCGCGGCGGAGTTCGAGGCGGAGACCCCGTACTACTACTCCACCTATGACGAGGAGACCGAGGTCGCTCCCCCGTCCGGCAAGAAGAAGATCCTCGTTCTCGGCTCCGGCCCGATCCGCATCGGTCAGGGCATCGAGTTCGACTACTGCTCGGTTCACGCGGTCTGGGCGCTGCAGAAGCTCGGCTGCGAGACCGTCATCATCAACAACAACCCGGAGACCGTCTCCACCGACTTCGACACCGCTGACCGTCTGTACTTCGAGCCGCTGACCCCGGAGGACGTGACCGGCGTCGTCGAGGCCGAGAAGCCGGACTACGCGATCGTTCAGTTCGGCGGCCAGACCGCCATCAACCTCGCCGCGCACCTTGAGAAGCTGGGTGTTCCGATCCTCGGCACCCCGGCATGGTCGATCGACGCCGCCGAGGACCGCGAAAAGTTCGACGTTATCCTTGAAAAGTGCGGCATCCCGCGTCCGGCAGGCCACACTGTTATGACCGAGGAGGAGGCCGTCAAGGCCGCCGACGAGCTCGGCTACCCGGTCCTCGTCCGTCCGTCCTACGTTCTGGGCGGTCAGGGCATGGAGATCGCGTACAAGGAAGCCGATGTCCGCGAGTTCATGCAGGTTATCACCCGCAACAAGGTCGAGAACCCGGTTCTGGTCGACAAGTACATGATGGGCCGCGAGATCGAGGTCGACGCCATCTGCGACGGCGACGACATCCTCATCCCGGGCATCATGGAGCACTTCGAGCGCGCAGGCGTTCACTCCGGCGACTCCATCTCCATCTACCCGTCCATCAACATCGAGAAGAAGCACAAGGACACCCTCGTGAGGTACACCGAGGCGCTCGCGAAGAACCTCGCTGTTCTCGGTCTGGTCAACATCCAGTTCGTGCTGTACAACGATCAGATCTACGTTATCGAGGTCAACCCGCGTTCCTCCCGTACCGTTCCGTACATCTCCAAGGTAACGGGCGTGCCGATGGTCGATCTGGCGACCCGCTGCATGTTCGGCGAAAAGCTGCGCGACATGGGCTGCGGCACCGGCCTGCACCCGGAGAGCGACCACTACGCCGTCAAGGTCCCGGTATTCTCCTTCCAGAAGCTGCGCGACCTTGACACCCAGCTCGGCCCTGAGATGAAGTCCACCGGCGAGGTGCTCGGCGTTGCCAAGAGCTTCCGCGAGGCGCTGCTCAAGGGTCTGACCGGCGCAGGGTTCCAGATGAAGAAGAAGGGCGCTGTCCTGATTTCCGTCCGCGACTCGGACAAGCAGGAGGCTATCCGCATTGGCGAACGCTTTGAGGCTCTCGGCTTCGACATCTACGCCACCAGCGGCACCGCGAACGTGCTCAACCGCCACATGGTCGCGACCAACGCCATCCGCAACGTAGACGAGCCGTCCCCGAACATCATTGACCTGATCGAGTCCGGCAAGATCGACTACGTCATCGCCACCTCGGTCAAGGGCCGTCATCCGGAGCTTGGCTCGGTGCATATCCGCCGCACTGCGGTCGAGCGCGCGATCCCGTGCCTGACCTCGATGGATACTGTTTCCGCACTGCTGCGCTGCCTCGAGGGCGACATCAAGATCGAAAACTGTGAAATGATCGACATCAACTCGATCTGACCGCAGCATCCACAAACCAGAAACCAGGTCCGCTGTTCCCTTCGGGGAATGGCGGACTTTTTCTGTTCTGCTGTACTCTGCTGTACTCTGCTGTGCTGTACTCTACTGTACTGTGCTGTACTCTGCTGTCCTGTTCTGTGTGTACTTTCCGGGCGGCAAACCGCCATTTCCCGGCCGGAAATCCCGATTTCCCGGCAGGAAAAAACGGCGGGCAGCACGAAAAGACCTGTCGGGTCAGATCGCAATTTTCCCTGTGTCTGACAGAACGAACTCTCACCTGACCGGCCGCCGCATCCTGTTCCCGCTCCGTCAGACGCATCGCTCTGTCTGCCATGCCGAGAGGAAAAGTCCCCTCACCCATAGCGCGGATACCGGAAAAATTGACCTCAAACGGTCAAGCGGAACGGAAATTCTTCTCCGGCCGGTCGATAAAGTCCGTTTTCATAATGCTGATACGGCAGCGCGGGCGTCTGAAAAAAAAACGGAACCTTTCGACAGCTGAAAAAAAGAGGATGCAGCTTGAAACTGCATCCTCTTTTTCCTCTGTGTTATCCGCGCGTCAGTGCGCCGACGATGATGTTGGCGATCAGGCTGACCGCCGCGAGCACGGCGTACAGCATCGCCTGCGCGTGGCAGGCCTTCGCCTTGGGGTCATCCTGCCGGTCCTCCTGCTCACTGCGGCCGCAGATCATGCCGTAGCGCAGCTGCTGGAAGGCAGTCAGCGCGGCAAATGCGACGAACAGAAAGAGCAGCAGACGCTGAATGGTCTGCGCCGGCATTTTAGTGAACGATGTTGAGAACGATCGCTGCGATGACGAAGATCACGCCGACGATCGAGGTCAGACGAGCAAAAATGCGGTCAGAAGCGGAAGCCTTGCCCTTGCCGAAGAAGGTGTCTGCGCCGCCCTCGATGGCGCCGAGGCCCTGCTGCGCGCCCTCCTGAAGCAGAACGACAACGATCAGGAACAGGCTTGCGATGATCATGATGACAGAAAGAGCGATCTGTGCGGTAGTCATGTGTTTTTTTCCTCCATTACATTTTTCTTTTATCGCGGAACAGCGTCCGCGTCAGATTGCGTACATGATACTATATCATATTTCGCGCTGTATTTCAAGAGTTTTCCGCTCTCAAAGCGCAGCTTTCATGATATTTTTCAACGAGTCTCCCATGCGGCTCACGCAGAGCTTATGCGCCTCGAGGTCGACGCACGCCATGCGCACCGAGCCCCAGCCGTGCTTTCCGCCCTCGAACTGCTGCTCATGCGCGAGCTTTTTCAGCCGCTTCGGCACGTCCTTTTCCAGCTCGCCGGCGGCGAGGATGACCGAAACGATGGAGAAATCGTGGTTTTCATCCGGCTCAACGAGCGTTTCGAATGCCTTTTCCGCATACGCCCACCAGTCCGCAAGCTCGTCCGCGCCGAGCTTCGGCACGGCGAACAGCAGGCGGTATTCGTGCGCGTGGCCGACGCCGCCCGTCGGCATCAGACCGAGGATCTTGCGCTCGCTCTTGATGGTGAACGAGGAGCAGAGCGCCGCCATGCGGCCCGCGACCTCGACATTGGTCTGCGTGCGGAACGCCTTGTCCTGTGTCTCGAGCAGCCGGTCGCGCAGCGCGACAAATTCAGTCGAAAAATCCATGCCGCTCTCCTTTTTACAGGTCTTCCGGGTACTCGCCGTCCGCCGTCATCTGCGAAACCGCCGCCGTGATGACCGGCTTGTCCTCGCGGTAGGTCACGCCGTACCAGCGCGCGGAGGTCTTGAGGACCTTTGCGGTCGCCTTTCCTGCCTTGATGAGCGCGTCGACCGCGAACGGCAGGTAATATTCGCCCTTCATCGGATTTTCCGGCAGCTTTTCCGCGAAGAACGTGCGCAGGCCCTCGTCGAGCGAGGGCAGAAAGGACGGGGTGAAGCCCCAGAGATTGAGCGAGACCGGCGTACCCGGCGCGATCTCGCCGGCCGGCGCGTCGCCGTCCGCATCATAGCGGATGACGCCGTCCGCGTCGCGGTGGATGGAAGTGCGCTCGATGATGTGCGCGAGCAGGCCGTGCTCGTCCTCGGTGCACACGCCGCGCGAGACCGTGCCGTTCTCGGTGAGGGTGTTCTCGACCTGATAGCCGACCATGCAGTAGCGGAACCTGTCGTCGTCCTCCGCCTGCGACAGATAGTCGTACATCTTGCGGAAGGCGTCCGCGCCGTAGAAATCGTCCGCGTTGATGACCGCGATCGGGCATCCCTCGGTCAGCTCCTTCGCGCACCAGACCGCGTGCGCGGTGCCGAGCGGCTTTTCGCGTCCCTCGGGCGCCTTCAGGCCCTCCGGCAGACGGTCGAGCGTCTGGTAGGCGTAGTCGACCTGCATGAAGCGGCGCGCCTTCGCGCCGATGGCCTGCTCGAACGCCTCGTGCAGCTCGGGGCGGATGATGAACACCACGCGCTCGAAGCCTGCGCGGTGGGCGTCGTAGACCGAGTAATCCAGAATGATCTGACCGTTCGGACCGATGGGGTCGATCTGCTTGAGGCCGCCGTAGCGCGAGCCCATACCTGCCGCCATAATGACCAGAACCGGTTTATTCATATGTTTTCTTCCTTTCAAAGCGGCGTTTTCGTGTCGTCCGCCGCTGTGCTGTATTTCGCCTAGATACTTTTATTATATCGTAAGGGCGGGTAAAATACAAGAGCGAAGCCGCCGCCGCGGCGCAGGGGACGGAGACCGTGCATTTTTACCTTTTTCTGCAGGAGATTATGCGGTCTTGCCCAATCCGCCGACACGCAGCATTTGCTTTTTTGTCGAAAAGCACGAAAACAATCCGCCGTTTTCGCGGACGATTGCCAAACCGCACGAAAAGTGCTAAAATAGGTCTGATATAATGTTATACACGTTTCGTTAGTTATCTGATACAGAGAGGAATATGACTGATGCGCAAAACTAAAATTATCTGCACCCTCGGTCCTGCGACCGACGGTATCCTGCCCGAAATGATCAAGGCGGGCATGAACGTTGCCCGTATGAACTTCAGCCACGGCTCCCACGAGGAGCACAAGGCGCGCATGGACGCGGTAAAGGCTGCCCGCAAGGAGCTCGGCATGCCGGTCGGCATCATGCTCGACACCAAGGGCCCGGAGATCCGCACCAAGACCTACAAGGACGGCAAGATCGAGATCGTCGAGGGCCAGGAGTTCACCCTGACCACCCGCGACATCGAGGGCGACAACACTATCGTCTCCATCACCTACGAAGGTCTGCCGAACGACGTTCAGCCGGGTACCCGCATCCTCATCGATGACGGTCTGGTCGCGTTCGAGGTGCTCAAGATCGTCGACGGCACCGACATCGTCTGCAAGGCGCTCAACGGCGGCCCGCTCTCCAACCGCAAGTCCATCAATGTTCCGGGCATCAAGCTCAACATGAAGTTTATCTCCGACAAGGACCGCGAGGACATCGAGTTCGGTCTGACGCAGGACATCGACTTCATCGCCGCTTCCTTCACTCGCTGCGCACAGGACGTCCGCGACATCAAGGCCATCCTCAAGGCGCACGGCAAGGAAGACGTCGAGATCATCTGCAAGATCGAGAACATGGAAGGCGTAAACAACATCCAGGAGATCCTCGACGAGGCGAACGGCGTCATGGTCGCCCGCGGCGACCTGGGCGTTGAGGTTCCGTTCGAGGAGCTGCCGGAGATCCAGAAGAACATCATCAAGACCTGCATCTCCCGCGGCAAGCGCGTCGTCACCGCGACCCAGATGCTCGAGAGCATGGCGAAGAACCCGCGCCCGACCCGCGCAGAGGTTTCCGACGTCGCGAACGCAGTCTACGACGGCACCTCCGCGATCATGCTGTCCGGCGAGACCTCGGTCGGCAAGTACCCGGTAGAGACCGTCTCCACCATGAGCCGCATCGCCGAGAACGCCGAGCGCACCATCCACTATGACCGCCGCCGCGTCACCCGTCTGGAGTTCCAGAACATGCACGTTTCCGGCGACATGAAGACCCTCGCCATCTCCCACGCGACCTGCTCGACCTCCGCTGACCTCGGCGCGAAGTGCATCGTTGCCTTCACCGAGTCCGGCTCGACCGCGCGCGCCGTATCCACCTACCGCCCGGGCACGCTCATCGTCGCGGCTACCCCGTGCGAGCAGACCTTCAACCGTCTGTCCATGTCCTGGGGCGTAAAGCCGGTTCTGGTCGCAAAGCGCCCGTCCTCCGGCACCGAGCTGTACAGCCTGTCTGAGCAGGCTGCCATCCAGACCCTCGACCTGCGCGTCGGCGACATCATCACCATCACCGCAGGCATGCCGGTCGGCCATGTCAACTACACCAACACCCTGCGCGTTCACCAGCTCACCGAGCTGTCCTTTGCACCGTTCGTTCAGGACTAAAGAAGGTCGCTTATGTCTTTCAAACGCTTCCGTCGCATTCTCGTCCGTCTGCTGACCGTCGTCGTCATCCTCGCGACGGCCGGCTCGATCGGTCTGTACGGATACCGCGCTGTCTTCGGCTATCACTATGACTCCTCGCTCTCCGGCGAGGATCTCTCGGCCGGCATTCAGGCGGACGAAAACATCACGAATATCGCCCTGTTCGGTCTGGACACCCGTCCGGGGGACGAAAAAAGCCATTCGGACTGCATGATGATCGTCACGATCGACAACACGCGCGGCAAGATCAAGCTGTCCAGCCTGATGCGCGACTCGCTCGTCGAGATCGACGGCGTGGGAGAGGACAAGCTCAACGCAGCCTATTTCCGCGGCGGCCCGAGCCTCGCCATCCGCACGATCAACGAGAACTTCGGCACGGACATCAAGGACTATATCGCCGTGAACTTCGAGCAGGTCGTCGAGATCGTGGACGCGCTGGACGGCATCGAGATCAACGTTGCCTCCGAGGATGAGCTGACCGAGCTCAACCGCGTCATCCGCGACTACGGCCTCGAGCAGGGCAAGGAATTCTCCCCTGTCGAAAAGACCGGCCTGCAAACGCTGGACGGCGTGCAGGCGCTGTGCTACGGCCGCATCCGCAAGGGCAACACCGGCGACGACTGGAGCCGCGTCGAGCGCCAGAGCGTCGTGCTGAACGCCATGTTCGCGAAGATCAGCTCGATGGACGTAAACGGCCTGCTCGGCATCATGAACCGGCTCATGCCCTACGTCACGACCTCGCTCGCTCCGGCGGACGTTGCGCCCCTGATCGTCGGCGCGGTCAAAAACGGCGTCCCCGCTGTGGAGCATGTCCGTTTTCCGCTCGACGGCGAATGGAAGTATTACGGCTCGTCCAACGAGTACATCATGTACGACGTGGACGTCGTGGCCGACGAGCTGCACGAGTACATCTACAACGATGTAACGCCCGGCACAGCCGCTCCCTCCGGCAGCGACGGCAGCACGGACAGCGATGACCCCGCCGACAGCACGACCGGCACTTCTTCTCCGGCCGCCGGCAGCCATAAGACCGAGACGGTCGACCCCGAGTCGCTCGTCGAGGAGGGCGGCAGCTACGACGCCTCCACCGGCGATTATTATGACTCGGACGGAGACAGATACTATCTGGACGAAAACGGCAATCGGGTGTATTATTAACAAGTAAATAATCGCAGCAGGGGAGCATGACCGCGGTTATGCTCCCCTGCTTTTTTCGGCGGCGCCGCCGCCTCACTCCCCCCCGCAGGACAAACAGGAAGAAAGAAATATAGGAGCGGATATTATGTATGTAAAACGAGTTCTCCCAAACGGCGTGCGCATCATCTCTGAGCGTCTGGACAATGTGCGCACGGTATCGGTCGGCATCTGGGTCGGCAACGGCAGCCGCTATGAACCGGCGGAGCTGAACGGCATTTCGCACTTCATCGAGCACATGATCTTCAAGGGCACGGAAAAGCGCTCCGCACGTCATATCGCCATCGCTATTGACGCGCTCGGCGGTCAGGCCAACGCCTTCACCGACAAGGAATGCACCTGCTACTATATGAAGGTGCTCGACAGCCGTCTCCAGACCGGCATTGCCCTGCTCGCGGATATGTTCCTCGAGTCGCGCTTCGCGCAGGAGGACATCGAGCTCGAGCGCGGCGTTGTGCTCGAGGAGATCGATATGTATGAGGACTCCCCCGAGGACGTCGCCATCGACAAGCTGTTCGAAAAGTGCTATGACGGCTCTTCGCTCGGCCGCCCCATCCTCGGCACGGAGGAGACGCTCGCGCCCATCACGACCGAGATCATGCACAAATACATGCACGAGTATTACCGCCCGGAGGACACGGTCATCGCGGTCTCCGGCCATTTCACGGACGAGGATCTTGACTATATCGCAGACCTGTTCTCGGTCATGACCGGCTCGGGCCGCAACCAGACCACCCCGGCGGTATACAAGCCCTCGCTCGTGCTCCGCAGCAAGGAGATCGAGCAGAACCACCTGTGCCTGTCCTTCCCCGGCGTGTCCGCGCTGTCGGAGGACCGCTTCACGATGAACCTGCTGTGCAACATCCTCGGCGGCGGCATGTCGTCGCGCCTGTTTCAGAGCATCCGCGAGCGGAGCGGTCTGTGCTACTCGATCTACACATTCACCACGCCGCATCAGGACACAGGTCTGATGTCGATCTACACCGGTCTCGGCGAGGAGACCGAGCGCCGCGCGCTCGAGCGCATTTTGCAGGAGCTGCATCAGTTCTGTGAAGACGGCCCGGCGCAGGACGAGATCTCCCGTACCCGCGAGCAGGCCAAGACCACGCTGCTCATGGGTCTCGAGAGCACGGGTACGCGCATGATGACCATCGGCCGCAGCGAGCTGATCCGCGGCGAGGTCTCGAGGATCGAGGATGTGCTCGCCGGCTACGACAGCGTAACGCGGGATGATATTCTTGAGCTGGCGCGGCGGATCTTCGACCCGGCGCAGGCGTCGCTTGCCGTTGTCGGCAATCCGGGAGCAGAGGACGAATATCGGGAGCTTCTGTCGAAGCATCTGTAACTGCCGGACGGCATCCTAAAAATCTTTTCCATCTGCTGACGGTTGACCTTCCGCCGATACAGCGGCGCGCCGCTGGAGGCGACTTTACGCTCAAAGTGAGCGTGCACAATGGCCGCCTTCGGCGGCCCGGGAGAGCCGGTGTTCACCGGCGGGAACAAAAGGGGACAGGACACCAAACATGGTTTCCTGTCCCCTCTTGACTCCCCTTACCTTCCTTTGGACGCGACTCCCTGCGGTCGCGCGTCTAAATGCGAGGGGCCCACAGGGACGTTTGGTGCTCCAAGGTTACACCCTTGATCGAAGCGGAGCTTTTCGCAGCGGAGAGCTGCCGCCCTGCACTGTCTGGCCGCGCACTGTTATGCGCGGCGGTTTACGCAAAGTAAATTCAGGGTCTGACAGCGTCCCAAAATCTGCCCGACGCACGGAACCGAGCCCCCGTTTCGCTGCGCGACCGAAGGGAGTCGCGGCGCAAAGGAGGGTTTGGGGGAGTCAAGAGGGGGCAAGGGAACCATACGGTGCCCTTGCCCCCTTTTGCCCCTCGCCGTGGGCACGGCGTACCCCGCCGGTGAACACCGGCACCTCCGCCGCCAGACGGCGGCAATGCCCGGCCTGCCCATCGGCAGCCAATCTCGCCTGCGGCGGCAAGCCGCCGGAACGGCGGAACCGCTCACCCTCTGCTGAGGGTAAAAACCATGGCACACCGCTGTATCGGCGGAAGATTTCATGATTGCAAATCGTATAATTATACGTAGAGTATAGAAGACGACCGTCTCCGGATTGGAGACGGTCGTGATGTTTTTTACGACAGGCGGTTTTTGAAATACAAATATAAGAACAAGCGGACGGCTTAGTCCGTGCCAACCGCACGGCGGACGGCGATCAGCGGCAGAGGCATACCGTTGAACGTATTGGTCTTGACCATGGTGTACAGCGCCATATCCTCGAAAACCACCTGCTCGCCTGCCATCAGCGGCACATCGAACGAATACTCGCCGATGACGTCGCCCGCAAGACAGGTGCGGCCGGTCAGCAGATAATCGAACGCCTTGCACCCCGGCTCGCCCGCACGCATGACCGGCGGACGGTACGGCATTTCGAGCACGTCCGGCATATGGCACGCCGCCGAGGTATCGAGAATGGCGATATCCTTGCGGTTTTTCATGGTCTCGAGCACGGTCGAGACCAGATAGCCGGCGTTCAGCACGACCGCCTCGCCCGGCTCGAGATAGATCTGCACCTTGTACTTGTCGCGCAGGTAGATGATGCAGTTGACGAGCGCGTCCACATCGTAGTCCGCACGGGTGATGTGATGGCCGCCGCCGAGGTTGAGCCACTTCATGCCCTCCATGTAGCGGCCGAAGCGCATTTCAAACGCCGCGACCGTGCGCACGAGATCGTCCGCATTCTGCTCGCACAGCGTATGGAAATGGAAACCCTCGATGCCGTCGAGCAGGTCGGGCTGAAAGTTCGCCTCGGTGATGCCCAGACGCGAGGTCGGGCCGCACGGATCATAGATGGCGTGGTCGTCCGGCTGCGTCGAGCACTCCGGATTGAGGCGCAGACCGCAGCTCTTTCCGGCCACGCGCGCCAGATTGCCGTACTTTTTCCACTGCGTGAACGAGTTGAACACGATGTGGTCGGCATAATTCAGGATTTCATGGAACTCGTCCGGCGTGTACGCGGGCGAATAGACATGCGTCTCGCCGCCGAATTCCTCGTGACCCAGCCGCGCCTCGAACAGGCCGGACGCGGTCGTTCCGGCGAGATACTCGCGCAGCAGCGGATAGGTCGAAAACATGGAAAACGCCTTCTGCGCGAGCAGGATCTTCGCGCCGCTGCGCCGCGCGACGTCGCGCAGCACCGCAAGGTTCTGCACAAGGCGGTTTTCGTCGATGATAAAGCAGGGAGTCGGAAGATCGGTAAATCTCATATCAGTCCACCAGCACCGGCTTGTCGTCGATCTGCCACGGCAGACCCCACTTGTTCAGCGCCTCCATGTACGGATCGGGATCGAACTCCTCGACGGTGTACACGCCCGGCTTGTTCCACTTGCCGGTCAGCAGCATCGCCGCGCCGATCATCGCCGGAACGCCGGTGGTGTAGCTGATGGCCTGCGAGCCGACCTCGCGGTAGCACTCCTCGTGGTCGCAGACGTTGTAGATATAGGCGGTCTTTTCCTTGCCGTCCTTCTTGCCGGTGAAGATGCAGCCGATGTTGGTCTTGCCCTTGGTGCGCGGACCAAGCGTTGCCGGATCGGGCAGCAGCGCCTTGAGGAACTGGATCGGCACGATCTGATGGCCCTCGAACTCGATCGGGGTGGTGGACAGCATGCCGACGTTCTCCAGACACTTCATGTGGGTCAGATAGGACTGGCCGAAGGTCATGAAGAAGCGGATGCGCTGCACGCCCGGAATATTCTTCGCGAGGGACTCGATCTCCTCGTGGTGGAGCAGGTACATGTCCTTGTGGCCGACCTGATCGAAGTCGTACTCGCGCTTGATGGACATGGCCGGGATCTCGACCCAGTGGCCATCCTCCCAGTAGGAGCCGGGCGCGGATACCTCACGCAAGTTGATCTCCGGGTTGAAGTTGGTCGCAAACGGATAGCCGTGGTCGCCGCCGTTGCAGTCGAGGATGTCGATGGTGTCGATTTCATCGAACAGGTGCTTCTGTGCGTAAGCGCAGTACGCCTGCGTTACGCCCGGGTCAAAGCCGGAACCGAGCAGAGCGGTCAGGCCGGCGTCCTCAAACTTCTTCTTGTACGCCCACTGCCACGAGTAGTCAAAGTACGCGGTAAAGCCCTCGTCCTTGCAGCGCTTCTCGTAGATGGCGCGCCACTCCGGATCATCGGTGTCCTCCGGCTCGTAGTTTGCGGTGTCCATGTAGTTGACGCCGCACTTGAGGCACGCATCCATAATGGTCAGATCCTGATACGGCAGAGCGATATTCATGACGATGTCCGGCTTGTACTCGTCGATGAGCGCGCACAGCTCGTCCACGTTGTCCGCATCCACCTTTGCGGTGCGGATTTTGGTCGCTGTCGTGCCGTCGAGCTTCTCCTTGATGGCGTCGCACTTGCTCTTGGTGCGGGACGCGATCATGATCTCCTCAAAAACGTCGCTGTTCTGGCAGCACTTGTGAATGACAACGCCGGCAACGCCGCCGCAGCCGATGATCAATGCTCTTCCCATGGTTAGTTCCTCCTTGGTGTAACTTAAATGATATGATTTGGATTTGTTGAATGGTTTAAACTGCCGCTCAAGAGACAAGCGAAGCTGCGCCGACGATACGCAGTTCCTAAGCGCACCGTACCGCATGGCATATGCAAATCTCTCTGTTTGGTACAATCTATCCTCACAGGTGCTGTCTGTAACAAACCGTAAACGATTTGTGCGGCACTGCTATGCCGCACCCGGCAGAAGATAAATCGTCTGTGTAGCAGTATAGCAGCCAGCCCTGCGAACAGGCTGCTCAAGAGGACGGACTCCGAAGGCAGTCCATCCTCAGCAGAGAAAAAATCCTCTGCCGTTCTCTGTTTCGGAGCGGTCGTCGGTCTCCGGTCTGCGCCAGACTATGAAGCAAAAGGAAGTGGGAGTTAAGAGGGTAGAAACCTTGGTGTCTACCCTCTTGCCCTCCGCCGCGGGTACGGCATTCTCCCGTTCGCAGAACGGATGCGCAAATCGAAAACGCTTTCGTTATTCCTCTACTTTTTCGAGCAGCTTCTGCACATAGTTCGGCAGATAGAACGCGCCCTTGTGCAGATTGGTGTTGTAGTATCCGGTTTCGAGGCCGAGGCTGTTCCACCAGTCCGGGTCGAGGTCGCGCACGGGATGCACGCCGCGCGACGAGAAGCCGAACAGCCAGTGACCGGACGGATAGGTCGGGATGTGCGCCTGAAACAGGCGGCTGAGCTCGAACGAGTGCACGATATTGCGATGTGCGCGCTGGCAGGCGAGCGCGTCGCCCCTGTAGAACGGGCTTTCGTGCTGATTGACCAGCACGCCGTGCTCGTGGAGCGCCTTGTAGCAGTTGCCGTAGAACTCCATCGTGAACAGACCCTCGCCCGGGCCGAACGGGTCGGTCGAGTCGATGATGATGAGGTCGTATTCGTCCTCGATGCGGCGGATGTACTTGAGGCCGTCCTGATACAGGATATGGACGCGCGGATCGTCGAGCGAGCACGCCACGCCGGGCAGATACTCCTTGCAGACCGCGACAACGCGCTCGTCGATCTCCACGAGGTCGATGTGCTCGATGTGCTTGTAGCGGCACAGCTCGCGGACACAGCCGCCGTCGCCGCCGCCGATGACGAGCACCTTTTTGATCTTCTCGCCGAGCACGGCCATCGGCACATGCACCATCATTTCGTGGTAGATGAACTCGTCGCGCTCGGTCAGCATCATGTAGCCGTCGAGCGTGAGAAAGCGGCCGAACTCCTCGCATTCAAATACGTCGATGCGCTGAAAGTCGCTCTTTTCGGTGTGAAGCTGGCGGTCCACCTGAATTTGCAGGCCGACCGTCGGCGTGTGCATTTCGGTAAAGGTAAGTTGCATGGGGAAAACGCTCCTTTTATTCCGGGCTGATGACGCCGCGGATGACCTGAAGGCTGTTCACCTCAGGGTCCTCGGTGCCGAGCAGCATGCAGTTCTTTTCCTTGGCGTAGCGGATATAATCGAGAATGTCGCGCGTGATGCGCTCGCCGGGGGCGAGGATCGGGATGCCGGGCGGATAGCACATGACGAACTCCGCGCAGATGCGGCCGACCGAGCTGTCGAGCGCGACCGACTGCTTGTCCGCGTAGAACGCCTCCTGCGGCCCCGCGACCACCTGCGGCGAGATATATTCCTGCCGCATGAGCGTCGCCTTGTCGCGCTTATAGCGGCGGCGGATGTCCGCCAGCGCGGCTACGAGACGTTCGAGGTCACGCTCCCGGTCGCCGACCGAAACATAGGCGAGCAGATTGCCGAGGTCGCCGAACTCGGTCTGAATATCGTAGTAATCGCGCAGGATGTCATAGACCTCGATGCCGGCGAGACCGACGTCGAGCGTATTCACCGCGAGCTTGGTCGTGTCGAAATCGTACACGGTGTCGCCGTTGATGAGCTCGCCGCCGTAGGCGTAGTAGTCGCCGATCTGGTTGATCTCCTCGCGGGCATAGGTCGTGAGGTCAACGACCTTTCGGAAAATCTCTTTTCCGTGCAGCGCAAGGTTTTTGCGCGAAATGTCAAGGCTGACCATCAGCAGATACGAACCCGAGGTCGTCTGGGTCAGGTTGATAATCTGGCGGACGTGTTCGGCGTTCATCGACGGGCCGCACAGCAGAAAGCTCGACTGCGTGAGCGAACCGCCCGACTTGTGCATGGAAACCGAAGCGAGGTCGGCGCCTGCCGCCATGGCGGAGACCGGCATATTCTCCCCGAAGTAGAAATGCGTGCCGTGCGCCTCGTCCGCAAGCACCTTCATGCCGGCCGCGTGCGCGAGCCTTACAATTTCCCGGATGTTCGAGCAGATGCCGTAATAGGTCGGGTTGTTGACGAGCACCGCCTTCGCGGACGGGTGCTTCTCGATGGCGGCCTTGACGTCCGCGACCGACATGCCGAGCGAAATGCCCAGACGGTCGTTCATCTGCGGATTGACATAGACCGGTATCGCGCCGGTGAGCACGAGCGCGTTGATGACGCTGCGATGCACGTTGCGCGGGAGAATGATCTCGTCGCCGCGTTTCACGACCGAGAGTATCATCGCCTGCACGCTGCTCGTCGTGCCGCCGACCATGAGGAAGGCGTGCGACGCGCCGAACGCATCGGCCGCCAGTTCCTCCGCCTCGCGGATGACGCTCGTCGGGTGACACAGGTTGTCGAGCGGCTTCATCGAGTTGACATCCACGGTCATGCACTGCTGACCGAGGAACGCCGTCAGCTCGGGCGAGCCGCGTCCGCGCTTGTGGCCGGGAACGTCGAACGGCACAATGCGCATATCCTTGAAGTTTTCGAGCGCCTCCATGATGGGCGCGCGGGATTGATCCATAGAAATGCCTTCTTTCGGCAGAAATTAGGGTTTAGTAAATGTTTTTGCCCGAAAAGATCTCGATCATCTCACGGCGGAGGTCAGAGTGGATCTTGAGACGGGTCTTGGGCGGCAGCTCGTAGATGTCGGTGTTGAACAGGTAGTTCTGAAGGTCGATCTCCTTGAGCAGCATGCGGGTGTGGAACAGGTTGGCCTGATACACGTTGATGTCGTAGGCATCGTAGCGGTCGAGCGTCGCGGGGTCGATAAAGTCCTGAATGGACGTCATATTGTGGTCCATGAACAGTTTTTTTCCCTCAATATCGCGCGTAAAGCCGCGCACGCGGTAGTCCATCGTGATAATGTCCGAATCGAACGAGCCGATGAGGTAGTCGAGGGTGGACAGCGGCGTGATCTCGCCGCAGGTGGCCACGTCGATATCCACGCGGAAGGTCGCAAGGCAGGTATCCGGATGGTACTCGGGGTAGGTGTGCACGGTGACATGGCTCTTATCGAGGTGCGCCACGATGGTATCCGGCTCGAGCGCCGGCTTCATGTGCTCCTCCGCGATCAGGAAGGTGACGGAAGCGCCCTGCGGATCGTAGTCCTGCTTGGAGATGTGCAGCACATGTGCGCCGATCATCTCGGTCAGCTTTTCCATGATGCCGGTCAGTCGTTCGGAGTTGTACTGCTGGTCGATGTACTTGATGTAGTCGAGCTGCTCGCGCTCGGTCTTTGCGTAGCAGACATCGTAAATGTTAAAGGACAGTGCCTTGGTCAGATTGTTAAAGCCGTAGAGCTTAAGCTTGTTCTCCATATCATATCCTCACAAAAATAATAAAAAAATCCCCGGATGGAAGGGAGTGCACCGGGCACGCTTTCACCTTGGGGAAAATCAATCATTCTCTTCTCGCGCGGAGTGACCGCACTGTTTTTCGTGTCTGTGGAAGAGGAAAGAGTCTATATAGCAAGAATCGTTACTTTTACTACTCTTATTGATTGTTTCACAAGTGTATGCGCCCGCGGCACACGGCTTTTAGTCAGCCAACTTATAAAAATTCAATAAGGCAACAAAGTTGCCATGTTCGGCATTTGACCCGGCTGTCCGTATGGCCTTAGCGCCTTTCCGGAGGGAAAGGGCGGTCAAAAAAATTCTGCTGGTAAAGGCTTTGCCTCTCCGAGTAGTTTTATTATATCGTACCGCCGGGTGGAATGCAAGGCTTTTCAGGAAAAGCCTTTGTAAAAGGCTTTGTAAATCCTTAAAAACCTTATCGTCAGCAGGAGGCAGACCTTTCCGCCGATCCAGCGGCGCAGCCGGTGGAGGCGAGTCAGGCCCTCCCCGGGCCGGGGATATTCGCCATGACATGGCGTGGGAGTGCCGCCGCCCGGCGGCGGGGGCAAAAGGGGAAAAGGGCACCGCATGGTTCCCTTTCCCCCTCTTGACTCCCCCAAACCTTCCTTTGCGCCGCGACGCCCTTCGGTTGTGCGGCGAAACGGGGGTTACGGGGGCTCGGTTCCGTGCGTCGGGCAGGTTTTGGGACGCTGTTATGCCCTGAGGTCAGTTTGCGTAATTTGCCGCGCATAACAGTGCGCGGCCATCCGGTGCAGGGCGCGAACGCCGTTGCTGCGAAAAGCTCCGCTTCGATCAAGGGTGTGCCCTTGGAGCAGCAAACGCCCCTGTGGGCCTCTCGCATTTAGACGCGCGACCGAAGGGAGTCGCGTCCTAAGGAAAGTTTGGGGAGTTAAGAGGGGAAAGAAAACCTTGGTTGTCTTTCCCCTCTTGCCCCCGCCGCCGGGCGGCGGCAATGCCCGGCCTGCCCATCGGCAGCCAATCTCGCCTGCGGCGGCAAGCCGCCGGAACGGCGGAACCGCTCACCCTCTGCCGAGGGTAAAAGCCATGGGGCGTCAAGTCGCCTCCACCGGCTGCGCCGCTGTATCGGCGGAGGGTCTCCCCTCTGCTGAGGGTAAAAGCAGCCTGCTTTTTTTGTCATAAAAAGTTTACACCCCTTCGGGTGGAAAATCCGCGCCGATCGTAGTACAATAAGATTACAAGACAGGATTGGAGAGAGATAACGCTTGAAAACTTCCGCTTTTCACCGCAGAAAGAAGGGAAAACGCGCCGTAAATCCCGCTGTGATCGCCGTCGCCGTGCTCATGCTGCTTTCCTTTATGGGCGGCATGCTCACCCAGCGCGCGCTCACGAAAACGCCGCAGCAGGACGCGAACCTCAGCTACATAGACGGCATCCCCGTTTACACCGACTTCATCCCCGAGGGCAGCCGTGCGCGCCCTGGTCAGACGCGCGAGATCAAATATCTCGTCATTCACGAGACCGACAACTTCTCCGCCGGCGCGGACGCCGCGGCGCACAATTCCTTCATCCATCAGAACGCCGACGCAGACAGCGGCATCGTTTCGTGGCACTACACCGTGGATGACCACGAGATCTACCACCACCTCCCCGACACCGAGACCGCCTACCATGCCGGCGACATGATGACCGAGAACGGCGGCAACATGAACGGCATCGGCATCGAAATGTGCGTCAACGAGGGCGGAAACTACGAGCAGACCCTCATCAACACGGAAAAGCTGTGCGCGCAGCTGTGCCTTTCCTACAATCTGAACCCGGACAAGGCGCTCAAAAAGCATCAGGATTTCATGGAAAAGGTCTGCCCCGCGAGACTCATCAACGAGGGCCGCTGGGACGAGTTCTGCGCCGCCGTCAAGCAGAAATACACAGAGCTCAAGGCCGCCGACGCAGAGAATTAGAGTTAGCGCAGCGCAACCGTGTAAAAAAGAACCGTAAAAAGCAGGGGCGATTTGTCGTAAATCGCTCTTTCTTTTTGCCGCACGCTATGGTATACTGCAAAATGTACGCTGTCCGCTTCCGATGAGAAAGCGGCGGACAGCAGATCGATTAAAATTATCACATTGTGAAGGAGTGAACTGAAATGATCGTTGTACTCAAACAGAACAGCGACAAGGAACGTGTCGAACGACTGATGCAGCATTTCACGGATATGGGGCTGCGGATCAACTATTCCGAGGGCGAGGATACCACTATTCTCGGCCTGATGGGCGACACGACCCGTCTGGACGAAGGTGACATTATGGCGTATGACGTGGTCGAGCGCGTACAGCGCGTGACCGAGCCGTTCAAGGCTGTCAACCGCAAATTCCACCCCGAGGACACGATCATCGAGGTCGCGGGCCGCAAGATCGGCGCCGGCTACTTCAATGTTATGGCAGGTCCGTGCTCGGTCGAGAACGAGGCGCAGATCGTCGAGTGCGCGGAGCGCGTCAAGGCAGCCGGCGCATCCTTCCTGCGCGGAGGTGCGTTCAAGCCGCGCACCTCCCCCTACTCGTTCCAGGGTCTCGAGGCCGAAGGCCTCAAGCTGCTGCTCGAGGCAAAGCGCCAGACCGGCCTGCCGATCGTCACCGAGATCATGAGCGAAAAGCACCTCGACCTGTTCGCGGACGTCGACATCATCCAGCTCGGCGCGCGCAATATGCAGAACTTCATGCTGCTCAAGGAACTCGGCCGCTGCAACAAGCCGATCCTGCTCAAGCGCGGCCTGTCCGCGACGATGGAGGAGTTCCTCATGGCTGCCGAGTACATTTTCGCCGGCGGCAACAAGCAGGTCATCCTGTGCGAGCGCGGCATCCGCACGTTCGAAAAGATGATCCGCAACAACCTCGACCTGTCGGCTGTTCCGCTCGTCAAGATGTTCAGCCACCTGCCGATCATCATCGACCCGTCTCACGCAGCAGGCCGCCGCGACATGGTTCAGCCGCTCTCCCGCGCCGCGATCGCTGCCGGTGCGGATGGCCTGATCATCGAGGCGCACAACGACCCGAAGCACGCGCTGTGCGACGGCGCGCAGTCGCTCGACCTCGACCAGTTCGATCATGTCATGTCCGACATCAAACGCCGCGCCGAGTTCGAAGGCCGCGTAATGATGCCGTAAATCAAGGAATATATACATAGAAAAAGCACACCCTGATGGGTGTGCTTTTTCGCGCCCTTCGGGCGCAGTTTCCTGCCGCATTTTGCCTTCGGCAAGACAGGCAGGACAGGCGCTCCGCAGAGCACCGCATTAAAATCCCCGTAAAAGTCCAGCTCTGCCGGACTTTTACTCCGCTGCCCGCGCCGCGGCGGCGCGGCCGCCCCTGCCGTGCAGGGGCGAGGGGGTTATCGCCCCCGGTTTCGCAAGGAACCGGGGGCGTATCTAAGGGGGACAGCGTCCCCCTTAGAGGAGATCACCGGTCTACGACCGGTATCTCCGTCATATCTTCCTCGTCGAGGTTCTTGAGGTAGTGCCTTGTCTCCTGCGCGATGACGCCCGAGAGCAGCAGCACCGCGATCAGGTTCGGGATCGCCATCAGCGCGTTCAGAATGTCCGCGATGGACCATATAAGGTCGAGCGCGAGCACCGGGCTGAACACGACGACCGCGAGGAACACCAGCTTGTACGGCAGGATCGCCCTGCGGCCGATGAGGTATTCCGCCGCCCGCTCGCCGTAGTACGACCAGCCGAGGATGGTCGAGTAGGCGAAGGTGATGATGCTGAACACAAGGATGGCCGGGCCGATGTACGGGATCTGCGCGAACGCGATCGTGGTCATCTGACCGCCGTTGGCGATGCTCGCCATATCCACCGCCGGGTTCTTCATGATGGTCGAGATGAGCACGAGACCGGTCACAAGGCAGACAACGACCGTCGTCCAGAACGTGCCGGTCGCGGAAACGAGCGCCTGACGCACCGGATTGCGCGTCTGCGCGGCGGACGCGACGAGCGGCGCGGAGCCCATGCCGGACTCGTTCGAGAACAGACCGCGCGCCACGCCGTACTGGAGCGCGAGACGGATGCCGCCGCCGACCAGACCGCCCGCGACCGCGCCCGGCCGGAACGCGAGCGTGAAGATCGCCCGGAAGGCCGGGAGGATGTAGTCGAAGTTGATGCCGAGGATGACGATGCAGCCGAGCACATAGAACAGCGCCATGACCGGAACCAGCTTTTCGCACACGGTCGCGATGCTCTCGATGCCGCCGAGGATGATGATGGCGGTAACGATGCCGAACACGATGCCGATGGCGATGCGCGGAATGCCGATGGGCAGGTTGGTCTCGATGACCTCCGCGATGGCGTTGATCTGCGTGCCGCAGCCGATGCCGAACGATGCGAGCATCGCAAACAGCGCGAACAGCATGGCGAGCGTTTTGCCGAATTTCTTCCATTTCAGTCCGCGCTCGAGCGCATACATCGCGCCGCCCATCATGCGGCCGTCTGCGGTCTGCACGCGGTACTTGACCGCGATCAGGCTCTCCGCGTACTTGGTCGCGATGCCGAATACGCCGGTCAGCCAGCACCACAGCACCGCGCCCGGACCGCCGAGATAGATCGCCGTGCCGACGCCGATGATGTTGCCCGTGCCGATGGTGGACGCGAGCGCGGTCGTCAGCGCCTGAAACTGACTGACGTCGCCCGGGGAGTCCGGGTCCTTGGTCACGGACAGGCGAATGCCCGTGAACGTCTTTTTCTGGATAAATCCGGTGCGCAGCGTCATAAAAATGTGCGTGCCGCACAGCAGGATGAGCATGGGCGCGCCCCAGATCCAGTTTTCGAGCGAGGTGATGATGCTCGAGAATGCCTCCATGTTTTTTCTGTCTCCTTTTTTCGGCGGAACCGGTTACCGCCAGATTTACGGCATACTGCATAATTTCCGCAAATTACTCCTTGTTCCATTATGCGGTGCTGCCCTGCATACACTCTTCCCCCGTTTTCAGACAAAGAAAGGGAGCGAAGCATAGTGCCTCGCCCCCCGAACTTCTGAAACGGGAGCCGTCCGCGCGACAGCTTAGTGTCATAATACGCGAAACGCCTTATCAGTATAACATATTCCCCCCTGTAACACAAGTTTTTTCATCGGAGACAGGTGTTTTTATAAGTTCAGCGGCGTACAACCGGGATCTCTGCCGTATCCTTCTCGTCGAGGTTCGCGAGATAGTGGCGCGTCTCCTTCGCGATGACGCCCGAGAGCAGCAGCACAGCCACGAGGTTCGGAATCGCCATGAGCGCGTTGAGCACATCCGCGATGGTCCAGACAAGGTCGAGCGCGAGCACCGGGCCGAGCACGACGATAGCGGTGAAGATCACCTTGTACGGCAGAATCGCCTTGCGGCCGAGCAGATATTCCGCCGCCCGCTCGCCGTAGTACGACCAGCCGAGGATGGTCGAGTAGGCGAAGGTGATGATGCCGATGACGAGGATCGCCGGGCCGATGTACGGGATCTGCGAGAACGCCGCCGTCGTCATCTGGCCGCCGTTTTCGATGGTGTCCATGTTGATGTTCGGGTTCTTCATGATGGTCGAGACCAGAACCAGACCGGTCATCAGGCAGACGACGACCGTATCCCAGAACGTGCCGGTCGCGGAGACGAGCGCCTGACGCACCGGATTGCGCGTCTGCGCCGCGGATGCGACGAGCGGTGCGGAGCCCATGCCGGATTCATTGGAGAACAGGCCGCGCGCAACACCGTACTGGAGCGCGAGACGGATGCCGCCGCCGACCAGACCGCCTGCGACCGCGCCCGGCTGGAACGCGAGCGTTAGGATTGCCTTGACGGCCGGGAGGATGTAGTCGGCGTTGATGCCGAGGATAACGATGCAGCCGAGCACATAAAACGCCGCCATGAACGGTACGAGCTTTTCGCAGACGACCGCGATGGACTTGATGCCGCCGATGATGACGACCGCGGTGATGATGCCGAAGATAATGCCGACAGCGATGCGCGGGAACGCGAACGGCAGGTTGTTCTCCATGACCTCCGCGATGGCGTTGATCTGCGTGCCGCAGCCGATGCCGAACGATGCGAGCATCGCAAACAGCGCGAACACCACCGCCATCACTCTGCCGAACGTTTTCCACGGCAGGCCGCGCTCAAGCGCGTACATCGCGCCGCCCATCATGCGGCCGTCCGCCGTTTTCACGCGGTACTTGACCGCGATCAGGCTTTCTGCGTACTTGGTCGCGATGCCGAACACGCCGGTCAGCCAGCACCACAGCACCGCGCCCGGGCCACCCATGAACACCGCCGTGCCCACGCCGACGATGTTGCCCGTGCCGATGGTGGACGCGAGCGCGGTCGTCAGGGCCTGAAACTGGCTGACGTCGCCCGGGGAATCCGGGTCCTTGGTCACGGACAGCCGGATGCCGGTGAAGGTCTTTCGCTGAATAAAGCCCGTGCGCAGGGTCATGAACACGTGCGTGCCGAGCAGCAGCACGATCATGGGCAGACCCCACAGCCAGCTGTCGAGGGCATTGATCATCTCGGTGAATTTCTCCATTTTTATACCCATCCTTTCGTTGCCCTCCGCGCCGCAGCAGAAGGCAAAAAGGGCACGAGACCATACCGTCCCGCGCCCTTGCGAAATAATATCAGTATAATACCAGACAGCGAGCCGAAAATCAAGAGCCGTCCGTCAATTTAGTGAAGTTTTTTATCTGACCTTATAAAATATTTGCAAACTGATTATTTTATTCATGTCAGTACGGCGTTATAATAACCGCATCAACCGCAAAACTACTAATCCGAAGGAGATATATACAGATGGCTACTCGTTACGAACTCAACAAGGAACTGGCGCAGATGCTCAAGGGCGGCGTCATCATGGACGTTACCACCCCGGAGCAGGCAAAGATCGCAGAGGAAGCCGGCGCCTGCGCGGTCATGGCGCTCGAGCGCATCCCGGCGGATATCCGCGCGGCTGGCGGCGTATCCCGCATGAGCGACCCCGGCATGATCCGCGGCATTCAGGAGGCCGTTTCCATCCCGGTCATGGCAAAGTGCCGCATCGGCCACTTTGTTGAGGCGCAGATCCTCGAGGCGATCGAGATCGACTATATCGACGAGAGCGAGGTCCTCTCCCCGGCCGACGACGTTTACCACATCGACAAGACCAAGTTCAACGTGCCGTTCGTCTGCGGCGCACGTGATCTGGGCGAAGCGCTCCGCCGCATCGCAGAGGGCGCGAGCATGATCCGCACCAAGGGCGAGCCGGGCACGGGCGACGTTGTACAGGCCGTCACTCATATGCGCGCGATGAACGCAGAGATCCGCCGCGTGCAGAACCTGCGCGAGGACGAGCTGTATGAAGCAGCGAAGCAGCTGGCCGTTCCGGTCGAGCTGGTGCAGTATGTCCACGAAAACGGCCGTCTGCCGGTCGTCAACTTCGCAGCCGGCGGTGTTGCTACCCCGGCGGACGCCGCGCTCATGATGCAGCTCGGCGCGGAGGGCGTGTTCGTCGGCTCGGGCATCTTCAAATCCGGCGACCCGGCAAAGCGTGCGGCGGCGATCGTGAAGGCGGTTACGAACTACACCGATGCAAAGCTGATCGCAGAGCTGTCCACCAACCTCGGCGAGGCGATGGTCGGCATCAACGAGAACGAGATCGCTCTGCTCATGGCGGAGCGCGGCAAGTAAGCCATGGCAACCGGAATTTTAGCGCTTCAAGGCGCGTTCGCGGAGCACGCCGCCATGCTCGACCGTCTGGGCGAGCCGCATTTTGAGATCCGGCAGGCACGCGACCTCGAAAAGCCGCTCGACCGCCTCATCATCCCCGGCGGTGAGAGCACGGTCATGCGCCGCCTGCTGCACGACCTTGACCTGTTCGATGCGCTCCGCGCGCGCATCACGGAGGGAATGCCGGTCTTCGGCACCTGCGCCGGACTCATCCTGCTCGCAAAGCAGGTCGACGGCGGCGTTCCGTGCTTCGCGACCATGGACATCGCGGTCAAGCGCAACGCCTACGGCCGTCAGCTCGGCAGCTTTTTCACGAACAACAGCTTCGAGGGACTCGGCACGCTGCCGATGACCTTCATCCGCGCGCCCTACATCGAGTCGGTGTCGGGCGGCGCGAAGGCGCTCGCCGTTGTCGGCGGCAAGATCGTTGCGGCGCGGCAGGATAATCAGCTCGTCACCGCGTTTCATCCCGAGCTTGACAGCAGCACCGCCATCCACGAGTATTTTCTCAAAATGTAAGATCAAAGGACGCTCTAAAAAAGAGCGTCCTTTTTGTTTCCGTTTCGTATAATATTACAGTTCGTATTATTTCGCAAAATCCTCTTTCACGCCGGAACAGGAGTTCATTTGTTATATTTACACATTATATTACTACCAGTATATCGTATCTGCCAATTCCTGCTCGCAGGCGTCGAGGCATATTTCATGCAGGCGCTGTACGCCGTCCTCACTGCCGCACAGCCTGTGCATCCATCTTCCGTTATAGGTGACATAGAATTCCGGCGGATAGTAATAAAGATAGAGCGGTCGGCCGTTATAATCCGTCTCGATCCGGTAAGTCAGCTGTCCCTCCGGGTATCGGCCCAGAATTTCGGGAATGCTGTTCATTTTGATCTGCGGCAGCAGCTGCCGCACCTCGTCCGTATCGAGCCAGCGCGTGACATACTGATGATAGCCGCCCTGTATCGTGCCCAGCACCTCGATCTGTCCGATGCCCTCCGCCTTCGGCGTCGGCGCATACGGCACGAGCAGCGCCGCGAGCGCGATGCACGCCGCAGACGAGGCGAGCGCGTAAGTCAGTCTTTGTTTCACTGCATTCCCTCCTCACTGAAAAAACAAACCGCCGGCGCGAAGGTTTGTTTTCACGCCGGCGGCTGATGATACGGTTTTTAAGCTGAAATTACTTCAGACCTGCGGTGATGATCGCCATCTGGTAAACCTCGTCTGCGTTGCAGCCGCGGGACAGATCGTTGATCGGAGCGTTCAGACCCTGCAGGATCGGGCCGTAAGCTGCGAAGCCGCCCAGACGCTGAGCGATCTTGTAGCCGATGTTGCCTGCCTCGATGGACGGGAAGATGAAGGTGTTGGCCTGGCCTGCAACCGGAGAGCCCTTGCACTTGGTAGCAGCAACGACCGGAGATACAGCAGCGTCAAACTGCAGCTCGCCGTCGATCGCCAGATCCGGGTTCATTTCCTTTGCGTACTCGGTAGCCTCGCGGGACAGAGCGACCGTGCCGCCCTTGCCGGAGCCCTTGGTGGAGAAGGACAGAACAGCAACCTTCGGGTCGATGCCGAAAGCCTTTGCGGTGTTTGCGGTCTCGATGGCAACCTCAGCCAGCTTCTGGCTGCCCTTCAGGGTTACGTTGCCTTCCTTGTCCTTGCTGTCCGGGTAGTCGATGTTGATCGCGCAGTCGCCCATAGCCAGCTTCTCCTCGACGCCGTCCTTCTCGCGAACGAGAATAAAGCAGGAGCTTACGAGGTGTGCGCCCGGCTTGGTCTTGATGAGCTGGAGCGCCGGACGAACGGTATCAGCGGTGGAGTAGGTAGCGCCGCCGAGCAGAGCGTCAGCCTTGCCCATCTTGACGAGCATGGTGCCGAAGTAGTTGCCCTTGGACAGTGCAGCGCGGCAGTCCTCCTCGCTCATCTTGCCCTTGCGGAGCTCTACCATCTTAGCTACCATGGCATCCATCTCCGGATAGGTTGCCGGATCGATGATCTCCATGCCCTCGATATCAAAGCCGCCCTTTGCAGCAGCAGCCTTAACAGCCTCTACGTTGCCGACCAAGATGGAGTCCATCAGGCCGTCCTTCTTCAGGCGGGAAGCAGCCTCAAGAATACGGGCATCCTCGCCCTCAGTAAATACGATGGTACGCTTTTCAGCCTTCAGAGCCGAAATCAGGTTCTCAAACATATTTCATTCTCCTTCGTTATCTCGTCCGTGCAGGCATACCTCGCCCGCAGACAAACGTTTTCTATATACATTATACACCTGTGCAGGCGTGCTCACAAGACAAAATTTAGCCTTGGCTGTCGGAAAGGCTGAAAACCCGGCTCTCACAGGGTTGCAGCGGGCAGTTTCGGGGGAAACTTCCGATGCAGGGCAATGTTCCCCTGCGGAAAGGAGCTTTTCCATGCAGATCATCCGATATCTGAACGGCGTCCCGCTCTCCGGCGCGATGCCGCCGCTCGTCCTGCCCTTCTCCCTGCCGCGCCAGCATGTTCCATTGCCGCGCCCCGCGCGCTCTGCTATACTGAAGGCGGAGGAACGCAGTCCCGGAAAGGGAAAACCATGAAACACACCGCTTTATACCTGCGCGTTTCGACCGAAGCGCAGGCCGACGAGGGCTATTCGCTCGCCGCACAGGCCGAAAAGCTCGAAGCCTACTGCCGCATGAAGGGCATCAGCCGCTTCACGCAGTACGTGGACGGCGGCTTTTCCGGCTCGAACCTGTCGCGCCCGGCCGTGACGCAGCTCATCGACTGCATCCGCCGCGGCGAAGTCGAGCGCGTGGTCGTCTACAAGCTCGACCGCCTGAGCCGCAGCCAGAAGGACACGCTTTACTTGATCGAGGACGTTTTCGCACCGCACGGCGTGGATTTCGTCTCGATCAACGAAAACATCGACACCGGCACGCCCTACGGCCGCGCCATGATCGGCATTCTGTCCGCCTTTGCGCAGCTCGAGCGCGAGAACATCTTCCTGCGCACGCGCATGGGCATGGTCGAGCGCGTCCGGCAGGGCTACTGGCCGGGCGGCGGCAAGATCCCCTTCGGCTACGATTACGATGCCGCGAAGGGCATCCTCGTGCCCAATCGTGATGCGGACACCGTGCGCGAGATCTACGCGCGCTATCTCGCCGGCGAGTCCGCCGGGAGCATCGCCCGGGCGCTCGGTCTGCGCTACGAGCATCTCGTGCGGCAGATCCTCGACCGCGAGAGCAACACCGGCGTTATCCTGTACAAGGGCGAGCGCTATCCCGGCCGCCACGAGCCGCTCATCGACCGCGAGACATGGCTGCGCGCGCAGCGCCGCCTGCACCGCCCCAACCGGCCGCGCGCCGCCGACGGCGGAAAGCTGCTGACCGGACTGCTCGTGTGCGGCCACTGCGGCGCAAAAATGCGCTATCAGAAATGGGGCCGCGCCGGAGACCGGCTGGTCTGCTACTCGCGCGACAAATCCAAGCCGCATCTCGTCCACGACGAAAACTGCCCGAACCGCGGCATCATGGCGCAGGAGATCGAGCGCATCGTGACCGCAGACCTTGCCCGGCTTGCCGCGCAGCCAGATCCGCCGTCCGCCCCGGCCGAGGACGAGCAGAGCTGCCGGAAAGCGCTCGCCCGTGCGGAGCGAAGGCTGCGGCGGCTGTACGAGCTGTACGCCGAGGACGAGGACGACACGCTCCGTGACGCCATCGCACGCGCGAAGCAGGACAGAGACCGCGCCTCGGAGGCGCTTCTCGCGGTGCAGCAGCGTGCCGGACAGGACGCAGAGAAAGAGGACGCGCTCGGCGCACTGCGCACGGTCGGCGCGCAGTGGGACAGTCTGGACGCGAGAGAGAAGCAGTCGCTTGTCCGCGCCTGCGTGGACAGGATCGTGCTCCGAAATGACCGCATCGAAATATTTTACGCCATCGAGGGCGCGGAACGCTCGGAGGTCCGCGCCGGATAGCTGTTTTTCCCCTTTGAACGTTCATGCCGATGATCATTGGGGAAATCCGCCGCTACCTGCGCGACAACAGCACGCTGCGCGTCTCGCGAAGCCTGCGCGACACGGCATACCGTGCTCTTCAGGCCAAGGAGGCCTTCGTGCGCGAGCATCAGCGCGAGCCGGATATTGTCGAGCTTGCCCGGGCGATGAATGTGCCCAAGGAGGAGGTCGTTTTCGCGCTCGACGCCATTCTCGACCCGGTCTCGCTGTTCGAGCCGGTTTTTCATGACGGCACCGACACGGTCTGCGTCATGGATCAGGTCGGCGACACGCGCAATACGGACGACCACTGGCTCGCCGCCATTGCCCTGCGCGAGGCCATCGACGGTCTGGATGACCGCGAAAAGCGCATCATCCGCCTGCGCTTTTTCGAGGGCCGCACCCAGATGGAGGTCGCTCGTGAGATACACCTTTCGCCAAACAAAAGGAAACAAGAAAAAGGGCAGAAAGCGGGGAAAACAGCCGCCGTCACGGCTTGAACCGCCCGGATTTCCATGGTATATTATAGATAAGGATGTGACGTTATGTCCGACCTGGATTTCGAGCGCAAGCACGCAGAGGATTTGCAGCGGCTGCGCGGTTTTCGTCTGCTGGATGATGATTTTATGAATAAGGTGTTTGAGGACAAGGCCTGTGCCGAGTTCCTGCTCCAGATCATTTTGCAGCGCACCGATCTTCGCGTACAGCGCGTACATGGTCAGCACGATATTAAGAATTTGCAGGGGCGCTCCGTGCGGCTGGATATTCTGGCCGTCGATGAAGCAGACCGCGTTTACAATATCGAGGTGCAGCGCAGCGATAAAGGCGCCGGCGTCAAGCGTGCCCGGTATAACAGCAGCCTGATCGACGCCAATGTGACCGAGCCCGGCGATGAATATGAGAAGCTGAACAAAACCTATGTCATTTTCATCACGGAGCATGATGTGCTGGACGGCGGCCACCCAATCTATCACATTGACCGGACAGTCAGAGAAACCGGCGCATTGTTCGGGGACGAGTCGCATATCCTGTATGTAAACGCTCAGATCAAAGACGATACGGCTCTGGGGCAGCTCATGCACGACTTTTCCTGCACCAGCGCCGAAGAGATGCACTATCAAATTCTGGCGGACAGAGTTCGCTATTTCAAAGAAGATACGGAAGGAGTTGCGACTATGTGCAAGGCTATGGAAGATATGAGAAATGAAGCGGCGCGTGAAGCCGATAAAGCCAGAATGGTCAGGATTGCGCGGCGTATGTTGAACTCCGGCAAATATACCTATGAAGATATTGCCGATGTACTGGAAATCAGTGTTGACGAAGTCAAGACTCTGACTGAGAGCAGGCCAGCTTAATCTCTCCCGCTAAAAATTGCAGCTGAACAACAGCAAAAAATCCCTCCGGCTCCACCCTGTTCGAGTGGTTCCGGAGGGATTTTCGGTTCTGTCAGATCATCCGTTTTGCGGGTGATGGTGTGTCCCTGTCATTCTGTTGCACTGCATACAGCATCGCCATACCAGTCGGGAATCTGGTTCCCATATTGTTCCTGCATCATCTGTGCGAGCGCCATGATACATTTTTTGTTTGTCGGTCTGCTGTGAAATCTCAGAATCGTATTTTGCGGATCGCCCTTCACCCGGCGCAGGCCGCCGCCATTCCATGCCGACGTGATCGCGTGCCGCACCGAACGCTCCACTGCGTGCACCGTTGTGCCGTACATGGCGGCAACGCTCGGATATACACATTTTGTCACTCCGACCTGTGCCGCAGGCTCGAGCAGCAGCTCAATCACCGCATCACGCAGATAATTGAACCCCGAAACGTGCGGCGGGATGCCGAGATTAAAGATATATGGCGTTAAGCGAAATTCAATTTCTCTCGCAGCAATCGTGCGCAGATTTTCCGCATACAGCCCAGTTCCCCGCTCAATTCTATTCTTCATCTTATACACGACCTTCCTTTTGATTCTGTATTTCCAGCTTACCTCCTGCCTATACAAAAGTTATATCATAAGATTTCAAAGGAATAAAGTATGATTTTTTCGTGTAATATCCATTATTTCCCTATCGCGTCGAAATTCCGTATTCCAAACAGCATTTTATACAAATAATTTCCCGAATTTTGCATCTCCGTGTTAAGATACCGTTAAGGAAATCGTCCGAACACGGCAAGTGCTGTTTTACCATATTTTCCCTATTTCGAAAAAGTGCTTGCTGATTTTTCGCCCCTGTGACAGATTTCCGCGCGTCCGTCCCCTCCATCCCCTGAAAATCTGCTGATTTTTCACATCAGAATTTTCACCAGAGTGTTTCGAAAATTTCATGAAAATTAACAAAGCCGGAGTAAACCGACATATCCCCAGCAGATAAGACATTATCGTACAATTAGCTATATAAATATTCATTATTTTTTCGCAAGGTTCTCTACAGAACTGTGCTCGAACGACTACGCAGAGTGCGAGCACGGCTTGCGTATCGTGAAGCCGCAGGATGTCATGAAGCATCTCGGCAGACGCACTGCGAGGCATTTTTGCTGTGCATTTTTCTGCACAAAAGCGCATTGACCGCTCGGGTGGACTCCGAAACGGTCAATGACTACTTTAAGTTTTGATCAATTAGGGGCTGACTGCGGTAGCAGCGTCCCTCTCTGTTTGATTATACCGTGCGCTCCGGCTTTGTCAAGGCGACAGAGCTGGAGCTTTTTTGCTCGATGTATGTAACCGTCAACCCACGTCTCCCCCCGCATGAGATAATAGAAGCAGCAGGAAGTTTCGGAACGAGTCGAAACGATCCGGCGCAGTTTCGTGAGGGATGGCAATGACATCAACAGAATTATGGCGCCTGCTCTTATATGGCAGACGAGGACTTTCAGGATGCAATCGCGGATGCCGTGGATGAATTTTTGGGCATCACACCAGAAGCTGACATATTCTGATTTGTGCCCCGGATACCTTGATGGTATCCGGGGCTTTGCTTTTTGGTGGGAGATTTGATGGTTACGAAAAAGCGGCCGCAGAACGATTTCTCATTCCGCGGCCGCTCAGCCGTATTATTTTTCTTTATCCGGGACTTATTTTGCAACCTTCTCGCAGTAGCGCATCAGCATTGTTGCGACTTCCGCACGGGTAGCGTTATTCTGCGGATTCAGCTTACCATTGGAGCCATTTACGATGCCAGCACCACCCGCCCACTGCATAGCCGGGATTGCATATGCAGAAACGCTCTGCGCATCGGCATAACTGAGGATATTGGTATCCTCGCCGACAGAAACATCGTACTTCTTGTACTGCGCGTAGCGGTACAGGATCGCCGCGAGCTGCTCGCGGGTTACAACATCGTTCGGACCGAACTTGCCATTGCCGTAGCCGGTAACGATGCCGTTCGCATTCGCCCACGCGACTGCGTCCGTGTAGTACTGGCCAGAAACGACGTCAGTGAACGATGCAACAGCAGCGCTCGGCTCGTTCTCCAGACGGTACAGAACGGTTACGATCATACCGCGCGTGGTGCTGTCGTTCGGGCCGAAGGTGGTCTTGCTCGTGCCGTTCATCATGCCCTTGTCGGCAACATACTTAACAGCGTCAGCGAACCAGTCCTTGTCGGCAACATCGCTAAAGCCGGTGGTCGGCTCTACAACCGCTGCGTCATCCTTGACATAAGCAACCTTTACAGTAACCGCGGATGCCGGCATGGTGAACGTGTAGGAGGTATCGCTCTTCTTTGTAGTCGCGATTTCCTTGCCGGAAGCATCGGTTACCGTGATCTTATCAAGCTTGTAGCCCTTGTCCGGGGACAGGGTTACGGTTACGGTCGCGTCCTTGGCAGCCGTAGATGCGGAAGCCTTGGCGGAACCATTGGAAACCGTCGCAACAGTTACCTTGTAGGTAGAGGAACTGGACGAACCGCCGCCGGAGGAACCATTGTCAAATCCGCTCGGCTTCGTCAGTGTGAAGGTGAACGGGCTGAAACCATTGGTTTCGAAAGTAATCTTGCCATCCTTATCAGCAGTTGCAGTGTACAGTTCCTTGTTGTCGTGATTGATGTATACAAGCTTGTTTGCGAATACGCTGGGAAGAGTTACAGTAACCTTGGTCTTTGCCTTGACATCAGCAGTCTTTCCTGTTGCGAATTCAATCTCATGGCTATCCTCACCAGTGCCAACAACGGCTACCAAATTGTAACGCGGAGTAATATCCATGGAAATCTTATAAGTGTTGCTGTCGCCTGCAACATTGTAGTCATTTACTGTAACATCAAGATATGTTTTCTTGTCTACTGTGATCGCAGCAGTGTTTTCTATTATTTTACCAGTATCGTCTACAGAGATAATACCAGCATTCTTCAATGCAATAAGTGCATCTCTTTTCTCGTCGTCAGAAATTTCCTGAGAGTCGACAATCGTATCTTTAGTATCTACCTTATTTGCAACTTCTTCAGCAGCTGTTCTATCTTCATTCTTGATATTTTCACCGATGTTTGCTACCGTATCTCCCTTAGAAGTGTCAGTATTGATTTTATTCTCCTCATTCACCGGAAGTTTACCAATCATGTACTTATAGATAGCGTTAGTATCTTCATCCGTGTTACGAATAGCCGTCCAACCCGAATAGCAATACTTAGAAACATCAGTAGTAAAAATGCCGCCAGAAATTCTGAAGTCGGAATTAACTTTATGTGTGTGTGGGCCATATGTATCATCCAATACTACATCACCAGAAACCTGAGCATTACCAGTAATGATAACGGTCACATTCTGATTGTAATTATTACCGATATCATAAACGGCTACCGCACGGTGAGCATTACCATTAATGGTGCCGCCTGTAATACATACATTAGCAGTGTTGCCATAATAACTGGTATTAGAATTATACGTACCACCCCAGATATAAATAGCATCACCAATCCATGCCGAGCCACTATAATTGTAATACTCGGCCATACTGTCAGCCGTTTGGGCTGTAGTCATGCCATTGATAGTGCCACCCATAACATTAATCTGACCCATACGAGCCGAGATGCCGCCATTAATGATGCCGCCATTTACATCCAAATTCATCTGACCTGGCATGTAAATAGCTTCACTCTTTCTGGATGTCAATGTACCACCATTAACTTCAAAATTCATATCGCCCGTAGTGTTATTGCCAGTCAATACAGCGTAATCAGAAGTTAACGTACCACCGTTAACAATGACAGTACCGCCATTCAGCACATAAATACCATAATTATTATCGCTGCTAATTGTACCGTTTTCAATCGTGACCTTACCTTCATCCACACGAATTGGCGTCTGTGAGCAAGTAATAGCGCCGTCGCCTGTAATAGTTAGCTCGCCTAAAACCTCAAGGCCTTGATCATGCGGAATAGTTAATGTTTTACCATTAAGATCAAGTGTGATTTTCTTATCTTTTGCAATAGTGATATCTTCTGCGATATTATCAGTCAGAACCACTTTGCCATCAGCATCATTGTTAATCTTATACTGCAAAGTAGAGGCATCGAATTCTTCGGATACGGATGTATTCTGATCTGCATCCATGCTTCCACCATCAGTAACATCATACGCCAACGCCGCCGGCATCATTGTTGCAACCATAGCGAGTGAGAGCAAGCTTGCCAATAATCTTTTTTTCATTTCACTCAACCTCTATTTTACTGAAGTCACTGTTTTCGCCGCTATTTCAGAGCGACATCCTCGAGTTTCACCTTCCTCACGATCTGGTCTTACAGTATCGGAGCATAAATTTGTCACAAATAGATAAATGCCCATGCTTATAGTCATCCAAAGGACAAAGCAGGGCACTTTAATAAAATTTAGAGTACGACTCCAAATTGCAACCGGCTGCCTTAGCCGCCCGAAGGCGCCCTTAGACCCATATGGCTTTGCGTCCCTGCTTTTAGCAAGGCTTTGATAAGGATGGTAGTAGAAAACCAGTAAAATCAAGGCTTTGC
>ENA-UOJJ01001386-UOJJ01001386.1-human-gut-metagenome-genome-assembly--contig:-CS66-NODE-1386-length-35979-cov-11.799521_pt1 | contig 35979 bp, 20 predicted proteins | sample MGYA00242343_ERZ723890 | MGnify/ENA metagenome assembly ERZ723890
CGGGAACTCCTTGCGGGCGTCGACATAGGTGTCGTATTCGTACATCATGCAGCACTTGAGCTTCGAGCACTGCCCGGCCAGCTTCTGGGGGTTGAGCGAAATGTCCTGCACGCGCGCGGCTCCGGTCGTGACGCTCGAAAAGCTCGACATCCACGACGCGCAGCACAGTTCGCGGCCGCAGGCGCCCAGTCCGCCGATGCGTCCGGCCTCCTGGCGGGCGCCGATCTGCTTCATCTCGATGCGGATGTGGAACCGTTCGGCGAAGACCTTGATCAGTTCGCGGAAGTCCACGCGCTCGTCGGCGATGTAGTAGAAGATGGCCTTGATCTTGTCGCCCTGATACTCCACGTCGCCGATTTTCATGTTCAGGCCCATGTCGGCGGCGATCTGCCGCGAGGCGATCATCGTCTCGTGCTCCAGCGCGATGGCCTCCTGCCACTTTTCGATGTCGTAGGGTTTGGCCTTGCGGTAGATCTTCTTGTATTCGCCGTTGTAGGGGTTGAATCCCGTGCGGCGCATCTGGCGCGCCACCAGGTCGCCCGTGAGCGACACGACGCCGATGTCGTGGCCCGGCGACGCTTCGACGGCTACGATGTCGCCCCGTTTGAGGTCGAGGTTGTTGACGTTCTGGTAGAACGAACGGCGGGTGTTCTTGAAACGCACCTCGACGATGTCGCTCGGCATGTTGACCGGGTATTCGTCGAGCCAGGCCGTTTCGTGGAGCTTGAAGCACCCGTCGCAGAGTTTGGCTTCCGGCTCCGAGCCGCAGTTGCAAAAGGCGCACCCGCGGCCCACTTCGGGTTTGCAGGCACCCGTATGTCGTTTTTCGGTATCCATGATTGGGTATAATTTGCGTAAAGATACAAAATAATTCACAATTCAGAATTCAGAATTCACAATTTTGGCTTATTCGGGAACTATGCCTGCAAACTGAATTTATGAATTGAGAATTGTGGATTGTGAATTCCCGTTTGCATGCAAACGGCTGATGCTGCGGCGGATGCGCACGATCATCATCACGGCTGCGGCCGACAGTCCGAACGAGAAGCCCAGGAAAAGCCCCGAAGGACCCATGCCCATCGTGAAACCGAACAGGTAGCCCGCCGGGAGGTTCAGCAGCCAGTAGGAGACGAAGGCGATCGGCATGATGATCTTCACGTCCTGAATGCCCCGCAGGATACCCACCGAGACGTTCTGGATGCCGTCCGACAGTTGGTAGAGCGCAGCGAAGACCATCAGGTTCGAGGCGATGGCGATCACCTCGGCGTTGGTGGTGAAGAAGGTCGGGATCACGTTGCGCATCGTGATGAAAACCAGCGCTGCGAGGGCGTTCCACGCCAGCACGAGGTGGTACGACGCCTTGGCCGCGAGCGACAGCTGGCCGATGTCGCGCGCGCCGTAGCAGTGCGACACGCGGATGGTGGTGGCCGCGCCGATCGACATGACGATCATAAAGGCGCAGTTGCCGATGGTCGTGGCGATCTGGTTGGCGCTCATCGTCTCCTTGTTGAACCACCCCATCATAATTCCCGTGCCGACGAAGGCCGAGGCTTCGAGGAACATCTGCATCGAGATCGGCAGGCCCATGTGCAGCAGTTGTCTGACCGACGCCCACGAGTAGTTGCGCGGCGAAAAGCCTTCGAGATAGACGCGGTATTTGCTGCGGCTGTAAAAGTAGCCGATCATCAGCATCGGGGCGATGATGCGCGACATCAGCGTGCCCAGGCCCGCGCCCTCGGCGCCCATCTCGGGAAATCCGTAGCGGCCGTAGATGAACACCCAGTTGAAGCCGATGTTCGCGAGGTTGGCCGCGATCGTGACGAACATCTCGACCTTCGTGTTGCCCACGCCTTCGAGGAACTGCTTGAAGGTGAAGAACAGCATGATGAACGGTATGCTCCACACCAGCATCCTGTAATAGGGAATGGCCATGTCGACCACTTCGGCGGGCTGGCCGAGGTGGTACATCAGCGGAATGACGGCGTACTGCACGGCGGCCATCGCCACGCCCAGCAGTCCGTAGAAGAGAATGCCGTTCTGGAGCAGTCCCGACGATTTCTCGCGGTCGCCCTGCGCGTAGAGTTCGCCCACGAGAGGCGTCATGCCCAGTGCGATGCCGATGGCGGCGATGAAGAGGATGAAGAAGACGGCGCCGCCGAACGACACGGCGGCCAGCGGCGTGGGGTCGCTGCCTCCGTAGCGGCCGACCATCAGGTTGTCGGCGACCTGCGTGAGGATCTGCCCCAGCTGTGTCAGCACCACGGGCAGCGCCAGCCGCAGGTTGGCTTTGTATTGCTCTTTGTATGTTGCGAAACTGTACATTCGATTCGGGTATTGAGGTGCAAAGATAGCCATTTCCGCCGGGATTGCAATTCACAAACCCCTCCCGGGGCGGAAAAAGCGCCGGAAGGGGCTGCGAAAGTGCCCGCGGTGCGGATCAGTAGGGCAGTTCGATGCGGATGCAGCAGCCCCCGCTGTATTCGGGGCAGACGCGGATGTCGCCCCCGAGGCGGGTGACGATCAGGCGGCAGAGGTAAAGCCCGATGCCCGAACCGGGTTTGAAGGGGTCGACCTTGGTGAAGCGTTCGAACACCCACTCCTGCTTTTCGGGCGGGATGCCGATGCCCGTGTCGCTGACGCTGATTTGCAACGTGCGCCGGGACTCGTCGTTGCGGCAACGGAGCGTGATGCGTCCTGCGGCGGTGAACTTGGCGGCGTTATGCAGCAGGTTGTCGACGACGCGCGTCAGGTAGAAGGCATTGGTGGGTATCTCGATCTCCGTTCCCGCTTCGTTGACGTATTCGACCGCCGGATTGTTGCCGAGCTGCTCTTGCAGCTCCAGCCGTTCGGCGCAGAGCAGGCGGATGTCGGTCTGGGCGACCGGGAGCGGGCTTTCGGAACTGACGAGCTGCGAGAGTTCGAGCATGTTCTCCAGCAGGGCGGTCAGGGCCGTGGTGCTCTTCCAGATCTCGGTCTGAAAAGCCTGCCGGGCCGCAGGCTCCTGTTCCGTGAGCAGCAGTTCGGAGAAGCCGTTGATGGCGTTCAGCGGCGTGCGTATCTCGTGGCACATCGAGTTGATGAAGGCGGTCTTCATTTTTTCGCTCTCCTGGGCGCGGCGGCTTTGGCGCTGCGCCTCTTCGCTGGCTGCCATGAACTGCGTGCGCGCCAGCTTCAGCCGCCGGACCATCGCCTGCTGGTAGGCGGCCCAGCCGGCGAGCAGCAGCAGCACGATGCCGCCGGCGACAAGCAGGAAGAGTTTGTTGCGGCCGGCCAGCCGGGACTTTTCGAGTTCGAGGCGGTTGACGTCGTAGAGCGCCTGCATCTCGGCCAGCTTGCTCTGCGCCTGGTCCATGCGGCTGTGGTAGCGGAAGTCGTTGCCTTTCCGCATGGCTTCGAGGGCTTTTGCGTAATCGCCCGCCTTTTCATACAGGTGCGACTGCGCTATGTAGATGGAGCCGAGATCCGCCTTTTTGCCGGTCTCGGCGTAGTGGGTCAGCAGCGAATCCATGTAGGCCGTGCTCCGCTCGTAGTCGCCCCTGTCCCGGTAATAACGGGCGCTGGTGTTGTATATCTCCTCGCGGTCGCCGCGCCCGCGCGCCAGCTCCATGCATTTGTCGTAGTAGCCGTCCACCTCCTCCCGGGTGAGGAGGCCGCCCAGGAAGACCATCTTGCCGTAGGACCGCATCAGGTATTCCGCCGAGTCGCGGCGGGGCGTTCGAAACGTTTGTCGGCAGCCACCCACGCGCGGTGCAGGTCGATGCACCGGCCGATCTGACCGGCGGCGCGCGGATCGTCGGCGTAGAGATAGATGTCTGCAAGTTCCTCGCGGCAGAGTTTTTCGAAGTGGACGCGTTCCTCCAGCGGGTATTTTTCGAGCTTGGCGAGAGCCTGCTCCACATAGGGGATGGCCTGGGGAATGTTGCCGTAGGCTTCGGTGGCGATCGACGAATAGTCGATGGAGAGTCCCGTGAGGAATTCCCATTCGATCTCCTCCTCGGGGGTGAGGCTGCCCGGTTGCCGCTCGCGGAACTCCGCCTGCGCGCGGTCGATCGCCTCGAACGAGTTGGCCACCGACATCTGCTTCCAGAGCCAGAAGGCGTTGAGCGATGCACGGAACAGCGCGAAGCGGCGGTCGGGCAGGAGGCTGTCCGCAAGGCGGACGTACTCCAAAGCCCGTTCGGGCTGCTTCGCCGAGAATCCCTGCACGAGCCGGTCCAGCGCCTCCCGGCATCCGTAGTCGTCTCCGGCTCCGGCGGCTTCGGTGAGTGCGGCTTCCCAGTAGAGGGCGGCGAGCGCCGTGCTGTCGGCGCAGAGGTCGGCCAGCCGGACATAGGTCTGCTCCCGTTCGGCGGGCGTGCGCGCCCGGGACAGCGCTGCGGACAGGCTGTCGGCTTCAGTGGTTGCTGCGAACGCCGTCGTCGCGGCGCAGAGGGTTATAAACAAGGCCCCGGAGAGGGTTTTCAGAGAAATCGGACGCATTCGGTTTCTCTGAAGAGGTATGAAATATTCGCACAAATTTAGGAAAAATGGAAAATATCGCATCCTTTCCTGCCGGAAAAATGCGAAAAGGGGCTGGGAAACGATCCCGGTCCCTCTCTGCGAGCGGTCGGTTATGCCACGCGCAGTTTTACGCCGCGGCCCTTGTCCGACTCCACGATCACGGTGTCGCCCTCGTGGAGCTTGCCGTCGATGATCAGCGTCGAGAGCGGTTCCTCGACGTTGTCCATCAGCGTCCGCTTGAGCGAACGCACGCCGTAGCGCGACTCGTAGCCCATGGCCGCCAGCCGGCGTTTGGCCCCTTCGGTGATCTTCACCTTGTAGCCCAGCCTGCCCGTGCGGGCCATCAGCCCCTGCAATTCCAGGTCGACGATCCGTTCCACGTCGGCGATCTCCAGCGTGCGGAACAGCACGATGTCGTCGATGCGGTTGAGGAACTCCGGGGCGAAGGTGTGCTCCAGAGCCTTGCAGTACTCGCTCTGGGGCGTCCGGTCGGCCACGGCGCTCTTCGAGGTGGTGCTGTAACCCACCTGCACCGATTTCCGGACCACGGCCCGCGAACCCACGTTCGAGGTCATAATGATGATCGTGTTCCGGAAGTCGACCTTGCGTCCCGAGCCGTCGGTGAGGTGTCCTTCGTCGAAGATCTGCAACATGGCGTTGAAGACCTCGGGATGGGCCTTCTCGATCTCGTCGAAGAGCACCACGGCGTAGGGCTGACGACGCACGGCCTCCGTTAACTGGCCTCCTTCGCCGTAACCGACGTATCCCGGGGGCGAGCCGATCAGGCGCGCCACGTTGTGTTTTTCGCCGTATTCGCTCATGTCGATCCGGATCAGCCCGCGGCGCTCGTCGAACAGCCATTTCGACACCTCCTTGGCCAGCAGCGTCTTGCCGACGCCCGTGGGCCCGACGAAGAGGAAGACGCCGATGGGGCGGTTTTCGTCCTTCAGTCCGGCGCGCGAACGGCGGATGGTGCGCGAAATCTTCTCCACGGCCTCCTGCTGTCCCACGACACGCTTGGCGAGGTGTTCGCGCAGGGTTTGCAGACGGATCATCTCGCCGTCCGAGACGCGCTCCGCAGGGATGCCCGTCATGGCGGTAATCACCTCCTGGATATGCCTTGCGGTGATCTCCACGGGGTTGCTTTCGAGCGAGCGCTTCCATTCGGCGCGGCTCTCGCCCAACTTCGAGCGCAGCGCGATTTCCCGCATGCGCGCCGAGGCGGCCTTCTCGTAGACCAGCGCTTCGACCGCTTCGCGGCGTTCGCGCCTGGCGTCGCTGAGCGCCGTCTTCATGGCCCGCAGCTCCTCCGGTTCGCGTGCCGATTGCAGGTGCGCCCGCGAGCCGGCCTCGTCCAGCGCGTCGATGGCCTTGTCGGGGAAATAGCGGTCGGTGACGTAACGCCCGGTGAGCGTCACGCAGGCCTGCAACGCCTCCTCGGTGTAGTGCACCTTGTGGTGGCGCTCGTAGTGGGGCGCGATGTTGCGCAGGATCTGGAGCGTCTGCTCGGGTGTCGTCGGCTCGATCACCACCTTCTGGAAGCGGCGTTCGAGGGCCGAGTCGGTCTCGATGTTCTCGCGGTACTCGTCGAGCGTCGTGGCGCCGATGGTTTGCAGTTCGCCGCGCGCGAGGGCCGGTTTGAGGATGTTGGCCGTGTCGAGGCTGCCCTGCGTGGAGCCGGCGCCCACGATGGTGTGTATCTCGTCGATGAAGATGATCGTGTCCTTGGCTTTGCGCAGTTCGTCCAGCAGCTGCTGCATGCGCTCCTCGAACTCGCCGCGGAACTTCGTGCCCGCCACGAGCGACGAGACGTCGAGCGAGAAGAGCGTCTTGTCGGCGATGGTGTAGGGCACTTCGCCGCGCGCGATGCGCAGCGCAAGCCCTTCGACGATGGCGCTCTTGCCCACGCCGGCCTCGCCGATCAGGATCGGGTTGTTTTTCTTGCGGCGCGAGAGGATCTGCACCACGCGTTCGATTTCCTGCTCGCGGCCTATGACCGGGTCGATCTTCCCCTCGCGGGCCAGCCGCGTAAGGTTCACGCCGAACTTGTCCAGCAGGTGGGCCGGGCCTTTCTCCTCGTTCCTGTTCTCCTCGCCGAAGTCGAGCATGTGAACCTGCACTTCGGTGCGGAAGTCGTCGCCCACGGCGAATTTTTGCAGGTCTCCGGACACGCTGTCGGCCGTCACGCCGTACATCTCCAGCACGCGCGCGGTCGCCGTCGAACGGTCGCTGATGATGGCCAGCAGCGCGTGGGCCGTCGACACGCTCCGGGCGACGCCCGGCATTACGAGCAGTTCCTCGGTGAAGTCGCGGTAATACTCCTCGGGCGACCGGGTCTCCTGCTGTTTGGCGCTGATTACCTCGCGTTCGATGCGCAGGCGCACCTGATAAAGCTCCCAGTCCTTGAGCCGGGAGGATAAAAGCAGGTAGGCGAGCGACCCCTCTTCGCGGAGCAGTTCCAGCGTGAGGAAGTCCTTGAGCGAATGCGTCATTCCCGCCTTCGTCGTGTTGAATGCCGAACGGGCGATGATGCCCTCCAACGTTTTCGAAATTTTTGGTTGCATGTTGCGTCGTCGTTATGAATTCGCCATACTAACGAGAGCGCGTATGTGATTATTATGCGGCCGTTTTTGTTTAGTGTCTGAACTTTGGTGGCTGACGCAGAGGCCTTTCCGTCGGACGGGCATTTTCGGAGCAGCCCCAAGGCATCGGGTTTACCGGCTGACTTCCAGTGTCTTTCGGGCTTTATTGGAGTGTTTTCGGACGGAATTGTATAGCATCGGCTTTTTTGTGGTGCGACTTGCCGGAATGTTCCGAATATTTCGCTGACGATCACCGAAATCCGCCCGGAATGCATTTCCGGCCTTTTGGGGTATAAAATTTTATTTCGGGTGATTTTGTGACGGAAAAGGCTCTCCCGGACAGTCGGTTTTAGCTCTCCGCCCGCCGGGTTTTCAGTTGCGGGGCCACTCGCCGACCTCCATGTCGCGCATCTCCGCGCCGTCGATCGTAAGGCGTACGGCCGTGCGGACCTTGTGGAAGCCGAACTCCCCGGCGGCTCCGGGGTTGACATGGAGCAGGTCGTAGACGGGATCGTAGATGACTTTGAGGATGTGGGAATGCCCGGCGATGAAGAGTTTCGGGTGCACGGACTGGATTTTCTGCACGGCGCGCGGGTCGTAATGGCGGGGATAACCTCCGATGTGGGTCATCAGCACCTGCACCCGCTCGCACTCGAAGGCCTGGAACGCGGGATAGACGCGGCGGGTCATGCCGCCGTCGATGTTGCCGCTCACGGCGCGGAGCGGCTTGAATGCGGCGATCCGGTCGGCCAGCTCGATCGAGCCGATGTCGCCCGCATGCCAGATTTCGTCCACGTCTTTCAGAAATTCGCGGAGCGTGTCGTCGAAGGTTCCGTGGGTGTCGGATATAATGCCGATGCGTTTCATTGGTACTTGTCTTTCCACAGCTGCGCCATCCGTTCGGCGATTTTGGCTTCGGCGGCGTTCTGCGTGTCGGGTTCGTAGAACTTCGTGCCCGAAAGGCTCTCGGGCAGGAACTCCTGCTCGGCGAAATGCCCCGCGTAGTCGTGGGCGTATTTATAGCCTTTGCCGTAGCCCGCCTTGTCCATCAGGCGGGTCGGGGCGTTGCGCAGGTGCAGCGGCACGGGACGGTTCGTGGTGTCGCGCTCGACCAGCGACATCGCCTTGTTGATGGCCATGTAGGCCGAATTGCTCTTGGGGCTGGTGGCCAGGTAGATTGTCGTCTCGGCCAGCGTGATGCGCGCCTCGGGCATGCCGATCTTGTGCACCGTGTCGAAGCAGGCGTTGGCCAGCAGCAGGGCGTTGGGATTGGCCAGCCCGATGTCCTCCGAGGCCAGGATCACCAGACGCCGGGCCAGGAACCGCGGCTCCTCGCCCCCGGCCAGCATCCGCGCCAGGTAGTAGATCGCGGCGTTGGGGTCGCTGCCCCGGACCGATTTGATGAAGGCCGAAATGACATCGTAGTGCTGTTCGCCGTTCTTGTCGTAGAGGGCGATGTTCTGCTGGAGGCAGTCGGTGACGTACCGGTCGGTGATCGTCACCTTGCCGTCGGTGGCCCCGACGACGATTTCGAGGATGTTGAGCAGCTTGCGCGCGTCGCCGCCCGAGAAGCGGAACAGCGCGCCGGTTTCCGTGACCTCGATGTCGCGCTCTTTCAGCTCGGTGTCGGTCGTCAGGGCACGGTCGAGCAACGTTTGCAGGTCCTTGTCTTCGAGCGACTTGAGGATGTAGACCTGACAGCGGCTCAAGAGCGGCGAGATCACCTCGAACGAGGGGTTTTCGGTCGTCGCGCCGATGAGCGTGAAGACGCCCTGTTCGACGGCCCCTAAGAGCGAATCCTGCTGCGACTTGTTGAAGCGGTGGATTTCGTCGATGAACAGCAGCGGGGCCTTCTGGTCGAAGAACCGCTGCTTGCGCGCCGACTCGATCACCTCGCGCACGTCCTTCACGCCCGACGTGACGGCCGAGAGGGTGAAGAACGGGCGTTCCAACTGTGTGGCGACGATCTTCGCCAGCGTGGTCTTGCCCACGCCCGGAGGTCCCCAGAGGATGAACGACGGGACGTTGCCCGTCTCGAAGAACTTGCGGAACACCCCGTTTTTGCCCACGAGGTGCTCCTGCCCGATATATTCGTCTATCGTGCGGGGGCGCAGTCGTTCGGCTAAAGGTGCTGGCATCGGTCTTTCGTTTTCTGGATTACCCGGCAAAAACGGGGCCTATTCGGGTTTTACGAGCGACAGATACAACTCGTCGAGCTGCGTCTGGTCGATGTAGCCCGGGGCGTCGAGCATCACGTCGCGGCCGGCGTTGTTCTTCGGGAAGGCGATGTAGTCGCGGATCGACTCCGAGCCGCCGAACAAAGAGCACAGACGGTCGAAACCGAACGCAAGGCCGCCGTGAGGGGGCGCTCCGTACTTGAAGGCGTTCATCAGGAAGCCGAAGCGCTTCTGCGCTTCCTCGGGCGTGAAGCCCAGCAGTTCGAACATCTTCTCCTGCAACTTCGAGTCGTGGATACGGATCGAACCGCCGCCGATCTCCGTGCCGTTGCAGACGAAGTCGTAGGCGTTGGCGCGCACGCGGCCCGGGTCGCTGTCGAGGTATTGCACATCCTCGAGCTTGGGCGAGGTGAAGGGGTGGTGTACGGCGTAGTAACGCTGCGTTTCGTCGTCCCACTCGAACAGCGGGAAGTCCACCACCCACAGCGGGGCGAACTTCTGCGGGTCGCGCAGCCCCAGCTGCTGGGCCACTTCGAGGCGCAGGGCGCACAGCTGCGTCAGCGTCTTGAACTTCTTGCCGCAGAGGATGAAGACCATATCCCCGGCCACAGCGCCGCAGCGCTCGGCCATGGCGCGCACCTCCTCGGGGGAGTAGAACTTGTCGATCGACGACTTCACGCCGTCCTCCGCGACGCGAATCCAGACGAGACCCTTGGCGCCGATCTGCTGCCGCTTGACGAACTCCGTCAGCGAGTCGATCTGCTTGCGGGTGTACGCGGCGCAGCCCGTGGCGGCGAATCCGGTGATGTACTCGGCGTCGTCGAATACGCTGAAACCGTGCCCTTTGGCAAGGTCGGTGATCTCCGCGAACTCCATGCCGAAGCGCAGGTCGGGTTTGTCCGAGCCGTATTTCTCCATCGCTTCGATCCACGGCATGCGGCGCAGCGGCTCGGTCAGCTCGATTCCCATCACATGCCTGAACATGTGCTTGGCCCAGCGCTCGAAGATTTCGAGCACGTCCTCCTGCTCGACGAACGACATTTCGCAGTCGATCTGCGTGAACTCGGGCTGGCGGTCGGCGCGCAGGTCCTCGTCGCGGAAGCAGCGCACGATCTGGAAATACTTGTCGTAGCCGGCGACCATCAGCAGCTGCTTGAGCGTCTGCGGCGATTGGGGCAGGGCGTAGAACTGGTTGGGCGACATGCGGCTCGGCACGACGAAGTCGCGCGCTCCTTCGGGGGTCGAACCCACCAGGCAGGGGGTTTCGATCTCGAGGAATCCCTCGTCGGAGAGGAAGCGGCGGATCTCCTGGGCCATCTTGTGGCGCAGAATCATGTTGCGTTGCAGGGGCGGACGCCGCAGGTCGAGGTAGCGGTACTTCATGCGCAGGTCGTCGCCGCCGTCCGAGACCTCCTCGATGGTGAAGGGGGGCACTTCGGCTTCGTGCAGGATGGCCACCTTCTCGGCCGTGACCTCGATGTCGCCCGTCGGCATTTTGGGGTTTTTCGACTGCCGCTCGACGACTTTGCCGACGACCTGGATGACCCATTCGCGGCCCACGCGGCAGACCGTTTCGCGCGCCTCGGCGGGGGAGTGTTCCTCGACGACGATCTGGGTGATGCCGTAACGGTCCCTCAAGTCGATGAAGGTCATGGCGCCGAGGTTCCTCACTTTCTGCACCCATCCGGCCAGGGTGACGGTTTGGTTGACGTTGCAGGCCCGGAGGCAGCCGCAGGTATGGGTTCTGTACATGGCGATATGTTATGTTTAGTCGTTACGATCCGCAAAGTTAACTAAAATTCATAATTCATAATTCATAATTCATAATTAAATGACAGGATGCCTTGTTAAAACCTTTGTGTGTGAAGAACGCCGCCGCCGGAATTGCAGCGAGGCGGATGAAACGGCGGATATGCAGGGAAAAGAGCGAAAAGAGATGCGGAATCCCCGAAACGAACCTCCCGGGACCGGGCGTCGTTTCGGGGATTTGTTGGGCGGCCCGGATTTCGGACAGCCGTTTCTGACCGATGATTACTCCACCGCTTTGAGTTCGAGTACGCGGCTCGCATATTCCTTGCCCACCGTGAATTCGAGTCCGTTCTCCATCAGGAACGCGCCGCTGAAGGTCTTGCCGTCCTGCGGGACCGGCTTCCCGTCGACGTTCAGTTCGGTGATCCGGTAGCGTTTGCCGGGGTCGAGACCCGCCATGCGGAAGGCCGGCGACGGCATGTTGAGGAAGTGCTCCAGCTTGTAGACGAACCAGACGGCGCGGTCCTTTTCGGGTGCGACGTACATCAGCGATGCATAGCCTGTCTTGTCGTAGGGCGAGATCAGCCGGTAGAGGTCGCCCTGCTGCACGATGGGACGGATCTCCTTGTAGTCGGCGATCGCCCTGCGTGCGAACTCCTTCTCTTTGCCGGTCATCTTTGAGGGTTGCAGTTCCAGCCCCAGGCGTCCCGACATGGCCACGTCGAAGCGCAGTTTGAGCGGAACGTTGCGGCCCGTCTGGTGGTTGGGCGAGGCGCTCACGTGCGAGGCCATCGCCACGGCGGGATAGAAGTTCGACACGCCCCATTGCATGTAGATGCGTTGCAGGGCGTCGGTGTTGTCCGAGGTCCAGAATTCATCGTAGTAGGGCAGGACGCCATAGTTGACCCGTCCGCCGCCGCTGGCGCACGACTGCATCACCAGACGGGGATATTTCTCCCGGATGCGCCGCAGCACCTTGTCCATGCCGCGGTGGTACTCGATGTAGAGGTGCGATTGCCGGTCGGCCGGCAGGAAGGTCGAGCCGTAGTTGTAGAGCGTCATGTTGTCGTCCCACTTGATGTAGGCGATGTCGGGATGCGCGGTCATCAGACGGTCGACCACGCCGAAGACGAACTCCTGCACCGCGGGGTTCGACAGATCGAGCACCTGCTGCGTGCCGCCGCGGCCCTTGCGGTTTTCGCGGTAGGGCTGCTGGATCACCCAGTCGGGATGCTTCTCATAGAGTTCGCTCCGGGTGTTGGTCATCTCGGGTTCGATCCAGATGCCGAACTTCACGCCGTGTTTGCGGGCCGACTCGGTCAGTCCCTCGATGCCCTGCGGCAGTTTCTCGCGGCAGACCGTCCAGTCTCCGAGGCTCGTCTCGCCGTTGTTGCGCGGGTATTTGTCGCCGAACCAGCCGTCGTCCATCACGAACAGTTCGCCGCCCAGGTCCGCCAGGTCGGCCATCATCCGGTCCATGCCCTCCTGGTTGACCTTGAAATAGACGCCCTCCCACGAGTTGAGCAGCACGTCGCGAAGCTCGGTTCCGTGGTTGAGCCGGTGGAGGCGCGCCCATCGGTGGATGTTGCGGCTCACGCCGCTCTTGCCCTCGTCGCTGAACGTGAAGGCGAATACCGGGGTCGTGAAGACCTCGCGGGGTTGCAGCGTGTATTGCGACTGCTCCTCGTTGATGCCCGCGAAGAGGTGCGTGGTGTGGGTGTTGTCGTTGTCCAGGGCGATGCGGTAGTTGCCGGCCCAGGCCAGCGTGCCGCCGATGACGCGGCCCGTCAACTCCCGGGGGCGTCCGTCGAGCGAGATCATCAGCGAGGGGTTGTCGCGCTGCGTGTTGCGCACGCCGTCCTTGTTCTTGAGCACCTTCATGCCGTCGGTCAGCGGCTCTTCGTGGAGGTAGCACTCCGCGCCCCATGTGCCGTGGAAATGCGTCAGCCACGTGTCGCCCCGGCGGACGGGCATGTAGGCCGATGCGAACCGGTAGAGCGTCACGGGTTTCTTCTCCGTGTGGCTGATCTCGGTCCACGTCTCGATCACCTCGCAGTCGTCGTAGGTCTTGTAGAAGAGCGTCACGAAAAACGGGTAGTGCTTGTCCTTCATGGCGATGGCGGTGGTTTCGGAGCCGTTCCTGCGGTCGCGCGACACCGACTCGACCGCCAGTTCGAGCGACATCGAACCGTCGCCGTGCGTCGCCTGAATGGCTACCTCGCGGTAACACTGGGCGCCGAACTGCGGGTAGGCCGCATCGCCGAACGCCGCTCCGCTGGCGAGGATGTCGTCGGGCGAGGCGACGCGCGCTCCGAAATACTGGAACAGAGGGGTTTTGCCTTTTTCTGCCGTCAGCAGCAGCGAGGAATTCCGGGTCGAGAGCAGGATGTTTTCCGCCCGGAGCATGCCGCCGGACAGCAACGCAGCGCCGGCCCATGCCAATACCAAAAGTTTCTTCATTGCAGGGTTGTCGTATAAGGTTGATTTCGGATATAAAACTAATAAAAAAACGCGGATTCCGCAAAGAACGCAGGCCGGACAATCGTCCGGCCTGCGAATCCAGAAATCCGAAACGGAGCCTCCGCGGTTATTTCGGGGCCGTGACGAACGGTGTCTCCAGCAGTTTTTTCAGCGTGGCGGGGTTGTCGGTGGTGATGTAGTCGACACCCAGCGCGATGCAGGCCATCATGTCGGCCGTCGAATTGACCGTCCAGGCGTTGACCTCGATTCCGCCGGCGTGGGCTTCCGTCACCCACTCGGGTTTTTTCGAAAGCACGGTCGAATACTGGTAGTCGATGCCCGAGAGCTTGTCCGCCGCGACTTCGGCCGGAGCCTTGTCGCCGCCCAGGTACTGTACGCCGGCCGCGGGCATGGCCGCCCGGAGCTGCTTGCAGACCTCGTAGTCGAAGGCGATGTAATCGACCCGCGTCTCCATCGACTTCGCCTTGACGGCGGCCACGACGGCGTTGACGGCCCGCGTGTTGCTTGCGGCCGAACTGTGGGTCTTGATTTCGCAGATCAGTTTCATCGAAGCGTCCTTGGCGCCCTGCTCCAGATAGGCGTCAAGCGTCGGCAATTTTTCGCCGTTGGCCAGCGTGAGGTCCCTGATCTGTGCATAGGCGCTCTCTTCGATCCGCAGGTCGCTGCCTGCCACCGTCGCGTTGTGGTTGATCACCGGCACGTCGTCGGCGGTGATCCAGACGTCGAACTCGGCGCCGTGGATGCCCAGTTTCTGGGCGTTGGTCAGGGCAGCGATCGAATTCTCGGTCGAATTCTCCACGCCGTCCTGATGCTGGCCGCGGTGCGCGATGATCCGGGGCATCGAGACGGAGGGATTGTCGCAGACGGTGAATTCGACCGTGCCGAGCGGGTATTGGCTGCCGTTGCGGACGAGCGCCATGAAATACCGGCCCGTTCCGGCGGGAATCCCCGCGGGGAGGGTCACTGCCAGCGACTGAAGGGTATTGTCGCCGGAGGCTTCGGTGAATGCGGCGTCGGCCGTGAACGCTGCGGTCACGTTGGCCGACGAGGTGAACTTCACCTTGTCGCCGGCTGCGAAACCGTTGCCGTAGACCGTATAGGTGTAGCCTGCGCCGATCTCGCACCTGGTCAGGTAGGTGAGGTTCGAGAGTGCGAATTCCACGGGCGTCTGGCCGGCGAACGCCGCATCCTGGTAGAGCAGGGCGATCTGGTCCCCGGTCAGCGCGTCGTCGAAGACGCGGGCCAGAACCACTTCGCCGTTCCATGCGTTGCCCATCGAGCCTACGGCCGAGTCGCCGCCCAGCGCGAACCACCGTGCGCCGTCCTTGGCGTGGATCAGTTCGCCCGGAGCGTCGGCCGTGCCCTTGAGTTGGCCGTCCACGTAGATATAGGCTTTCTCGGCGGTTTTGTCCCAGACGCCCACGACGTGGTAGTAGCGGCCCGGTTCGGGCGTCACGTCGCTCTGCGCCCAGCGCCACGTGCTTTTGCCCGTGGTGCTCACATTGGGCAGGAATGTGATGCAGGCCGGATGGCCTCCCTGGCCCTCCTTGCAGATCAGGAAACCCGTGCCGCCGGCTTCATGCGCCGAGAAGGGCTTGTACTCCTTCGTGCCGTCGTTGCGGTTCGAACGCAGGACGACCTCCAGCGTGTGGCCGTCGTCCAGACCCTGCTTGAACGTCTCGTTCGTGTAGTAGTCCACCCGGTAATAGGAATCCTTGCGGGAACCCTGCCCCGGGGTGTGCGTGTAGTTGGTCACGATGCGCTTGTAGACGTCGTGGTAATAGCAGGTCAGCGCCGTGCCGGGGTAGGAGAGCACCTCGTTCTTGAGCGGCGATACGTCCTCGGCCGTGCCGTCGGCGTGGAAGACAACGTCGAGCAGGTCGGCTTTCGGCGCTTCGGGCGGCACAGGTCCGGGTTCCTGCGTGATGGTGAACTCCTCGACCAGCGTGGGGTCCGAGACCGAGATGAACCGGACTACGCCGGAGCGCTCCCTGCTCACGGTGTTTTCCGGAATCAGAATCGCCAGCGTCATGCCGTCGACGGTGGGGTGGGTGAACCAGTCGGTCTTGCTCTGGTCTATCGCATAGGTCCATTTGCCGTCGGTCGTTACGGTGAACACGACCGTGCTCCCTTCGTAGGGGATGGTCCCGTTTTCGGGGGCGAGGTTGGACGCTACCGAGAACGCGACGTTTTTCCATTCGGCCGTCTCGTCGTCTTTGCACGACGGGCAGAGCGCCAGGGCGAAAGCCGTGAACAGAAAAAACGATAAAAAACCTTTTTTCATATTAGGAAGGTTATGTGGTTAATTTTTCAGTTGATTGATCCGGCCGGGTCATTGGTCGTTTTCAGGCTTCTCCGTCGCGGGGCGGACCGGGAAGATCAGCACCGTGGCGGCCGCCGCGTTCACCTCCGTGTCGGGACTGCCGACCGAAACGGGCAGCACGCAGCGACTGTCCGCCGTGATCGCCGAGACGTCGATCCGAATGCCGATCTTCGCGGTGTGGGCGTTGTTGTCGAGCCGCACGGCGGCGGTCGGGAGGTCGTAGCAGGCTTCGGGCATCAGCACGTAAGCCGTACCGTTGGCCTTGTTGTAGGCGGCCAGCGCTTCGGCGTCGACCGAGAGTGCGGCCGTCGAACCGCCTTCGTTGTAGCCGCTCCGGTAGATCCACACCTCGTAGTCGACCGCTGCGGCATCGGCCGTCAGGGCGACCTGTTGCAGGCCGTTTTTCGGGATCAGCACTTTCGAGCCGATGTCGTATCCGATCTCTTCGTTGTCGGAGCACCCGGCCAGGCAGGCTGCCGCCGACAGCGCGAGCGCTAAAAATAGCTTTTTCATGGTCGTTTCTTTTCGCTAATGGTTAATAACCCGGATTCTGAACCAGCTGGCCGTTGATGTTGAGCTGCGAGTTGGGGATCGCCAGCCAGTAGTGTTTCGGCGTGGTGAAGATGCGCGTGTCGTTCTCCTTCATGTCGACCAGCTTGTAGAACTTCTCGGGCGTGTCGCCCTCGATGTTCCAGGCCTTCGGGATGGGGCGCAGGCACTCTTCGGCGATCTTCCAGCGGCGGATGTCGTGGAAACGGCGTCCCTCCATCAGGAACTCGATCGAACGCTCGCGGCGGATGATGTCGCGCAGCTTCTGGCCCGAGGGGATGCCGCCGGCCCTGCTCCACGACTCCTGGAACGTCGGAAGGCCGCAGCGCGAGCGGATCTTGTTCAGGCACTCGTAGCCGTAGTCGCTCAACGTGCCGTCGTACTCGAAGTCGGCTTCGGCGTAGCTTAAGTATAGCTCGGCGATGCGCATGTAGGGGAAGACGTAGCTCATGTAGGTGCTGACGGAGTAGTTTCCGCTTGAGTTGAGCGTCATCTTCGACTGTTCGTTGACCCATTTCTGGCAGAAATAACCGTTGTAGGACTGGTATTCGTTGCCGTAGCTGCCGGTGAAGCCCTGCGGCTCGCCCTTGTGCGCCTTGATGGTCATTTTGCCGCCGTTGAAGCGGTACGTGCCCCGGTCATAACCCACCGACGCATAGAAGCGCGGCTCCTTGTGGAGGTGCATCTCGACCGTCCCGGCCGCCTTGTTGTAGGCCAGCGGGTCGATGTCCTTCGTCTCGGGGTCGTCCTCCCACGGAAGTCCGTTCCGGGTGTAATACATCTGGACGGCCTCGAACGTCGGGCACAAATAGCCGCGGTAGGCGCCCGACACCTTCGTGTAGTTGTTGGCCAGGTGGCAGCCGAACTGCTTCTGCGTGTAGGTGATCGAGCCTGACTTGTTCAGGCTCATCAGGTACTCGTTCTGGTTCAAGAACTGTGTCGCGTTGCCGTCGCCGGTGAAGATGTAGGTGTAGTTGGCGCGCCCCAGTTCGAACGGGTCGGTCGTGCTGGTGCTTTTCGACACGGAGAGGCCCAGTTGGCGGTCGTCCATCGTGTAGGCTCCCGTTTCCTTCGAAGCCTCCACGCAGTCGATAGCCTCCTTGGCAGCGTCCATCGCGCGTTTCCACTTCTCGGCGTCGTAGGTCTGGTTGATCAGGTGCGTGCCGTCCTTGTTGACGAAATCGGCGTAGAATTCCGAATTGCCGTTCACCAGCGGCGATGCGGCGTAGAGCAGCAGGCGGGCGCGGTAGGCCAGCGCCGTGGCCTTGATGGCGCGGCCGTACGCGATGGGACCCCAGTAGTCGGGCAGCATGTCGGCGGCCTTGCGGAACTCCTCCTCGATGAAATTGACGCACTCGTCGTAGGTGCTGCGCGGCACGTTCACGCTGCTGGCCGGCGCATTCAGGTCGATCTCCTCCCGGGCCAGTACGATCGGACCGTAGTACTCCAGCAGGATCTGGTGCAGGTGGGCGATCAGGAAGTGCGCCTCGCCCGACCAGTAGCGCAGGTTGGCCTCCGAGATGTCGGGAACAGAACCTATGTTGTTCAGGAAGTTGTAGGCATAACGGATGCCTTCGTAGATGTTGTACGAGTAGTTACCCGTCGGAAGTCCCGAGGTCGTTCCCCACATGTTGAAGTAGGTGTTCGTCGGGGACTCCTGCGAGGTGGCGTATACGAGGCTCTTCCACGAGAAATAACGCACCGATCCGTAGTAACTCGAAATCAGGTCGTCGCCGCCGCTCAGGTCGGGCATGGCCTGCGCATGGAACAGGTCGGGGCACTTGCCGTAGACCATGAAGAGCATCTTTTCGGCCTGGGCCTGGGTCTTGTAGATGTCGTCCTGCGTGGGACTGCCCTCGGGAACGACATCCAGGAAATCGCAGGATGCGGCCGCGAGAAGGAGGGCTAACGCCATTGCTATTTTTTTCATAACGGTATCTTCTTTTGGATTAGAATTGGTATTGAACGCCGATTTTCGCCGTCCGCTGCAACGGGTAGGACAGGCCGTGGCCGCCGCCCTTTTCGGGGTCCCAGTAGTCGAACGGGGAGATGACGAAGAGGTTGTTGCCCGACAGGTAGACGCGGAGTTTCTTGATGGTGTAGCCCAGCTCCACGGTTTTCAGGCGCAGGTATTTGGCGTCGTGGATGTAGAAGGTCGAACTCTGGGTGTTGTTGGAGCTTAACTGCGAGGTCAGGCGCGGATAGGCCGCGTCGGCGCGGTTGTTGTCCTCCGACCAGTGGTTGTCGGCGATGTACTGCGTGATGCCGTAGCCGAAGTGCGAGGCGTCGCAGAAAGGGTGCATGTTGTACATCCGCAGCGATACGTTGGATGCGCCCTGGAACATGAACGAGAAGTCGAGCCTGCGCCACTTCACCGTCGCGCCGATGCCGTACTGGATTTCGGGAACGGTCGGGCTGCCGGCCGTCGTCACGTCGTTGCCGTCGACGATGCCGTCGCCGTTCAGGTCGCGGTACTTGATGTCGCCGACCGTGTAGTTGCCGAACCGCTGTTTGGGCGAGTTGTCGATCTCCTCCTGCGAGGTGAACAGCCCGTCGGCGACCAGCACGCCGGTGATGGCGTTGACCGGATGTCCCACGACCGACATGTAGTCGTACATCAGGTCGCCTTCATCCTTCTCGACCACTTCGTTGCGCGAGAAGGTGAACGTGCCGCGCAGGCTCAGCGACCAGTCCTTGTTGAACTGCTTGTTGTAGACGGCCGAAAGGTCGACGCCGTGCGATTTCACACGTCCGATATTGCCGTAGGGCGTAACGCCCAGCAGGCCCGTCGACGAAGGCAGCGAGGAGCGCCGCATGAAGATGCCCGTACGGTCTTCGGTGAAGTAGGCGGCTTCGATGTTCAGCGCGTTGAACAGTCCCAGTTCGAGACCGACGTCGAGTTTCTTGGCCTCCTCCCACGTCGCGTTGGGGTTGCCGTAGGTGGTGATCTTCGGGCCTTTGCCCTGGGAGTTCCAGTTGTAGTAGAATCCCGATTCTTCGCCCATGGCCACGATGGAGCGGTAGGGGAAGCGCTCGCCCAAGGCGTCGTTGCCCGCCAGACCGTACGATACGCGGATCTTCAGGTTGCTGACCGTCTTGCGGATGCCGTCCCAGAACGACTCGTTGGAGATCACCCAGCCGGCCGCCGCCGAGGGGAAGAAACCCCAGCGTTTGCCGGGAGCGAAGTTCTCCGAGCCGTTGTAGCCGAAACTGGCCTCGAACAGGTAGCGGTTGTCGAATCCGTAGGTCACGCGGCCCGCCATGCCCTGCTCGCGGTAGGGCAGCAGGTTCTCCTCGCTCGTGCCGGCGATGTTGTTCTTCTTCTCGTTCATGCGGTAGACGAACATGGCTCCCACGTCGTGTTTGCCGAATTTGCGGGCGTAGTTCAGCGAGGCTTGCAGCGCGTAGCGGCGGTGGCCGCCGTTGCCGTCGGTGCTGGTCAGGTAGGTCGTGCCCGTGTCGCCGATCGAGTTGGTGATGAGATTGGCCGTGCCGTCGGGGTTGAGCGAACTGCCGTCCTCGACCTTGAAATAATAGGGGGTTGCCGTGCGGTAGGTCGCCGAATAGGTGTAGTTGTAGAATGACGCCGTGAGGTTGGCGCTCAAGCCCTTGGTGAAGAAATCCAGGTTCTGGTCCAGCGTGAAGGCCGTCGTCATGTAGGAGTAGTAGCGCTTGCCGTAGCCGCGGGACAGCTTGGCCAGCGGGTTGAGGTCGGTGGCGCCGGTGTCCCACGAGGCGTTGTTGCCGTAGCGCACGAACGTGTCGCCCTCTTCGGCCGGGAGCGTGGCCGGGAAACGTACCGGATTGGCGCGCATCGAGTAGTAGAACAGGTTGCCGATGTCCTCGATCGGGCGGGTGTTGTACTCCAGCTGGGCGTTGACCTTGATGCCGACGACCGTCGTCTTGGTGATGTTGGCGCTGACGTTGCTCTGGAAGATGTATTTCTGGTGGTTCATCTTCACGTCGTAGGGGTTCTGCTCGATGTCGGCGATGATGCCGTTTTCGTTCGAAACCGCTGCGTTGAGGAAGTAGCTGACCTTACGGCCGCCGCCGCGGATGTTGAGGTTGAGGTTCTGGTTGACCGAGAAATCCTTGAACATCAGGTCGTACCAGTCGTTGTTCGGATAGAGGTACTTGTTGAGTCCCGCCTTTGTGCCGTTGATCTTGTCGGCCGAGTAGAACGGCTGGTAGGCGTGGAGCGTTCCGGTCTCCTTGGCGGTGTTGAAGACGGCCTCGTTGTAGAGCTGCATGTAGGTCACGCCGTCGGCCACCTGCTGTACCATCGTGGGCATCGAGAAGGTGTTTTCCAGACGGACCGAGACGTTCATCTTCTCCGAGTTGCGGCCGTTTTTCGTGTTGATGAGGATGACGCCGTTGGCGCCGCGCGAACCGTAGACCGAGGTCGCCTGGGCGTCCTTGAGCACCGAGAACGACTCGATCGACTCGGGAGGCATGTTGTTGAGCATGTTGCTCAACACCTCCACGCCGTCGAGGATGATCAGCGGCGAGTTGCTCGACCCGAAGGTCGAAATGCCGCGGATGTAGAACGAGGCGCTGTCGTAGCCGGGTTCGCCCGAGGTCTGGCGCGAGATCATGCCGGCGATGTTGCCGGCGAACGCCGTGGTCAGCGAACTGGAGGTGATATTCAGGTCGGAGGGTTTTACGGAGGTGATCGAGGCGACCATCGACTCCTTTTTCTGCGTGCCGTAGCCGATGACCACGACTTCGTCGAGCGCGTTGCTCTGCTCGGCGAGCGATACGAGTTTGAACAGCTCGGTGTCCTCGACGTGGAGTTTCTTCGTGTCGAAACCGACGTACGAGAAGGTCACATATTTCGATTTGGCGGGAATGGTGAAGGTGTACGAGCCGTCGCCGTTGGTGATCGTGCCGGCCGTCGTTCCTTCGACGTAGATCATCACGCCGGCCAGCGGGGAGTTGTCGGTGCCGGAGATCACCGTGCCGCTGACCGTTTGGGCGACGTCGCGCGAACCGCTGGCGGCCTGGTAGATGCGGACCTGCGTGCCGCCGACCGAATACTGAAGGCCGACGTCGGGCAGGATCTGGTCGAGAATCCGGTTTGCGCTTACGTTTTTCTCCCTGACCGTTACGACCTTGGTCAGGATCGGTTTTACTTCATCCGCATAGATGAACCGCAGATCGCTCTGCGCCTCGATGGATTCGAGGACCTCCCGGATGCTTGCATCGGCTGCATCTATCGTTACATAGATGCTCCGGATCTGTGCGAGGAGATTTCCCCCCCCCCACGCGAGGCATAGGGTTCCGGACAGCAGCAGCGCGGCGACGAATCGCAGGACTGCCGGAAAATGCCCGTTCCCGGGTGCTTTTTGGCGAGTTTCTTCCATAATGGTTTTAATTGGTTCTGGTTAGTAATTGGTGTGGTTTCGAAATACAGAGTGCATGGTTTGGACCGTTTTTTGGGCCGGATGTGTGTGTTTTGTAGGAGCAAATTGAATTTAAGGGTTTTGTGGACTATTCCATTTGCAAATATAGAAATTATGCAATAAAATGCAAGCATTTCTTTGATTTTAATTTTTTCTTTTTGGAAGAAGGAGTGTTTTGAATCGAAATTGATGCGCCTGCGTCGCTTCCGGGTGGAGTTTGCCGGGCGCGGGGTGCGTTCTTCGGAAAAAATGGTTACTTTTGCCGAAAACAATCCGGCATGGAACAGCACGAAACCGACGAAAAATTCATGCGCCTGGCACTAAACGAGGCGCAAAAGGCGTTAAAACAACAGGAGGTGCCCATCGGTGCGGTCGTCGTGGCCGGCGGTGCGGTGATCGGGCGGGGGCACAACCTCGTCGAAACCCTGGCCGACCCCACGGCCCACGCCGAGATGCAGGCCCTCACGGCCGCTGCCGCGACGCTCGGGGGCAAGTATTTGCAGGAGTGCACGCTCTACGTCACGGTCGAGCCGTGCATCATGTGCGCCGGGGCGATCGGATGGGCGCAGGTGAGCCGCGTGGTGTGGGGCGCCGACGATCCCAAGAAGGGCTTCCGGCGTTACTCCGAGGCGGTGTTCCACCCCAGAACGACCGTGGCGCGGGGGGTGCTCCGGGAGGAGTGCGAGGAGTTGATGAGCGGTTTTTTCGCGGGTTTGCGCGGATAGATTTGGTAAAAAAGGAATTTTTTTTATACTTTTGCATCCAACGCGTTTCGGACAGGGGCGCATGAACTGAAAAACTTAATAAAATCGAATAGAAAAAGCAATGAAAAAGTTATTTGTATCGGTTGTCGCGCTGTTGGCGGCGGTGTCGCTCTCGGCGCAGGATGTTACTGCAATCTACAACGAAGCCGCAGCAGCTTTCGGCGCCAAGGATTTCGCAGGCGCGGCCGCGAAGTTCGAACAGGTGATCGAGCAGGGGCTGGACAGCGAGGAGGCCGCGTCGCTGGTGGCCACGGCCAAGACGACGCTTCCCAAATGCTACTTTATGATGGGCGGCGGAGCGATCCGGACCAAGAACTACGACGAGGCGCTGAAGAATTTCACCAAATCGGCGGAGCTGGCCGAACTCTACGGCGACATGAGCCAGATGGCCAAGGCCAACGGCTGGGTGGCCAAGATCTATCAGATTCAGGGCGGCGACGCTTTCAACAACAAGGACTATGCGACCGCCGCAGGCGTGTTCGAGAAGGGCTACAAGGCCGACCCGGACAATACCGCGATGGCGCTGAACCTCGCCATGAGCTACTGCGAGATGGGCGAGTACGAGAAGGGTATGGACATCTACGAGGCGGTGGCCGCCAAGACGCACCCCAAGTATGCCGATGACGCCGCCAAGGCCAAGGAGATGATCGCCCTCTACACCAATAACAAGGTGGCCACGCTTCAGGCTGCCAACGATTTCGACGGTATCATCGCGATGGCCGACGCGCTGCTGGCGAAGAACGCCGAAAACGCTCTGGCGCAGAAGGTCCGCTTGCAGGCTTATGCCAGCAAGAAGGATTACAACAAGGTGATCGAGCTGGGCGAGGCTGCCGCCAAGGTGCAGACCGATCCCGAGGATGTGAGCCTGATGTACCTGACGCTGGGCGCCGCCTACAACGCCAAGGAGATGAAGCCGCAGGCCATCGAGGCCTTCCGGAAGGTGACGGCGGGACCGGCTGTCGAGAGTGCGAAAGCCGCGTTGGCCGAACTAACCAAATAGCCTGCGGGCCGCAGGAGGAAGAGGGCGGCCTGCCGGGTTTTCCGAAGGGCCGCAGACAGTGAGCCTCCGGCCCCATGAAATAAACCGCAGAGCGGGTTCCGGATTTCCGGAACCCGCTTTTTCGTGCCGGAGCGGGGGGCTGGTTCAGCGTTCTGACGGCTCTTCGGGTGCGGCGTTTCGAAGGGCGTTTTCTCGGATGCGGGTCAGTCCGCTGCGCGTCAGCGGCGTGCGGCCGCAGAGGGCTTCGAACGCCGCCTCGTCCATGCCGAGCCACGTCGCGGCGTCCATCGCCAGCGGGTCGAACACGGTATCGAACGCCGCGTTGCGGTGCTGCGGGGCGCGGCGGTTCCAGGGGCAGAGGCTCTGGCACGCGTCGCAGCCGAAGATCCAGCCGTGAAGGTCCGTTTGACCGGGCTGTTCCCGCTCGATGGTGCGGCACGAGATGCAGCGGCCCGTGTCGATGGTCCGGTCCGGGGCGACGGCTCCCGTGGGGCAGTTGTCGATGCAGCTGCGGCAGGTTCCGCAGCGCGACCCTTCGAACGGCGCGTCGTAGCGGTCGGTCTCTTCGGTGAGAATCAGCTCGCCCAGCACGACGTAGCTCCCGTATTGCGGCGTGACGAGCAGCGACTGCCGGCCGATCCACCCCAGCCCGGCCTCTACGGCCAGCTGCTTTTCGGCCAGCGGCGCGGTGTCGACGAAGGCGCGGCCTCCCAGACCGGGGTGCGCCGCGCGCAGGGCGTCGAGCATCCCGCCGAGCATCGTCCGGAGGGTGGCGTGGTAATCCGCCGCGCAGGCGTAGGAGGCCACCTTCGTCCGGTGCCCGGGCGGATAGCCCTCGCCGACGCGGTTTTTGTACGACACGGCGCAGACCACGGCCGTGCGTGCGCCTTCGACCAGCCGGCGCGCGTCGAAGCGTTTGTCGACGTTGCGTTCCAGATAGCCCAGCGACGATTGGCGGCCGCGGGCCAGCCATGCGCGGAACAGCGCTTCGTTTTCGGCCAGATGGCGGCACGGGGCGATGCCGCAGAGGTCGAACCCTGCGCCGGCGGCGAGCCGTTTGATGTACAGATGGTCGATCATCGTGATAATTTATGTCAAAAATAGCGTTTTTTAGCCGGAAATTAGTAATTTCGCCCCAAACTTTTGCGTTATCCGAACGTAGCTAAAAAAGAACACATGATGACTATCAATACACTGTACGAACTGGTCCGCAACAGCGTGGAGAAGTTCGCGTCGAAGGTCGCTTTCTCGATGTACGAGGGCGATGACGTGACTTATGCCGAGGTGGGCCGTCGTATCGCCAGGGTGCAGGAAATCCTCACCGGAGCGGGGCTTCGCGCCGGGGACAAGGTGGCTCTCCTGAGCAGCAACATGCCCAACTGGGGCATCAGCTATTTCGCCGTCACGTCGGCGGGCATGGTGGCCGTGCCGATCCTGCCCGACTTCTCGGGCGAGGAGCTGGACATGATCATCGAGCATTCGGAGGCCAAGGCCCTGCTCGTGTCGGACAAACTTTTCACCAAGCTCTCGAAGCAGACCATCGAGCGGCTCAACGTGGCGGTCCGCACCAAGAACCTCGGCGTCATCTCGCAGCGCGTCCGCGGGGAAGGCTCGACGGGCGTTCCCCGGCCCGACGACCTGGCCGTGATCATCTACACGTCGGGAACCACTTCGAAGCCCAAGGGCGTGATGCTGACCCATGCGGCGCTCTGCGCGCAGGTCGACATCTCCGCCTCGATCTTCCCGGTCGACGGCGGCGACACGTTCCTTTCGGTGCTGCCCCTCTCGCACACCTACGAGTGCTCCATCGGCATGATCTATCCCTTCTCGATGGGCGCGCGGGTGGTCTACCTCGACCGTCCGCCCACGGCCTCGGCGCTGATGCCCGCCCTGCGTGCGATCCGCCCGACGGTCATGCTGATCGTGCCGCTGATCATCGAGAAAATCTACCGCCACCAGGTGCTCGCCAAGTTCAATTCCAACTCCTTCTGGCGCACGCTCTACCGCATCGGCTTCATGCGCCGCTACCTCCACCGCGTCGCGGGCGGGAAACTGATGAAGCTCTTCGGCGGCCGCCTGCGCTTCCTGGGAATCGGGGGTGCGAAACTCGACGGCGGGGCCGAGAAATTCCTGCTCGAAGCCCGCGTCCCCTATGCCATCGGCTACGGGCTGACCGAGACCGCGCCGCTGCTGGCCGGCGCGGCCCCTTCGATGGTGCGGCTGGGATCGACCGGTCCCCAGGCCCCGGGCGTCGAACTGCGGCTGGAGAACGTCAACCCCGAGACCCGTCAGGGCGAGATCGTGGCCCGCACGCCGAGCGCGATGGTGGGCTATTTCAAGAATCCCGAGGCCACGAAGGAGGTTTTCACGGCCGACGGATGGTTCCGCACGGGCGACCTCGGGGAGCTGGACAAGGACGGCTGGCTCTACATCAAGGGCCGTCTGAAGAACATGATCGTGGGTCCCGGCGGCGAGAACATCTATCCCGAGGACATCGAGACGGTGCTTAACTCGCACGTCTGCATCGCCGATTCGATCGTCACGGAGCAGGAGGGCCGCCTGATCGCCCTGGTGCACTTCAACCGCGAGGAGATCGAGTCGATGATCGACGACTGGCGCGAGGAGTGGGAGAGCAAGAAGGAGGCCTGGGAGGCCAAGACCGAACAGCTGAAGAAGGAGATCATGGATTTCGTCAACGCCAAGGTCAACCGTTTTTCGCGGATCTCGGAGGTCGTTGAGGAGAAGGAGGATTTCATCAAGACCCCCACGCATAAGATCAAGCGTTTCCTTTACAACAAGAACAAGAACGGCCAGACTCCGGACCAGCCTGCCGCCGGAAAATAAGCAAAGCCCCCGCTCCGAGAGCGGGGGCTTTTTCTTAATCCGGAGCAGCCGGAGCGTTTCCGCGGGGCGGTCGGCTTTCGGCGAGGGACCGGGGCGCTTTCGAGGAGCCGCCTCACTTGAGGTAGATGCCGTGGGCGGCGCACTCGGCGATCATCCGCTCGGGCCAGATGCTGACCTGGACTTCGCCGATATGGGCGCAGCGCAGGTAGAACATGCAGAGGCGCGACTGGCCGATGCCGCCGCCGATCGAGAGCGGCAGCCGTCCTTCGAGCAGCAGGCGGTGGAACTCCATTTCGCGCCGCTCGGGACATCCGCAGATCGCAAGCTGGCGTTCGAGGGCCTCGGCGTCGACGCGGATGCCCATGCTCGAAAGTTCGAAGGCGCTCTCCAGCACCGGGTTCCACACGATGATGTCGCCGTTGAGTCCTTTGTAACCGCCTTCGGTCGGGGTGCTCCAGTCGTCGTAGTCCGGGGCGCGTCCGTCGTGCCGCTGCCCGTCGGAAAGTTCGCCGCCGATGCCGATGAGGAACAGCGCGCCGTATTTGCGGGCCGCCGCCTGCTCGCGCTCCTTGGGCGTCAGCGCGGGGAACTCCTGCAACAGCTCCTCGGCCTGCAGGAACGTGATTCGCTCGGGCAGTATGGGCGTGATGTGCGGATAGAGTTCGTAAACCTCCTCCTCGACGGCTTTCATCGCCTCGTAGATCGTTTCGACGGTCGCTTTCAGGAAGTTCAGGTTGCGCTCTTCGGGGCGCATTGTGCGTTCCCAGTCCCACTGGTCGACGTAGAGCGAGTGGATGTTGTCCAGTTCCTCGTCGGCGCGGATGGCGTTCATGTCGGTGTACAGCCCGTATCCCGGGGCGATCTTGTAGGTCCCCAGTTTCATGCGTTTCCATTTGGCCAGCGAGTGCACCACCTCGGCCCGGCGGTCGCCCAGATCGCGGATCGGGAACGACACGGCGCGCTCCACGCCGTTCAGGTCGTCGTTGATGCCCGTGCCCGAAAGGACGAACAACGGCGCCGTGACGCGGCGTAGGCGCAGGCGGCGGGCCAGCATGTCGGGAAAAATCTCCTTGAGATAGGTGATGGCCTGCTCCATCGTTTCGGGAGCGAGCTTGGCCGTATAGTCTTCCGGAATGAAAAGCGGCATAAGTTCAGGGTTTGGATTCGTGAAAAACGGTTTATTTTGCAAATATAGTGAAAGGTGAGGGCAATTGGGAGTGTTCAGGCTCAAAAAATGTCGGTTTTAACCGCGGAACCGGATTTTGGCCTGCCCGAAATCCGTTCCGGGTGGGGGCGGCAGCATAAAAATAACGCACGTAACAGAAGCGTTACGTGCGTTATTTCATTTCCGGTTCCAGTTATTTCGCGGCGGGCAGCAGCGCCGAGTCGGGCTGCTGGCGTTTATCGCCCACGTCGATCAGGTTCTCCTCGGAGACCCCCAGCGAACGGTAGTAGTCGTTCAGTTCGGCCACCACCTCCTTGCGGTCGGCGTAGCTGGCCAGGTAGTAGATGTCGCCCAGCTGGTCGAGCTTCTCGTCGATAAGGCCCGAGACCATGTCGCCCTGCGCCCCTTCGAAACGGAGGTAGTGCTCGATGTATTCGATCAGCGTCTGGGCATACTCCCTCAAGAGGGCGTCGCCCTTCGCGGCGGCTTCCTTGTCGCCCATGGCCGAAGCGGCGTAATAGGCCTCCAGGAAGGGGTAGGTGTTGGTGTCGGTGAAGCGCACCTGCGAGGTTGGCATCCGCTCCAGCCCCAGGTCGAGCAGCTCGACGGCCTCTGCGACGCGGTTCTGCCGCAGCAGCTCCTTGGCCACGCGGGCGAAGGCGTCGCGGGCGTGCGAGGCCGAAAGGTTGTACTGGATGAAGTAGTCGGCGTAGACCCGCGGGTCTTCGAGGTTGCCGTAGCGGAACGTGTCGCGCAGCAGCGGCGCGGCGTAGTCGGCGTCGATGCGTCCGATCTCGTAGGGGTTCTGCGTCGGGGTGAGGATCGGCACCAGGCGGTAGGCGTAGCCGTCGAACTGGAGGTAGTCCATCAGCCCGAAGTCCTGGAGAATGTAGACCTGCGTCATGTAGATCGGGCGTTTCCAGTCGAAGTTGGCCAGCATGTCGAGGATCATCAGCTGGTTCTTGTCCAGCGAATTTTTCTTGATGTTGATGAACACCGTGTCGACCATCTTGTCGCGGTCCTTTTCGGCCACGATGCCCGACGCCAGGGCGTTCTCCTTGTTCACCGGCAGGGCGATGCGCTTGGCGGGGATGTAGTCGGCCAGCGTGCCGTCGGCGAGTTTGACCTTGCTGCGGGGGTCGTCGCTGCGCACGAAGTCGATCACCTCCTTGATCTCCACCGGGCGGTCGATGCTGTTGGTGACGTAGATCATGTCGTTGTTGAAGGTGTACTTGTGCTTGGGCAGCGAGAAGGGGACGCCGGGGGCGTCGTTGGCCTTGGTCTTCATCTCGTCGATGTACCACTCGCCGCCGAGGTAGGAGGTGTTCATAATCCGCACGTCGGGGCGCACGCCGTAGACCTCCTGATTGTTCCACAGCGGGAAGGTGTCGTTGTCGCCGTAGTTGAGGATGATCGAGTTGGGGAGCGTCGACTGGAGGTAGTTCCAGCCGATGTCGCGGGCCATCGTGCGGTGCGAACGGTCGTGGTCGTCCCAGTTCTGGGCCGCGAGGATGGCCGGGACGCTCATTGCGACGACCGTTGCCGCGGCTGCCGTCGCCACGTTGTCGCGCTTCGAGAGCCGGGCGATCAGGTCGCGCAGGGCCAGCACGCCGAATCCGATCCAGATCGAGAATGCGTAGAACGATCCCGCATAGACGTAGTCGCGTTCGCGCGGCTCGCCGGGCGAGGTGTTGAAGTAGAAGACCAGCGCGATGCCCATCATCACGAACAGCCACAGCACGATCGAGAAGTTGCGCTGGTCGCGGTTCAACTGGTAGACGAGTCCGATGAGTCCCAGCAGGAAGGGGAGGAAATAATAGGTGTTCCGGCCCTTGTTTTCGGCGATTTCGCGCGGCAGGTTGTCCTGCGGGCCGACGTATTTCTCGTCGATCCAGCGGATGCCCGAGAGCCAGTTGCCGTCGGTGATCGTCGTGCGCGAAGGCTGTATGTCGCTCTGGCGTCCCACGAAGTTCCACATGAAATAGCGCCAGTACATGTACGAAAGCTGGTAGTTGAAGAAGAAATGGACGTTTTCCCAGAACGTCGGTTCGGTGACCGTGCGGGTTTCGCCGTAGGAGTCGGTGTAGGCCCGTTTGCGTCCGAAGTCGAGCGTCTCGCCGCGCATGGGACGCCCCTGTGCGTCGCGCAGGACCTCGCCCTTGTCGTCGCGCAGCGTCTCGGTCTTGGTGCGGTAGGCGGCCCACTCCTTGTAGGCCTTTTCACCCTTCGAGTAGTTCCACATGCGGGGGAAGAGCTGCATGAACTCCGGAGCGTGGGTGTAGCCCGTGAGCACCGTGGCGGTCTTGTACTTGCCGTCCTCGTCCAGATACCACACCTTCTTCTCCTTCACGCCCTCGGGGGGAGCCGAATACTGCGCGCCGTACAGCAGCGGGCGGTCGCCGTACTGGTCGCGGTTCAGGAGCGACAGCAGGGCGTGGGGGTTGTTGGGGTTGTTGGAGTTCATCGGCGGGTTCGCCGCGGCGCGGATGGTCACCGAGGCGTAGGACGAATAGCCGACGAGAATCATGGTCGTCGAGAGCAGGATGATGTTGAGCAGCACGCGGCCCCGTCTGTGGGCGGCCCATGCGGCCCATCCCAGGCCGATGATCAGCGCCAGCGCGAAGAGCGTGATGCCCGAGTTGACCGGCAGGCCGAACGTGTTGACGAACAGCGTGTCGATCTGCGCCCCGATCCAGACGGTGTAGGGGATGATGATGTTGTTGACGAAGACGATCATCGCCCCGGACACGAGCGTCGAGAGGGCGATGCCTCGCCAGGTCACCGTGGCGGTCTTGCGGAAGTAGTAGATGAAGACCAGCGCGGGGATGCAGAGCAGGTTGAGGATGTGCACGCCGATCGAGAGTCCCATCAGGTAGGCGATCAGCACGATCCAGCGCGAGGAGTGGGGTTCGTCGGCCTGCTCCTCCCATTTGAGCATCAGCCACACGACCAGCGCCGTGAACATCGACGAGAGCGCGTAGACCTCGCCCTCGACGGCCGAGAACCAGAACGTGTCGGTGAAGGTGTAGGCCAGGGCCCCGACGGCTCCGGCGCCCAGGACGGCCCATGTGTTGGCGGCGGTGAGCTGCGCGCCGTCGCGCGTCACCAGACGCCGTGCCAGGTGGGTGATGGTCCAGAACAGGAACAGGATGCAGAAGGCGCTGGCCAGCGAGTTCATGGCGTTGACGGCGATGCCCACGTAGTCGGGGTTTCCGAAGGCGAAGAGCGTGGCCAGGCGCGCCAGCATCATGAACAGCGGTGCTCCGGGCGGGTGTCCCACTTCGAGTTTGTAGGACGTCGCGATGAACTCCGAGCAGTCCCAGAGGCTTGAGACGGGTTCCATCGTCATCAGATAGACCATCGCCGCGACGGCGAATACGGCCCAGCCCGTGATGTTGTTCCAGCGTTTGTAAAAGTGCATATCCGAGAAAACTTTTTTCGTAACTACTTATCGTGCAAAAGTAATGATTTAACGCGTTTTTTCCAACCTTATTACGCGAAATGCGTTTACAGCCACCTTTTCCACCATTTTTTCTGCGGGGCCTCGGCCGTTGCCGCCGGTGCGGCGATGGCGGCGGCAGCCGCTGCGGACCCGGCGGCGTTCCCCGACCCTCCGCGTTTGCGGCGGCGGGACGGCTTTGCCGAAGGGGCCGGAGCCGGGTTGGGGGCGTTTTTCGGCGCTGCGGTGGCGGCGGATTTGTTCCCGGCGGCTTTCGCGGCGTTGCCGGAGCCTTGCTTCGGGGCTTGCCCGCGCGTCGCGTCGGCGGGGCGGGAGGCGGTTTTTCCGGCCGGCTCGATGGGCGTTCCCGGTGCGGGACGCGTGCCCCGTCTGCGACGCGGGCGCGACGGGCGGGAAGTCGCCCCGGCCTCGGGCTGCGCCGGATTTTGCGCAGACTGCGGCGTCTTCGCGGCATTGCGGGCGGCCTTCTGCTCCGTGTTGCGGGCCGGCCGCTGCGCAGGCTGCTGTCCGGCGTCCGCATCCCGGGCGGGACGCTGTGCGGATTTGGCTCCGGCGTTCCGGGCCGGTTTCGGCTCCTGGGTGCGGGCGGGACGCTGTGCGGCCTTCTGCGCGGGTTTCCGCGCCGGGGCGGCCTTGCGCAGGGCATATTCCGGAACCGGTCCCTCGGTGGGGATCGTAAGTCCGGTGAGTTTCTGGATGTCGCAGAGATACTCGAACTCGTCCTCCGAGCAGAACGACCACGCCGCGCCCTCGTGTCCCGCGCGGCCCGTGCGGCCGATGCGGTGGACGTAGGTTTCGGCCACCTCCGGCAGTTCGTAGTTGATCACCAGCGGCAGCTGGTCGATGTCGATGCCGCGGGCGGCGATGTCGGTGGCGATCATCACCCGGCACTCGCCCGACTTGAAATCGTTCATGGCCTTCACGCGGGCGTTCTGCGACTTGTTGCCGTGGATGGCGCACGACCGGATGCCGGCCCGGTTCAGGATTTTGGCCAGCTTGTCGGCGCCGTGCTTCGTGCGCGAGAATACGAGCACCTGCTGGGCGTCGGATGCCGAGAGCAGGTCGATCAGCAGCTGGCTTTTTTCGGCTTTTTCGGCGAAATGGACCGTCTGCGCGATGGTCTCGACCACCGACGCCGGGGGCGTGACGGTGACCAGCACCGGGTTGCGGAGGATTTTCGCGGCCAGCGCGGCGATCGACTCGGGCATCGTGGCCGAGAAGAAGAGCGTCTGACGCCGTTCGGGAAGCAGCGGCAGGATGCGGCGGATGTCGTGGATGAAGCCCATGTCCAACATGCGGTCGGCCTCGTCGAGCACGAAGAAACGGATCGTGTCGAGCGTCACGTAACCCTGCCCGATCAGGTCGAGCAGGCGGCCCGGGGTGGCCACCAGCAGGTCCACGCCCTTCTGGAGCGCGTCGACCTGCGGACGCTGGTTGACGCCGCCGAAGATCACGCAGTGGCGGATGGGGGTGTAGCGGGCGTAGTCGCGGCAGCACTCGTCGATCTGGATGGCCAGTTCGCGCGTCGGGGTGAGCACCAGGGCGCGGATCGGGCGGCGTCCCTTGGGGGCCGGTTCGGCGGCTAAAAGTTGGAGCATCGGCAGCGTGAAAGCTGCGGTTTTGCCCGTTCCGGTCTGGGCGCAGCCCTGGAGGTCGCGGCCTTCGAGTACGGGAGGAATGGCTTGTTGCTGAATGGGGGTGGGATCTGTGTACCCCTTTTCTCCGATGGCGCGCAACAGCGGCTCGGAGAGTCGTAAGTCTTGAAATTTCATAATAATCGGCGTAAAGGTACGATTTATTTTTCGGTTTCCGTGTAAAAATTCGTACCTTTACCCGTTCAAAACGTTAATTTGCGATTATGGATTCCAAACTCGTACTTTACAATACGCTCACCCGCCGCAAGGAGGTCTTCGAGCCGCTCGTTCCGGGCCGCGTGGGCATGTATGTCTGCGGTCCCACGGTCTACGGCGATCCGCATCTGGGCCACGCCCGGCCCGCCGTGACGTTCGACCTGCTGTTCCGTTACCTCAAGGCTTCGGGCTACAAGGTGCGCTACGTGCGCAACATCACCGACGTGGGCCATCTGGAGCACGACGCCGACGAGGGCGAGGACAAGATCGCCAAGAAGGCCCGGCTCGAACAGCTGGAGCCGATGGAGGTGGCGCACTACTACACGGAGCGTTACCACCGGGCGATGGACGCGCTCAACGTCGAGACCCCCTCGATCGAACCCTATGCCTCGGGACACATCATCGAGCAGATCGAGTTCGTGAAGAGGATTTTGGCCGACGGCTATGCCTACGAGGCGAACGGGTCGGTCTACTTCGACGTGGAGAAGTACAACGCCAAATACAACTACGGCAGGCTGTCGGGGCGCAACCTCGACGACATCGTCGCCAACACGCGCGAGCTGGACGGGCAGTCGGACAAACGCCACTCCTACGACTTCGCGCTGTGGAAGAAGGCGTCGCCCGAGCATATCATGCGGTGGCCGTCGCCCTGGGGCGAGGGTTTCCCGGGCTGGCACATGGAGTGCTCGGCGATGTCCACGCGCTACCTCGGGGAGCGTTTCGACATCCACGGCGGCGGCATGGACCTGATGTTCCCGCACCACGAGTGTGAGATCGCGCAGTCGACCGCCGCGCTGGGCCACGATTCGGCCCGCTACTGGCTGCACAACAACATGATGACGGTCAACGGGCAGAAGATGGGCAAGTCGCTGGGCAACTTCATCACGCTGGAGGAGTTCTTCACCGGGTCGCACCCGAAGCTTTCGCAGGCCTATTCGCCTATGACGATCCGTTTCTTCGTGCTCCAGGCCCACTACCGCTCGACGCTCGATTTCTCGAACGAGGCCCTGCAAGCCGCCGAGAAGGGGCTGGACCGCCTGATGAAGGGCATCGAGACGCTCGGGAAGATCAAACCCGCGGAGGTCTCGACGGTCGATCCCGCCGAGCTGGAGACGCGTTGCGCCGAGGCGATGGACGACGACCTGAACTCGCCGATGGTCATTTCGGCGCTGTTCGACTGGGTGCGTACGATCAACCAGCTGGCCGACGGCTCGCAGACGATCACGGCCGCCGACCTCGCGGCGCTGACGGCTACCGTGCGTCGCTACGCTTTCGACATCCTGGGCCTGCGCGACGAGAAGGCCGCCGGGACGGCTTCGGGGCGCGACTACGTGACGCCGCTGGTCGAGATGCTTTTGGACGAACGCCTGAAAGCCCGCGCGGCGAAGGACTGGGCCGCCTCGGACCGCATCCGCGACGGACTCACGGCCGCCGGCATCCGCGTCAAGGACCGCAAGGACGGCACGGACTGGGAACTGGAATAAAACGCCTGCTGGTATGGGGAATCCGGACAAGATCGTAGCCGTCGGACTGGGCGAGGTGCTTTACGACCACGATGTCGTGACGGACGAATATACCTTCGGCGGCGCGCCGGCCAATTTCGCCGATCATTTCCTCAAGTGCTCCCGGCTGATTTCCGGCCCGGATGCGGCGGAGGTGCATGTGGTCAGCGCGGTCGGGGACGATGAGCGCGGCCGCGCGGTGTCGGCCGAACTGGAGGCCCGCGGGCTTTGCGACGGGCTTTGCCGCGTCGGGGAGCTGCCTACCGGCGTTGTCGACAAACGCCGGGATGCCGCCGGGGTCAACGCCTACGAGATTCTGCCCGGCGCATGGGATGCAATGACGTGGTCGGATGCGCTGGCCCGGCTGGCCGCCCGGACCGATGTGGTCTGCTTCGGTTCGCTGGCGCAGCGCAGCGCGGCGTCGCACGCTACCGTCGTCCGGTTTCTCGACGGGGTGATTCGCCGGGAGCGGCCGACGCTGCGCGTGTTCGACGTCAACCTGCGGCAGGATTTCTTCTCGCGGGAGGTGCTGGAGGAGTCGATGGCTCGCTGCAATATTTTGAAGATCAGCGACGAGGAGGCTCCGCGCGTGGCCGGATGCCTGACCGGATGTCCCGCCGCCGATCCGGGCGGGCTGTGCCGGGAGTTGCTCGACCGCCGGGAGAACCTCGAAATGGTCATCCTCACCGAGGGCGCCGAGGGCAGCCGCGTGTTCACCCGGAACCGGATTTCGGCCTATGTGATTCCCCGCGGGGAACGTGTCCGCCCTGTCGACACGGTCGGTGCGGGCGATTCGTTCACGGCGGCGTTTTGCGCGATGCTGGCCGCCGGGTACGACATTTGGCCGGCCCAGGCGTTCGCGTCGAAGGTCGCGGCTTTCGTCTGTTCGTGCGCGGGCGCCACGCCGGAGTACCCGGCCGCGGCGAAAACGGAATTTTCAGGGAATTTGTAACGTTTTATCTGATAAGGACAGAGACATGGAGACATACCGGTACAATACCTTGCGGTTTTTCAGGGTGCAGTTCGGCCAGCCCGCCCGGATGCCTTTGGAGTGGTGCGTCGTACGGGAGACCTCGCGTGCGGGCAGCGAATTGCGGCTCGGCGTCGCGCTGAAAGGAACGGGGCTGTACATCGACGTGGCGATGCGGCGGTTCTTCTCGCAGGTCGACATTCCGCTCATCGAGCGCCGCTGCTACCCGGCCGAGCGGATCAGCCGGGGGAATGACTACGAATACCGGAGCGCCGAAGGGTGGAGCTTCACTTGCCCCAAGCATTACATTTGCGATATTTATTACCCCGCGCGATTCAGCCGCGAACTGCTGGCGCATAGCGTGCTGTGAGGCAGCCCCGGGCGTGCGCGTCGTACGTGCGGGCCGGTAATGGAATTTTTAAGGAAATATAACTTATGACGGAGATAAAATCGGCGGCTTTGGAGCTTGGAACCGAGCGAATCCGGAAGCTGCTCGTGCAATATGCCGTGCCGGCGATCATCGCCATGACGGCCTCGTCGCTCTACAACATGGTCGACAGCATCTTCATCGGCCACGGGGTCGGGCCGCTGGCCATCTCGGGCCTTGCGCTGACCTTCCCGCTGATGAACCTCGCCGCGGCGTTCGGTTCGCTGGTGGGCG
>ENA-UOJJ01001394-UOJJ01001394.1-human-gut-metagenome-genome-assembly--contig:-CS66-NODE-1394-length-35850-cov-11.725520_pt1 | contig 35850 bp, 36 predicted proteins | sample MGYA00242343_ERZ723890 | MGnify/ENA metagenome assembly ERZ723890
CAAAAGGGGGCAAGGGCACCGTATGGTTCCCTTGCCCCCTCTTGACTCCCCCAAAACCCTCCTTTGCGCCGCGACTCCCTTTGGTCGCACGGCGAAACGGGAGAAACGGGGGCTCGGTTCCGTGCGTCGGGCAGATTTCGGGACGCTGTTATGCCCTGAATTTCCCTTGCGTAGTTCGCCGCGCATAACAGTGCGCGGCCAGACGGTGCAGAGCGTTAGATTAGCGCTGCGACAGGCTCCGCTTCGATCAATGGTGTGCCCTTAGAGCACCAGACGCCCCTGTGGGCCCCTCGCTTTTAGACGCGCGACCGAAGGGAGTCGCGTCCTAAGGAAAGGTTGGGGAGTCAAGAGGGGCAGGGAAACCTTGGTGTCCCTGCCCCTTTTGCCCCCGCCGCCGGGCGGCGGCAATGCACACGCCATGTCATGGCGAACATCCCCCGTCCCGGGAGGGCCTTCCTCGCCTCCAGCGGCGCACCGCTGTATCGGCGGAAGGTCTGCCCTCTGCTGACAGGAAAATTTTTATTCCTTTCCTCCGCGGAGGATGAAAATCCCGTGTTCCAGCGGCTCCAGCACCGCTTCCAGGTTTTCGCACGCCCCCTTCGGACTGCCGGGCAGATTGACGATCAGACTCTTCCCCCGGATGCCGGCCGCCGCGCGCGACAGGCACGCCTTCGGCGTGATCCGCATGGACGCCGCCCTCATTGCCTCGGGAATACCCGGCGCGAGTCTGCCGCACACGGCGATCGTTGCCTCGGGCGTAACATCGCGCTCGGCAAAGCCTGTGCCGCCTGTCGTGACGATCAGCGCGATGTTTTCCTCGTCGGCGGCGCGGATGAGCTCCTTTTCAATGCACCCGCGCTCATCGGGCACGAGCACGATCTCCCCCACCGTGTATCCTGCGCGCTCGAGCAGCGCCTTGACCGCAGGGCCGCCTGCATCCTCCCGCTCGCCGCGGTACGAACGGTCGCTGACCGTGATGACCTTTGCTGTGACCACCGCACTCACCTCCCGAAGCCGCAGTGCGGATAGGTACAGCTTTCGCAGCCGAGACACAGTCCGCCCTCGCCGAACGCGACGAAATCGCGCTTTTCAAGCCGCACATCCGCTGCAATGCGCGGCAGGACCAGATCGAAGATCGTTGCTTTCGCGTACATTACGCAGCCGGGCAGTCCCATGACCGGACGGCCGTCGCCGTAATAGCCGAGCAGGAACATCGCGCCCGGCAGCACCGGCGCGCCGTAGGTCACGATGTCCGCGCCGCTCGCCTTGATCGCGCCCGGCGTCGAGTCGTCCGGGTCGACGCTCATGCCGCCCGTGCACAGGATCATGTCCACCGGTCTGCGCTTCATCTGCTCGATGGCTGTGAGGACGTTCTCCTGTCCGTCCTCGACCAGTATGTGCTCGGTCATTCGAATACCGAAGGCGGCGAGCTTGCGCTCGACGACCGGCGTGAAGCTGTCCGGGATCCGTCCCTTTGCGACCTCGCTGCCGGTCGTGATGACCGCCGCCGTGCGCCTGACAAACGGGCGCACCGACAGCAGCGGCGCGCTGCCTGCCGCCTGCTCAGCCTGCCGCAGCTTTTCCTCTCGGATGATGAGCGGAATGACGCGCGTTCCGGCGAGCTTGTCGCCCGGATGCACCGTACCGCCGCCGCGCCGCGTCGCGATCATCAGCTCGTCGATGCTGTTGACCGCGAAAAGCCGGGCGCTGTCCACGAGGAACACGCCCTCGATCGCGCTCTTCAGCTCGATTTTTCCTTCTTTTGTCTCGCTCCATGTCATGTTTTCCCGGCCGCACAGCGCCGCGAGACGCTCTGCCGCGTCGTTTTCGTGCACCATGCCCGGCTCCATCTCCCAGACGAACAGATTTTCCTTGCCCATGGAGAGCAGCACCGGGATGTCCTCCTCAGTCACAACATGGCCCTTGCGGAAGCGCGGTCCCTTGCTCACGCCGGGAATGATCTGTGTCATATCATGACAGAGTACATGACCGACCGCGTCCTCGGTTCTGATACGTTTCATATGCTTTCCACCTCGATCTGATCGCCCGGGCGAATGACGCCCTCATTCAGCACGACCGCAAAAATGCCGTCGGTCGGCATGACGCACATGCCCGTCATGCGGCGTATCTCGCAGTCATTGTGGCACTCCTTGCCGATCTGCGTGACCTCGAGTCGCACCTCGCCCGCGCGCAGCACGGTCCCAACCGGCAGCGTCCGCAGGGTTATCCCCTCGGTGAGGATATTTTCCGCAAAGTCGCCTGCGGCGAGCGTCAGTCCTTCTTTTCTCATCCGGTCCACACTCTCGTTTGCGAGCAGACTCACCTGCCGGTGCCAGTCGCCCGCATGCGCGTCGCCCACGATGCCGTGATGCGGCCGCAGCGATATTTCCGCGACCGGATGCTTTTTTGTACCTTTTTTCTCACTGATACAGACCGAAACGACCTGTGCCATAGCTGTTTTCCTCCTGTTTCTATCCGCCGATGCGGTTCATGCCGCGCAGGCTGTCGCTCGTGCGGCCGTCCGTGATGTGATGCTCCTTCGGCTTGCCGCCGATGCCCTCCGCGATGGCGCAGACGAGCGCTTCGCCGTGCTTTCCGCGCAGCGGGATTTCGCGCGCGGAGTGCAGACACGGCTTGAGCATTCCGTCCGGGGTGATGCGGATGCGGTCGCAGTCCGCGCAGAAGCGGTGACTGAGCGGCCGGATGAGACCGACCGTGCCCCTCCAGCCCTCCGGACGCCACAGCTCCGCAACGCCGTCCGACGGCACGCGCTGCGCTTTCGGCAGCACTTCAAGTACCCGTTCGGCCGGGATAAAGCGTTTTCTGTCCCAGTCTGCGCACTCTCCGATGGGCATAAGCTCGATAAAGCGCACATCGAATGCGCCGTCCCGTGCAAGCTCCGCGAGCGCCGGTATCTCGTCATCGTTCACCCCGCCCATCAGCACCGCGTTCAGCTTGATGCGCGTAAAACCGGCGCTTCGCGCTGCATCCAGACCGGCAAGCGTGTCGGAGAGCGAGCCGATGCGCGTGATTTTTCGGTATTTTTCGGGGTCGAGCGTGTCAAGGCTGACGTTCAGCCGGTCGAGACCGGCGCTTTTCAAACGCTCTGCGTACTCGGCCAGCCGTGCCCCGTTCGTCGTCATCGCAAGCTCGCGGATACCCTCGATGGCGCGCAGACGGCGCACCAGCTCGTCGATGCCGCGCCGCACGAGCGGCTCGCCGCCGGTCAGCCGCACCTTGCGCACGCCGAGCGACACCGCCGCACGGACGATCTCCTCGATCTCCTCGAACGACAGCACCGCCTCGTGCGGCAGCTTGGGGACGCCCTCCGCGCCCATGCAGTACACGCAGCGGCAGCTGCACAGATCGGTCACGGAAAGGCGCAGGTATTTAATTTTTCTTCCATACTGATCTGTCATTTTATCCTCACTCCGTAAGCGGCATAACGTCCTCCGGCGCGATATGCAGGATGATCGTGTCGCCTGTATGCAGTGCTTCCGCTTTTTCGCTCTCCATGCGCAGCAGCGCCCCTCCCGGCGTTTTCAGCATATACACGACGGAAAACGGGTTCGGAATGACGCGCTCGACCGTACAGGTGATCGGGTTTTCCGTGCCGCTGAGGGTGAAATAATGCGCACGGATACCGGCATATGCCGTATTTTCGCGCAGCGGCAGCGCGGTTTTGAGCGAAACGCCCCAGTCCGCACAGTAAAGCGTGCTGCCGGCGCCGGCCTCGGCGCGCGAGATATTCTTGCAGCCCGAGATGCGTGCCGCGCCCACGGTCAGCGGTGCGCGGAACAGCTCCGCGACCGTTGTCTTCGGGTCGGATTTGCCCTCATTCAGCACGCAGACCGTGTCGCACAGGCGATAGATCTCGTCGCGGCTGTGCGATACGAACAGCACGCCGCCCGGGAACGAACGCAGCGTATCGGCGAGCTCAAGCTCAATTTTCCACTTGATGTGCTCATCGAGCGCGGAAAACGGCTCGTCGAGCAGCAGGATTTCGGGTTTTCCGACCAGAATGCGGGCGAGCGCAGCGCGCTGCTGCTGACCGCCCGAAAGGTTCGCCGGGAGGCGCTGCGCCAGCTCCTCCAGCCCGAGCGTGCGCAGGATGCGCTGTGCGGCGGCCTTCCGCTCTGCGCGCGTACCCTCGCGCGTTCCGGCGCAGACATTCTTCTCGACCGTCATGTGCGGGAACAGGGCGTACTGCTGAAACAGGTAGCCGACGCCGCGCTGCTGCGGCGGCAGGTCGATATGCCGCTCGCTGTCGAACAGCGTGCGGCCGTTCAGCACGATCCTGCCCCGGTCCGGGCGCACGATACCGGCGATGCAGCGCAGCGTCATGCTCTTGCCGCAGCCGGACGCGCCGAGCAGCGCCATGGTCTCGTTTTCCGCCTCGAACGCCACGCGCAGGTGGAACGAGCCGAGTTTTTTCTCGATGTCGACCGAAATACTCATGCCGCCGCCCCCTTTCCGCGCTTTTCCAGCAGATTGACCGCGAGCAGCACAACCGCCGAGATCACGAGGTTGACCGCGACCCAGAAAAACGCCTGCCGGTCGTCGTTCGTGCGCCAGAGCTGATAGACCGTCGTGGAGATCGTCGCGGTGCGGCCGGGCGTGTAGCCTGCGATCATGCTCGTCGCGCCGTATTCGCCGAGCGCACGCGCGAACGCGAGCACGGTACCTGCAAGGATGCCCTGACGGCAGCACGGCATACGCACGCGCCAGAACACCCACGCATTCGAGCGGCCGAGCGTGCGGCCTGCATCCGCCAGATTTTCGTCAAAACTCTCGAACGCGCCGCGCGCCGTGCGGTACATCAGCGGAAAGATCACGACCGCCGTCGCGAAGATGGCGGAATACCAGGTCATGGTCAGCTTGACGCCCCAGTGCGCGAGCACCCATGCGCCGACCGCGCGGCGCGGGCCGAGCACGCGCAGCAGCAGATAGCCTACGACCGTGGGCGGCAGCACGAGCGGCAGCGTGAACACCGCATCGAGCACGCCCTTGACTGCGCGCGGCAGCCGCGCGACGTAATACGCCGCCGCGATTCCGGCAAAAAAGATGATGACGGTCGAGATGAGCGCGATGCGAACCGAGTTGTAAAGAGGATACCAGTCCATGAATTTTCTCCCTGTTTGCAAAAAGAGGGCGAGAAATCTCGTCTCTCGCCCCTCTATTGTATCAAATTACGCGAGCGGCGTAAAGCCTACGCTTTCAAATACCCTGCCTGCGTCCTCGCCGGTCAGGTAGTCGAGAAATGCCTTTGCCTCGTCCGGGTGTGCGCTGTTCCTGAGGACAGCCGCCGGATAGATGACCTGACCGCACATATCCGCCGTCGCCTCGTCGACGCTCTCAAGACCTGCGGAATAGGCATCGGTCGCGTAGATGATGCCGCAGTCTACTGCGCCCTCGCTGACCTGCGTGGTGACTTCCTTGACGTTCGAGCCGTAGGTGAGCACGCCTGCGTCCGTGAGCGACTGCTCGTCCAGACCGTAGTGCGCGAAGATCTTCCGGGTGTACTGGCCGACCGGAACATCGCTGTTGCCGATGGCGAGGAATACCTCACCGGCCCCCAGCTGGTCAGCGAGCTTGTCAAAGGACTCGATGCCCTTCGGGTTGCCCTCCGGAACAGCGAGCACGACCTTGTTCTCGAGCAGGTCGATGCGCGTGCCGTCCAGCAGCTCGTCCAGACCGTCCGGGTTCTTGTCCGCATCGTCCTTGAGGCTGCCGTCGAGCGCGTTCATCTGCTTAGGTGCGGCGGAAATAAAAACGTCGCAGTCCGCGCCCTCCCTGATCTGGCTGAGCAGGTCGCCGGAGGAGGCGAAGTTGAAGGTCAGGGAAACATTCGGGTCGACCGTCTTGTAGTCCTCTGCGATCTGGTTCAGCGTCTCGGTCATGGAGGCCGCCGCGAACACGGTCAGCTCGGTCGTCTGCGCAGACTGGGTGTCCTGTGCACCGTCCGCCGTCTGAGAAGCCTGACCGCAGCCGAAAAGCGTGGTCAGCAGCAGTGAACACGTGGTCATTTTAGCGAATATGGTTTTTAATTTCACGTATTTGTCTCCTGTTCAACGAATTACATGAGTGAAATGTAATATTGCTTCGAGCACACCGCCGCCGACCGCGATGGCCTTGTCCGAGGCCGTCGTGCAGTTGTCCGGGATGCCGCGCGGGTCAACGTCGCCGCATTTCATGCCCTCGAACACGACCGCGCCCTCCTGCATCAGACCGCGCAGACAGCCGTCGATGCTGCACAGCATCGGCTTTTCGTCAACGACCGCCGCGACGTCGCCTTTTTTGACCTGCGCGCCGATTTCGAGCTTCGGCTCGAACACACCTGCCGCCGGGGCGCGCAGCACACGCTCCGCCGCATAACCTGCGATCACGCCGGGCACGCCCGTGTTGGGCAGCGGCGAGCCTTCATACAGCACGCGGCCGAGTGTGTGGCCGCGCATTGTCTCGACCGCCGCATGGCAGTCCGCGCCTGCCGTGAAGCCCGGCCCGACCGCCACAACGACCGGCGCGTCCGTGATGCGCGTGCCCAGATTTTTCTTTGCCAGAATCGCGTCCACAAGGGCGTCCGGCTTCAGTTCACGCACGCAGTCTGCCTGCGGGTCCGCGAGCACCGCGACCCGTCCGCTCTCCGCGAGCGTTTTCGCTTCAGCGGCGTCCTTCGCGAGCACCGCCTCCACGCCCTCGACCGTCGCGGAGCCGTGGCGGATGGCCTCGGAAAAGCACACCGTCCGCCGGATGGACGTCGGCTGCGGCAGGTCGGTCATGACGATTTTTATGCCCGAGCGAAAAAGCCGGAGTGCGATTCCTGTTGCAATATCGCCCGCGCCGCGGATAACGACCAGCATTTTCATCTCTCCTTTTCGTTGTTGTTTCATAAATATAACGTAATGATTATAGAAGATGCGCGACGAAATGTCAAGCCGTTCTGGACTTTTTCCGTGAATTGCGCTATGATAGGTGCAGTAGAATGCCGGGAGGAAATATAATGCAACTGTATGAAAGGCTGGGCGTACCCTGCGGCGTGACGGCGGTCATCGGCTCGGGCGGCAAGACAACGCTGCTGCGGACACTGTCGCGCGAGCTGCCCGGCACGGTCATTCTGACCACCACAACGCATATCCTGCCATTTGAGGGCGTGCCGCTGCTGACCGCTCCCACCGAGGATGAGGTACGCGCCGCGCTCGCGCGCAGCCGCGTGCTCTGTCTCGGCACACCGGCCCCAGAGGGCAAGCTGACCGCCCCTTCCCTGCCGTTTTCCCTGCTCGAGCAGCTTGCGGACTATGTGCTCGTCGAGGCCGACGGCTCACGCCGTCTCCCCCTCAAGGCGCACGCGCCGCATGAGCCGGTCATCCCGAAGGAGGCAGGCTGCGTGCTTTGCGTCGTCGGCGCACGCGGCTTTGACCGCCCGATTCGCGAAGCCGTGCACCGCCCCGAGCAATTCTGTACCCTGACCGGCGCAAGGCTGGACGAGCCTGCCTCGCCTGCCCTTGCTGCCCGCGCACTCGCCGCAGAAGGATTCACGCAGACGATCGTGCTGACCGGCGCGGCAGAGAAGCAGCGCTCTGCATTTTCCGCCGCCGCGCAGCAATACGGTCTGCGCGTCATTTCCATATAGCAGAACGGCCGTCCCGAAGTCCGGAACGGTCGTTTTTTTCTGCATAAAAGACGAAGACCGGCTGTCAACTGGTAAACAGCCGGTCTTCCAAAGAGAAGTAATAAATAGCAGGATGCAAATTAAGAGAAAAGATAAGAGAGACTTACTCGGTAACGAGCGGCGTAGACAGGTAGCGGTCGCCGGTATCCGGGAGCAGCGCTACGATGGTCTTGCCTGCGTTTTCCGGGCGCTTGGCCAGCTCTGCCGCTGCCCACAGAGCCGCACCGGAGGAAATGCCGATGAACAGGCCTTCGCTGTGGGTGAACTTGCGCGCAGTTTCGAAGGCATCCTCGTTCTTTACACGGACGACCTCGTCGTAAACCTTGGTGTCGAGCACATCCGGAACGAAGCCTGCGCCGATGCCCTGAATCTTGTGCGGGCCGCCCTTGCCGGTGGACAGGACCGGAGAGGTATCCGGCTCAACGGCAACAACCTTGACGTCCGGGTTCTGGTCCTTGAGGTACTTGCCGGTGCCGGTGATGGTGCCGCCGGTACCGACGCCTGCAACAAAAATATCGACCTTGCCGTCGGTCTGCTTCCAGATTTCCGGGCCGGTGGTCGCATAGTGCGCGGCCGGGTTTGCCGGGTTGACGAACTGACCCGGGATAAAGCTGTTCGGGGTCTCCTTCGCAAGCTCATCTGCCTTCGCGATCGCGCCGGACATACCCTTTGCGCCCTCGGTCAGAACCAGCTCCGCGCCGTATGCCTTGAGCATATTGCGGCGCTCGATGGACATGGTCTCGGGCATGGTGAGGATGATACGGTAGCCGCGGGCCGCCGCGACAGCCGCCAGACCGATGCCGGTGTTGCCGGAGGTCGGCTCGATGATGGTAGCACCCGGCTTGAGTGCGCCGGAAGCCTCAGCCTCGTTGATCATGGCGTTTGCGATACGGTCCTTGACCGAGCCGGCTGGATTGAAGTATTCGAGTTTTGCAAGGATGGTAGCGTTGGCGCCGACCTTCTCTGCGAATTTTTCAGCTGCGTACAGCGGAGTGTTGCCGATCAGATCAGCAAAGCTCTTTTTAATATCAGACATGGGGTTTTACCGCCTTTCAGAAGTTCAGAAATAGTCAATTTATGCTTGGATCAGAGATGCAGTACCGAAAAATCAGTTTCGACATCGGCACATTCGCGAGAGTATCACAGCTTCATGCCGCCTTTCTATATCTCAGTATTCATAGGTGTTTTCTATGAATTGAGGATACACCTATTTCTCCTGTTTGTCAATAGGGATTTTAGAAAAAATTTAGGACTGTCGGAAAAACGAAGTTTTTCGACAGTCTAAAAAAGACCGCCTTTCGGCGGTCTTTTCTCATTAAAATTTACAGCTTTGCGAGCTCCGCTGCGATCAGCTTGTTGATGATCTGCGGATTGCCCTGACCCTTGGAGGCCTTCATGCACTGGCCTACGAGGAAGCCGGTGACGTTCTTGCCTGCCTTGAAGTCGGCAACAGCCTTCTCGTTCTTCGCGAGAACGTCCTGTACGATGGCGAGGATCGCGCCCTCGTCGGAAACCTGCTTGAGGCCCATGCGCTCAACGATCGCCTCTACGGTCTCGTCGTTCTCGAACATGGAGGGCAGAACCTTCTTGCCGGCGTTGCCGGAGATGGTGCCCGCCTCGATGAGCTTGACCAGAGCGACCAGCTTGTCGGCGGTCATCTTGGTGTCCTTGAGGCTGACAGCCTTGTCGTTCAGGTACTTGGAGATGTCGGACAGGATCCAGTTTGCAGCAGCCTTGGGCTTGACCTGCTTTGCCGCAGCGTCGAGCAGCTCGGCCTTCTCGAAGCTGTCCGAGATCAGACGCGCTTCCATCGCGGTCATGCCGTACTCGTTCAGATAACGCTCGTAACGGGTGATCGGCAGCTCCGGAACCTCGCTCTCGATCTGCTTCATCCACTCGTCGGAGATCTCGACGGCGATCAGATCCGGGTCCGGGAAGTAACGGTAGTCCTGCGCATCCTCCTTGGTACGCATGACGGTGTTCTTCAGCTTCACGTCGTCCCAGCGGCGGGTCTCCTGCTGGATTTCGCCGCCGTTCTCAACGACCTCGATCTGACGCGCGATTTCGTAGTCGATCGCACGGACTGCGCCGGAGAAGGTGTTGATGTTCTTCATCTCGACACGGGTGCCCAGCTCGGTGGTGCCCTCCGGACGGATGGAGACGTTGACGTCGCAGCGGATGGAGCCTTCCTCCATCTTGCAGTCGCAGATGTCGAGGTAGGACAGGGTGGTCTTGATCATTTCGAGGAATTCCTTCGCCTCGGCAGAGGAATGCAGGTCGGGACGGGTTACCATCTCGATCAGCGGCACGCCGCAGCGGTTGAAGTCGACGATGGTGCCGTCGATCTCGTCGTGCAGCAGCTTGCCTGCGTCCTCCTCGAAGTGGATGCGCTCGAGACGGCAGGAGTGCTTTACGCCGTCGACATAGAAGAATACCTCGCCGTTCTCGCAGATCGGCACATCAAACTGAGAAATCTGATATGCCTTGGGCAGGTCGGGGTAAAAATAGTTCTTGCGGTCCGCCTTGCAGAGCTGGTTGACCGTGCAGCCGGTCGCCTTGCCCATCTTGGCGGCATAGTGTACTACCTGCTTGTTGAGGACCGGCAGTGCGCCCGGCATACCGGTGCAGACCGGGCAGGTATGGGTGTTGATCGGTGCGCCGAAGCCCGTGGAGCACGAGCAGTAGATCTTGCTCTTGGTGGACAGCTCCGCGTGCACTTCCAGACCGATGACAGCTTCGTATTTCATGTTTGTCTTCCTCCCTTACAGTGCCGCGATGATGTTCTTGAGGCCGGAAGCCTGCTCGAAGGCCAGACCTGCGTTGAGCAGGGTCTGCTCGCCGAAGCGCGGGCCGATGAGCTGCATGCCGACCGGCATATGATTCTCGTCAAAGCCGCACGGCTGAACCAGACCCGGCAGACCGGCGATGTTGACGGAAACCGTGCAGATATCGCCTGCGTACATCTCGAGCGGATTGGTCGTTTTGGAGCCGATCTCGTAGGCGGTAGTCGGCGCGACCGGCGTCAGGATGACGTCGCACTTCTCGAATGCGTTTGCAAACTCCTCGCGGATCTTGCGCTGAGCGGCGCGCGCCTTCTTGTAGTAGGCGTCGTAGTAGCCGGAGGACAGCACATAGGTGCCGAGCATGATGCGGCGCTGTACCTCGGCGCCGAAGCCCTCGGAACGGCTCTTGGTATACAGCTCGGTGATGTCGTCGCCTGCGTTCGGGGTGCGGTAGCCGTACTTTACGCCGTCGAAACGGGCAAGGTTGGAGGAAGCCTCTGCGGACGAGAGGATGTAGTAGATCGGCAGTGCGTACTCAACGAGCGGCAGCGAGATCTCGAATACCTCAGCACCCATCGCCTTGTAGGCCTCGGCGGCTGCCATAACGTTCTTGCGGACCGCGTCAGAGATGCCCTCACCGAAATACTCCTTCGGCAGACCGATCTTCAGACCCTTGACGTCAGCATTCAGGTTTGCGCGCAGAGAGCCCTCGAACGGGGTCTTGACCGAGGTGGAGTCATGCAGCGGGTCGTGGCCGGTAACGGCGTCGAGCAGCATCGCAGCGTCCTCGATGGAGCGACCGAACGGGCCGATCTGGTCGAGGGAGGAGGCGAACGCGATCAGGCCGTAACGGGAAACCGCGCCGTAGGTCGGCTTGAGGCCGACAACGCCGCAGAAGGACGCCGGCTGACGGATGGAGCCGCCGGTATCCGAGCCGAGGGCGAGCGGTGCTTCGCCTGCCGCAACGACAGCGGCGGAACCGCCGGACGAGCCGCCCGGTACGCGATCAAGATTGTGCGGGTTATGAGTCGGGTGTGCAGCGGAGTTCTCGCAGGAAGAACCCATTGCGAACTCGTCCATGTTTGCCTTGCCGGTGATGACAGCGTCAGCAGCGGTCAGCTTCTCGATGACGGTCGCGTTGTACGGCGGCTTGAAGTTATAAAGCATCTTGGACGCGCAGGTGGTCAGCGTGCCCTTGGTACAGATATTGTCCTTGATGGCGATCGGGATACCGGCCAGAGCGGAAAGCGTATCGCCTGCTGCGCGCTTCTTGTCAACAGCTTCCGCCTGCTGAAGTGCTGCTTTCTCGGCTACGGTAACGTAGCCCTGAACCTTGTCCTCTACCGCCTTCGTGCGTGCAAAAACATCCTTTGCCAGCTCTACTGCGGAGATCTCCTTTTTGCCGAGCAGTTCGGACAGCTCGGACGCGGTTTTCTCATAAAGTGCCATTTGTTCTGTCCCCTCCTTACTCGACAACACGCGGAACTGCCACGCCGCCGCACTGGAAGTCCGGTGCGTTCGGCTCGATCAGCTTGTCCGGCGTGTATTCCTGAATGACCTCGTCCTCGTGGAACGCATTCTTGCGCTCGGTGTTGATGACATCGGTGATGTCGCCGAGATCAAGCTCTGCGAGCTTGTCTACCATTGCGACGATGCCCTGCATGTCGTCCGCCAGACGGTCAAAGATGCCGCCCGTCGAGTCCAGACGTGCCAGAGACGCGATGTGCTCAATTTCTTTTCTGGAAATTGCCATGTCTGTTTCCTCCTGTTTATCTGTAAAATCTTTTGGATGCGTTTATCGTTTATCGAACAGCCTCCGGCTGCTCGTTTTCGGTGAATATCTGCCGGAATTCCTCCTCGGTCAGAACCGGAATACCGAGCTCCGCCGCCTTTTGCAGCTTGCTGCCTGCGTTCTCGCCTGCGACAACATAGCTCGTCTTTTTCGAGACCGAGCCTGCGGCCTTGCCGCCGAGCGACTCGATGAGGTCGTTGATCTCCTTGCGCGTGTACAGCGTCAGACTGCCGGTCGCGACGATGGTCTTTCCGGCGAGCAGGTCGCTCTTCGCGGTCTTTTCGCCGACGAAGTTGACCCCGTGCGCACGCAGCTTTTCGATGAGCGTGTGCGACTGCGGCAGGGCGCGCCATGCGGCGATGCTCTCGGCGGTGGTCTGGCCGATATCGCGGATCTCGGTCATCTCCTCGACCGGCGCGGTCAGCAGCGCATCGAGCGAGCCAAAGTGGTCGCTGAGGATGCGGCCGGCCTTCTGGCCGACGTGGCGGATGCCGAACGCGAACAGCAGCCGCGACAGATCGCGTGTTTTGCTCGCTTCGATCGAGCGGACGAGGTTGTTCGCCCAGGTACCCACCTTTTTGCCGAGCGGCAAAAGCTGCTCGACCGTCAGGTCGTACAGATCGGCGGCGGACTTCACCAGTCCGGCATCGATGAGTTTTTGCAGGTTGCCCTCGCCGCAGCCGTCGATGTCCATCGCGTCGCGGGACGCGAAGTGCATCAGGTTGCGCAGCAGCTGCGCCGGGCAGGAAGCGCTCGTGCAGCGGATGGCAGCCTCGTCCTCGTCATCATAGACCGGTGCGCCGCAGACCGGGCAGAACTTCGGGAACTCATACGGCACGGAATCCAGCGGACGCCGATCCTTTTCCACGCCGATGATCTCCGGAATGATCTCACCCGCCTTGCGCACGGAAACGATGTCGCCCACGCGCGCGTCGAGCTGTCGGATGAAATCGCGGTTATGCAGCGTCGCGCGGGAGACCGACGTACCGGCGAGCCGCACCGGCTCGAGCACGGCGTTCGGCGTGAGCACGCCGGTTCGGCCGACCGTGATGACGATGTCCTTCAGGAGCGTCTGCTTGACCTCGGGGGGATACTTGTACGCCGCCGCCCATCGCGGAAATTTCGCGGTCGAGCCGAGCGTTTCACGCTGCGCGAAGGAATTGACCTTAACGACTGCGCCGTCGATGTCGAAATCCAGCTCGCCGCGCGTCTCACCCATGTTCTCGATCTCGTGCTGTACGTCCTTCGGGTCGGTGTAGACCGGATAGCGCGGACTTGTCGGAAAGCCGAGGCTTTTCAGATAGTCGAGCGCCTGCACATGGCTCTCCATCGGCAGCTCGTCGCTGTTCTGGATGTTGAAGCAGAAGATCGAGAGCTTTCTTTCCCGCGTGATCCTGCTGTCCTTCTGGCGCAGAGAGCCTGCGGCCGCGTTGCGCGGATTGGCGAGCAGCGGCTTTTCGTGCAGCTCGAGCTCGGCGTTCAGCGCGTCGAACACGGACTTTTTCATATAGACCTCACCGCGCACGATGAGATGCGGCGGCGCGTTTTCCAGCTTTTTCGGAATGTCCTTGATGGTCCTGAGGTTTTTCGTGACGTCCTCACCGACCTGACCGTCGCCGCGCGTCGCGCCGCGCACGAACTCGCCGTCGACGTACTCGAGCGCGACCGAAAGGCCGTCGATCTTGTATTCGACAACGTACTCCGCGCTTCCGACCGTGTTTTCCACGCGCGTGTAGAACTCGCCGAGCTCGTCGAACGAGAACACATCCTGCAAGCTCTCGAGCGGATAGGCGTGCGTCACCTTGGCGAAGCGTCCGCTCGCCGTGCCGCCGACGCGCTGCGTCGGGGAATCTGCATCCGCCAGCTCGGGGTGCTCCTTCTCGAGCGCACGCAGCTCGCGCTGCATCATGTCGTACTCGTAATCCGAAATTTCGGGCGCGTCGTCGTTATAGTATTTTTCGTTATGATACCGCAGCTGCTCGCGCAGCACGGCGATCTGTTCACGTGCGTCCATAGTTAAACTCCTTTGGTGTGCAGAAAATTTCCACACAGATTTAGTATACCAAAGATTTACCCGTTTTTGAAGTCTTATTTTCGGATTTTTCGGATTTCATTCCGCCGAGCCGTCGCGCACCTCCCCGAGCAGGCCCTCGCCGGCCGAGCCGATGTAGGCATAGCGCTCGGGCACAGTGCCGACGATGACCGTATCCGTGACCGGAAAGGTCGAGACGATCTCACGGTCCTCGCCGCCGAAGGGCGTGAGGATGCGGAACCCGGCATGGAACTCGATCAGAATGCAGTGGCGCGTCTGGTTGATGCCGGCGGCGGAAAAGCTGCTGACGAATTCCGCCTCCATCTGCGTCAGCCCGGCCAGCCCGAAATGCAGGCTCGGCCCTCTGCCGGAGAAAAAGCGCGGCGCGAGCACCGAGCCGAGCGGCACCTCGATCACCGTCTGCTCGAACTCGTCGAGGCGGTCGTACAGACCGTTCACGAGCCGCGACTTGATGCGGCCGATGGCGACGACATCGGTGCGCAGCGCGGTGACATGGCGTTCACTGTCGTAGTCGAGCTGCACGAGCGACGCATAGCGCTCGGGATGGGCGTATACCTCGTCCTCCATCAGGCTGCCGATCTCCATCAGCGCGTTGTCCTCGCACTCGTTGATGGCGTATTCGAGGAAGATCCGGTGAAGATGCGCGGCAAAGAGAACGATACCGGCCGCCAGCGGCAGCGCGAGCAGCAGCGCCGCCCAGCGTTTTGCACGTTTTCTCCTGCGCCGCATCCTATCCCCTCCTCAGGAGAGCCTATGCGGCAGACGCAGCTTTATGCCGCCGCTCCCAAAGCAAAAAAGAAGCACCCGTACAGGTGTACAGGTGCCTCCTTGCATTTGCGGTTTGGGAAGAGAGGATTAGTCCTCGTAGTCCTCGCCGTCCTCGAGCAGAGCACGGATAGACAGGGAAACCTTCTTCTTCTCGTCGTTGATGTCGATGATCTTAGCCTCGACAACCTGGCCGACCTCGAGAGCGTCTTCCGGCTTAGCGATGCGGTGATCCGCGATCTGGGAGATGTGGATCAGGCCGTCAACGCCCGGTACGATCTCAGCGAATGCGCCGAACGGCATGAACTTGAGGATCTTAACCTCAGCAACAGAGCCGATGTCGTACTTGGACTTGAATACGTTCCACGGATTGTCCTCCTCGCGCTTGTAGCCGAGGGAGATCTTCTTGTTCTCCTTGTCCAGACCGATTACGAATACCTTGACCTTGTCGCCAACGGAAACGACCTCGGACGGGTGCTTGATGCGGCCCCAGGACAGCTCGGAGATGTGTACCATGCCGTCTACGCCGCCGATGTCTACAAATGCGCCGTAGGAGGTCAGGGACTTGACAACACCGTCGTACTCGTTGCCGATCTCGATGGTGTTCCAGATCTGCTCAGCAGCAGCCTTGCGAGCCTCCTGCTGGATCTGACGGATAGAACCAACAACGCGCTTGCGCTGACGGTTGATCTCGGTGATATAGAAGGACTGCTTGGTCTTTACCAGCGGGCTCATCGGCTGATCCTTCGGAACGCCGGTCTGAGAAGCCGGGATGAATACGCGAACGCCGTATGCAGTTGCAACGACACCGCCGCGGTTCTCCTCTACGATGGTGCCCTCAACAACGGTGTGCTCCTCGTATGCCTTCTCTACGGTCTCCCAGCCCTTGAGCTGGTCTACGCGCTTCTTGGACAGGGTAACAGTGCCCTCGCCGTCGTTTACGCGGACAACAACAGCCTCGATCTCGTCGCCAACGTGGATGTTAGCTGCGACATCGTAGTTCGGATCGTCGGACAGCTCGCTCAGCGGGATATACGCAGTGTGCTTAACGCCCAGATCGACCTGTACGTCGTTGTTGGAAATGCCTACAACGGTGCCGGTTACCTTTTCTCCATTATTTAAAGTCTTGAAGGACTCTTCCAGCATTGCTGCAAAGTCCTCGCCGTTTTCAATCTTGATTTCATCGCTCATCATGTTACTGACCTCCTTAATTATCCATGCCGGTGTAGAAGCTCCTGCTGTGATGCCAATATTTCCGGTCCGGAGAAGCTCCTGCGTAGTAAGCTCCGCGGCATCCTCGATATAAAGCACGTTGCGGCACAGCGAACGGCTGATCTCATAGAGCCGTTTCGTGTTAGAACTTTTTCTGTCGCCGATCACGATCATTTGATCGGACGCACCGGCAAGCAGACGAGCCTCCGACTGACGCTCATCCGTCGCTTTACATATTGTATCAAAAATTTTGAGGTTTGTACACCTTTTTTTTAGGATAGACACAGAAATATTCCAGATCGCCCGGTTTACCGTGGTCTGGGCAACAAGGGAGACCGGCCGCGACGCGGGCTCCAGTGCGTCCGCAAACGTCTGCGCTGCCTGTTCTCCGTCTATGACCACGCTCTCGCTGCACCAGCCGCGTATGCCCTCCACCTCGGGGTGGCCCTCCTTGCCGAGGATGAGGACGAGGCGTCCGTCCCTGCTCTCGCGGTCGACGATCCTGTGTATTTTCTGCACGAACGGACAGGTCGCGTCATAAATTTCGCAGTTTTTCTGCCGGAATGCGTCGTAGACCGACCGCGCCACGCCGTGCGCGCGGATGAGCACCCGCTCGCCGTCCGGGATCCCGTCCAGCGTCTGTGCGGTGTGCACGCCCATCTTTTCCAGACGCGCGATCTCGTGCATATTATGGATGATCTCGCCGTAGGCGTAGATCTCGCCGCCCTGCCTTGTCTGCTGCTCGGCCAGATCGACCGCGCGGCGCACGCCGAAGCAGAATCCGGCGGTTTTCGCTACCGTAACGCTCATACCTTCTCCTTCAGCGCGTAGATGCGGCGGAGAATGTCATCTGCGAGCGCACCGTACTCCTTCGTTTTCGGGTCGGGCGTGAACGCCTCGCCGATGACGACGGTCGCCCGGCACCGGAAGCCCTTGCCCTCGGTGATGTACATGGGCAGGATAGGCGCGCGGCTCTTGACCGCGAGCATGGCGGCTCCCTTCTTGGTCTCGCCCTCGGCCGCGCCGCGCGTGCCCTGCGGGAAGATGATGAGCTTCTGGCCGGCCTTCACGCTCGAAAGCGCGGTCTTGATCGCGGTGATGTCCGCGCCTTCGCGGTCGACCGGGAATGCGCCGAGCGCCGCGATCAGCCATGCGAACAGCTTATTGCCCTGGAACAGCTCCTTTTTCGCCATCAGGCGCAGCGGCGTCCTGTGACTGAGTGCGACCGCTGCGAACGGGGGGTCGGACAGCTGGATATGGTTCGGGCAGACGACACAGCCGCCCTCGGGGATGTTCTCGCGGCCGATGATGCGGTAGCCGAAGTAAATATGGAACGCAAGGGCTACGAACGGCACGACGAGCCACTGAAACCAGCGGTGATACTTGAATTTCATTTGTTCTCCTCCGTTTTTTCACGAATGATGCGCAGAACGGACGCGATGCTCTCCTCGAGGGTGAGCGCGCTCGTGTCGAGCAGCACGGCGTCCTCCGCCTGCCGCAGCGGCGCGATGGCGCGGTTCATGTCCTGACGGTCGCGCTCGTTGATGTCGTGCAGCACGCTCTCCATCGTGACCTGCTGTCCCTTCTCGGCAAGCTCCTTATAGCGGCGCTCCGCGCGCGACTCAGCCGATGCGGTGAGAAAGATCTTGACCGGCGCGTCGGGCAGGATGACCGTGCCGATGTCGCGGCCGTCCATCAGGATATTTCCGTTTTTCGCCATGTCGCGCTGGGTGTTCAGCAGAAATTCGCGCACCTCGGGTACGGCAGACACGCGGGAGGCATAATAGGCGATCTCCGGCGTGCGGATCTCGCTCGAAACGTCCTCGCCGTTCAGCAGCACATGCTGCGCGCCGTTTTCATAGGTGATGCCGACGCGGATGTCCGGCAGGACCGACCTGATGCCCTCGGTATCCTCGCCGGGAATGCCCCTGCGGCAGACCGCGAGACCGATGGTGCGGTACATCGCGCCCGTATCGACATAGACGTAGCCAAGCTGCGCCGCCGCGGCGCGCGCCACGGTGGATTTTCCGGCACCCGAAGGGCCGTCGATCGCAACAGAAACGTATTTCATGCTTGTTCCTCCTCCTGTGCGGCGGACAGACCGGCCAGACGGCCGGTAGACCACGCGATTTGCAGATTAAAGCCGCCGGTGTAGGCGTCGACGTCGAGCACCTCGCCCGCGAAGTACAGGCCGCTGCATTTTTTCGACTCCATAGTCTTGGGGCTGACCTCGCGCACGGACACGCCGCCCGTGGTGACGATGGCTTCGGCGATCGGCCGCTTGCCCGAGATCTCTACCGGAAAGCATTTGAGCACGCGCAGCAGCGAGGCGCGCTGCTTTTTCGTGATGGTGTTCACCTTTTCGCGCGGATCGATGCCGCTTTTTTCGATGACCGCCGGGATGAGCTTGCGCGGCAGCAGCTCGCCGAGCGCGTTGATGAAGTCGCTGTTCTTGTGCTTGTCGAAGTCGGCGAGCAGACGCCGGTCGAGCGTTTTCTCGTCGAGCGCCGGCTTGAGGTCGATCTCGACACGGTAGCTTTTGCTGCCGAAATGGCGCATATGTGCGCTCGCCGACAGCACGAGCGGACCGGAAAGGCCGAAATGCGTGAACAGCATCTCGCCGAAGTCTGTATAGATCTTTTTCTCGTTTTCAAAGACGGTCAGCTGCACGTTGCGCAGGCTGAGTCCCATGAGCGAGCGGCAGGTCTCGCCGCTCTCGACGAGCGGCACGAGCGACGGGTTCGCCGGGACAACGGTATGCCCTGCCTCGCGCGCGAAGCGGTAGCCGTCGCCGGTCGAGCCGGTCTGCGGATAGGACGCGCCGCCGGTCGCGACGATCACGCGATCCGCAGGATAGGTTTTCTTTCCGACGCGCACGCCGGTCACGCGGCCGTTCTCGATGATAACGTCCGATACCGTTCCGTGCACGATGGAAACGCCCGTGCGTTTAACCCAGAGAAAGAGTGCGTCGATGATGTCGGAAGCCCTGTCCGACACCGGGAACACACGGTTTCCGCGCTCGGTCTTGAGCGCGACGCCCTTTTCCTCAAAAAACGCCTTCACATCCGCCGGCGAAAACGCGCCGAGCGCGGAATAGAGAAAGCGCGGATTGACCGGCACATTGCGCAGCACCTCCTGCGCGTCGCAGTCGTTGCAGACGTTGCAGCGTCCCTTGCCGGTTATGAATAATTTTCGTCCGACCTTTTCATTGGTCTCGAACAGGGTGACGTTCGCGCCCTGCTCCGCGGCGGTTCCCGCCGCCATGAGTCCGGCCGCGCCGCCGCCGATGACAATGATGTTCAATTTATATCGTCCTCCGGCTTTTCGTATACGTCGTATTTCTCCCAGATGCTCTCGAGCTTGTTGAACGTGTGCTCGATCTCGTCGCGGCGGCTCATGCCGACGGCAACGATGAGCGCGTTGATGACCGAGAGCGGCGCCACGAGCGAGTCGACGAAGCTCGCCATGTCGCTGCGCGCGAGCAGCAGATGGTCTGCCACGCGGGCGAGCGGCGAGAGCTGACTGTCGGTCAGCGCGATGACCTTCGCGCCGCGGTCGCGCGCGTACTGCATCGCGCTCAGCGTGCGCTTGGAGTAGCGCGGGAACGAGATGCCGAACAGAACGTCGCCCGGGCCGACGCGCAGCACCTGCTCGAAGATCTCGCTGACGCTGTTTGTGTGCACGAGCGTGACATTATCGAACAGAAGATTGAAATAAAAGCCGAGGAAGTTCGCGAGCGCACTGGATGAGCGCACACCGAGTATGTAGATGCGGTGCGCCCCCGTGAGCGCGTCGACAGCGCCCTGAAAGGCGTCGCGGTCGATCTCGTCGAGCGTCTGTCGGATCATGTCGGTGTCCGCGTGCAGCACGGTGCGCAGCACGTCGCGGCCTCCCAGCCGGTCGCTCGAGACCTCCATGCGCTGCACCGAGGTCAGCTTGTTGCGGATCATCTCCTGAAGAGCGCGCTGAAGGTGGGGGTAGCCGTCATAGCCCAGCTCGGTCGCAAAGCGCACGACCGTGGACTCGCTCACGCCCACCGTTACGCCCAGACGGCTCGCCGTCATGAAGGCCGCCTTGTCGTAGTGCTCTAAAATATATCGCGCGATCTGCTTCTGCCCCTTGGAAAATCCGGGCAGCTCTGTCTGGATCTTGCTGATAAGGTCGTTCATTCCATCATCTCTCCTGCATCAATTCCTGCATTTTACTGTTACCATTGTAAGCCGTCCTGCATCAAAATGCAAGAGCAGCCTGAAAAAATTGCAGAATTATTCCTCGATGCCGGCGCAGAGATCCTGTAAGTACGCAAGCTCGTCCTGCGTCAGCTCGCGCCACGCGCCGCTCTTGAGCTTCGGGTCGAGCGGCATATTGCCGATGGCGACGCGCTTGAGGCGGCGAACCTCGAGTCCCGCCTTTTCACACATCCTGCGGATCTGGCGGTTGCGCCCCTCATGGATAGTCATGCGGATTTTGGCGCTGTCCTCGCCGCGCTCGAGCACGGTCACGCCGGCCGGCCGGATGGCGTAGCCGTCGAGCTCCATCGGCTCGGAAAGGCGCGGGATATTGTCCATATTGCCGCGCACGCGGACCTCATAGTGCTTTTCGACCTCGTGACGCGGATGGGTCAGGCCGTTGACCAGATCGCCGTCGTTGGTCAGCAGCAGCAGGCCCTCGGAGTTGTAGTCGAGGCGGCCGACCGGCACGACGCGCGCACCGCAGCCGCGCACGAGATCCGCGACCGTTTTGCGGCCGCGCTCATCCTTGAGCGTGGTGACATAGCCGCGCGGCTTGTACAGCATGAGGTAGCGCTTTTCCTCGCTTCCGCCGAGCGGACGGCCGTCCACCATGATCTTGTCGCGGCGCAGATCCGCCTTGTCGCCGACCGACGCCGTGCGGCCGTTCACGGTCACTCTGCCGTCCGTGATCCAGCGCTCCGCCTCGCGGCGCGAGCAAAGACCGGCCTGCGCCAGTAATTTCTGAAGTCTCTCTTCCATTTATGTTCTCCTTTATGTCAGTTATCCTTGTTATCCGGCAAGCCGCTGCCGCAGGCGGTCGAGAAGACCGCGCTTTTCCTGCGCGAGCAGCACCTCGCCGCCGTATTTCAGCCGATCCGAGGCGATGACAGCATCCCCGAGGCGGTACTCGACCGTTCCCGCCGCCGCAGCGCGCACCACCGGCGCGTAGCAGAATTTCTCGCCGTAGCGCACGCGGCGCAGCCTGTCCTGTTCGCCGGGGAGCAGGTATGCCGTGACCGTGCTCTCCGCGACAAGCTCCGCGCGGTCGGTCTCGCCGCCGAACACCTGCGTCTGCGCGAGCGTATCGCCCTTTTCGTGCAGCGTCACCTCGGAATAACGCGAAAAAGCGTCATCGAGCAGCGCGATATGGTCGTTCCAGTCGTCCGGGTCGTTCAGCGTCACCGCGATGACCGTCCGGCCGTTCCGCTCAGCTGCCGACACCAGACAGCGCCCGGCAGCGCGCGTGAATCCGGTCTTGACGCCGATCGCGTCCTCGTACAGACTGAGCAGACGGTTGTGGTTGACGAGCGTGCGGCCGGCGGCCGTGCAGGTCTTCGTCGACACGATGTCGCGGAACACCGGGTCGCGCAGCGCGGCGGCGGTGATCTTCGCAAGCTCGCGTGCGGTCGTGTAGTGGCCGTCCGACGGTAGTCCGCTCGGGTTTTCGAAGCGGGTGTCCGTCAGGCCGAGCTCGCGCGCCTTTGCATTCATCTTGTCCACAAACGCCCGCTCGCCGCCGCATTCTCCGGCCACGGCCGCCGCCGCATCGTTGCCCGAGGAGAGCAGCAGGCCGTAAAGCGTGTCGCGCAGCGTCAGCCTTTCGCCTTCTTCGAGGTACATCGACGAGCCTTCCACGGCCGCGTACTGCTTTTTCACCGTGTACACGCGGTCGAGGTCGCCCTCGCCGAGCGCGACGAGCGCGGTCATGATTTTTGTCGTGGACGCCATCGGCAGACGGCTGTCCGCATTTTCCGCAAACAGGGTCTCCCCCGTGTCCGCATCCATCGTGACCGCCGCCGCCGCACTGAGCGCAGCCGCGCGCGGCAGCAGCGCCGCACAGACCCACAGCGCGAGCCACAGCTTTTTCATGCACACCACTCCCCTTGCAGAACAAAACCTACTCCATATAGAAGTAGGTTGTGCACGGGGAGGGCGGATTATTCCTCGCCGCCCTCCATGGGTGCGCTTTCGTCAGCCGGCGCCTTTTTCTTGCCCGAAAAGCCCTCGACGAAGCTCGATACCCTGTTGATCGCGCCCGGGATCATCTCGACCAGACGGTCGACCGTGCTGTCCGCCTGCGCGTTGATGCCGAGGATGGACGCGCTGCCGTCCTTCGTGATGATCAGGAAGCACACCGGGGACACGGTCACGCCCGCGCCGCCGCCGCCGCCGAACGCCATCGGTGCGCCCGCCTGCGCGTGCTTGCTCGCGAAATCGCTGCCGCCTGCGCCGAAGCCGAACGACACCCTGGACACCGGGATGACGGTCGTGCCGTCCGCCGCCGTGATGGGGCTGCCGATGATGGTATTGACGTCCACCATTTCCTTGATCTTTGCCATGGTCTCGGTCATCAGATTGCCGATGGGATGCTCACTCATAGTCTCTCACCTTTCCTGTTCCTTGTCTGCCTTTCTGCCTCGCCGTCCGGGCGCGGTCGCCTCGAAGCTCAGCTCCAGCAGCATTTTTAATTTGTCGTCGGGTATACTGCCGTCGAGAGCGGCGGTAATCCAGTTTGCCTTGTTCATATGATACGCAGGGAAAAAACCGGGCTCCGCGCGAAGCGAGCCGATGAGCAGCGGATCGCATTTCAGATTGATGACCGCGTGCTTTTCCTGATCCGGCAGTCCAAGCCTGTCCCCTGTGACCTCCATAATAAGCGCGAACCATTTCCGGTTCCCCGGGTGGCGGAACACCTCGTTTTCCGGGTATCTCAGCCACGGAAAATCGTTTTCCGCATGATATTCCTCCATGATATACCGCCGCAGCTCTTCCCGGTTCATGCCTCCACTCCTTATTTGAACAGCTCATACAGCCGCCGGAGCGGCTTTCTGTGCCGGAATGCGATTCTGATGAAGGCGATCGGGCGGATGGCGCAGAACACCTCCGCCGCCCATTCCGTTTTGTCTTTTTCGAAATCCGGGTCCGCGCGCACATGAATGTCGCGCAGATCGAATGTGTTTTCCAGAAACGGCACGAGAATGCCGCAGAGCGCGGCGGTCTGTCCGAGCAGGATGCCGGTCTTCGCCGCGTCGCCCGTCGCGAGGACCAGCCGCACGCGCAGCCGCGTGATCTGAAGGCTGCCCGTCAGGTCGCCGAGGAAGTCCAGCACGATGTCTGCGATCTCCCCGAACGGCAGGCCGCCCTTCGCGAGGGAGAATCTGCCCCCGGCAGGTTCTTCTTCGCCTTTCTGCTCCGTTTCGTCCTCTTTCCTGTTCTTTTTACGTTTCAGATGGCGCGGACGCGGCCAAAGAGGCACGCGCACCGGGCCGTACACCGCGTCGAGCGTCATGTCGCCCGACACGCCGACAAATTCCAGCCGTGCGCGGATGTTCAGCAGCGCAAGCAGCGCCAGTGCAAGCAGGAGCACCACGCCCCCGAGCACGCACAGCAGTATGATAAGCACTCGCAGCATGGCCTACTCCTTTTCCGGCCGCAGCAGCGGCGAAGGGTCGGGCGGCGCCGGGTCGGTATTGAACTCGAGCTGCTCGTTTTCCGTGAGCGCGGGCAGAGCCGGCAGGTCATCCAGACTCTCGAGCGCGAACGCCTGCAGAAACCGCTCGGTCGTGCGGTAGAGGATGGGTCTGCCGGGGACCTCGAGCCGCCCGGCCTCCTCGATGAGCTGCTTTTCCGCAAGGCCCGCGAGCGTGCCGCCCGAGTCCACGCCGCGCAGCTGGTCGATGAACGCGCGCGTGACCGGCTGCCGGTAGGCAACGATGGTCAGCACCTCGAGCGCCGCCGGAGAGAGCGTCGCCGCTCTGCGCGACTCGGTGACGCGGCGCGCAGCCTCGGCGTACATCGGACGCGAGCAGAGTTGGAGCCTGTCCCCGATGCGCCGCAGCATCAGGCCGCGGTTTTCAAGATCATAGAGGGTTTCGAGCGCTCCCGCCGCCGCAAGGATGTCCTCCCGCGGCGTTTCGAGCGCGGCGCACAGCCGGTCGAGCGGGACCGCGTCCCCTGCTGCAAACAGCACCGCCTCAAGCGTGCTCTCCAGTTGTGTCACGGGTCTCACTCCCCTTTTCGTCATTCAGCGTCAGTTCGATGTCCTCGCCCTCGCCGTGCAGGCGGATACGGTGCGTTCTGGAAAGCTCGAGCACCGCAAGAAAGGTCGCGACGATCTCCGAGCGGCTGCGTGCGCCGTCAAACAGCCGCGCTAACGGCAGACGCACGGCGTGCAGGAAGCGGCGCAGGATGGCGCGGACGCGCCCCTCGACCGGCACCGGCTCGCGCCCGACGATGCCGGAAAAGGCGGCCGCCGGAGGCGGAATGCGGCGCGAGACCCGGCGCAGCAGCCGGTTCGCGGCGCGGATGAGGTCGTTCGGCACGCCGTGCACCTCGCGCGGCGCGTCGCCAAGAGGTTCGGGCGCCTTCGTCAGCATGTCCGCGCCCTCCTCGCCCTTTTCGCGGAAGAACGCCGTCGCCTGACGGAAGCGCTGATACTCGAGCAGCATATCCACAAGCTCGGCGCGCGGGTCGTCCTCCCCGGGCGTCTCCTCGCGCTGCGGCAGCAGCATGCGGCTCTTGATGTAGACGAGCTGCGCCGCCATCGCGATGAAGTCGCCCGCGACATCCATGTCCATCGTCTCCGCCTCGCGCAGCACCGCCATGTACTGCTCGAGGATCTCCGCGATCGGTATGTCGTAGATGCTGACCTTGTTTTTCGAGATCAGGTGCAGCAGCAGGTCGAGCGGCCCGTCAAAGCTGTCCAGATGAAATTCCATCGGCTTTTCCATTTACGGAATAAACAGACCCACGCAGCGCGCCGCCAGATGCAGCATCGCGTTCCCGGCGAGGCTCATAAGGCCGTCGAGCCAGCCGAACCACAGCGCCGCGATGAACACCAGAAGGATGATATTCTGGTATCTCTGGAGACGGAGCGACCACGAGAACGGCAGAAAGGCGTCCACGACGCGCGAGCCGTCGAGCGGATGGACCGGGATGAGGTTGAACACGCCGAGACCGACCGACATCGAGCCGACAATGGACAGGAACATCCCGAGCGTCTGCATAAAGACGCTGCTGCTGTTCATCCAGACGAGCAGATACAGGCAGTAGGCGATAAAGGCGGTGACAAAGTTCGAGAGCGGACCTGCGAGCGCGGTCAGCGCCATGCCCCAGCGGCGGTTTTTGAAGTTCGAGATATTGACCGGAACGGGCCGCGCCCAGCCGAAGCCGAACAGCAGCAGGCACACAAAGCCCATCGGGTCGATATGGGCAAGGGGCGACAGGGTGACGCGGCCGGCGTTGCGCGCGGTGCGGTCCCCGAGCAGGTAGGCCGCCGCGCCGTGCGCCGCCTCGTGCACCGAAAGACACAGCACGATCGCAGGCAGCGAAAGCGCGAGCGTGATGAATGCCGTGCGCAGATCTCCGCGCAGAATAGCTCGTAAAAGCAACTGTTTTTCCTCCGTTTACGGCGAAAACGCCGTGTTCTGTCCGAATGCCGTCCGGCACAAGCGGGCGGCTGTATAATAGTACAGTATAAAGTATACCACGTTCCGCGCAGATTGTCACTCTTATCCCCCCGCCGCGGCGAAATTTTTACATAGCGAGCCGACCCTATATATAGTTGTCGCTGCGGCGCTCCGGCAACAAAATACAGGATTTTCGCATGAGAAATGGGGAGAAGCGTCGAAAGCCGTAGATTTTCGTCTTTTTCTGCACTTTACAAACGGTAATACAGCGGGTATAATATAAAAGTATAATAAGCGGTAGGTGTCTGCAAGCACCGCCTGCCACAGGGGTAAAAAAAGATATGGCCAGTGATTTTTCGCGCACCCTCGCTCTGCTGCGACGGGAAAAGAAAATAAGTCAGAGAACAGCCGCCGGAGACCTCGGTGTTTCCCAGGCGCTTCTCAGCCACTACGAGAACGGACTTCGCGAGCCGGGTCTCTCTTTTGTCGTGCGCGCAGCGGACTACTACGGCGTGTCCTGCGATTATCTGCTCGGGCGCTCGATGGCGCGCGACGGCTCGGCCGTCCCTGCCGAGCGCATGGATATTTCCGCCGGCTCCGAACAGGAAAAGAGCCAGATCCTGAACGCGGCAGCGCTGCTGCTCGAGCTTGCCGAAGCGACCGGCTCCGAACAGCTCCCGCACGAGATCGAGGCTTATCTCTCCATCGCGATCTACAAGGTCTACCGCTACCTGTATCTTGCCGATCCCGGCAGCATCGAGGCGGTATTCCGCGCCCCGCACGACTGCTTTGATTATCTTTGCGACGCGCGTGCCCGAGAACACGAGCTCCGTATCCGCACCGCCGCGCGCGGAGAAGCCGGCTACGGCATCACTGCCGAGGAGCTTCAGCGTTTCCCGCTCTCCCCCGCCGCGATCAGCGAGCGCTTTCCGTCCCTGTCGAGCGACCTTCTGACCGTGCTCCAGCAGGTCTCAGACTCCATCGAGGCGCTCGGAAAAAATTTTTCCCCGGAAAATAAAAAATCCTGAAAAAAAGTGTTGACAGATGCTCACCGATGTGATATTATAAACGAGTCGCTGAGGTGAGCAGCACAGACAAACCTGCGATACGCTGGTGTAGCTCAGTTGGTAGAGCAGCTGATTTGTAATCAGCAGGTCGGGGGTTCAAGTCCGTCCACCAGCTCCAATCAAGCTGGTAATTGAATATGGAAGGTTTCCCGAGTGGCCAAAGGGAACAGACTGTAAATCTGTCGTCTATGACTTCGGTGGTTCGAATCCACCACCTTCCACCATTTAAAAGCACTTCATTTTGAAGTGCTTTTTTCTTTTACTTGACAAAACCGCATCCCACGAAGTATAATACCAGTATGAGAACGGCTTTCACTTGGTCGGTGCGGTCGTTCCCCGTGCAAGTTTAGAGCTTGAGGAAAACGCCGCTGCCTTTCAGGTGGCGGTTATTTTATTGTCGAAAAACTTCGTTTTTCCGACAATATGTGTTCTGACTTCGCAGAACACGAGTCGTCCGAAAGTTCCCATACGGAAACTTTCTCCCTCCAGAAGTATAAAAACCGAGGTACACGCCCCCGGTTTTTATGAAATTGCTCCGCAATTTCTATTTTATGCGCGCTGCCGCGCGTATGTGCTGATATTCTCAAACAGCCGCCCTTTCGGGCGGCTGTTTCTGTATCTGTATGCTTTTTCGCTTACATTTTCCGGTTTGCCACCACGCGCAGGCCCGGAGCGTATTTCAGCCATTTTCCGCTGATCAGGCGTGCAGCGAAGCAGATCGCGCGGCACATCCAGTCGCCCACCATGGCGATCCAGATGCCGATCGCGCCCATGCCGAAATGAACAGCGAGCAGGTAGCCGGCTGCAAGGCGGATGAGCATCATGGACGCAATAGAGCACAGCATCGGGTATCGAACATCGTTCGCGGCGCGGAGAATGTTCGGCAGAGCGAACGACGCCGGCCAGAGCACGATCGCGCAGCCGTTATGAATGGTGATCAGGATAAAGCCGAGCGCGAGCGCTTCAGGCGACACGCTGTACACCTTGAGGATGAGCGGCGTGAGCGCGATGGTCGTGATACAGGTCAGAGCCGTAACCGCATAGGTGATCTTCATCAGCTTTTTCGCCATGAATCTGCACTGCGCCTCGTCTCCCGCGCCAATGCACTGTCCGATGACCGTGATGATGGCAAGGCTCATCGCCTGCCCCGGAATGACCGCCACGGCATCCAGATTGTTCGCCAGCGCATTCGCGGTGATCTGCGTCGTGCCGAACAGCGCGATCATGCTCACAACGAGCACGCGGCCAAGCTGAAACAGGCTGTTTTCCAGTCCGTTCGGCACGCCGATCTGTAAAATGCGTCCGATCAGTCCGCCGTCCGGGCGGAAGCGGCTGCCGCCGCGCAGGGAAACCGTGTGCTCAGGATTGAGCAGCAGGATCGTGATAACGACCGCCGCCGTGCCGCGCGAGATAACGGACGAGGTCGCTGCACCGGCAACGCCCCATTTCAAGCCGAAGATCATGATCGAGTTGCCGATCAGGTTGACGATGTTGATCAGACCGGCAATGAGCATGGACACGCGCGAGTTGCCCTGTGCGCGGAACAGCGCCGCGCCTGCGTTATAGATGGCGAGCACGGGATACGAGAACACGCTCACGGTCAGATAGGTCAGTGCGCTCTGCATGACGCTGTCCGAGATCGTGCCGAACAGCAGCCGCAGCAGCGGCTCACGGAACGCCATGATGAGCGCCGAAATCGCCAGTGAGATGACCGTTACGACCAGATACAGCTGTTTTGCTGCATCGCAGGCGCGCTTATTGTCTCGCGCACCGAGCAGCTGCGCTACCACGACCGCGCCGCCGGTCGCGAGCGCGGCGAAAATGTTGATAATGAGCACGTTTATCATATCGACGAGCGAAACGCCCGACACCGCCGCCTCGCCGCACGAGGAGACCATGATGGTGTCCGCAAGGCCGACCGTGATGGCGAGCACCTGCTCGAACACAAGCGGCCAGATGAGTTTTTTGAGTGCAGAATTAGGGAACAGCTGCTTTTCCGTAGTGAATACGCCTTCTTTCTTATAGAATCACACGGTATGCCTCGACGAGCCGCTCAAACGTCCACGCGGCGTTCGCCGGACTGGTCGAGGGCAGCACCGTGATCGGTACATGGGTTTTGGGTTCGATGAGCTTTCTGTAGAGCTCACCCGACTTGCCGCCGGTAGCGAAGATACGCTCAATTTTGCTCTCGCGGAGCAGGCGGCCGATGTCGTTCGGCTCAGCGTTTCTGATCGAGGTATCCGACGCGCCTGCGATGTCGCATTTCGCGACGGTGTCCCAGAGCGCGATATGGTGCCTGCGGCACATCGCCTGTTTTTCCGCGATGGTTTCGGGCGTCTCCTCGCCCAGCACCGCCGCGAGCACCGGCCAGAAGCGGTTGCGCGGATGGCCGTAGAAAAAGTGCGCCTCGCGCGATTTCGGGCTCGGCAGCGAACCGAGCAGCAGCACGCGCGACTCCGCATCGTAAAGCGGCGGAATGTCGTGCACGATGGTTTCCAGCTTCATTTTGTCACTCCTCCAGAACGGACAGGAACGCCCGGAACGCGCTCGGCAGCGCATAGCTCTCGCGAAGCGCCTGCGGCGTGACGAAGGTCAGTCCCTCCGGCTTTTCCGCGAGCGTCACCTCAAAGCCGGTCATGTGCCACTCAACGTGCGTGAAAACATGCTTCGCGCCGCGCAGGGAAAGCAGCTTTTCGACCTGCCATCCGCGTGCGCTGAGCCGCGCGCGAAGCTCGTTCGCGCCGGTCCTTCCCTCGAGCGAGGGCAGCTCCCACAGGCCTGCGAGCAGACCGGTCTTCGGGCGGCGGCGGATGCCGACCTCCTCCCCGCACCGCATGAGCAGCACGGTTCGCTCCTCGATGCGGCGCGCCCTTTTCGCGGCGCGTACCGGCAGGATTTCCGCATGACCGTGATGATACCCAAGGCACAGATGCTGCACCGGGCAGCCGCCGCAGCGCGGTGCGCCGTTCGGCAGGCAGACAGTCGCGCCGAGCTCCATCAAGGACTGATTAAAGTCACCGGGACGGTCCTCCGGCGTGATCTCTGAAAAATGACCAGTCGTTCGTTTTTTCTGTTTTGCGTCTGTAATCGGCGTAAAATCGTCGTTCAGCCGTGCTGCGACGCGCAGAACGTTGCCGTCTACCGCCGGGACGCGCAGACCGAAGCCGATGGACGCGACCGCGCCTGCGGTATATTCTCCGACGCCCGGCAGCGCCAGAAGCGCCTCATAATCCGCCGGGAGCGTGCCGCCGTACCGTTCGCAGACCAGCTGCGCAGCCCGGTGAAGATTGCGCGCGCGGCTGTAATAGCCGAGCCCCTCCCACAGCTTGAGCACCTGCGCCTCATCCGCCGCGGCGAGCGCACGAACATCCGGAAACGCCTGCATCCACCGCTCGTAATAGCCGCGCACGGCCTCGACGCGCGTCTGCTGGAGCATGATCTCGCTCACCCAGACGCGGTAGGGCGCCGCCTCGCGCCGCCACGGCAGGTCTCGATGTCCCTCGTCGTACCACTGGAGCAGCGGCTCGACGATCGCCTTCGTCACGCCGCTCAATGCTTCATATCGTCCAACGTCTGACCCGTGTAGAACATGGTAAACGTCGCGTCCGCGATGTGCTTGCCCTCGTCGTCGTGCACCTCGACCATGAACACCGAGGTCTTTCTGCCGCGCTTGCGCTCATACGCAACAGCGGTCAGCCTGTGACCGGCGCGGCCGGGACGGTAGTAGTTGATGCTGCTGTCGAGCGTGACCGCGACCGTGCCCTGCGAGGCCGCCGCCGAGCCGGCCGCAATGTCGCAGAGCGTGAAGATCGTGCCGCCGTGCGCCATGCCGAGCGGATTGAGCAGCTCATCGGTCAGCTCGACCTCGACCGTCGCGCCGCCGTCCTTGTCGAGCGTGATAACGTGCATATTCATCAGCTTGTTCAGACCGTTCGCGTTCTGACGCAGCTTGAGGATTTCTGCTATCTCCATAATAATCTCCTTCTTTCTTTCCTGATTTACAGATCAAAAACCGCACGGATCGTGCGGCATACGCCGTCCTCGTCATTCGACGGACAGCGGTATTTCGCGAGTGCGGCGAGCTGCTCGTGCGCGTTCGCCATGGCATAGGACTCGCCCGCCGTGCGCAGCAGCTCGATGTCGTTGAGGTAATCGCCGAAGGCCATGCAGTCCGCCGTCGTGATGCCGAGCGTGCCGCACAGCTCCTCGAGCGCCCCGCCCTTGCTCACGCCGGTCCGCATGAGGTCGACCCAGTCCGTGCCCGAGAGCGCGAGCTGCGCCCGTCCGGCAAAGTCGGCAAACGCCGGCATGAGCACCTGCTCGGCGCGTCCGGCGCAGCACAGCGCGACCTTGCAGATCGGCTCGCGCGAGGCGAATTCCGCAAGATCGGGCACCTCGGTGCAGCGCGCACAGTACATATTGAAATTCCGCACCGCCTCAGCAGACGAATTTTTCTCGTAAAATGCGCCGCTCCGGGCGGAAATGACCGTATAGGCCCCAGGCAGCGTGCGCACCCGCTCGATGGCATCGAGCACAACGTCCCGCGGCATGGCGGAAAAGCCGACGCACTCCGCGCCGTCGCAGATCATCGCGCCGTTCTCGCTGATATACATAAGCTCGTCCGCGATCTCACCGAACTGCTCGTAGAGCGTGTAAAACTGGCGGCCCGAGGCCGGAGCGAAGCGCACGCCGCGCTCATGCAGCGCGCGCACGAGCGGAAACAGTCCCTCAGGCAGCTGCTTGCGGCTGTCGAGCAGCGTTCCGTCCATGTCTGCGGCGATCAGTCTGATGCTCATGCTCTTCCTCCCGAAATTTCTTCCTCCAGCTCCTCGCGCTCCTCCTCGATGAACATGATGAGGAACACGGCCGCGAGCGGCACGAGCGTCAGCAGCAGCGCCTTCTCCCCGACTGCATTCGTCACCAGCGCGCCGATCGCGCCGCCGAGGATGAAAACAAGGATGATCGAATAGTAATTCTTCATTTTTCTCGCGGCGCCGCGGTCTCCCGTCTGCCGCCAGATGACAAGCTGCTCGGTTCCCGAACGCAGATTGCCCGTGCACATGGTGGTCGCGAAGGCGCTGCCGCGCACCTTGCGGAAGGTCTCGACCTGCATGGCACAGACGAACGAGATGATGATGTTGACCATGGCGTTCGCGGACTGCGGCAGCAGGGCGGCGATCGTCACGAGCACCATTTCGCCCAGAACGACGATCTGACGCCAGTGGATGTTGATGTCGCGGTTCTGACGCGACTTGAAGCGGCGCTTGACGAGCTCGGCGGACAGCACGCCGAACGCAAACGCCACGATCGGCAGCAGATAGCGCAGCGCCTTTTCCCAATCGCCCTCGGCGAGATGTGCGCCGAGCAGCACGATATTTCCCGTTTCGGCGTTCGCGAACACGCCGCCGCGGCAAAGATAGGTATAGGCATCAAAAAAACCGCCTGCGAGCGCAAGAAGCAGCCCCAGAACGAGCGACTCGGACATCTGTCCCTTTACTTTTTTCACGGTCTTTCCCTCCGTTTTTCCTGAGGACAGTGCCGCACGGTGAACGCGGTATCGTCCTATGAAACCATTATAGCATATCCGCGAATGAATTGCACAAAATCGCCGCGCAAATATTGTACAATTTTCCCTTGACAAGCGGCGTTTTCATGATACAATTAGAACAGAAAAAGCAGAGTAGACTGCAATGCGTTAAGTGCCGCTGAGACGGGGAGTTGTTCAGCGGACGAAAGGGACCGAGTCCCCTGCGGTATTGCAGCCGCATCCCGCTGCTGCAACTGTTTAGGCATCTCCTAAATCGCTGTGGCAACAGATGAATTTATTATGGAGGTGTCTTTTTCTATGTCCAAAAAACAGAATATCTTCGTCCGCTCGCTGCATGAGCTGAAGAGCACGCGCTGCATCGCTGTGACCGCCCTGCTCATCGCCATCAACATCACGCTCGACCTGCTCGGCCTGACCATCAAGCTGCCGCCCAATCTGCGCATCGGCTTCGGCTTTCTGTGCAACGCAGCCATCGGCATGCTGTTCGGCCCGGTCGTCGGCATGATGGCCGGCGTGTGCACGGATGTGCTCGGCTATTTCGCCGGCAACCTGTCCATGGGCGCGTACTTTCCCGGCTACACGCTGACCGCAGTGGTCGGCGGCCTGATCTGGGGTCTGTGGCTGTATCCGCGCAAGATCACCGTCTGGCGCGCCATCGGCGCAAAGGCCTGCATCAACGTGTTCTGCAACATCTGCCTGAACACGCTCTGGCTGACCATTACCGGCGGCAAGGCGATGAGCCTGCTGCTCGTCACGCGCGTGCCGAAAAACCTCATTCTCCTCCCGCTCGAGATCGTACTCGTCTACGTCGTCATGCGCCTCGTCTGCCGCATCTACAGTGCCCTGCCGGGCACGGTCGCCGAGACCGCCGCGTCCGACTCCGCGCAGTAAGCACGCCGGACTCATATGATTTTTCAGCCGTCCGCTCCCCGGGCGGCTTTTATCTTGCCGAAAAGCTCACGCTTTTCCGGCAGATGTGTTCTGACTGCGCAGAACACAGACGTCCGAAAGTTCCTGTGCAGAAACTTTCTCCCTCTCAATGTAAAGAAACCGAGGCGCATGTCCCCGGTTTTTTTGCGTTTGCACAGCAAACGCTTTTTCATGCGCGCTGCCGCGCGACAGTCACTGTATTTACTACGGCGGCTTTCTTTTGCGCTATTTTCCTTTTGTTCTGTGATTTTGACGAAATTGTTCTATGCAAGCGCCCGTTTTTTTGGTATACTATATACGATAGGAGACGAACGGCGCGACTGACCGCCTTTTCGCCTGAAAAAGACGCTTTTCCGCTCGCTGCTCCGTTCACTGAAAGGATGTGACCGCTTTTATGAAACTGACAAAAGAGAGTATCAAACATAACGCGTCCTGGAAGGGTTACCGCCTGCCGCAGTACGACATTGACGCCGTGCGCGAGGCTACGCACAAGGCCCCGACCTGGCTGCATTTCGGTGCAGGCAACCTGTTCCGCGCTTTTCCTGCGGTTCTGGCGCAGCGCCTGCTCACCGCAGGCCTGACCGATACCGGCATCATCTGCTGCGACGGCTACGATGAAGAGCTGATCGACCGCTGCTACCGCGCCTGCGACCATCTGTCGCTGTCCGTGACCCTGTATTCCAACGGCACCATCAACAAGGAGATCGTCGCTTCCGTCACCGAGAGCCTCAAGCTCAGCGAGGACGGCGCCCGCCTCAAGGAAGTCTTCACCGCTCCCTCCCTCCAGATGGTCACCTTTACCATCACCGAGAAGGGCTACGCCATCCAGAACGATGCGCACGACTTCCTGCCCGACTACAAGGCCGACATGGAGAGCGGCCCGGACGCCTGCCATTCGTTCTTCGGCAAGCTCGCGTCCCTGTGCCTCTCGCGCGTCCGCGCAGGCCTCGCTCCGCTCGCGCTCGTGTCTCTCGACAACTGCTCGGATAACGGCGTTCGTCTCGAGCGCGCCATGCGCTACATGACCCAGGCCTGGATGCAGCACGGCTTTATCACCGAGGACGAGTATTTCGCCCTCATCAAGAAGAACACCTACCCGCTCTCCATGATCGACAAGATCACGCCGCATCCGGACGAGCGCATCGCCAAGGCGCTCACCGACGACGGTGTTGAGGGTGCGCAGCCGTTCGTTACCGAAAAGGGCTCGGTCGGCGCGATCTACGTCAACTCGGAAAATCCGCACTATCTGCTCATCGAGAACGCCTTTCCGAACGGCCATCCGCCGCTCGAGCAGTGCGGCGTTATCATCACGCGCCGTGACATCGTCGAGAAGTCCGCGCAGATGAAGGTCGCGACCTGCATGAACCCGATGGACACCGCGCTCGGCATTTTCGGCTGCATGCTCGGCTACACGCAGGTCAGCGCAGAGATGAAGGACAAGGAGCTTGTCAACCTGATCACCCGTCTGAGCGAGAACGAGGCAATGCCGATGGTCGCAGACCCGGGCGTTATCGACCCCGAGGCATTCCTGCACGAGGTTCTGGGCGAGCGTTACCCGAACCCCTTCCTTCAGGATTCTCCGCAGCGCACCGCGACCGACACCTCCCGCAAGATCGCGCCGCGCTTCGGCACCACGCTGTACGCTTACTATAACTCCATGCTTCCGGCACACCGTGCGACCAAGCTGGTCTATATCCCGCTCGTGCTGGCAGGCTGGCTGCGTTATCTGGTCGGCGTTGATGACCGCGGCGACGCATTCGAGCTCAGCCCGGACCCGAACATCGAGCATGTCCGCAGCCTGATGGGCAACCCCAAGCTCGGTGACGAGTGCCCGGAGGCACAGCTGTATCCGCTGCTCGCGAACCGCTATTATTTCGGCGTCAACCTGTTCGAGATCGGCGTCGGCGAGACCGTTGTCCGCATGTTCAACGAGCTTAACCGCGGTCCGCGCGCAATCCGCGAGACCCTCAAGAAATACTGCGGCGAGGAAAAGGCCGAAGAGTGGATCTTCGACTGATCTTCATCCCGAAAAGCAAAGCACCGGCTCTCGCCGGTGCTTTTTTCGTTTTATTGTCAGCAGACGCAAAATCTTCCGCCGATACAGCGGGGTACCGCTGAAGGCGACTTTACGCCCTCGGAGGGCGTGGTCATTGGCCGCCTTCGGCGGCCGGGGGTGCCGCCGTCTGGCGGCGGAGACAAAAGGGGGCAAGGGCACCGTATGGTTCCCTTGCCCCCTCTTGACTCCCCCAAAACCCTCCTTTGCGCCGCGACTCCCTTTGGTCGCACGGCGAAACGGGAGAAACGGGGGCTCGGTTCCGTGCGTCGGGCAGATTTCGGGACGCTGTTATGCCCTGAATTTCCCTTGCGTAGTTCGCCGCGCATAACAGTGCG
>ENA-UOJJ01001401-UOJJ01001401.1-human-gut-metagenome-genome-assembly--contig:-CS66-NODE-1401-length-35758-cov-27.282329_pt1 | contig 35758 bp, 32 predicted proteins | sample MGYA00242343_ERZ723890 | MGnify/ENA metagenome assembly ERZ723890
CTAAATTATTGTTTATCGCATTATTGAGTGCAATTTTTTCATCTATCGGATTAAGGCAAGAAAGTATTGTTCCTTGTTCTTCCAATGATGGAATATCAAATTCAAGCCTATTAAGAGTTTCAGTTCTCAAGCTTGGAATTGTTGTTCCCTCATTATAGTTATTTAAGTCAATAAGCGACATAACATAATAAAGATATTTGGGAAGTACAATATCCGTATTTACGATGGTGTAGAAAAGCGTGTCAACTGTCCAAAACGGATGCTCTACATACTTAACTTTTCCTATTGTGCCTTTTCTTCCAATCAATACAGAAGGTTTATCATAAAGAGCTGTTGTCGCATACCCCATCAGTCCACCAGTACCATAAATAGGAATGTTTCCACTGTCTGAAAGAACCTTTTTTTGATTCTTTCCGTATTTAATAGTTGCCAAGTCGGAAAGAGCGTATCTATTAAACTTCATATCCAATCGCCCCCAGTTTCTTGCGGATTTCATCCTCCAGTTCGTGAGACTTTGCAAACATCTCCGAAAGCTCAGAAGTAAGGCGAGTCATCTTTTCTTCAAACGGTTCGCCGTCGTCCTCGACTTCTTCAATACCCACATATCTGCCCGGCGTCAGAATGAAGTCCTGCTTTTCGATTTCCTGAAGGTCGGCAACGGCACAGAAGCCTTTTACATCTTCAAGCGTGCCTTCTTGGAATGCCGTAAATGTATCTGCCAGCTTTTTAATATCCTCATCGGTAAAATCTCTGTGCTTACGGTCAACCATATAACCCATTTTGCGAGCGTCAATAAACAGAGTTTTGCCTTTTTGCTTTTTGTTCTTGGTAATAAACCAAAGGGTAACGGGGATAGTAACACTGTAAAAGAGCTGAGTCGGCAGAGCGACGATACCTTCCACAAGGTCAGCCTGAATAATGTTCTTTCTGATTTCTCCCTCGCCGCTGGACTGAGAGGACAACGCACCGTTAGCAAGTACAAGACCGATTTTCCCGTTCGGCGCAAGGTGGTGTATCATATGCTGAATCCACGCATAGTTGGCATTGCCGGCAGGCGGTGTTCCGTATTTCCAACGAACATCTTCTTTGAGTTTTTCCTGTCCCCAGTTGGAAAGATTGAAAGGCGGATTTGCCATAATGAAATCTGCTTTCAGTGTTTTATGTAAGTCATTGAAGAATGTATCTGCTTGATATGCACCGAAGTCTGCGTCAATGCCACGAATAGCCATATTCATTTTAGCCATTTTCCAAGTATCAGCATTGGACTCCTGACCGTAAACAGCGATTTCTCCACGCTTGCCGCTGTGTGCCTGAATGAACTTTGCACTCTGTACAAACATACCGCCCGAACCGCAGCAAGGGTCATATACACGGCAGTTCTTGAACGGCTTTAAGATAGCAACGATTGTTTTAACAATACTTGCCGGGGTATAAAACTCGCCACCCTTAACACCTTCGTAAGCGGCGAACTGCTGAATACAATACTCATAAGTTCTGCCGAGGAGGTCTTTGCTTTCCTCTGTATCGCCCATATCCATATTGGTAAACAGGTCAACAACATCACCCAAAACACGCTTGTCCAAATCAGGGCTTGCGTAATTTTTAGGAAGAACATTTTTTAGGGTGGTATTTTCCTTTTCTATGGCTCTCATTGCGTCATCAATGACAGTTCCGATTTCAGGTGTATGAGCAGCAGACGCAATTTTGCTCCAACGAGCGTCCTCCGGTACGAAGAAGATATTGTCCTCTGCGTATGCGTCCTTATCATCTTCAAAACCGTCGCCCTCATCAACAAGCTGCTGATAGCGTTTTTCAAAAGCACTTGAAATGTAACGCAGGAAAATAAGACCTACGATAACCTTTCTGTATTCTGCTGCGGGGATATGTCCCCAAAGGACACACGCTGCGTCCCAAATCTGTTTTTCAAAGCCGATATTGGCGTTATTTTCGGTAGCCATAAAAGAAATCCTTTCTTCATTTATTATAACGAAAACTTTTCGTCAGTTATCCATTATCATTTTATCAATGATGGTGTCCCATAAAACGGACTTGTTACTTATCTTCAGGTAAAACCTCCATAATATCATCAACAGTACAGTTCAAAGCTCTGCATATTTTAGCAAGAGTATCTGTCGTAACGGCTTCATCATTGCCCAACTTACGCATTGTATATTTTGTTAGCTCCGCATTTTCCTGCAAATCTTTCTTTTTCATATCTCGGTCGAGTAAAATATGCCACAGTTTTTTATATGTAACTGCCATTCCTGTCCTTCCTTTCCGTATGTTTCAACAAGAATACACTAAGTCATTAAATAGTATATCACAAAGCGGCTCAATTATCAATACAATTACTGCTATTTCGCACTTTTTATCTTTTTTTCACTCCTGATACCAACTAATAGTTATATAAAAAAGAGGTGCGATTGCACCTCAACTACTTAGCTTATTATTTTGTACCATCAGAGCTATGGAAGCTATGACCTTTTCAACCGGTGGCTCTTTCCCGTCCGGGGAAATCTGTTTCCAAAATGCCTGTGCTGACGGTTCTTTGCTTTGCATAGCTGCCTTGATAGCAATTCTCATTTCATTTTTTACTTCCTGCTCTGTTGTTCCGTTTGCTTTTGCAACTTCCTTGATGATGTTCTTCAATATACTTCCTCCTATGTCTTATAGTAATTGTCTATCACTAACAGTTATAGTTATATCACATCTTCATTGTCGAAGTCCTGCAATATTTGTCGAGGGGAGAAATAAATTCAGGGTAAAAAAAGAAAGCTCGCTTTTTACGGCGAACTTTCGTGATTTATGGTGTAATCTGCTTTGAATGTTTTAAGAGGGTATCAATAACCTCATATATCTTGCTTTTATCTTCAGGAGCAAGCTTGGCAAGTTTTTCATTCAGAATGGAGTTCTTGACGGTATAACCCGTATCCAAAACATCAGCAAGAATCATATCCGACGATACTTCCAATGCATTTAGTATCTTAATAAAGGTTTCAAGTGACGGAATTTTCTCTCCACGCTCGACCATACCGATATAATTTGTTGTTAAGCCGGCTCTTTCTGCTAAATCTTCTTGACGATACTTTTTCGAAAGGCGATACTTCCTTATGTTCTTGCCGATTGTATCAAGCTGCATCACATCACCCCCTTTAGTGTATTTCTATAACTAATAGTATAGATTACGCTCACAGCGTTATACACCAACCCAACGGAAGATAAACCAACCAAAGGTGATGATTTTTGAAGAATTTTATGATATACTGGGTATGTCAGGAGTGATTTTACAATGGCTTTGGAAACAACAGCTACCTTTATAGGTCATAATGAGTGCTATGGATTATCTGAGGATAAGCTCAAGGAAGCGATAAGAGGACTGATTGAAAATGGTGTTACAGATTTTCTCAGCGGAGGACAAGGCGGCTTTGACCGGCTGTGCGGTCATTGCGTCTATGAACTCAAAAAAGAGTATCCGCATATCAACAATTATCTTGTTATTCCTTATCTGTCTTTCAATGTCTACAACAAAGAGCTTTTCGACTCGATTATATATCCCGATGGGTTTGAGAAATATCATTTCAAATCAGCTATTCCCGCACGAAACAGGTATATGGTGGATAATTCAGGCTATGCTATTTGTTTCGTTACACATTCTTGGGGCGGTGCAGCCAAGACCTTCGAAAGAGCCAAGAGGAAAAAGCTCCGAATAATCAATTTAGGAGAAAAAGAGGATGGGGAAAGACGGGTTAATTTTCAGTAACAGATTTGAACAGTCGGATTTTAACGAGATATTGAAAGAGATGGAGCAGAACCGCCCAAAGGAAAAACGCAACGGTGCCGGAAGTGGTGATGATTTTTTCAGCTTTATGAGGGAACACAGAAAACTGATTCCAAACGAGAAACGACTGGCTGACAAAGATAGATTTATAAATGCTGTCCGTAAGCTTTCAGAGGAATATGAAATTGACGCAGATATGAAAGAAATCGATGCCGGGTATGTCGCAGCCTTGTATATGCACTGTGCTTCATATTCGGGATATATGAAAAACCTCCTGAATGTTATTTTTGTTCTTGCTGATGATTTCTCCGTTACCATAAGCAGAGAAAATAAAAACTACGATTATGTGCTTATCTTTACTTACCATACACATAATGTTTATTTGAAGAACCGAGAAATAACCGATTTTTCATAATGTACTTGATGGCTACTCAAACGAGTAGCCATCTTTTTTAATATGCCGGGATACCGTATCCGTAGATAACCGAACTTCCGACAGGGTATGTCTTGGTTCTGCAAGTATCGCCGGAGTTGCCCCCAACGGTATAGACTGTTCCGTTCTCACATTTCTGAACGATTCCGGTGTGGTCTGTAACTCCGTCGCCCTCCCAGTCAAAGAAGATGATTGTACCGGGTGCAGGCTCATAGTTTCTGTCTGCCCATTGTCCTCGGTCTTTGAACCATTGTGCGCCGTTTACACAACCGGCATACTTTGGAATGATACCAGAGTCAATATATCCACACTCATTGGCACACCAAGAAACAAAGCAGGCACACCATTCTACACGGGAGTCAAAGCCATACCAAGACCAATAGGGCTGTCCGCCCACATTACCTACCTGAGACAGGGCGACCGTTACAATCTGACCGTCGCTGTATCCGATACCGTAAAGCACTTGTGACCATAGCTGATTGTTTTCGTCCTTCAACAGCTCTGCAAGGTAGTCTTTTTGTTCTTGATTAAAACCGTACATTGAAGCCATTTCATCTACGGTTTTGTGAGAAACCGTGATATACAAAAAGGTCTCCGTAACGGTGGTTTCGGTCTCGACGATATTTCCGTGTCCGTCGTCGCTTTCCTCGATTTCCGTGTGGGTTTTCGACTCCGTTCGTGAGGAAATCTCATTCATTTCCCAAAAAATATCCGATAGAAGTTGTTTCTTGGTTTCATCAACCGTAGCAACCTCCATCGGATTATCCGTGTCGGTATTTACTTTAACGGAATAGACTGCAAGAACTTCTTTCCATACAGCACGGCTTCCGCTCATTTCAAGCACATCATAACTTACGGAGTTCTTTTCCTGCTCCAGTCGGTCGTCATATTCCTGATTGATTTCCTGAACGACTGTCTGCATTGACATTCCTGTGCCGGAGTCCTCTCCTGAAAAGAAGATACCGAACACCGAACCAGCAATCAGACCGACAAGGCAAAGCACGATAATGACGACAACCGCAACCCAACCTCCGGCGGCAATAGCTGCAATCAGACCTTTTACCGCCGCAATAATTGCCTTGACTGCGGCAACCGTCGCTTTGGCGGCTGCTTTAATGGCTGTGGCTGTGGCTTTCGCCGCTTGCTTAGCCGCCTGTGCCGCTTTCTGTGAAGCCTTAACGGTAGCCTGTGCGGTTTTTTGTGCCGCTTTTGCCGTTTGCTGGCTTGTCTTAATTGCTGTTTTCGCCGTCTGTTCTGCTGTTTTCACAGATTTCTGTGTTGTCTTGGTGGCTTCCTTACCGGCAAACTTAATCGTTTTCTGCCCGGAGGAAGTTGCCGACTGCTTAATTGTTTTTTCTGTCTTTTCAACGGTCTTAATTGCAGAGCTTGTGTTCTGCGAAGTCTGCTTTCGTAAAGACCGCTCGGCTCTCTGCTGCTTGAAATGTTGTATGCCGTCCTTTGCAGACCGGAGATTTTCTTTTGTCGTTTCAAGACCTTTACGTCCAGCTTTATCAAACACATAAGCCCCGTCGTGAACTACCTCATCAATACCGCTTTCCATTTTATCAGAAGCATATTCCTCCGCAGAGTTCGTATTGGCATTGACGGAATGCTCCGCCTTATCCTTTGCGGCAATATATGACTGCTTCATCTTCTGCGTGGCGATTGCCGCTTTATCAAGGGTTTTTATCGTACCCTTATTGCTGTCCTTTGTTTTAATGTCAGCCATACAATCCCTCCTTCCTATGCAGGCTGAATGACTCGCTTGAACTTCGTATCGCTTTCTTCAATGAATTTGTTTATCAGCCTGCTTTCGGCTTTGGTTTCCGGGTACGCCGTAATCGTAATAGTTTTGGTATTCCAGTTCAGGGTGTAGCTGTCTGTGGCAACATTAGTTATGTGGTGCTGTGCCAAGAAATCTCTCAACCTTTTCATTTCGTCAAGGTCATCGGACATAATCACATTGACATAGGTTCTGTCTTTTGACAGCTTCTCATTGACAAAACAGGCAAGAGAGCAGCCGACACCGCCGGCAATAGCAACCACAAGCATAGCAAGCTCACTTTCCGCAGACACAACCCGTTTCGTAATCCAAAAATAAATGAAGTCGGATAGAATAACCGCAAATCCTGCAAGTATCCAACGACTTCTTTGTACCATTATGGTTTTTGTTGTACTCAGTGCGTTGTCCGCCACCTTCGCAGCGAACAACACAGCCAAGTATATAATGCTACTCATAAACGGTTGACACCTCCTGTCCCGAACTATTCTGTGATTAACTTTGCCACTACAACAAGTCTGCCGTTGGTGCGGGAGTATTCACAGGTCGAAATGGTTAAGAGCTTGTCGCCGTATTCTGCGGTAACACCTGTGTCATAAAGAGATAAGTCCTTACACTTATCGACATAAGCAGAGAAATCCTCTGGTGTTTCCGCATTGACAAAGTGGTAGTATTTGAAACTGTCGGAACTGTCCGTATAGACTACGGTTTTGAACACGGCAAGCACTTCATAGGTCTGTCGGTCTGTCAGCGTATCGAAGGAAATGGTTTTGTGGTTCTCCCAAAAGCCCTTGTCCTTGAATTTCATCAATCCGGCAAACATAGAGCCGTCGTTCATATGATGACCGTAGATAATGATGTTGTCGCTTGGCAATTCCATATCGCAGTTTTCCTGAACATACGGGCAGCCATAATCGGAGTATGACTTATCAAAGCCGTGCTTCAGATAAAAGTCAGGATTATCCTTTGACTGCATAACAGGATAATTGATTTTTGTGTCCTCGACCTTTATCCAACCGACCACATCATTGTTTTGGAGGTATAGCTCCTGATATTCCGGGATAAAGGTTTTGTCGTCGGAATAATTCATAGGTTCTTGCGTTTCATCAGGCTGTGTCTCTACAACCTCAATCAGATTGTCGTAAAGCTCTGCCTGCTTTACAGAGTCGTAATAATGCTTGATGATGAAGCCCGTGCTTACGGCAAGCACAACGCTCAAAGCACAGATAATCGCAATATATATCTTATTTTTCATTGGCGTATCCTTTCTCATTGAAGTTGGGCAAGGGTTAAGCACCCTCGCCCGGTTTGGTTGTCATCAGCTTATACAGCTTAGTGTTCTTCGGGAACTTGTTTGCAAACGGTACAAGCGAACTGCCGACCTTAATCAGTCCGTGTCCTGCGTCAACATTCGTGATATACGAAAGCTGAAGGTCGGAAATATTAAGAAGCTTTGCAAGCTCAATTCTGTCGGTAGAAGCCTGATTGAGCATAATCAAAAACTCGGAGTTTGCAAGCATAGTTCTTGCGGTATGGCTCTGCAAAAGGTCATCCACATTCTGCGTAATACCGGTCGCATAAGCACCGTACTTTCTTACACGCTTCCAAAGGGTAAAGAGGAAGTTTGCGGAGTATTCGTGCTGGAAAAGCAGATAGATTTCATCAATGAAAATAAATGTCTGCTTGCCCTTTGCTCGGTTCTGTGTGATACGGTTCAGAATAGAGTCGAGGACTACAAGCATACCGATAGGCATAAGCTGCTTTCCGAGGTCAAGAATGTCATAGCAGACAAGGCGGTTATCCGTATCCACATTTGTCGGCTTTGCAAAGGTATTGAGAGAACCGTTGGTAAACAACTCAATGGCAAGGGCAATTTCTCTTGCTTCCGGTTCGTCCTGTTTAAGAAGCTCTGCACGGAAGTCCTGCAAGGTCGGCACAGTACCGGTATAATTTCTCTGCTGATAGTCACGGTAAACGCTTGCCGTACAACGGTCGATTATGGATTTCTGCTTTGCTCCGAGGTTTGTACCGCCGATAAGCTGTTCGCAAAGGGACATAATGAACTCGGATTTGAGAATTACCGGGTTTGCACCGTCGCCGTATTCCTTATTCATATCCATTGCATTGATATGGCTCTGCGAAGTAGCGGAAATATTGATGATTTCGCCACCGAGAGCCTTGACAAGCTGAGAATATTCTCGCTCAGGGTCGATGATAATAACATCTGCGTCGGAGGAAAGAATGATATTTTCAATCTCTCCCTTTGCTGCAAAGGATTTACCGCCACCGGATACGCCGAGGATAAAGGAATTACCGTTAAGGAGCTGTCTGCGGTCGGCGATAATCATATTTTTGCTGATAACATTCTGACCGTAGTAAATGCCGTTCTCGTGGTAAATGTCCTGAACACGGAAAGGAATAAATACCGCAAGGCTTTCCGTAGTCAAGGTTCTGAAAGCGTCAATTTTTCTCGTTCCAAATGGCATTGCTGTGTTTAGTCCGTCCATCTGCTGATATTTCAGTACCGCAAACTGACACAAGTGCTTTCTTGCTGTGGTAAGCAGAGCTTCGGTGTCGTTATCGAGTTGTTCTTTGGAGTCCGCAGTATGAACCATAGTGAGTACAGCGAACATCATTCGCTGATCACGAGTGGTAAGGTCATCAAGGAACTCCTTCATTTCTTTCTTCTGCTGCTCCATATCATACGGAACTGTGGCAGAAAAGTTGTTATTCATATTCTGCTTTCTCTGCCAGTTTGTAATGTTTGTTTCCACACCGAGAAGTCGGCTCTCGGCTTCTCGTACCGCTTCGTCCGTAGGAACAGGGATAATGTCAATGGACATCATCAGATTGCGGTTAAGGTCGGTAAGCTCGGCAACCATACTGTCTTTGATATAGGAAGCGTACTCACGTAGAAAAAGGACTCTCCCGTAACGGTCTCCCATTTTGAAGTAGTCCTTTTCAAATTCCATTGTATCCGGGCAGACATAATCCTTGAAGTCGTGTCCCTTTTTTCGTGTTTCCTTAATATCAAAGTGGTAGGCGGTTTCTTCTCCTACACGGAAAAAGTCGTGGGCAATTCTTAGCCTTTCATCAGTTTCAAGTTCCACACACTTGCTTCCGAGCCTTGCGAAGTGGGCAATTAGGTCTGCACCCACACGGGCAAAATATGTTCTTGCGTCCTCTACGCTCTTTTTGTTTATGGAGATAGTAACATACTTATCCTGAACGATTGAATTTGCACCGGTCGCCTTATCAAGAAGCATTTTGTTGTATTCCTCTCGATATTCGTCCAACTCGTCGCCGGTTTTCGGAATAAGGATAGTTTTCTCAAAGTCCAAACGGTTAAGCCGTCTGTTATTGATGGTCAGTTTTGTAGTCGCTCCGCTGTCAAGGGAATTGAGAAGCTCTGAATATTCAAGGAACATTGCTTCCTTATCTTCACGGCTTGCTACGGCAAAGTTAATGTCCGTAAACTTAAAGCTCTTGGAATACTTATCCTTGCCCACACGGAAAATGCCGTCATCATAGATAGCGGTAATAGGGATACAATCCTGTACACCCTTTGGTACTACAAACTTTTCTTTGTCCTGCTTGAGCAGGTTCGTAAGGGTTTTAATCATTGTTCTTATATTCCTCCTTCTGTTTCTGTTCGATTGTCGGTTTCATCATTTCGTAGTAGGTGTTGGTGGAATGAAAGACCAGTTTTTTAGGCATAAGAAATTCTGACTTAATCCAAGCCCATATAAATCTTTCTGCGGTCATTCCGTTGTACTTCACAAAACCGAGAGCCGCAAAAGGAGCAGCTCCCAAAATGCACACCCACGATACGGTTTCCGTTCCGAGATGTGGTTTCAGTAGAAAATAAAGACCTACTGCGACCACACAGGCAAGAACAGAAAAAATGAACTGCCTGAGCGACAGTCCAAAAAACATTGCCTCTGTGTAATTTCGTATTTCTCGGTTAATCTTGACTTCCATCAAAAACTCCTTTCTCTGCGATATGCCTGTTTTGCTTTGTGGATTTCATCGGCACAAACGCAACTGTCTGTAAGACAGATAATGTCGCCGTTCTTTTTCCCACCGTAAAATACGCAATATTTACAATCGCAGTCGGCAGGTGTGTAGCCCTGCCATCTATCGTGATTTTTCTTATTTTTCTTCATTCAAGAACCTCCCGTTATAAGCCCATCATTTCACGAATAATTCGGTCGCTCATCTTTACCGAGCCGACAAGAACAAGCATATTGAATACCAACTCGCCAATATATGCCCATACCTGTGTAACGGCGGCAGCGTCCGGATTTACTACCGGCGGCGTTGAAGCGAACAGGGAGAAGATAATGCAAGCAAGCACGATTACCGCTCCCTCCAGCAAAACAGCACAGTAGCTCTTTATAAAGCTCTTGCCCACATTCTGTGATGGTTCTCCCGCAAAAGTAGAAAGGGGAATCGGAGCAAGTGCCGTGTACATATATAGCTTGAAAAATCGTCCATACACCGTCATTATCATAATGAACGACAAAACCGTAATAAACAGTCCACCGATAAGCGTAACCGCCCACAATGGGATACTTTCAAAAAAGCCACATTCTTCAATCTTTGTAATCATCTCAGCCGGTAAGGTTGTTTGGTTGGGTGTACCAAATCCCGCAGATGTCATAATTGTTGAAATCGTACCCTGTACGATATTAAATAGGGCAAGCATAAGCTCCAGACCATAGGTAATTACGCCTTTGGCAATGGCAAATCTGATGAACAGTTTTAATGCGTGTTCAGGTTTCTTAACATCGGTAAAACTTCCGCAGGTGCGAACCACACCGACGACAAAGAAAAGCACAAGCAAAGCAAGTCCGATTGCCTGAACTGCACCGTTGATGTTGACCATTACAGACCATATACTTCCGCCTTTGAACTGCTGTGGAGAAGTAGTAAGCAACTGCCATATTTCCGCAAGTTTACTATTCCAAGTGTCAAGGGCATTTTGGAGATTCTGAACTACCCAGTTATCACTCATCTGTTTGCACCTCCTTATAGATTAGGGGCATACCTGAAATGCCAGGTATGCCCCATAAGATAACTGTGTTCAATTAGCCGGTAATCAGAGTAAGGATTTCCTTTGCAAAGGTAATGATGATACCGCCTGCAAGGGTCAGGAAACCGTTTGCTCTCTGAGACGGGTCGTGAGACTTCAAAGAGAGACCGACCTGAACAATACCGAAGCCAAGCAGGATTAGACCGATAGCACGGATAAGTCCGAAGATGAAATCGGACAAGTTATTGACTACTGCAATAGGGTCATTTGCCGCAAATGCAGTAATGCCCATACTGCACACGGCAGTAATGGCTACCACCGCAGCACAGTAAGTATGAAAACCTCTTTTAACCTTTCCGGTCATAGGCAACTTCTGAGTGGTTTTCTTTTCGTTATTCTTCTTAAAAATAGTCATTGTAATTTCCTCCGTTAAAATAAGTTTTTATTTACTTCAAAATCCTCATCGGACAGAAGCTCGTAATTGGTTTCTCCGTAGTTTTCTTCCGGCAATTCCTCCGGGTCAATAGAAAGAACGGATATTGATGAGTGCTTGATGGTAACTTCGCCGTGCTTATAAGGAGAAGCCTTTCCATCGGTTGTAAGCCCCACATTCGGATGTTTCAGAATATCGTATTTGAAATCCATAACGGGGCGTTCTCCACGAATAAACAGAATTGCATATTGGTTATCAAGCATACGCACCTCATCAGGGGTAAGCAGCTCTCTACCGGAAATCTGATAATTGGTGGAGTAGTTTCCGCTTCGACCGGTACTCTTTCCAAAAGTGTTGGTATCAATGGTTTCCTTGCCGAGAAGCTCGGACACATATTTGTGGGTGCTTTGTTCGTTACCGCCGAGATATAAGAATTCGTCACAGTTGCCGACAATGCTTTCCCATTGTTTCTCAAACAGCGCTTTAAGCTGAGCCAAGTTCTGCAAGATAATACTCACAGACACCCCACGGGAACGCATAACTGAAAGTATCTTGTCAAAGTCGTCCGGCAGGCTGACATTGGCGAACTCGTCCATCAAAAAATGAACCGGAACGGGAAGCGAACCTCCGTGGATATGGTCAGCTGCATAAAATAGCTGCTGAAAAAGCTGTGTGTAAAGAATAGATACCAAAAAGTTAAAGCTGGAATCGTTATCCGGTATCAAAGCGAACAGAGCGACCTTTTTCTCTCCCAGTGAGGGAAGGTCAAGCTCGTCTGTGGTAGTTAAAGAAGCAAGACTTTCAAGGTTGAACTTTTCAAGTCTTGCCGCAAGGGTAATCTGTATAGACTTCAATGTTTTTGCAGCACCCGAATGATAGGAACGGTAATACTTCAAAGCAATATGGTCGGGATTAGACATTTCAAGTTCCGCAAACAACTCGTCAAGGGGAGAAGGTCGTGTGTCTTCCTCATCTTCAATCGAGCCTGCTCTGAGCATTTCCATTACCATTGCGAAGTTCTGTTCTTCTTCGGGAGCTTCATAATGGAGATAAAACACAAGCGCAAGCAAAAGCATTGAAGCAGAAGTATCCCAAAACGGGTCTTGTGCCTGACTGCCTTTCGGAGTGGTACTCTTAAAAAGGTTCGTTACGAGCTTTTGCACATCGTTATCATTCTGCAAATAGACAAAAGGGTTATAACAATGGCTTTTCTCCATTGAAATTAAATCAAGGACACGAACTTCATAGCCTTTGCTTTCAAGCAGCTTTCCCGTATCTCTGAGGATTTCGCCCTTTGGGTCAAGAATGACGAATGATGTGTTGCATTGCATTAGGTTCGGTTTGCAGTAGAACCTTGTCTTACCAGCTCCCGAACCACCGCAAACAAGGGTATTCAGGTTTCTTCGGTGCTTCTTTGCGTTGAGTCCGATACAGACATTTTGTGTCATCAGTTTATTGGCAGAAGCCGGTGACTGGCTGTACTTCTTATTTACGGCTCTTGCGTTGCCCCATTTCGCAGAACCGTGTTCCTCACGCCTTCGGTAATTCTTCTGTGTAGAGAAGTAAATCCCGATACCCATTCCATAGCAGAGAAGCAAAACGAGGACAATTTTTAAGCTGTCCTCGCACAATTCAATATGAAATGGATTATTAAACGCCGTTAATAGGGTCGGTAGTATTTCCGGCAATCCTCCTTTCACGGAGGGTGCAATCAGAAGTGCCACCCATACCACCGGGATAATACCGATGACGGAAAGAATAATCGCAGACTGCCTTTCGTTATCTCGATTCACCGCAGCGTTCCTTTTCGATGACTCTAAACTTTTTCTTTGGGGCAGTTCCGACCTTGATAATCAGGTCGTCCACCGCATCGGTAGATTTCCCCTCGTTCATTAAATCCGTTTTCTCGTCATTGAGAGAACGGATAATAATGCCGTGTTCATAATCATCCAATGCGATATGATACATTTCTTCTTTCGCCATAGTCTCACCTTATCTTTCGTAGTCTTTGCTTCGTTCCTGCTTTTTTTTGTAAAGCTCATCGGAAACACGGGAATGAATATCCGCCATTGCATTTCTCATTTTTGAAAGCTCAGAGCGAATTTCTTTCGGCTCTTTGTCGGCGAGCTTCGTTGGGATACGGTTAATGGCAAAGTTCTGTGTATCGACGCCGTATTTTTTGCAAAGCATATAACCGATACACACCGCCTGAAAGCCCATATCCGCTCTGCTGTAACTGTCGGAGTTGATGGAAAGCTGTGCGTGGCCAAGTTCCTGTGCTACGCACTGCGTGACCGCAACGCTGTCTCCCACATCACGCTTTACATACAAGGTCTGTTCTTCGTTGTTGCAAAATGCCGCCATATTGGGATAGGGCAATTCATTTGTCGCTTCCACTTCAACCGGGGAAGAATCCAGCATTATGGTAATGAGTGCTTTCGGGTCACGGTTCACACTCGGAGCAGGCGGTCTCTTGCCATTGGTCTGCGAAACATCAAAGACCTTTTTCACATTGTAGGAAATGCCGGTAGTGCCGTCTCTCTTTGCATACTCAACGGGTTCAAGAATGGAAATGCTCTTTGCACCTTTCTGAATTTTCACATTGTCCTTGCTCCAGTCATCAAAGTTTTTGAGCTGGCTTGCTTCGGGAAGTTGCTTATAAATCAAAAGGGCATTGACCGCAGAGTATCTGTCGAGACGGCTCTGTGTATCGAGGAACGCTTTGAACTTTTCCGGGTCGGAAACGATAGCCTTTGCTGTATCGTCCGCCATCTGATAAACGGCTCCTTTCTCCGCTTTCATCTTCTCGGCGTATTCCTCTTTGGAAAGTCGTTTGCTATGCTGTCCTGCTTTCGCAGGGGTAAAGTTATTTGTCATTGTGATTACCTCTCTTTCGGCTTTTTATTTTTGGGTTGCGGCTGCTTGTGAACAGTCTGACTCGGTGCGGTATTGGTTTTCGCCTTATCAACCTCCGGCTCTTTGCGTTCTGCTTCTTTCTGCTGCTTGGACTGTGCCTTGTATCGGTCAAGCTTTGCTTTTACCGACGGCTTTCTCTGTCGCTCGCTTACAGTACCCTTATCAGTTTGCATATCTGCCGGCTCTGAGTCGTGCCTTGACGGAGGGTTTTTGTCCGTTTTGGCGACTGTGGGGTTTGACTGAGAGTACCCCTCTTTCTGAATAGGTTTTCTGACAGCTTCCTCAGTGATGATTTCGTTTTTGGTTTTCGTCGGTTTGTCTTTCTCCATAGCTTCACGCTTTTCGACAGACTTCTGAGCTTCGGTAACGATAGCAGCCTTATCGACTTTACCGAGTTCAAATCTCTCAACGATTCTCTGAATTTTGGAAGCGTCCTCAGCTCGTGCGATAATATCCACCGGAACATTATCGCCATTCGTGTTTTTATCCCTGAGTACACAGTAGAGAACACCGTAGCGTTTTGCCTGCTCGGTAAATTTCTTCAAGTCCTTATTCGGGATAGAGAACACTTTAAGTTCCTTACCCGACTTAATCATATTGGTCAGTCGGGCTTTGCCTTTTGTTTTCTGTTCCTGTTTGAGAACAGAGATTAAAAGAACGGCAATGTTTTTAGCTGCCGCTCCGCTTAGTTTGGCGGCTACTTCAAATCCTTCAAGCGATAGCCTGACGACCTGTTCAGCCGCATCACCTCCGTTTGTCATTACGGTTCTGCTCCTTTCTTTGCTGTTTTTCTTCGTCCGCTCTTTCGGTTTCGAGATTGGCTTCAATGACCTTTGACCTCTCGGCAATGTCGTCGCAAAGATTTACCTCTTTTCTGAGCGTCCAAAGTTTTGTCGTGATTGTCGCAATCTGTTCTTTGACCTTTGATAGCTCATCGCCACTCATATTTCTTCTTGTTTGTTTTCGCAGGTGCGTTCTATCGTCAGTCAGAGTTTTGATTTTCGTCAACAGCGACTCTTTATATGAGAAAAGCTGCTCGTCGGTTGAAATGTTCTCCCGTCCAAGCAGCCTCGTCTCCTGAGTGATTTTCTCCAGCTTCAGTAAATCTTCTTTGAGAAGATAATGAAGCCTTGCGGAATTCTGTTTTTTGTACTTCGGCAGATAACCAAGCTTATAGCAATAATGAAGATACAACCCATATAGTCCGCCGACCTTTTGGATTTTGTGTTCTCTTGTGGGCAAGCGGTATTGTCTGACTCTTATCGTTTCTTTTGCAAAGGGGACGATAAGTACCTTTTGATTTTCCATAAGCCTACGCTTGATGGCTTCCTCTGTGTAATTCTCACCGAGGGATTTTAATCGTATCGGCTTTTTGTATCCTTTAGGAATAATCGTCCAATACTTTCGGCTGCCGCTGAGACAATGCTCATATCCCATCTGCGTCAAGATATAATCAAAGGTTTTTAAGTTAGTACTGTGAGCAATAGCTTCATCAATGGCATCACGGGTAATGGAATATCTGCTCGGCATACCGGCTTGCTCTTGCTTATAGTAATAAGAGGATTGCTTACTTCGGTTCGGAGTCGGATTGTAATACAGTCCGTACTTCTCACACAATCGGTCGGCAACCAAGCGAAACTTAAACCACGCTTTTTCATCGCCCCACAATCGTTTGCCGTCAACAAAGGATACGGAGTTGATTACATAATGACAATGCAGGTGCTTTGTGTTCAGGTGGGTTGTAACAACAACCTGAAATCTTTTGCCCCACACTTCATTTGCAAATTCCATTCCGATTTTCTGTGCAATCTCCGGGGAGATGTCCTGTTCCTTAAAACTCAGGTATCCGTGGTAGGCTTGTATGCCTTCTTCTTTGCCGTATCCTTTCTTAACGGACACAAACTGGTCTCTTGCGGTAGCGGGATTGCAGTTGATACCCTCGACAAAGAATTCTCGTTCGGTTTTTTCTTCGTCCTTTGCGTAAGCAAGCACATCACGAAGAGCCTGATACTGTTCCTCGGTATAAATGTCTGCCGCTGTCTTTTCGGGATTGGCGGCATAGTTGATTACCTGACCGAGCCTTGAAGTGACTGCCCATAATTTACTTACTGCCATTTCATATCGCTTTTATCGGGTCTGAGAAAAGTGCGTTCAACATCAGCCTGAAACTTGTGCCAGCGTTCCGCTTCCTTTTTAAGCTGCGGTGCGTCCACAAAACCGAGAGTGTTTGCTTTGGCGGCAAGCTGATTGATGTTATTGCCGATGGAAGAAAGCTCTCGCATAACATCGTAAAATCTTTCATCAGGTTTTTCTCTCGGCTCGTAGCCTTTGAGAACCAGACGAATAAGTCCGCCTTCGGAAAGACACGCCCGCTTTGCTTTCTTCTGCAAATCCTGTGCTTCAGCCTTTGTCATCAGAATGTGTTTCTCAATGTTTCTCTTGCTCATTTCTATCGTCGTCCTTTCTTGAAATATAGTGCCTGTCTCGGTTTATCTGAAACAGGCACATCATTGTTACTCCGAAAAAGCCGCCGAGTATAAATCCGGCGACTGCCAATACTATCTCACGCAAATTCTTTTGCTCCTTTCTCTGTTGGGGTATTAGGGGCAACCCCCTAACGAGTGTACCGTTTTGGACATTCCTGTCCATAAATGGTCTGCTCGCTAAGATTATGCAGACACTCAGGGTTGCCCCATAGATTGACTTTTATCTCTCCATATCCTTTGAGACAGGCTTATACGGCTTTGCTTCAATACCGTCCATAGACTTGTAAAATCTCTCCGGGTATTTGAACTTTTCCTCGTACTTACGAGCCAGTTCTTTCGGCATACTGAGAAACTTTTCCGACTCAATCGGTGCGTATGCAATGAAGAACTTGCCGGCAATAATGTCAAGCATTTCACGGTTGCTGTCGTCTTTCACATAACATTTTTCAATCTTCCAACCGTCCTTGCCGCCGTGTTCATCAGCCATATACGCTTCCAGTCGAACAAATTTATCAGACCCGTCAAGGGAAGAAGCATAGATAGAATATCCGCCCATACCCTCAATGAAAGCCTTATTGTTACTGCTGACAACATAGGTTCTTTGTTCCTCTGTGTATGGCTTGTCAAAGCTGTCAGCCGTAAAAACAATATATCCGGTCGTGTGGTTTCTTTCTTTTTCTGCCTGCCGGAAATGAGCTTTCAACTGCGGATAACTCATCTCAACATTCTCAGGTTCGGAATAAACAGCCCTGTTCAACGGCAAACCGTTCATCTTTCCTTCCTCGTTGCAGATGATGGCAACCTCGTCCTCAAAGGGCATATATTCTTCAATATCTCCCTCCACAAGAGACTGCATTGCTTCCAGCGTATCCTCAATCTCAATGAGCTTCGGATACCTGCCCGGCTCAACGAGAATGACGGAAATCTTCTCCGGTGCTTCAACCTTCTCAAAGGTGTCCTCGTAAATATTCAAGGCGAGGGAGCTTCCGTTTTCCCAACTCATATGAATCTGTCCGGCGTCGTCAACAAACTTAACCGTTCCTTTCAGACCGTATGGCATTTGACTTTCGCCAGCCATTTCAGTGAGTACAATCTGCGTACCCTCCGGGTACATTTCTCTGATTTCTTTTAGTTTCATCGTGCAAAACTCCTTTCGGTTTTATCCTTTATCCCTAAGCGTTTACAAAGAAAATCGTTGACATCTTTCCCGTATTGGGGAGGGTCGTCAACGACTTCATACTTATCTGAGAGAATAGTCTGCAACGCTTTGGTAGCTTTTCTTCCGGCAATATCATTGTCCAAATGAAGAACAATTCGCCTGATTGTTTTGTCCTTTTCAAGCAGCCTGCCGAGTGTAACAGGCACTTTCGAGTCCTCAATTTTCTGCTTTGGGGAATACACTCCCGCAAGAGAAACAAGGTTAAACTGTCGCCAGTCTTTGCCCTCTAGCTTCATCAAAGTTGCATAGGAAAGCAGGTCAATGGCACACTCAAAAAGATGAACCTCTCCGGTGTTTTCGGCAGTCAGGCGGAAAGAATATTGCTTTTTACTGCCGGTGCAGTCGCCCATAATCCTTGATTGATTTGTTGCTCTGTATGCGGCGTATTTAGGTTCTTTGTCCTCGTCATAGCCGATAAAAACAGCATTGTGATACGGAAGCGACTCAATGATTAGCTCCTGTTCCAAGCAGTAGCTGATGATTTCAAAATCAATGCCACGCCCGAAAAGGTAATCAAATACCACATTGGTAGTGGGGCTTTTTTCAGGCAGAAGCAAGGGTTGTTCCTCATAGCTTTTGATGTTTTCACAAGTCGGAAAGCTGACTGAACCGTTTCCCATAATGGTCTGAACCGCCTGCACAAAATCCATTCCACGGACTTTGATAAGGTAATCGAGGGCGGATTTGCCCCCGATACCTCTCGACCACCACATCCATTTTCCGTTGGAAATCTTCAAACTGTCGTGGGTTCTTGTGGTGTAGGTGTTGCTTGAAAACTTGACAAGCTCGCCCGGTTCATACTCTCTGAGATAGGTTAATAAATCCATTCGTTTGGCTTCGGTTATGACTTCCGGTGCAATATACGGCATAGGTATCACCGCCTTTTTACATCAGCAAATCGGCAACCGCTTTCTGTATCGGTTCGTTGATACTGAGCTTTGCAATGATAATGAGTATCTTATCAACAGGGCAGCCGATGTCATTCCAAACAGTCCAAGCACCTCCCGCAAGGTCGTCGTTTTCATACAAAGCAATGATTTCTTCCGGCGAAAATACCGTTTCAATGCTCTGTCGAACCAACTCTCCGTAGAAAGAAAGCTTTGCATTTCTAAGGGCAAATTCTGCTTCCTTTGCGGGCGGTTTGCTTCTTTTAAATTCGAGATATGCTTTATCAAGTCTCCTGACCACAACCATCATCATTGCATCAAAAGGGTTAATGATTGCTTTTCTGCAAGGGCAGTTTTCTCTTTCCTTATCGTGTGTCATTTTATCGTTCATAGGTTTTCTCCTTTCGTGTGTTCGGCACTTCGCCCTCATCGGGTTCGCCGCCGACAATTTCGTTTTCTCGCTTATCCATATTGAGCAAGATATTCAGCTCGTCCAGTCGGGCAAGCTTTGTTTTGAGTTCTTCCTCTTGGATAAATGGTTTTTGGACTTCTTTCTTTGCGGTTTCCAACTGATTTTTGGTGTTCTCAAGGTCATTTTCCGCAAGCGATAAGCTCTCGGCAAATCTCTCAATTCCGTTATCAAGACGGATAATATTGCCGTGTGCGTCATCGCCGAGAGGAACATTTCTGCTTGTCGCACCTTTCAGTCGAACCTCATAATTTCGCTCTGCGGTATTAAAAAGCAGCTCCGTTTCAAACCCTCGGTACTTGCCAAGAGGAATAGGGTCGGGGCTGTTCATCTGCTTGCAGGCTTCGATGATTGCTTTACCGGCGTCGGCTTTTTCGGAATAAAAAACACCCTTAACCTCCATACCGACAAAGCGGTCGTCCGTTGGTTTCGGGTGCTGTTTCGCAGTTTCTACATCTTGCTTCAAGCCTTCAATGCGGTTTTCCAAAGCTGTAATTCTCTGCGGATAATATTTGATTATCTTATCTTCCAAAGCGTATCTTTCAGAGAGAAAGTTGGATTTTAAGAGCTTCAGCTTTTGGACTTGAATATCCAAATCCATCTTCTCCTTAATATACGGATTGCCGGTGGCAAGCATTTTAATTTCTGCATAGGACAGAGCGGTTTCATCAATATCCTCGGCAGAACGCACCGGAGATTTGCTCGTCATAATCTGACTGGCGAACTTTTGCTTTCCCTCTACAAGCTGATAGAGATATGCGTCAAAGGTCTGCTCTGTTACATAGCGGTAAATATCTACATCGGGGTTTGAGTTACCCTGACGGATAATTCGACCGGAACGCTGCTCCAAGTCTGACGGTCTCCACGGGCAATCCACATCGTGAAGTGCGATAAGTCTGTCCTGAACATTCGTGCCGGCTCCCATCTTCTGCGTAGAGCCGAGAAGCACTCTGACCTCGCCCTTGCGGGTCTTTTGGAACAGTTCTTTCTTCTTCACATCGGTATCTGCTTCGTGGATAAAGCGGACTTCGCTTTCGGGGACACCACGCTCTATGAGCTTCTTTCTGATGTCGTTATATACCGAGAATGTGCCGTCGTTCTTTGGTGTTGAGAGGTCGCAGAACACAAGCTGTGACGATTTTTTATCGGCTGTTTCCTCCCAAATACGGTAGATGTTATCGACGCAGGCGTTGATTTTACTGCCCTCAAAATCAGGCAGCATATCGTTGAGCATACGCTGGTCAAGAGCCAACTTTCTACCGTCGTTTGTGATTTTGAGCATATTATCTACACTCGAATCCACACCGCCACCACGGACTTTCTCGGCTCGCTCCGCAAGGGAAGCAACCATTTCTTTCTGCATTTCAGACGGCTTGACTGCAACATTGTGGAAGTGTGCATCCGGCACAGGCAATTCCAACATATCTGCCGTCTTAATGTCGGCGACCTCCTTAAACATTGCCATAAGCTCCGGAAGGTTATAGAATTTTGCAAAGCGGGTTTTCGCTCTGTAACCCGTTCCCTCCGGGGTAAGCTCTACGGCTGTTACAGTCTCTCCAAAGGTACTTGCCCACGAGTCGAAGTGCTGTAAATTGTTTTTTACAAGCGTGTTGTACTGCAAGTATCGCTGAATGGTATAGAGTTCCACCATACTGTTTGAGATAGGAGTACCGGTTGCAAATACCGTTCCTCGACCGCCTGTAAGCTCGTCAAGGTATCGGCACTTCATAAACAGGTCGGAGGATTTCTGTGCTTCCGTCTGAGCGATACCGCCCACATTACGCATTTTGGTGTAAAGGTAGAGGTTCTTGTAATAATGACTCTCGTCAATAAAGAGCCTGTCAACACCGAGTTCTTCAAAGGTAACAACATCGTCCTTTCGGCTTTGGTCGTTGAGCTTTTCCAGCTTTTGTTTCACGGACTTTTTAGACTTTTCAAGCTGTTTAATGGAGAAGTTTTCTCCACGATTTCGCTTCAAATCCATAATACCGTCTGTCAGTTCTTCAAGCTGCTGCTCAAGAATTGCCCTCTGTCTTTCAATGGACATCGGTATTTTTTCAAACTGAGAATGACCGATGATTACGGCGTCATAATCTCCCGTAGCAATTCGACCACAGAACTTTTTGCGGTTCTTCGTTTCAAAATCTCGCTTTGTCGCTACGAGAATATTCGCCGCCGGATAGAGCTGTAAAAACTCCGCCGCCCATTGCTCGGTTAAGTGATTCGGGACTACGAACAGCGACTTATTGCAAAGTCCAAGTCGTTTGGACTCCATAGCAGCCGCCACCATCTCAAAAGTTTTGCCTGCACCGACTGCGTGTGCCAACAGCGTATTGCCGCCGTACAGAATGTGTGCAACCGCATTTTTCTGATGTTCACGGAGTTCGATTTCCGGGTTCATACCATTGAAAACAATGTGGCTTCCGTCGTACTCACGGGGTCTTATGCTGTTGAACTTTTCGTTATACATCTTCGTGAGTTTTTCTCGGCGGGCAGGGTCAGCCCATATCCAGTCCTGAAAGCCCTGCTTTATGAGTTCCTGCTTTGCCTGTGCGATTGCCGTCTCTTTTTTATTGAGAACGGCTTTCTTTCTGCCTTCCTCATCTTCGATATAGTCAAATATTCGGACATCTTTCAGGTTCAGTGTTTCCTCAATTATCTTATATGCGTTGATACGGGAAGTGCCGTATGTGCTGTACGCTTTAACATTGGAACGGTCATAGCTCTTTCCCTCAATGTTCCATTCTCCGGTAAACTGAGAGTAGTGAACCTTGATATTCCACTGTGCATAGCGTGGCGTATCGAGAAACTCAAACATAAACTGTTGGAATATTTCGGGCGGTATCCAAGTCGCACCGAGCCTTACGGAAATCTCGCTTGCCGTCAAATCCTTTGGCTGCACCTTTTCAAGTGCCTGCACATTGACGGTGTAATCTTCGGGATACAGAGTCGCAGACCTTTTGGCTGTTGCCAGCTTCTCACGAACATTGCCCGACAGATATTCGTCTGCCATCAGATACTTCGGCTCATAAGAATTGCCGTACTCATAAAGGGGATTTAAGAAGATAACACCCTTTAAGTCAGAAAATAATTCTTCCTCACTTTTGCCGGACAACTCCATCATATATGCCATATCAATGGCTGCTTTTTCGCCCATAGAGACAGCGAGAGCTTCGTCTGCGGTGTCAACCTCCGTTACAGGCTTGTGCGGTTTAATCGTTCTCTTGAAGAACATATCCGCCTTGCGTTCCAGTTCGCCATTTTCGTCCAAGACCTCAAGAGCAGAGAGCAGAGCATAGGAGCTGTCATCGGAAAAGGCGGAAGTATTGGCACGGCTGTTAATCAGTCCGTACTTCTTTGTAAAGCTGTCATACAGAGTGTTCAGCTTTTCCTGTGCCTGTTTGATTTCGCTGTCGGGGTAATCCTCGGTTTGCAGTTCAATCAGGTTGCGAACGCAATCTCTTATCCCAATCATACCCTTGATACGGTTCTCGGCGGTTGCCGATACCTCCACCGGGGACATACGGGAGTTCTCACGGAAATAGATTTTATCGTCCAAAATTGTGTAAGAGAAGTTCCTTACCGTAGGGTCTGCCGGGATAGAATTATCTTCTTCCTCCAGCTCGTCGGCAACCTCGTATTCGGAGATTTCTCCGTGAATGTTTGAGACTGCTTCGTTCAAAAGCTCCGAAAGGTCGGCATTTTCAAACGGTTCACAGGTTGCTTCCGGTCCGAAACGACCGCTTACCATTTTCATTTCGCCGAGTATCATTTCCGGGTGCTGAACAAAATATGAGTTCATCCTTATACCGTTTTCGTCGGTGTCAAGATGAACCCAATCCGGTTCAATATCTATGAGCCTGTCTCGCTTTTGCAAAAACAGAATATCGGATACAACCTCTGTTCCGGCATTGCCTTTGAAGGTGTCATTCGGAAGTCTGATTGCTCCGAGAAGCTCCGCCCTCTGTGCGATATATTTTCGGACATTGGAGTTTTCCTTGTCCATAGTTCCTTTGCTTGTCACAAGAGCCATCACACCGCCGGGTCGTAATTTATCAAGCGATTTTGCAAAGAAATAATCGTGGATTAAGAAGTTGTACTTGTCATATCGTTTATCGGAGACTTTGAAATCTCCGAAAGGCACGTTGCCGATAACACCGTCAAAGAAGCTGTCGGGGACATTTACTTCCTCAAAGCCCTGTGCCGCAATGGAAGATTTCTGATAAAGCTGCTGAGCGATACCGGCTGAAATGGTATCAAGCTCAACACCGTAAACCTTTGCGTTTTCCATTGACTTAGGCAGCATACCGATGAAGTTACCGATACCGCAGGACGGCTCAAGCAGGTTGCCCTCCTGAAATCCCATCTGTTCCAACACCTTGTAAATGGCGGTAGATACTTCGGGCGGAGTGTAAAAGGCGGTCAAGGTGCTTTCTCTTGCCGACGCATATTCCTCCGGCGTTAGGATATTTTTCAGCATTGCATACTCTGTATGCCAAGCTCCGGCTCGTTCGTCAAAGGCTTCGGGAATACCGCCCCAACCGACATATCTCGACAAGATTTTCTGCTCGTCAGGTGTTGCAAAACGGTTTTCGTTTTGACAATCCTTCAAGACCTTAATCGCTGCATAGTTTCTGTGAAAACGCTCTTTTTTGTTCACTTCTTCAACCTGATTATTGGCAAGGTCAAAGTTGTGTCGCTCCGACATCGGAATATCCGGGTGGAGGTCAAAGCTCTTTACCTTTGACTTTTTCTTTTGCTCCCAAGCGGGTACAATCGGTTCAGGCTCTTTGTCGTAACCGTTGCCGATACGAACACCCTCGTTATACATTTCCTCATAACTGTCAAAACCGTTTTGAGTAGCAACGATTTCTCTGTAATCCTCAATCGGTACATTCCCGATATTTGTTGCTACCATATCAGCTCTTTCAGCGTTTTTAATAAGAGTTTCCATTGTGGCAGAGGTACAGTCGGTCAAATCCGGTGTCCTGTGAAATTCTCGGTCTGCGTCCTCAAACCATTCAGTACCTACATCGGCAAGCTCCTGATTTGCAATGCTGCCGAGGTAATCAAAGAAATCCTCAGTCGAGTCATATTCCCGTGCAGCTTGCTGTATCTCGTCAAAAGAAAGCGTATTTGTAACATACTGACCTCCGGCATTGCTGTCGGGGTTATAGTACATCCAAGTTACACTTTCGTTCTCCCGATTGATAAAGAAGGCGTCGTCATAACCGGTTTTCGGACTGAAATCCTGTGCGGTTTCGGTATCATTTTGAGCTTCATTTTCGCCTGTGACGGTTTTTTCTTCCGCCGGTAATACACTGACCTTCAAGTGATCGTTCATTGGATTTTCACGCACTTTGCGGTCAAATTCTTCCCTTGAAAGTTCCTTGTTAAAAAGGGGCATATCAAAGTCATAGAGCATTACACGGTTTTCGTCAAAGGACAAAATCTCATACTGCGAAGCCCCGATATACACGCTGTCACCGAGATGGTATTCATACTGTGCTTCCGTTTCGTCCTCTTTGTTTTCAGGCTCAGGCGGTGCGGTAGAGAGTATCTCTCGGTTTTTTCTCTGCTCTGCAAGCTCGGCTCGCCGTTCTTCCTGCTTTTCAAGCCATTCCGGGTACTTTTCTTTTTCCTTTGGATTTAAGTATCTCTCCATACGGATAAGGTCTCCGATACGCTTTTCCACCTGAGACCAAGAAAGCGTAATGTGCGGCTTGTCACTTCCAATACCTTTTGAAATTGTGATACCTTTTCCGTCGTGCTGTTCGTCGATGCCTGCACCGATGATGACCGGATAAGAGCCGCCCCAACCGTATTCGTTTTTCAAGAAGTCGGCGTTCTCTTTTGTGGAAAGGCTCTTTTCAAACTGTTCATAGATACGCATTTTGCCCTCGGAAACTCCGCTTCCACGGGTCAGTACAGCGTCTATGATTTCCTGAGAAAAAGTAAAGGCAGAGGTTTTTTGTTCCTCTGCCTGATTTCCCATAATGAGAGTCAACTGACCGTCCATAGACGGAAGCGGCTTCATTGTATCGGTCAATTCTCCCAAAAGTCTCATTGCTTCAAAATGCTGTGCGATAACGCCCCAGTCGTAGAAGCTCTGAGCGGTTCTGTTTTCGTATTCGCCCTCCCACAAGTGGAGGACATTCTGAAATGTTTTGTAGCCGACAAGCCTGCCGTTGCTTAAAGGTAGCTGTGTGTAATCGTTGTTGAAAATACCCTTGATATATTCGGTACGGGTCGCATTGTCCGTATTTCTCTCATAGAAGTCTTTGATTTCTTCCTTTGAAGCGGACAAATGCGGGGTAGTGCCGAGTATCTCTCGGATAGTATCATCGCCACCGAAAAACGGCAGGCTCTTGTCCTCGTGGTTTCTGTCGTAATACTCTAAGCGAATATTACCTGATTCTTCACGATTTCCTGTGCCGAGTTCCTGATGTTGTTCATCAGGCGAACCCATTTCATCATATCTTCCGCTTTCATCTGCTCGGTCAGTCCCGCTTTCTCTGCCATCTGCTTTACGAGAGTTTCCTCCAGTTCGCTGGCTCTCTGCTGAACCTCCGCCAAGTGACTGTTCAGAATCCCTTTCGTCAGAAGATTGTAGTACAGGATTTTGTGATGTTCCTTCAGATAAGTTCTCCTCATCTGCGACCATCTGCCGAGAGTTACTTCCGTCTGCTCCGGCAGTTTCAGGTTCGGAAGATTGTAATCTCCCACCATCGTGTATGTGATTTCGCTCATCGCTTTGACTCCTTTCGTCTTTGATGTCTTTATTGTATTCGGATTGCTCCTGTTCATCAATTATGCGATTTTCCTTACTGAGCGTGCTGATTGTTCTGCTGACAGGGAGCAACGCCATCTCTGCAATATCACTTGTAGCAATACCCACCGCATTGAGAACTTCCTGTGAATTGAAACTTGAAATACCGGCAAAGTCATCGGGAGAATAAACCTTGTCTGCGTTCAGTCCCAATCGAGCCATAACCATATATAACACACTGTTTCTGACAAGCTCCAAATACAAGGCATTTGCTTCGTCGGCAGACAAATACTCAATATCGCTTCCTGCACCTAAGCTCATAAAGTCGGATATATAGTCTGCGATGTTGTCCTCGACGGCATTGGCAATGCTCTCTTTGATGACATTTTCAATACTCGTTGTATCGTTTACCGCCCCGAAAGTATTTTCAAGCGTTTCTATAACCTCTGCTTCATATTCGGGTCTCATCTCCCAAATCGGCACAGGACGGGAATATCGGCTTTCGTGGGTGTCCGATATATCAAAGTAATGAATCAGCCTTTGACGGCTTCTGTCTGCGTCCTCAAATACGGCAATACCTTTTGCTCCTCGGTTTACCCAACGACCGAAAGTGCCGTTCCATCGTTCGATTTCAAGCACGGCTGTTGCATCGGGTCTTTGGGCATATATGAGAAGCTGTTCATCAAATCGGAGCCTGAAATTTCTGCCTGCTGTTTTCAGAAACGATTGCCAGTTTACCGGATTATCTGTAACCGCAAAGCAGGTTCTTTCATACAGCTCCGAAATCAGGTCAAATTTTCTTGCCACCTCGTCTGCACCTCCTTATCGTGATTTTTCTTTGTCCTTTGCAGGTTTTGTATTTTCTTTTGCGGCTGGTTCTACGGTATGACCGTTTCTCTCGCAAAGCTCGGCAAATTCGCAGATGTGGTAAAGATTAGTGCCGACCTCCAAATGGTAGTCGTCAATATATCTGCAAGTCCTCTCCATTGTTTTGCCGTCGCCGAGCTTGATTGAAATTTTCTCTCCGTCCGCAATGCGAAACTGCTCCTGATAGTGCGGGTCGATAAATCGGATACCACGCTCGGCATTCTTTAAGTGGCTGTTCAGCCAATCTTTCTGATAGCAATAGCAGTACAGATTGTATTCGCCCCTGTTGGGGTTAAACCTCATAAGATAGCTGTACTTTTCCGTATCGAGACGAATGCCGTAATGGTTGCGGTCATCATTAAAGGAGCTGTCGGGAGTGGAATAACAGTAAGAGGACATAGCCTTTCTGCCGGACAAAACATCTCCGTCACGCAATCCGTTTATCACATCATCAAATTCAGCCTTAAATTCATCGGTTTTTAAGTCTTTTCTGAAATCGTTCCAAGTCGTCCAAAACTCGTTCCCGGTAGAACCGAAGTCCGCTCGCAAATATCCGATAAGACCGGTCTGCATAGAGAGCTGCTGACTTTGGCTGAACGTGTATTTACGCTCTGCTTCGGTCAATACTCTGTAATCCATTTTCATCACCTCGCTTGTTCGTTAGGTTGTCTTTGCTTTGGAATAGAAAAGCCATATACTCCGGCAATATCATCGCCGAGCCTTTTGGTAACTCGTGTGATGTCGGCTCTTGTGGCTTTTCCGTTATAGATTTTATCTTGCAGATTTTCAATCTGCGTATCGGTAACACCGTCTTTGAATACACGGTAAAGATAATGATTTGTGCCGTCGTGATGTACGGCGTCGGCTCGAAGGTCGCCGTACCTGTCCACATACCATTCGGTGTAATCGGTGTCGGAAAAAAGGCAGTCCTTAATGTTTCCTGAATCAATCATCTTGTATCCCGACACTCTGCCGTTCCATCTGCCGAGGTCGCCGATAACAATAATCGGCTGTGAAAGCTGAATATCGAGATTTACTCGTTCATCATATAGGTTTTCGGCATTGGATTTTACCATAATGTCGTACAGTTCATCTTCGGGGTAGTCAGGGTACAGTTCCTCTAACGACTCTCGCCAATCATCAAGGTCAAGGTTAAGGTCACTCCAAATGATATGACGGTCATTCTGTTCCTGCCTGCTCATCAGTGCCACCTCCCAAAAAAGAGAACAGCTTATTGGCTTTGGTCTGCTTCTGAAGCTCGATAATCAGGCTCATATCCGGAATAGTGATACCGGGAATTTTCAAAATGCTCTCCATATCAAGCTGCTGCAATTTCTTTTCCGTGTTGCAGCCTGCGTCAAACAGTTTTGTCAGAAGCTTTGTTTTCTGCTGAAAAGTGAAATTCTCCTTCATTGCTTTGTCCTCCTTATCGTTCTTTGTCTTTATTTCGCTTTTTGTGCGAAAGCTCTTGTGCTTTTTCCTTTGCCCATTCAGGCAGACACTCAGGCTTTACCTCGCCCATTACATCCATTCTTTCATATCGGGTTGATTTTCCGGTGTGAAGATTTGTGCAGAAAACGGCACTTCCACGGCTGTTCGCCGACGCACCGAAACCGCCCGTAACATAATAGAGTTGTCTGTCGGCTCTCTGAAATTCGGGCTTTAATATCTTTGGGTCAATGGCAATGATTTTGCCGTTGATGTCTTTGGAATAGTGGTCGGGGATACAGTCGGCTTCCGTTATGAGCGTGACTGGAATATCCAGTTTCTCAACCTGTTCCTTGAAAAGCTCCGCTTCATTTGCTACACGGCTACCGAAAAGGTGTACGATTTCGATATAGTCATCGCTTGCCATACATTCCGAACATAGTTCAAACAGGTCGTTTCGCTCCGCAAAGCCGCACATAAATTTATCGCCGTTTGTACTTTGCTCATTGGAAGCCAAGATAACTTCCTTTTCGCCCACATTGACCGAGCAGAGAACGGTGTATTCACCGATTTTTCTTTTTTCATCGTTCATATCCACACCTCAGCTCACTTCAATCACAATTCTGATGTTTCCGCAGTCGCAACCGCTGCACTGCCTTGACAGTTCAGGAAACAGGGATTGCACCCTCTGTCTTGCTCTGCGGATAGTTTCAAAGCACGGCAAGCCGTACCCTTTATAGTTGTTGACTATATCTTCAAGCGGCAAATCGCCGACTCTCATATAGCTGTATCGGTTGTAATAGCAAAGGATAAGCTGCATATCGTCATACCTCGTTTCGGGGCATTCCCTAAGTATTGCAAGCACCTTGCTGTCAACCGTCTTTAGCTTGTTCATAACGCACCTCCGTTAAAGAACTGTGGGCGAAGTTTTCACTCCGCCCACTTTGGTGTTCCTTATTTCTTTCTGTTCTTAATCTGCAAGAAGATAAAGCCGCCGATAATAAAGGCGACCAATACAACTGCTACGATTGTTTTAGCGTCCATTACTCATTGTCCTCCTTCTTCTTTTTTCTGTACGCAACAATGGCTGTGCCTACAATACCGAGAGCAGAAAGTCCCGCAAGAGCAGTCCACAAGCCAACATTGCTGTTATCTCCGGTCTTTGGTGTATCTCTCAGCTCATTGTGCATCTCCACAACGGTAGTAGAGCCAACCTTTACGGTTGCAATCTTATCCGCAGGAAGCACATAGGAAGCAGAAACACTATCCTGAACCTCCGAAATGGTGTAATCTCCGATACGAAGTCCCTCGATAATGATTTCGCCGTTCTTATCTGTCGTGAAGCTGCGGTCATAACCGTTTACTCCCGTAACTCTGAAAGTGAAGCCCTCAACCTTACCGTCAGAGGAAGTCTTAACGATTTTCAGGTTTCCTTTCATTGCTGTGTTAATAAAGCCGACGCCGGCTTTGTTTTCTACCTCGTATGTGGTTTCATCTTTTTCAATGAAAACAGAGTACACACCCTTATCAAGTTCAAAGCCTTCCGGTGTTTTGGTTTCTCTTACAAGGTATTTTCCGTAAAGAAGCTCCTTCATCTCGTAAATACCCGTATTTGTTTCAGTAAGCGTACCGATAAGCTCGTCGCCGTCGTCCAGTTTACCGTCTCCGTTTACATCTTTGTAAACCTCAAAGGTTGCACCCGTCAGCTTGTTGTCCGGGTAATCTTCATCAACCTTAGTCAACTTGATATTGCCGTGAACATACTCATTGACGATTTCAACCTCAATGACCTGACCGACTACGGAGATTTTAACTTCATAGGAAGTTTCATCAAGAACAAAGCCCTCCGGCTGTTCGATTTCTCTTACAAGCCAGTTGCCATACGGCACTTTCTCAAAAGAAAAGCTACCGTCTTTTTCAGAGGTAGCAGTCATCAAAGCATTTTCTTTTGTAAATTCGGTTTCATCAGCCTTAAACAGTCCGATTACTGCACCGCCGAGTTCTTCGCCGTTTTCAGTAATCTTCTTACCGGAGACAGAACCGTAAATGAGCTTGTTTTCAATCGGCTTGCCCTCATTGACTGCAATCTCAACTGTTTCGGTATCCTGTCCCGCATAGCTGAAAGTAAACGGATACTTGCTGTCGGAAAGGATATAATGCTCATCGGTTGCAAGCTCCTTTACATAGTAGCTTCCGAAAGGAAGGTCGGTTTTGATAACAGCCTTGCCGTTCTCGGTAAGAGAGATAATCTCAATCAGACCGTCTGCCGGAATAGAAGTACCGCTTGCAGAAACAAGTTCCTCGGCGGCGAAAAGTCCGAAGCTGATATTCTTCACTTCATCGCCTTTGCCGATATTGAAGATGTCGTTCTTTTCGATAGCCTTTTCAAGACTTACCGTAACCTTTTGCCTCTCGTTTACGAAGCTGGTTGCAGTTTCCGTCACGGCGACTTCCTGACCTGCGTAGGTCAGCTCGACCTCGTGTGCTTCCTTGTTGATAACCATACCCTCCGGTGCGGTAATTTCAACTACCGTATATCTGCCGAGGTAAAGCTCCTTACTCTTGGCAAGTCCGTTTTCATCTGTGGTAACAGTATCTACAACCTCGCCCTTTGCATAACGGAGTGTTCCGTCAGGAGTGATAATATCTTCTGCTGCGGTAATCTCATAAACCGCACCTGCAAGACCTTTCACTTCATAGACAGGCTGATAAATCACATCGGCATTTTCCTCTCCGGAGATATTTACCCCTGAGAACACCTCGCCGGTCTTTTCAATGCTGACAGTACCTTTCTGTGCCATATTAGGCTTATCGACCTTAATCACGGTAATACCACCCTCATCGGAAGAATGTTCCTCAGCCACATCAAAGTACACCGGTGTGCTGTCAAGCACATATCCGTAAGGAGCCTGAACCTCAACAAGGGAATATCCCTTGCCATATTCCAGTTTCTCCGGTGTCACAAGCTGTCCGTTTGCGTCGGTGTAGAAAGTATCAATCGTTGTCGGGGTAGGATAAGTAAAGGTCATCGTTACCTGATTACCATTAGGGTCAAAGATTTTGAAGCCTGCGCCGGCATACGGAATGTTTTTACCGCTTTCTGCGTCCACCTTGACAACCTTGATATAGCTTTCAAAGTTTGCGTTGTTGATAAGATAGCGGTAGGTCTGTCCGTTTTGAGCAATGAACACATCAAAGTCTTTCATAAGCTCACGACCTTCCCAGCCTTCGGTCTGATGAACGGTATATACACCATACGGCATATCCTTTGTCTGACCGAAGCCGTTTTCATCACAGACAATGACATCTCTTTCATCTTCTTCTGCTGCGTCAAAACTGCCGGAAGATTTGAGATAGATTTCAAAGGTAGCACCGTTTTCGGGTGTCTCAATTTGAGTTTCTCCGTTATCGGTATGCTTGATGATAGCGATATTGCCTTTCATAACCTGTTCGGCAACATCATTTGCGGTCTGATTGTGTTCCACCGTATAAAGCTGCGGCTCAGCACCGACCTTATGGATTGCGGTATCAAGCAGATAGCCCTCGGACGGAGTGATTTCACGGATTGTCCAGTCGTCATCACAGATATATTCTTTTGTAGTAAACTGACCGTTCTTATCCGTTACATACTTGTCCACAAGGGTTTCACCTTTATAAATACCGTAAATTGCCCCGGCAAGGGTAGCGTCGCCCTGTGGTGTTCCTTCCTCACGGTCGCTCTTTGTTACGGTCACGGAAAACTTTTTGAGAATATTCGTGAAATTGCGGGTCGTAACCTCTTTCCAGTTAATCGGTGCGGTCTGATTTTCAGGCACAACATAACGGATAGCTGTGTCCACTTCCTCGATGGTGTAGGGCGTAGTGCCTGAAATCAGGACATCCTTAAATGTTGCCACGCCGTTTTTATCTGTCACAGCATACTCATCTACGGCAATACCCGCAAGAGAAGTGCCGTAAAGGTGGAAAGTAACGCCCTCAACAAGATTATCCTCGGAAGATTTGATGACCTGAAGATTTCCTCTCTTGAGGACATTATTGAAATTGACCTTAGACACCTGACCGGCAACAACAGTTACTCTGTGAACTTCCTGCGGTACATATTTGTCAATAGACTGCTCTGTAACCGTATAAACACCGGGCATAAGGTTATCAAGCTGGAACTTACCGCCGTTTGCAGTTGTGACAGTCTGATTGACGCCGTTACCGCTGACAGTAAACTGAATTCCGTCAACCTTTCCGTCCTCACTTGTCTTTACAATCTGACAAGAGCCGTAGCTGACCTTCATTTTGACAAAGCCGCTGACAGGGTCGCTGACCTCCTGAGCGTAAGTGACCACATCCTGAATGCCGTTGCCATTCTGATGGATACCGTCAGACCATACGACAACACCTCTGCGGACGCCATTCTTCTTTGCGGCTGTGATAGTAAATTCCTTGCTCGGTGCTTTGTCCATTGAGACAGTCAATTTGTTTCCGCTGACGGAGAAAGAAACACCGTCAATGTTTGCCGAGAAGTTGTAATTGCCAAGCACGCCGTTTGTATCGGTGAGAGTTGCAACATACTTGCTTCCATTCCATTCAAGCTCGTTTACCTTTGCGGAGCCGCTTGACCTTGTGCAGAAGCTCGGCACTTTGGTGTGATTCTGAACACTTGTTACCATACTGTTGTAGTACGACAAGATTTTACTGCGGAGTGGGTGTGCAGAGCTTACACATTCAAGCACAGCATTATACCCGCCGGTAGAAACGTGATTAAAGCTTGCGTCTCTTTCGCCGACGATCGTTTCCCAAATCAAAATCTGAGTGGCATAAGCGTGTGCGATACAGTTGGCGTCGCTTTCATTCTGCGACTTCCAGCTTGTCGAAATACCTCCACGATAGCCGTACTGCAAGATACGACCGATAAGCAGACGAATATCATCGCCGGAAATTGTTCCGTTCGGGCTGATGTTGTTAAAGAAGTTTTCGTCCTTTTCGGTAAGAGTATCGCCAGTCCGCTGACCTGTACCCGGTTCAATACAGTAGGCGATATTGCCCGAATACGAACCCATTGCACGAAGTCCCGTATATTTCGTGGACAAGCCTTTCCAACCGTTCATATAGTTGAGATTGCCGTGTCCCCATTCGCCGTTGTTATTGGTATCTCCGCTTCGGGGATAATCGACGAGGTACACATCGGCTTTTTCTCCAACCGCTGCAAAGGCTGTCGTTGCCCCAATGCCCATAAAAGCAGTAAGGCTCATAACCGCCGCCAACACAAGCGAGACGGCTTTCTTGAATTTTGTTTTAACCATTGCGTTTTCCTCCTTGAAATGCAAAAACGCACCGATTTTACTCAGTGCGTCTGCTTAAAATTATTTTGTTTTAGCAGTAGCTGATATAGATGTTGTACTCCGTATCGGATAGCTTTTCTGTCCATATCCACACAGCGGTAAAACCCTCGCTGTTCTTGTATCGGTTAAGTCTGCTTTCAATATCAGACTTGATACCGCTTCGGTTAGGATTTGCGGATATGGGATTGTCCCAACATTCTGTCGCCGTGCTGTCAAGAGAAAGCCCTATGCTTACCGCATAATCTCTTGCGTAACTTACATAAGGGCTGACATCAAATGTCTGCTTGGGTGGCTCTGTCGGTTTCAGTTCTGCCGGCTTCTCAGTCGGCTTTTCAACCGGCTTTTGTTCGGCAGTTGTCTGTTCTTTCGGCTGCTCCGTTTGTTTTTCGGATTCAGCCTGCGTGGTAGTCTGCTTTGGTGGCTCTGCCTTTGGCTTTTCAGTTGCAGGAATTTCAGCCGTTTTTTCTTCCGCCAGTTTTGTCTGAACAGTCGCAACCGTTTGACTTTCAGCGGTTGACCGGCTTTCTTCTGCCGTAATCGGCGTTTCTTCCTGAACTGCCGTGCTTTTCGGTTCTTCTGCCGTATCTTCCTGTGAATTTGTTTCTGTATTACCAGCCGGAAAAGAAGACTCCGTTTTCGTTATCTCCTGTGCAGCTTCTTTGGCTGTGTTACCGGTACAACCTACGAGAAAAATCATCAGGCAGGCAAGAACACAAGGTATCAGCCTCTTTTTCATATCCATCGCTCCTTTCTGCCTTAATCGTAATCAAAACCGGTCAAAACATCAAAGGTGCGATTGGCTGAACTTTTTATCGTAGCAGACATTTTGCTTTTGCTCCAAATGTGTGAACCCTTTTATAGACAGCTATATGTTATTAGAGATAGATATACTCAAGGGAGATAGAGTATATTTTTTCAGCAGGTTAATAGCCGGTATATATAGGGGTTAGAGTGTGAGAAAGGGGGAAGGCTATCGGCTGTCACGATCGGCTCTGCTTCGCAGGAACTTGTTGTAATGCTCCAACGCCTTGCACACAAAATCCTCCGTTTGGCTTATGGGAATGTTCTTCGGGATAAGCTGTCGAACCCTGTCGCCCCTCAAAACGATTTTCTCCCTTTGGTTTGGTTTTTCCTCCGACATAATCGCTTGGATTGCTTCGGTTGTGAGCTTGCCCTCCTCAAAGAACTTTCGCATACGGATTGTTTGGTCGTGGGACGGGGTTGCGTCGTTCAGGTCGATTTCATCAACCACATCACGCTGACTGTCCTCATCGAGAAAAGACAATTCAACCGCCGGTCGCATTTTAATTCGCCCCTCGTCAACATAATCCAAAAGTTCGGGAACAAGGTTTGTAAGGCGAATATAACGCTGAATTTGCGTTTTGCTGTCATCCGATTTATCTGCTAACAACATTACTGATTTTGTTCCCACCAACTTGTCCCCCAGTGGGTCACAAGTTAAATCCGTGCGTTCTCCTTGCCTTTTCATCGCTTCCAAACGCATTTTGTAGGCATAGGCTTTTTCAGAGGGAAGTATCTGCGACCTTTGGTAGTTGCTCTCAACCATTAAAATCGTGGCTTCGTCTCGGTTCAGGTCAACGACTTCACAACGGAGCGTATCAAACCCGGCAAGCTCACAGGCTCGCTTTCGTCTGTGTCCTGAAATGAGTTCGTATCTGCCGTCCTCTTTCTGCCTTACTGTCGCCGGTGTGATTACCCCTCGTTCCTTGATACTCTCAATGAGCTGTGCCATATCCTCGTCATCACGCACCTTAAAAGGGTGGTCGGGGAAATCGTCAATCTCAGTCAAGGGAATATCTCGGATTTTGGAAAGCTTTTCTTCATCTCTCTGTTCCTGCGTTGAGAATAAGTCATCGAGCTTCGTGAGAGTGAAGTCGCTCTTTCTTCCTGCCATCGGCTAACAC
>ENA-UOJJ01001406-UOJJ01001406.1-human-gut-metagenome-genome-assembly--contig:-CS66-NODE-1406-length-35697-cov-6.658661_pt1 | contig 35697 bp, 29 predicted proteins | sample MGYA00242343_ERZ723890 | MGnify/ENA metagenome assembly ERZ723890
AAACATTCGGTATAATAAAATATTTTTGTTGCCATAGATATATCAGATTCGTATAAGATTGTCTACAAGCGACATGATAAAAAAATGGCAAGGACGTCATACGTCCCTGAAATAGTGCTCATACATACGGGGCAATCCGCATGTAGGGCATGAGCGTGTGCGGCCCCCGAAGAGGATGTTGATCCGCTGAAAAAGAGAAAGGCCGCGGTGTGATCCGGTAAAATCGAGCTGGATATATGGGGACGGAGGGAGGAAAAGGGGAGGGCTGGGCAGCACCGCGTGGGGGCTGGCGTTTTCAGGGAAAAAATGTTCGTATGCTGACGGTTGCGCGTACGCCTGGAGAGGCGCTCCGCAGCCCTACGAACAACGCTTTCCGGCGTCCCGCGAAGGCCGCCGCACACGCATCAGGAGGGCAGGATGCCGTCTTACGAAGAAGTCCGTTACCATTTCAACCATCATGATCCGTTCGCCCGGCATATGGGGATCGAGCTCCTCGAAGTCGGGCCTGAGCATGGCGTGGCGATCATGCCGCTGGACGAGCGCCACCGCAACGGCATGGGCCACGCGCACGGCGGGGCCATTTTCGCGCTGGTGGACATGACGTTCGCCACGGTTTCCAATGCCGCCGGGCTCTATTGCGTCAACGCCCAGACGAACATTTCCTACCTCGAGCCGGGGCGCATCGGCCCCCTGCGCGGCGAAGCCCGCAAGATCCGCTCAGGCCGGAATCTGGGGACCTATGACGTCCGCATCACCGATTCGGACGGGACGCTGGTCGCCATCGCCACCGTCACCGGGTTTATGACCAAATACCCCATTCAGCCGAAAGACGCGTAGCGCTACAGAGGGTACGCCGACAACGGAGCAGCCCGTTCCCGAGCATGTGGGACGGGTTTTGTCGTGTCTGGCCTCCAGAAATGAAAAAGGCGGGGTTCCCCGCCTTTTCCGGTTTGGCCGCCGCTACGGGTTATTTGTGCCCTTCCATGCGGGGCTGGGCCTGATCCTGCCCGAGCTGGGAGTAGGCTTCGAGAAAATCCGCCGCGTTGACCGCTCCCGTGGCGAAGGACTTCATGGCTTCGTCGTGCAGCAGTTCCAGCACTTCGCGCTTGATGTCCACGTATTCGGGCATGGCCATCATGTCGAAGGTGCGCGGGCGGGGCAGGTTGACGTCCATGACCTTCTTGACCTGGCAAGGCTGATTCGTCAGCACGACCAGACGGTCGGCGAGGAAAATGCCTTCCTCCAGCTCGGAGGTGACGAACAGGTTGGTCCCCCGGTGCTCCTCAAAAAGGCGCACGTAGTATTCCTGCATGAGGGCGCGGGTCATGGCGTCCAGACCGCGGAAGGGCTCGTCCATCATCATGACCTTCGGCTGGTTGATCATGGCGCGGACCAGTTCGGCGCGGCGCTGCATACCGCCCGAGAGCTGCGAGGGGTACTTGCTGCGGAAATCCTCGAGGCCGACCATTTCCAGCAGCTTCATGGTCGTGTTTTCGAGGTCCTTGCCGCTCAGCTCGCCGCGCACGCGGGGGCCGTAGCTGACGTTTTCGAACACGGTCATCCACGGGAACAGCGCGGTCTCCTGAAACACGACCAGACGGTCGGGTCCGGGGCCGGAGACTTTTTCCCCGTCAATGAGGATGCTGCCCGCGTCGGGCGTCTCATAGCCCGCCAGCATGTTGATAAGCGCCGACTTGCCGCAGCCCGACGGCCCGATGAGGACGGTGAGCTTGCTTTTTTCCAGCGTGAAGGAGCAATCCTTGATGACTTCCTTGTGCAGGGGGCCGATGCCGTAGCCCTTGCAGAGGTTGGCGACCTGCATTTCGCCGTATCCCATACCGATGTCGCTCATGGTCGCCTCTCCTTAGAAGGTACGCAGCCACGGGGTCATGCGAGTGCCCGTGAAGCGGATAATGGCCGAACAAACATATCCGGCGATGCCGATGCTCATCATGCCGATGATGATGACCGGGAATTCGCCCGCAACGTAGGCGCTCCACGTCAGGTAGCCGAGGCCGGTGCGGCTGGCGATCATTTCGGCGGCGACCACGACGGCCCACGTCACGCCCATGCCGACGGTCATGCCGACGACGATGCTCGGAAGGCTGCCGGGAAGCAGGATGTGCCAGAACATGTCGGAACGCGAGGAACCGAGGGAGCGGGCGGCCCGCAGGTAGCGGGCGTCGATGCTGCGCACGCCGTCCACGATGTTGATCACGACGATGAAGAACGCCCCGAGGAAGGTAACGAAGACCATGCTCATTTCAGGGGTGGGCCAGAAGATGACCGCGACCGGAACCCACGCCAGCGGCGGAACCGGGCGCATGATTTCGAACACAGGATAGATGAGGTTGTGCGCCGCCTTGCTGGCCCCGAGGAGCAGGCCCAGCGGGATGCCGATGGCCTGCGCGAGGACGAAGCCGCCCACGATGCGCATCATGCTGTCGCGCCACGAGATCCAGTAGAAGGCGTCGGTAAGCTGCTTGCCCATGGAGCCGATGACGGACGAGGGCGCGGGGACGTTGCCGATGATAGGCACGTGCAGGCGGGTGCAGATTTCCCAAACGACGGTGAACACGATGATGGATATGATGCCGCGCCGCGCGGTTGCGCTGCACAGGCTCTTTTTGATCGACGACATAGTGTCTCCTTCGGTTACATTTCCCGTTCGCCGGCCTTGAAGGCCTTGAGGGCTTCCTCATGGACGGCGGAGATGCATTCTTCCTTCAGCCGCGTGTAGGTCGGCGAGGACAGCACGCGGAAGTCGCGGGGGCGGGGGATGTCCACGTCGAGGATCTTTTTGATGGTCGCGGGTCGGGTGGTCATGATGTAGACCTTGCTCCCGAGGAAGATGGCCTCTTCAAGGTCGTGCGTGATGAAGAAGACGGTGGTCTTGCTCCTATCGTACACCTGAAGCAGGAACTGGTGCACCACGGTCTTGGTCAGGGCGTCCATGGCCCGGAACGGTTCGTCGAGCAGGAGCACGCGGGGGTTGTTCATCATGGCCCGGGCGATTTCCACGCGGCGGCGCATACCCGAGGAAATCTCGCTCGGGTAGTTGTTTTCGATGCCCATGAGGCCCATCTGGCCGAGCATCTCCATGGCCTTTCCCTCCGCCTCCTCCTTACCCATGACCTTTTGGACGATGGGCCCGAAGGTGACGTTCTCAAGCACGGTGAACCACGGGAACAGCGCGCCGTTCTGGAAGACCACGATGCGGTCGGAGCCGGGCTGCGCCTGCTTGTCGGCGGAGCAGAGCACTTCGCCGTCGAGGAGGATTTCCCCGCTGCTGATGCTGTGGAAGCCCGCGATGGCGTTGAGGAGGGTTGTTTTGCCGCATCCCGAAGGGCCGACGACCACGCAGAACTCGCCGGGGGCGATGTCCATGGTGCAGCGGTCCACGGCAAGGACCTTGGCGCCGTCGGGATCGTATATCTTGCTGACGTTGTTGATCTGGATGTGCCCGCGCATGGGCGTTTCGTTGCCGCTCATCGTGCTTCCTCCCTGACCTTCCACTGCATGAGGCGGTTGCCTATCATACGGATGAGCAAGCTGCTCAACGAGCCGATAACGCCGAGCGTGATCATGGCGATGATGATCACGGGGTATTGCACCAGCATGAACGAGTTCCAGATGAGGTAGCCGAGGCCGTATTCGCCCGCGAGCATTTCGCCCGCGACCAGCGAGAACCACGCATACCCCATGCTGATCTGAAGGCCGGTGAAGATGAACGGCATGGCGCCGGGCAGGATGACCTTGAAGAATACGTCGCGGGGCCGTGCACCGAGTGAGCGGGCCGCGCGGAAATAGGATTCGTCGATGGACTCCACGCCGAGCAGGGTGTTGAGCACCGTGGCGAAGTAGGAACCGAGGAACGTCAGGAACACGATGGACGCCTCACGTCCTGGCCACATCAGGATCGCCAGCGGGACCCATGCCAGCATGGGAATGGGGCGCAGGGTTTCGAGCAGCGGGAAGGAGTAGTCCTTGAACGTCTTGTTCCAGCCCATGAACAGGCCGGTGGGCACGCCGAGGAGCGTGGCGAGCATGAAGGCCTGGAATACGCGCCAGACGCTGATGCCGATGTGGGCGTAATAGTCGCTGGTATAGATGGAGATCCCGTAGATGGGGTCTTTGGAGACCCATTCCTGGAAGCTGGCCACGGGGCCGGGGAGCTTTTCAAAATAGGGCAGCTGGAAATATTCCGTCGTCAGGTACCAGAAGAGTACGAAGGCCACCAGACCGAGCGCGTTCAGGTACGGGGTCGGACTCTTCAGCCAGAGTTTCGTATTCGCCAGCGTCACTTCCCAGGCGCTTGGGCCTTTGGTCGTCTGGCGTTGCATGATGGCTTGGCTCATGGGGTTCCCCTCGGGGTTGGGGTGGGTTCAGCTTTGGGAAAAGCCCGTTTGAGGCGCAGGGGCTGAGACGCGGCCCTCAGGGGAGGGCCCGCCGCAAACGGTTTTCGTTGCGGTTCCGCTCCGGCGGGGAACGGAACCGCTGGGACCGGTTAGTTCTTGAAGGGGCAGTCGGCCGCCTTGGCACCCTTGATCACGCCGAGGGCGGCGTCGGGGCTGGCGGGAGCGTATCCGGCTTCCTTGAAGACTTCGCGGGCGAGCGTGTCGTCGACGGTGCCGTCGGGGAGCTTTTCCATGCTGATGATCTTGGACTTGAAGAGGAAGGGCGCGACTTCAACGATGTTGGCGTTTTCACGGTCGCCGAAATAGAAGTTCTTCCATTCGCGGACGGGGTCGGAACTGTCGGAGGGGACGAGGCCGTAGATGGAGTACCACAGCACGTTCTTCGGGATGCCGGTGGCGTACTTGGAAACCATATTGATGACGTTTTCCCAGTTGGAGGGATCGAGCATGTAGCGCTGTGCTTCGAGTTCGGCGCGCAGGTAGCCCTTGGCCACGTCGCGGTGGTTCTTCACAAAGTCGGCGCGCATGTTCAGGATGCCGAGGTCGGGGTTGTCGCAGGCGCTGCCGTCGGCCACGATGCGGGCGGTGCCTTCGCCTACGTCAGTGGCGATACGGGACAGGGTGGGCTCCCACAGGGAGGCGGCGTCGATCTTGCCGATGCGGAAGTTGGTGGCGATGACTTCGATGGACTGGTTCAGGTATTCGCCCGGCTTCACGTTATACTTTTCAAAGAAACGGCGGAGGTACTGGTCGGACGCGCTGCCCTTGGGGGCGGCGATGATCTTGCCGTCGAGCCAGCGGGCGACTTCTTCGTTGCTCTTGAATTCGGGGGCGTCCTTGCGGACCACGACGAGCGAGCAGCGGGTGCCCTTGGACATGCCGAGGGTGGCGACCATCTTGATTTCCGCCTGCTTCGGCTTGGAGCAGAGGATGGTGGCGGGCATGACGCTCATATAGCCGACCTGCGCCTTGTTCGCCAGCATGTTGTTGGCGACGACGGTGCCTTGCAGGGCGGGCTGAAATTCGATTTCCGTACCGGCGGGGGTATACTTCTTCCAGAGCCCCAGTTCGGCGTTGACGATGGCCTGATAGGAGATGGTGTCATAGGGCTGAAAGCCGACGACGAACTTTTCCGCAGCGGCGGGGGAGGCGAGCAGACCGAGGGAGAGCGCGAGCGTTCCGAGAAGAGACTTGATCTTCATGGCTGTTTCCTGTCGTAAAGCGTCACAGTGTGGATGCGGGGCATCCGGGACGTACCGCGTTCTTCCGCCAGGCGGCCAGCCTGAGGCGAAGGGACGAGCGCCGAGAGACGGAGGCTTTGCGGAAAAGCCCGTCGGGCGGAACGGTACATCCGGACCGGAATCGACATGGGAAAACAAGGCGCGTGGAGGGAACGGCCCCCAAGAGGAGACGAAAGGCCGTTCCCGGTCCGCTAGGCGGACGCGGGGGGAGGCAGGGGAAAGGCGACGAGGCCGCGCCAAGAGGGGAGGAGGGCCGAGACGGCTTCACTGAGCCGGACAGGACGTTCCGGCTGAAGCATGGGGGAAAGTCCGCTCAGGGCAAAGGGCGGCTGAGAACCGCGGGTCTTCTTCTGAAACGATTTCTCGGCAGGCGCTGGGAGCTCGTCCGGCTGGCCTTTGAGCACAGCGGGCAGCCGGTTGTCCAGCAACTCGGCGGCGGGAGACATTTCCGCATGGTGGGTGGGGCGTACGTTCAGTTCCCTTTCCGCTACCGCGAGCAACATCCCGCCCGCCGCGAACAGGAGCAACGCGGCGACCTGCACGAACACCGTGCGGAAAAGCGAGAGTCTTTCGGAAGCGTATCGCATACATCATTCCCTTGTTCAGAAGACGCCTGAACGGTTGGGCTGTATGGGGACTATGGACGCCTGTGCCTCAAAGGACTTTGTTCCTGTGAGAACAGGAGAGCACGTTTTTCGAGTGGGTGTCAATGGGCTTTGGCAGGCATATGCATAGGTTAGGAGCTTTAACGTACTCATTCTGAGAGGTATAAAAGCAATAGCGGCGCTTCACCATAAGGGGTATAAGGCATATGGATTATCAATCAAATCATATGAATAAAATGAGGTAACTTTTTGTATACATTCGACAAAAATCATTTACGAATTGGAAATTTTTTTTGATCTGCCGTGCCGACTGTATGGGGATTGGAATTATCATTTTATATTATATTGATATTTATAGTAAAAATATTTTGTGAATAAAAAGGCATGTGCTCCCGCGAGCAGGTCCTGCCAGTTCTAATCCGTTTGGGTACGCGGAAATACAGCTTTCCGCACACCGCGAGGCGGCAAACATGGGTTGGGGGCCGCAAATGAAGGCGATTTGAAAAAAGAGAGCGGAGCACCGGAACGGGAAAGCCTTTCGTGTAGCCGAGGGAACGGGATTGGAACCCGCATATATGGGAGGCTAGTTGTATCACATATCCGCCAGCGCATGGCGGCGTACGGAACGCTGCCTGATTCATTATGGAACCTGCTGCATGTGAATGTGCTCTCATAGGGGAAGGCTCTTGGGCGGTTTCCCAAGAACCGCATGGAGAAACAGCCCTCCCTTGAGGCGGGAAGGCTGTCCGTTCATAGCGGAACACCCCGTCCGCGCTAAGCTTGTTCCTGGGTATCCGTTTGCTGCGGGTACAGCCACGTCTGGAGCATGGAACAGATCTGATCGATGTCCACAGGCTTGCCCAAATGCCCATTCATACCGGAACACAGGGAGCGCTCGACGTCTTCCGCAAAGACGCTGGCGGACAGTGCGAAAATGGGGATGCTGGCGGCGTCTTCACGGGGCAGCGCACGGATGGTCCGGGCCGCGTCAAGGCCATCCATGATCGGCATTTGTATATCCATGAGGATCGCGGCGTATTCCCCCGGAGCGGAACGCTCAAACAGGTCCACGGCCACCTTGCCGTTCTCGGCGTGGACGACCCTCAGGTTTATGTAGCCAAGCAGATTTTCAAGGACTTCAGCATTCAATCCGTCATCTTCGGCAAGGAGGAGCGTCTCTCCACGGAAGAGACAGCGCTCCTCCGCGTTTTCTCCGGCTGTATCGTGTTTTTCTGCCGTTTCGGTGCGCTCCAGAGGGATATCCACGGTGAAGCGCGTTCCCTTGCCCTGTTCGCTGTCCACAGCGATGGAGCCTCCCATCAAAGCAGTCAGGTTGCCGATAATGGCAAGCCCCAGCCCGCTCCCCGACCTTTTCCGCCGGGGGGCGGCATCTTGCTCGAAGGGGAGGAACATCCGTTTCTGGAAGGCATTGCTCATGCCGATCCCGTTGTCTGAGACGATGAAGCGTACAGCCTCCTGCCGCCCCGTACGCCGTAACGATTCGACGCGGAGGGTCACTTTCCCGTTTTCATCCACGAATTTAAGGGCGTTGGATAAAAGGTTCATCAGTATCTGCTTGAGCCGCATGGGATCGCCGACATACATCCGTCCGATGCGGGGATCGACGGACGTTTCGAAAACAATGCCCTTGGCTGTGGCGCTGCTGGAGGTGAACAGCGTCACATCGTCAATGATCCCAGCAAGATCAAATGGTTCTGATGCCAATTGCATCTTGCCGCTTTCGATTTTGGAAACGTCAAGGATGTCATTGACCAAGGAAAGCTGGAACTGGGAGGCGAGGGCTATTTTGTCTATGCATTCGTTGAGTCGTTCAGGATCGCCGGCGTTCTTTTTGGCGATTGCGGTCAGGCCTATGATGGCGCTCATGGGCGTGCGGATATCATGGGACATGCGTGACAAGAAGACGCTTTTGGCCCGATTGGCTTCCTCGGCCTGCTCTTTTTTGCGGTTGATTTGGAACGTGGCTCCGCCGATGCCGAGCACGCCGATAAACCCGATCAAGCCGAATGTCAGTCCAACCATACTGTTGCGTTGCTCAACCGAGGCAAGGATGGGAAAGGCGGAAATGGATACGCTGATGCCGCCGAGCACGTCCCCGATTTTGTTTCTCTGATGGCATTGCAGGCAGCTTTCCTCCGCCCGCAGCGGTGCCATATAACGGTAATACGCACCCCTCCGTCCCGGAACAAGCTGAAACCGCTCGGTCTTTCCCGCATCGAAGTCGAGCAGGGCACTCGTTTCCCATTGGTCGGGGCGGTTTTGCGGGCGCTTGGGGGACAAGCCGCAAATATGGAAGTTCATCGTCTTGGACTGGAAGCGTTCCGCGATTTGCCGGGTCATATAGGCTGGATTGAACCTGACAAGCCGCCGCCCGTCCGCGGTGAGGAGCGTGCGCTGATCTTCGGGAAGCCACGGGTTGGGCTGGCAATTGGGCTGTTCGGTGGCCCAGACGCCGCCCCGGTCGGCATTCCAGCCGCGTGTATTCACGATGCTGGAAAAGAGGGTCCTGGTCTGGATCTGCGCCAGCTCTGTGGCATTTTCACTTTCACGCTGCACGGTCCATTGAAAAAGCGCGAAGAGCAGAAGGCACCAGAGCAAGCTCAACAGGAGAGGAAGTCGCAGCACATGCCAGCGTAGAGCAATCATCTGTTTTTCCTAGCTGTGAAAGGCGGATGCCTTCTATTGTTTGAAAATTTTTTTTATTGTATGTCCACCTTCCCATCAGATCAAGGCGGAATAAAGAATAGAGCGTTCTGTTTTTATTTAACATTTTATTGTAAATAACATGGAATACGATAAATGGCATGAATGGCATGTCGGACGGAACGGATATGATCGCTACGTATTGCCAAGGGCAAGAAGCAGCACTTTGCAAGCGGTATTTTTGCCGCATCGTCTGAAATCCCCTATTTTTTGCGAAAAGAAAATCTTGATCCGCTTCCCGGCACGCTTCTCATTGCCGTCTATGCCGCTGGGCACTACTCTGCGTGTAACCCTCCGAATGGCATATCGTTTATTTCTACGAGGAGGGGCTGGACAACACCTTTTTTATCATTCCCTGCAAGGAGTCCCTTATGCCCGCAGCATCTTCCCGTTCGCCTCATCTGACGAAGGCGACGAAAGCGTTTGTCGACGCCATCACCGCTGAAAACAATCCGCCTCTGTATACCCTTCCGCCCCAGGCCGCCCGAAGGATTCTGGCGGACGCGCAGGCCAAACCGATCAAGAAACTCGCGATGGACATGCATGACGAAGATTTGCCCGTAGGGCCCACGGGTAAGGTCCCAACCCGGTTCATCCGGCCCGAAGGGGCTGGCGGAAAGCTGCCGATCGTTTTTTACTTCCACGGCGGCGGCTGGATCCTGGGGGACAAGGATACGCATGATCGTCTGGTGCGCGAGCTTGCCAAAGGAGCCAAGGCCGCCGTGGTCTATCCGAACTACACACCCTCGCCCGAGGCCCAATATCCTGTACCGCTCGAACAGGCTTATGCCGCCATGCTCTATATTATTGAACATGCCGACGCCTACGGTTTGGATCCGAGCCGGATCGCCGTGGCGGGGGACAGTGTGGGCGGCAACATGGCCACGGTGATGACGCTGCTCGCCAAAGAGCGGAAAGGGCCGGAGATTGCGTTCCAGCTTCTGCTGTACCCGGTGACGGATGCCAACTTCGATACGGAATCGTACCGTACCTTCGCCGAGGGCCCTTGGCTGACCCGCGAAGCCATGAAATGGTTCTGGGATGCCTATGCCCCGGACGCGCGCCGCCGCGGCGAGATCACCGCCTCCCCGTTGAGGGCCACGCCTGAACAGCTCGCCGGGCTTCCCCCGGTCATGATCATCACGGCGGAAAACGACGTGCTGCGCGATGAGGGCGAGGCCTACGCCCGCAAGCTGATCGAGGCCGGAGTGCATGTGGCCTGCGTGCGTTACAACAACACGCATCATGATTTTATGATGCTGAACGCCCTTGCGGAAACGACGCCGACACGCGCCGCCGTGGCGCAGGCCGCCGCCGCGCTCAAGAAAATGCTGCACTGATTCGAGTGACGGCTGTGCCCCGGCCGGAGCCCATCGGCCGCCGGAATGAGGCGCCTGTACCCGAAATGCTCCGGTCGCCTTTCCCTGTGCGCCTTCCGTCTCTGGACAGGCCCTCCGTTCATAGCTATTTTAGGGGCGGTTACTGCTTCTTCTTTTCCGGGCGCTCTCGGACGGAAGAAAGGTCTGATGAGGAGCCGTTTTTATGGTTGAACAAGACGAACTTTTGGAAATGCTTCCCTGTTCCCACTGCAAGAACGAAAAACCCCACTTGGTTTCGTGCAGGCCAGAAGGACGGACAGCGGATTTGTGGCGTGTGGAATGCCCCTGCGAGAAGGCCCCGACCCAGTGGTCCGTGTCCAAGACCGCGGCTGTCCGCCTCTGGAACAGGTATATGACCAATATGAAGGAATAGCTTGCCGCTTCCGGATTCCGGCGTCCTCGGAAGGGCGCTCCGACCTTCGCGGGGAGGCTCTCCGCGAGTCCGTTTCGGCTACACAAAAATCCCTCGTGACGTGAACGCCACGAGGGATTTTTGTGGGGAATCTCTCCGCGCGGCGGGTTACGCCGCGCTGCTGCCCTCTTCTACGAAATGCTTTGGAGAGGGAGGGGAGAAGGAACCGGCTCCTTTGGGATGAGGGTTCCTTCTCCGGATCTCTCTATTCTTGTACGATTTCCTTCACTTCATCGCCATAGGGGTCGCGCACGATCTTGGTTTCCTTCAACAGGACGGACCAGCGGCGCAGCGTACCGATGATGACGAAGCCCATCATGACCATGACCAGCACGCTCAGCGAGGCAAGCAGGTACTTCTGGGTGGGGATGTACTGGTACATGATCAGCCAGATGCCCGCCCAGAAGGTGATGAAGGTCATGAAGATGCCGGGGGCGGCGGTGATCCACGCGTACTTGGTCTTGTTCATGCGCAGCAGCATGGTCGTGCCGATGAGCAGCGTCACCGAGGCGAGGAGCTGGTTGCTGATGCCGAACAGGGGCCAGATGCTGGAAATGTCGCCGGTGTAGACGAGATAGCCCCACGCGCCCGTGAACAGGAAGCTGGTCACGACGATGCCGGGCCACCAGTTCTTGTCGCCGAACTTGGGGATGACCTTGCCGATCATTTCCTGCAGGAAGAAACGGCCAACGCGGGTGCCGGCGTCCACGGCGGTCAGGATGAATACCGCTTCAAACATGATGGCGAAGTGGTACCAGTAGCTCATGAGGTGGGCCATCCACGGGATCTGGCCGAAGATGTGGGCCATGCCCACGGCGAGGGACACGGAGCCGCCGGGGCGGTGCATCAGGCTTTCGGCCACTTCCTTTTCCAGCGTGGGCAGGTCGACGACGGACATGCCGAGCGCCGCGAACTTGTCGGCCGGGGCGTTGATGGCGAAGTAGTCGGCGGGCACGAGCACGCAGGCGGCGATCAGGGCCATGATGGCCACGAAGCCTTCAACGAGCATGGCGCCGTAACCGACGAACAGCACGTCGCGTTCCTTGCCGATCATCTTGGGCGTGGTGCCCGTGCCGATGGTGGCGTGGAAGCCGGAGAGCGCGCCGCAGGCGATGGTGATGAAGATGAACGGAATCACCGGGCCGCCGACGATGGGGCCGCCGCCCTTGGTGAATTCGGTGAACGCGGGCATGTTGAAGTCGGGCATGACGAACACGATGCCGAGGGCCAGCGCGCCGATGGTGCCGATCTTCAGGAAGGTGGACAGGTAGTCGCGCGGCAGGAGCAGCATCCACACGGGCAGGACCGACGCGGCGAAGCCGTACACCGGGATCAGGATGGACATGGGCTTCTTGTCGATGTCGAGCCAGCCGAATGTTTCAGGATGGGCGGCGACATAAGGCCCGGTCAGGATGCACAGGGCAAGCAGGACCACGCCGATGATTGAGGCGCCGAGCACATCGCCCTTGCGCCAGATCTGCATGTACAGGCCCATGATGATGGCGATCGGGATGGTCGCGGCCACGGTGTAGGTGGACCACAGGCTGTTGTGCATGGCGTTGACCACGGCGATGGACAGGCCCGCCAGCGTCAGCAGGAGGATGGCAAGCACGGCCCACGCCGCTACGGATCCGGTCGTCTTGTCTATTTCCTGTGAGGCGATGTAGGCGAGGCTCTGCCCCCGGTGCCGCACCGAGGCGAACAGCACGACCATATCGTGCACGCCGCCCGCGAGCACGCAGCCGATGAGAATCCAGAGCAGGCCGGGCATGTAGCCGAACTGGGCGGCCAGCACGGGTCCGAGCAGGGGGCCGGCGGCGGCGATGGCGGCGAAATGGTGCCCGAAGAGCACGTACTTGTTGGTATCCACATAGTCGTGGCCGTCGGAGTACTTGACGGCCGGCGTCACACGGGCGTCATTCAGGTTCAGTACCTTGTTTGCAATGAACAGGCCGTAAAAACGATACCCTATCGCAAAGATACACAAGGCTGCGAAAACCACCGTAAGAGCGTTCATACGAAACCTCTGTTGGTGAAGGTGGCACATACGGCGATCGGGCGTCCGCCGCGATCGTATCCTCTAACCCCTCTCCCGTGTGCCGTTCGGCATCGCTCAGGAGCGGTCCTCATATATGAATTCAAGGGAAACGGTTCCCCTGTTGCATCCGTCGGGATGCGTCCCGCGGGCCCCTCGCCCGCGGCATATGGATCGGTGTTGTCTTTTGTTGTGGGAAAAGCTCCGCGAGCGCTGTCCGCACCCGGAGACCTGTTTGCAGGATCAAACAGTCAGAGGGCGCATAGGCGCGGCGTCGGGCAAACCGGGGGCGTGGAGCCGCCTCTCCGTCGTCGTTTCGCCGGAGCCTGCTGCCTCTTTTGGGGCGCAGGTGGGGAGAAACTCCCTTTCAGAGGAGCTCGCCCGTCAGCACGGGACGGCGGGAAGATCGGCCGGTCTGGGAGGCGTCGCGTCGCGGTCAGGCGAGCAGGGGAGGGGGCAGGGCGAAGGAGACGGGGCCGTCCCATCCCGCATAGGGGAGGAAGGCCTTTTCGTAGGCGGGGAGAATCCGTTCGGCAAAGGCGGGCGTGGGCAAGGCCGACGCGAACGGCTGGAAACCGTGATGGCGCGCCAGAAGGTTGTGCTGTGTGGGCTGGTTCAGGCGCTGCGGGCTCTTGACCTCCTGCATTTCCTCGTGCCGGAACAAGAGGCGCGTTTCGGACAGCTCAACGGACTCCCACGGCAGCAATGACGTGGGACGCAACAAGCCTTCGTTGGGGAGGTTGTCGACGATGGGCACGGGGCGATCATTGGACGTAAGCAATCCGCCAAAGAACAGGATAACACTCATCAGACCCATGAGCAGCATGTGCCATGTGGGTGAGAGGCTGTTTCTTTGGCTGGCGTACATATTCCGTATCCCGTGTTCTTGTGTCTGCCGACTTTGTACTGTTTGGAACAATCGGTAATCTCGTCAGGAATGATTGTCAATGAGATGTTGAAGCGCCTTTCTCACGGGAAAGGGATGTTTTCTCATCGGATCGCACAAATTGTGGGTTGCTTACAGGCGGATTCTCAAAGAAACGGTTTCTGATATTTCGAAAACGTTATAAAAAAGTTTTTTAGCGTTTTGAATACGAAAAAAGAGCGGAAACAATGCTTCAGGTAGACAGCGTATTGCAAAAGCGGAAAAATGTTCTCGTAATATACGAAAAAGACACGAATACGGCATCAAAATGCCTGTTTCTTTTTTCCGTGCGGTGAAAATCAGGTACGGATTCTCCGGAGGGTGTCCCTTTATTGGACTTACAACGTTTGTGCTGCGTTGGCTATTGGATGTCGACATTCATACATATTACGCATTGTATGGATTGCAAAATGCATTTACATTGCTGGATGGGTTCCATGCCGTTCTTTTGCATGAAAAAAGACCGACAGCCTCCTTTTAGTTCCCCTCCGCTGCCTCTGTTTGCGGCGCTCCGTTTCTCTTTGTAAAAATAAAGAGATGTTGGGCTGTTAGGAAGGTTGATACGAACAGTTCTTGTGTCTCCATGTAGCAACGATGTCATCCTCAACGGTTTTCCGGGCAACGCTTCCTCCGGAGGGATGACATGCAAGGGGAGGATGGTGTCCGTGTTGCGGGGAAAGGCGGCATCCGGAAGTTTCTTGTATGGCGCCCATGACATATCGTAACAAAACAACTTTTCCGTCTAGACTAATGATTTTTGAACACGTAGAATAACGGCGTAAGGAACCCGTATCAGCGCGGAGTCCCGTCGGATGAGCGTGCCGATTTCTCAGGGGAGGGAAGCTGGCCGCTGCATCGAGAAGATAACAACAAGGTATAGAGCATGGAACAGATGTGTACAGCCGTATTCGCATTTCTGGAGAGCGCCAAGCCGTTTTTCCAGTACGGCAAACCCCTTCAGGAACTGTTGCCTTTTTTTGTCCGGGCGCTCGGCGGCATCCTGCCCTTGGATGCGCTGGCGATCGTCCGCATGGAAGGGAAAAAAGGCGTGTGCGAGACGGCGTGCTGGAGCGGGACGCCGCATCTGCCCGAAGCGCTGATGCTCCGTGCCTTTAACGGAAAAGAGTTCCCCAAGGCGTTTGATACCCCGTTTTCGGAGGAGGCGCTCGCCGCGTTGTTCCCGGAGGAAACGGCCGGAAAGCTCAACTGGCTGGCTTTGCCCATTGCTTGCGACGCCGATGCGCTCGGCTTGCTGTTTGTCGGCAGGGAGTCCGGAGAAACGGAGTGGCCGGATCGGGAGCGGGATTTTTTACGGCTTGTGTGCGCCATGCTCGGGTTTTTCTTCGCGGGAAAAGCACATTGCGAACAGCAATCGTTTCATATCGGCGTGCTCAACGCGGCGATGGATCAGGTGAAAGTCGGTTTGTACGTCACCGATCCCCACACGGACGCCATCCTGTATATGAATAAATTCATGAAGGATGTTTTCAAGCTGGAACATCCCGAGGGGAAGATCTGCTGGCAGGTGCTGCAATCCGGGATGAACGGGCGCTGCCCGTTCTGCCCTGTGGACAGGCTCATGGCCGACGCGAATCAGAATCAGGTCTTTCGGTGGGAGGAGCGGAACACGCTGACGTGGCGGATCTATGACAACAGCGACAGCCTGATGCGCTGGACGGACGGTTCCCTCGTACACTTGCAGCAGTCTGTGGATATTACGGATTCCCTCCGCCTGCACAAGGAGGCGAACTACGACGAACTGACCGGGCTTTTGAACCGCAGGGCGGGGAAGGCCGCGCTTGCCGACGCGCTGGTACGCCTCGACAGGGAAGAATCTTCCTTGATCGTGGGGATGTTCGATTTGGACAGGCTCAAGGAAGTCAACGATGTATACGGCCATGGGGAAGGCGACCGTGCATTGCGCACCATCGCGCAGGAGATGCAGCGGAGCTTGCACGCGCCGGACATGTGCTTCCGGCTCAGCGGGGACGAGTTCGTCGTCCTGTTCCACAATACCAACCGCCACGCCGTGGACGGGCTGGTGGCGGGCGTGCTGGAACGGCTGAAGGCACGGCGGGAACAGCTTGGCCTCCCCTATTCGCTGGAGTTTAGTTTCGGCTGTTTCAAGGTGATGCCGGGGTGCGGGATGACGGTGACCGAGGTGCTCTCAAAAGCCGACGAAAGCATGTATGAGCAAAAGAAACGCGCCCATATCCGCAAAGCGGAACGGCGGCTTCAAGAGAAACAAGGGGGTGGGGATATCCCCCCGGAAGCTCTCGAGTACGATTCGCTGCGCCTGTACAATGCGCTGGTGAAAAGCACCGATTCTTATATCTTTGTTTCCAACATGAAGACCGGAATATTCCGTTACTCGCCGTCGATGGTGGAGGAGTTCGGCCTCCCGCAGTCCATCGTGGAAAATGCCGCCGCCGTCTGGGGAAGCAAGGTACACCCGGACGACAAGGCCGCTTTCATGGAGGCCAATCAGATCATCGCTGACGGGCGGTCCGACTTCCATTGCGTTGAGTACCGGGCAAAAAACCGTAAGGGCGAGTGGATCTGGGTCCGCTGCCGGGGCTATCTGGAGCGCGATGGGGACGGCGAGCCGAGCCTGTTCGCCGGGTTCATCACCAATCTGGGCCAGAAAAACAAAATCGATCACGTGACCGGGCTGTTCAACAAGCTGAAATTCGAAGAGGACATCGAGTCCATGCTGGAGAAGCGGCCCGAGCATCCCCTGCATCTGCTCGTCCTCGGTCTGGATGGCTTCAAGCATATCAACGAATTGTATGGCAAAAGCTTCGGGGATGAGATCCTGCGCGTGATCGGCCAGCGGATTCAGGGGATGCTCCCGCTTTCGGCTTCGGTATACCGCTTGGACGGTGACGAATTCGGCATCACGGTGAGTGGGGAACGGTTTGAAATGATGGAGCTGTACCGCTCTCTTTCGGAAAGCTTCCGTTCCCAGCAGGAATACGACGGCAAGAAGTATTTTTGCACCATCTCGGCGGGCAGCGCGAGCTATCCCGAGGACGCCTCAGGCTATACGGAATTGTCGGAGTATGCCAGCCATTCGCTGAAGTACGCCAAAAAGCTCGGCAGAAACCGGATCGTCTTTTTCAGCCGCGCCATCCTCGAACAGGAAATGCGTTCGCTGGAGTTGGTGGAATTGCTGCGCGAGAGCATTGAGCGGCAGTTCGAAGGGTTTGAGCTTGTCTATCAGCCGCAGATAGCCGTGGATACGCGGCATGTGGTGGGCGCGGAAGCGCTGGCCCGCTGGACGTGCACGAAGTACGGCCCCGTGTCCCCCGGCGAGTTTATCCCCCTGTTGGAGCAGAGCGGGCTCATCATCCCCTTCGGCAGGTGGGTATTCCGGGAGGCCGCAGCACAGTGCAAGGCATGGACGAAAAGCCGCCCTGATTTTAAAATCAGTATCAATCTTTCATACTTGCAAGTCGTTTCAAACAGCATGGTTCCTTTTATCAACAACACGTTGGAGCGGCTGGATCTGTCCCCCGCGAATCTGACGGTTGAATTTACGGAAAGTTGCATGATCCGTGAAAATGCCCGTATCAGGGCTGTGTTCGAGAGCATCCGAAGCCTCGGCATCCGTATAGCCATGGATGATTTCGGCACGGGCTATTCTTCGCTCGGCATGCTCAAGAATTCCCCTGCGGATGTGGTCAAGATCGACAGGACTTTTGTCCGCGACATCCTGACCAGCCAGTTCGACGCCACGTTCATCCATTTTGTGGTGGCGCTCTGTCATGACGTGAACATCAAGGTCTGTCTGGAGGGCGTCGAGCGCGAGGAGGAATTCGACCGCGTGCGGTCGATGGGGCTTGATTTCATACAGGGGTTCTTGTTCGGGAAGCCCGTGCCTCCGGACGTTTTCGAACGTGATTTCCTGATGCCGTAACGGACGGGGCCGGGAAAGGCCCTCATGTCCGGGGTTGGATGTCTCGGAGTGTGCCTCCTGCGGAAGAGGCGGGATCAGAAGGAGGTCAGGGCGGCGAGGCATCCCACGGTGAAGGCGAAGCTGAAAAACAGGACAAGGGCGTTGATTCCCATCCGTTCGTCGGTTTCTTCCTTGGAAAGGTCTCCGGCTTTTTCCTTTTTCATGTCGCGGCGAATGGCCCGCACGGTGGACACAAGAAGGCATACCCATACGGGGAGCATGATCTTGGCGATGGTCGGCGTAAACACATACGGATGATCGTGCATGAGCCCGAGCATGGAGGGCCTCCCTTGTTCGCCGGGCGTTTTTTCCCGGTCTGGACATACGCTACGCGGCATTGGTGCCGTCGGCAAGGCGCTTGCGGAAAAGGGGCGGTCTTCGGGCATGTCCTCTTGTCCGGTGCTGTCCCGTTTTCCGCGTCCTCCCCGGATTGAATCTCCCGGTGCTTTCCGGTAGAGCAACGCCTGCGGAGGTCGTATGCTTTCTTTCGAAACGACGTGTGCGTTTTTTGTGGCATCACTGCTGATGGCTATGACGCCGGGGCCGGACGTCATCATCGTGCTGACGCAGTCCTCATTGTACGGGATGCGGGCCGGTGTGCTCACGACGCTTGGCCTTATGACCGGGCTGCTCGGGCACACGCTGGCCGTCGCGCTCGGCGTGGCCGTCCTGTTCCAGACCTCGGAGGCCGCGTTCACGGCGTTGAAGTTCCTCGGCGCGGCCTACCTGTTGTACCTCGCCTGGCAATCCTTCCGGTCCGGGGTGTTCCGGGCCTTCCTCATACAGTCTTTGTTCCCCGGATACGGCACGCTCTATCGGCGGGGGTTCCTCTCCAACATCACCAACCCCAAGGTGACGCTGTTCTGCCTTGCGGTGCTGCCGCAGTTCGTGGAGCCGGAACGGGGCCACCCGACGCTCCAGATCCTGTCGCTCGGCGGCCTGTATGAGCTGGCCTGCCTCATCGTCTTTACGGCCATCGCCGCGCTCGGGGGCAGGATGGCGACATGGTTCAACCGTTCCGATCGCGCGCAAATGCTTATGAACCGTATTGCCGGATGCATCTTTCTGGGGCTTGCGCTCATGCTGGCCTTTGCTTCACGTTGATTTCCGCAATATCCCGCTTCAGACGGAGGCGGCTCCGAGGGCGGATTCCGCCAGCGGGCCTTACCGGAACCAGCCTTTCCGTTTGAGGGTAATCCACAGGAAAATGGCGAGCCAGACCATGCCCGCCAGCGTTGCATAATAGCCGTATCGCCAGCCCGTTTCGGGCATATAGGCGAAATTCATCCCATAAACGCCGGTGATCAGCGTGAGCGGCATGAAGATCGCGGAGAGGACCGTGAGCTGGCGCAGGCGTTGGTCGGTTTGCTGCTGGAGTACGAACTGGCAGTGCTGGAGCAGCTCGGAAAGCCGGGTCACCAGCCGGAGCGCATTCTTGGCGAGGTGGTTCTGGGCGTCCCGGATGTCCCGGAGCTTTTCGCGCACGGCGTCGGAGAGCATGGCGTGGGGCGTGAGCGCGTGCAGATCGGCAAGGCCATAGAAGAAATCCTCGAACTGGTTGACGAGGTGGTTGATCTGGCGGCGGGTGTCCAGGATGGTCTGCTCGGAGATTTTGCCCGAGGCGTTGTCCACATGCAGTGAAAGGTTCTCGGTCTGGGAGCGGGCTTCGATGAAGTTGCAGATATTCGTTTCCACGAGGCTGTCGAGCAGGGCGATGAGCAGGTCCGAGGCGGAGCGGATGCTGGCGGTGTCGCCTTCCGCGAGCTGTTTGCGTTCCCCGTCGAAATTGTAGCCTTCGTCACGGCAGAGGGTGATGACCTCCTGCGCGAACAGGATGAACGTGATGGAGACGGACCGTTTCTGCACCCATGTTTTGCGGGCCGGGACGCTGAGGAGCACATAGTCGTTCCCTGAAAACACCGACGGGAACCGTTGCGAAGACAGGACGCGCCGCCTCAGGAACGGCGGGATTTGCCGCTCCTTGAGAAAATGGGTCAGCTCCTCGCTGGTTCCCTGAATGTCCAGCCAGAGCAGCTTGTCTTCCGTTCCCTTGGCGCCTTCCGTGTCTTTCAATTCCGTATAGGTGCCGTGTGCCAGCGTTATGGCGTGTTGTTTCATTGCCGTCCTCCTGATCCGGTTCTTCTTGGATGATGGTATCCCAGAGCGGAGGTGAAGTCTCCTAGAGACATTACGGAAGGGGAGGCGGAGGGCGTGCGCGTCGCCTTGTTGCGCATGGGCGGATGTGGGCGGCGCAACGTGCCCGTGGAGCCGTTCGCGGAGATGGGCAAAGCCGGAACCTGCGTCGGCGGGAAGGGGGACACCGTATTTTGCTGAAAAAGAGCCGGGTAGGGTGAAGAAACATTTCTTCCGGCTTTCGCCCGGCTGCCGAGGCGGGGGCCCTGCCCTCAGTCCGCTTCTTTCCAACGGGGCGCATTCCGTATATGCTGGCGGCGAAACCGGAAGGGCCCCGCCGGGCCGTTCCGGCATCAATCCAACAGTGAGGCGATACTTATGATCACTCTATCCGATTCTGTCCTCGACGATCTGCGGACGTTCCGGGGGCGTAACGCGGCTCGTACGATCCGCATCGAAAAGGGTTCCAGCGGCTGACACAGCACCAACTTTGAACTGGCTCTGGATGAGCCGGAAGAAGGCGATGTGACCGAGGATGTCGGGGAATTTCATTTTTGCATGGAAAAGGCGCTGATGGATCAGGTGGGCGCGGTGTTCATCGACTATGATCCTACGGGCAGTTTCCGTATCTATACGGAAAGGCCTCTGTCCATCTTCACCACGGGCGGCGGGAGCTGTTCCCTGTAAAACCCTGCCCCGCGTTTTCTCCCCTGAGGGAGGCGGCCGTTTCCCGGCCCTTCGGCGCGGGGATGTTTCTCAGCGCGCGGCGCGTTAGCGCGTTCATATAATCATTTATCTTTTATTTCAGCAAATTATAAATGGAAAGTCGGGCGTACCGTTCGGCTTTCCTTTTTTTTGTGCGCGCCGCGCGGAATGTCCGTGGGCCATGCCGGACGGGGTCTCCGTCCAAAGGATTCGGCTATGCAGAAAATCCTCCGTATCGATCCGAAAGACAATCTGATTGTGGCTCTGCGCGATCTGGCTCAAGGCGACATCATCGAAAACGACGGGCAACGTATCCAGTTGGTTACGGATGTCCCCGCCAAGCATAAGTTTACCCGGGAACCCGTGCCTGTGGGAGGCATCGTTACGCTGTACGGCGTGCCCGTGGGCAAGGCCGTCGCCCCGCTCCAGTCCGGCGAGCGCATCACCGTGGACAACGTTGTCCACTACGCGGCGGAAGTCGACCTGAGCGACGCCGTTCCGTACATGTGGAAGGCCCCGGACGTCTCCCGCTGGGCGAACCGCACGTTCGACGGCGTGATCCGCCCCGACGGGCGCGTGGGGACCGCGAACTATTGGCTCATCATCCCGCTGGTGTTCTGTGAAAACCGCAACGCTCTGAAGCTGCGCGACGCGCTGGAACGGACGCTCGGGTACGCGGGGGACCATCTGGCGGACTTCGCGCGGTCGCTGGTGGGCGGCACGGGCTGCGCGCCCGCGCCCCGGCCTTTCCCGCATATCGACGGCATCCGGGCCATCACCCATAACGGCGGGTGCGGCGGCACGGCTCAGGATGCGTGGACCCTATGCCGGATGCTGGCCGCCTACGCGGACCATCCCAACGTGGCGGGGCTCACCGTGTTCAGCCTTGGCTGCGAGAAGGCGCAGATCGGGCTGTTTCAGGAGGCGCTGCGGGAGCGGAACCTTGGTTTCGACAAGCCCTGCATCCTGCTGCGGCAACAGGACTGGTCCAGCGAAGTCAAGATGATGGAAGAGGCGGTCCGCAAAACGCTGGCGCATTTCAAGAACGCCGATCTGGTGGAGCGCCGCCCCGTGCCGCTCTCGAAACTCAAGCTTGGGGTGAAGTGCGGCGGCTCGGACGGCTTTTCCGGCATTTCGGCCAACCCCGCCATCGGGGAAGTCTCGGATCGCGTGGTGACGCTCGGCGGAGGGTCCGCTCTGGCGGAATTCCCCGAGCTGTGCGGCGTGGAAGCCAACATGATTTCCCGCTGCATCCGCAAGGAAGACAAGGCGCGCTTCCTTGAGCTGATGCGCCGCTATGAGGCCGCCGCCAACGCTTGCGGGGCTTCCATCTCCGACAACCCCAGCCCCGGGAACATCCACGACGGGCTGATCACCGATGCCATCAAATCGGCTGGCGCGGCGAAGAAGGGCGGCAAGGCCCCGATCAGCGCCGTGCTCGATTACGCGGAACCCATGCCGGACTCCGGGCTGTCCCTCGTCTGTACGCCGGGCAACGACGTAGAAGCCGTGACCGGGCTCGTGGCCGCGGGTGTAAACGTGGTGTTGTTCTCCACCGGCTTGGGGACGCCCACCGGAAATCCCATCGTGCCCGTGATCAAGGTGGCGACCAATACGGCGGTGGCGGAACGGCTCAGCGACCTGATCGATTTTGACTGCGGCCCGATCATTGACGGGGAACCCATTGCGGCGGCGGCCGACCGTTTGCTCGAAAAGGTGCTCGACACCGCCAGCGGGCGGTACTCCACCAAGGCCGATCGGCTCGGGCAGCATGATTTCCTGTTCTGGAAGCGCGAGGTGTCGCTGTAGCGGGCGGAAAGGCTGGGGAAGGGATGCCTTTCGGAGAACGGGATCTCCACACGGGCTTTTCTCTTCCGGAAAGAGTTCCCCTCTTCTTTGAGGCCGTTGCCGTTGGCGGGGGCCGCCGCATGAAACGGGGCCGGGATCCCATACAAGGCTGCTTCGCTGGGGCCTGTGAAGGAGGAAGACGATGAGTACGGTATGGCGCGTGGACGCGCATCAGCATTTCTGGCGGTTCGATCCGGCCGCATACGGCTGGATCGGCGATGATATGGCCGTCCTGAAACGGGACTTCCTGCCCGCCGAGCTGCGGTTTGAACTGGACATCCGGCACATCGGCGGTTCGGTGGCGGTGCAGGCCCGGGCTTCGGAGGCGGAGACGGACTTCCTGCTCGGGCTGGCGTCGTCGAATCCGTGGATTCTGGGGGTCGTGGGCTGGATCGATCTGCGGGCCGGCGATCTGGAATCCCGGCTTGAGGCGCGGGCTTCGTCCGCCGTGCTCAAGGGGTACCGCCATCAGGTGCAGGACGAGCCGTCTCCTTCGGCGTTTCTGGAAGATGGGCGGTTCAACCGTGGCGTGGAAACGCTCCAGCGGGGGGGCAAGGTCTACGAGGTCCTGATCCACGCGAAAGATCTGCCCGCCGCCATTGCCTTCTGCGGGCGGCACGATCTGGGGCCGCTCGTGCTGGATCACCTCGGCAAGCCGGACGTCCGGCATGAGAGCGCGGCGGAGTGGGCCAGGCGCATCGCCCCGCTCGCGGCGCAGGAGCATGTGAGCTGCAAGCTGTCCGGGCTGATCACCGAAGCCCATTGGCACGGCTGGGACGAGCGGGATTTGCTCCCATACCTCGACGCGGCTCTGGAATGTTTCGGGCCCTCCCGGCTGCTGTTCGGTTCGGACTGGCCCGTTTGCCTGTTGTCCGGAACGTACGATCAGGTGTGCGGGCTGGCCGGGAAGGCCACGGCGTCCCTCTCCGAGGCGGAACGGGATGCCGTATGGGGCGGCAACGCCTGCCGCGTGTACGGCATCGGCAATCTCTAAACGCAGGAGCATGTCATGGATTTGCGGATAAAGGACAAAGTGTATCTCGTGACCGGCGGCGGTTCCGGCATCGGCGGCGGCATATCCGTTGCGCTGGCCCGTGAGGGCGCGATTCCGGTGATTCTGGGGCGCAGCCCGCTGCAAAAGAGTTTCCGGGCCGAAGTGCGGGCGCTCCAGCCGCTCATGCATTTCATCCAAATCGAATTGACCGATGAGCAAGCCTGCGCGGACGCCGTTCAGGAAGCCGTGTCCATGTACGGGCGCATCGACGGCCTGATCAATTGCGCCGGGGGCAACGACAACGTCAGCCTCGAAACCGGGGTGGAGGCATTCCGGGTTTCGCTTGAGCGCAACCTCGTCCATTACTACACGATGGCGCACTACTGCATCGGGGAATTGAAAAAGAGCAAGGGGAGCATCCTCAACGTCAGCTCCAAGACCGCGCTCACGGGGCAGGGCGGGACCAGCGGCTACACCGCCGCCAAGGGGGGCATTTTGTCCCTGACGCGCGAGTGGGCCGCATCCTATCTCAAGGACGGCATCCGGGTGAACGCCGTGGTCCCCGCTGAGGTCTGGACCCCGCTCTATGAACGGTGGGTGAACACATTCCCCCGCCCGGCGGAAAAGCTGGAAACCATCGTCCGCAACATCCCCTTGGGGCACCGGATGACCACGGTGGAGGAACTGGCGGATATGGCGGTGTTCCTGCTTTCGCCGCTGTCGTCGCATACCACGGGCCAGTGGGTCGTGGTGGACGGCGGCTACACGCATCTCGACCGTACCTTGACGGCCCGCTGAGGGAGGTGCGCCGTGAGCCAGATTACCAGTCCGCAATACCGCAAGGCGTTTATCCTCGTCACCACGCTGTTTTTCATGTGGGGCCTGTCCTACGGGCTCATCGACGTGCTGAACAAGCATTTTCAGGTGACGCTCAACGTGTCCAAGGCCCAGTCCGGGCTCATTCAGGCCGCGTATTTCGGGGCCTATTTCGTCGTGGCGATCCCCGCCGGCCTGTTCATGGAATGGAAAGGCTACAAGGCGGGCATCCTGTGCGGCCTGAGCCTGTACGCGATCGGGGCCTTGCTGTTCGTCCCGGCGGCGGGCGTCGCAAGCTTCACGTTCTTCCTGTTCGCCCTGTTCGTCATCGCGCTCGGGCTCGGATGTCTGGAAACGGCGGCCAACTCCTACTCCTCGGCGCTCGGTTCCACGGAAACCGCCGAAACCCGCCTGAACCTTTCCCAGTCCTTTAACGGGCTTGGGCAATTCACCGGGCCGCTGCTCGGGGGGCTGCTGTTCTTCGGCGGCGACGAGGCCAGCGGCGGAGGCGGGCTTGATGCCGTCAGGATGACCTATGTGGGCATCGCCTGCGTGGTGATCCTGCTGGTCATTTTGTTCGCCAAGGCCGAACTGCCCGATTTGCGGAGCAGCGAGGAGGCGGACGAGGCGGCCATGATGAAACATTCCCTGCTGGCCCATAAGGAATTCGTCGCCGGGGTGGCGGCGCAGTTCCTCTATGTGGCGGCGCAGGTCGGCATCGGGGCGTTCTTCATCAACCTGTACATCGAATGCTGGCCCGGCGGCACGGCGCAGCAAGGCGCGTTCTTCCTGTCCATCGCCATGCTCTGCCTGTTGATAGGCCGTTTCGTGAGTACGGGCATCATGACCAAGATCGCGCCCGCGAAACTGCTTGCGGCGTACGGCGTCGTATGCGTGATCCTGACGGGGGTAGTGTTCACGGCCGTCGAATACGTGTCGGTCATCGCGCTCATCGCGGTGTTCTTCTTCATTTCCATCATGTTCCCGACCATTTTTGCGATGGGGACCAAGAACCTCGGGACCCGCAAGAAGCTCGGCGGCTCGTACATGATCATGGCTATCGTGGGCGGGGCGATCATGCCGTATTTTATGGGGTTGATCGCGGACTACACGCACACCGCGGCGGCGTTTCTCCTGCCGCTGTGCTGCTTCGTCTGCGTCGTCCTGTACGGTGCGGCATATGGGCGGCTGGTGAAGGAATAACAGGGAGGAGGGGACTTCCCCCTCCCGTTTCCAAGGCTTTCGCCTGATGGGGAGTTGTCCGTTTTCGCGGACGTGCCGCGTCGTCCCATGCATGGGGGGATTGCGCGGCCGCTCGCTCCCCATCAGCCGAAAGCTTTGGAAACACCCTCTTCGTGCAACAGTGCGGTCAAAGGAGTGAATCATGCCGGAAAACAAGAAAAAATATACGGGAGCGTGGTGCCCTTCGATCACGCCGTTTGACGCGGACGGGAAGCTTGATCTTGCCGCGCTGGAAAAGCATTTTTCCCGGCTGTCGGAAGCCGGGACCGACGGCGTCCTGCTGATGGGGAGCATCGGGGAGTTCACGGCCCTGAGCATGGACGAGCGGGTCAGCCTGATCCATGCGGCGCGGACCATGACCCACTTGCCGCTGATCGCCAACGTGTCCGGCACCTGCATGGAAGACATGACGCGTCTGGCGGATGCCGCCTATTCGGAAGGCTATGAAGCGGTCATGGCCTTGCCGCACTACTATTTCGCCCAGACCCCGCGCCAGCTTGAGGCGTATTTCGATACGTTGGGCGGGCGTTTCGAGGGCGAGTGGCTCATCTACAATTTCCCGGCGCGCACGGGGTGCGACGTGGACGCGGCCCTGATCGCCAAGCTCGCCGCCCGGTTCCCCCGGTTCATGGGGGTGAAGGATACGGTGGACTGCGCCTCGCATACGCGGGCCATCGTGCGGGCCGCGGCCGAGGTGCGCGAGGATTTTTCGGTGCTGTGCGGGTTCGACGAGTATTTCATCCCCAACCTGATGAACGGCGGGGACGGCGTGCTGTCCGGGCTGAACAACGTGGTCCCCGAGTTGTTTACGCAGGCGAAAACGGCGTTCCGTTCGGGGCAGTTCGAGGATCTGTGCGCGGCGCACAGGGAAATCGGGCGGCTTTCGTCCATCTATACGATAGGCGACGACTTCGTGACGACCATCAAGGCCGCCGTCGCCGCCAAGTTCGGCGGGCTGGAGCCCGTTTCCCGGGGATACGGCGGCGCGCTCGACGATACGCAGCTTGGCGCGGTGAAACGGCTGTTCGGGATATAGGCCGTCCGGCGCGGCCTGTGGACAACGGGCCGCGCCGAACGTATGTTCAGGAACTGCGCCCGCGAAAGAACGCGGGCCTTTTTCCCTGAATCAGCCTTCGGACAGGATCATGTTTACAGACATTCATACGCACGCTTTTCACCCGAAAATCGCCCGCCATGCGGTGGAACATCTTAACGAAGCCTATCAGCTCGACTGTGTGGGCGAAGGGACCATCGCCGATCTGCTGCTGCGGGAAAAGCGTTCCGGCATAGGCCGCTGTGTGGTGCTGTGCGCGGCCACCACGCCGGGGCAGGTCGTCCCGGCCAACGACTACGCCGTCACGCTCCAGCGCGATCACCCCGAAGTGACGGCTTTCGGCACTCTGCACCCCGGTTACGAAGCGTGGGAGAGCCAGCTGGAACGCCTGAAGGCGGCGGGCATACGCGGGCTCAAGCTCCATCCCGATTTCCAGCATTTCTGGCTGGACGATCCCCGGCTCCTGCCCATGCTCGAGGCCGCACAGGACGATTTCATCTTCCTGTTCCATATCGGGGACAGCGTACCGCCGGAAAAGAATCCTTCCTGCCCGTACAAGCTGGCGGCGCTGTTGGATCGTTTCCCGCGCCTCCGTTGCATCGCCGGGCATCTCGGCGGGTATCATCAGTGGGAACACTCCCTCAAGGCGCTCGTGGGGCGCGACGTGTGGCTGGATACTTCAAGCTGTACCCCGTTCATCCAGCCCGATCTTCTCAAGGCGATCCTCCGCAAGCATCCGCAGGATCGCATCTTGTTCGGCAGCGATTACCCGCTGTACGATCCGGGCGACGCCATGATGCACCTCCAGGAAAAGGCGGAACTCGGCGATGCGGATCTGGACCGCTATTGCAGCAACGCCGACGCTCTGTTCGCATAAAAAAGGGAAGCGCTTTCCGAAGAAAGGCTTCCCTTCATGCTTTTGGGCCGTGTATCAGACTTTCCCGAAGGGGCACTTGGGGAACGTGCAGACTTTGCATTCCATGCACAGGCCGCCGTTGCCGATCTTGGCGAGATCGAGGCGGGTGATGGGCACACCGGCGAGCATACGGGGCAGGATGATGTCGAAAACGGTGGTCTTGAAGAACAGCGCACACGCGGGCACGCCGATGATCTGCGCGCCGCCGATGCGGCCGATGAGGGTCATGGTCCCGGGCAGCGCGGGCACGCCGTAGAGGGTGTCCGTAAGCCCCGCCTCGGTGAGGCCCTTGCGGGTGAGGTCGTCGGGATCGACGGACATGCCCGCCGTGGTGACGATGAAGTCCGCCCCGGCGTCAAGCAGGTCGCGCACGCCCCGAACGATGAGATCCGCGTCATCCGGGGCAAAGAGCGTCTTGACCACCTCGCAGTGGTGCTGCTGCGCTTTCTGGGTGATGATGGGTGCGAAACGGTCCTCGATCAGCCCCTGAAACACTTCGGTCCCGGTCACGAGGATGCCGATTTTGGCCTTGCGCATGGGCACGACTTTGAACAGCGGGCCGTCTTCCAAAACGGAAAGCGCCTTGAGGAACCCGGGGCGGGACAGGAACAGCGGGATGGCCCGGCTTCCTGCAAGCCGCGTCCCCGCGGTGAGCACGCTGTAGTTGTGGCGCGTACAGCACATCACGTCGGGCACGAGATTGAAGCGCTCAAGGCGCTCCGTGTCCACCAGCAGCATCCCGTCGCGCGTGGCCCGGAAGTTGACCTTGCCTTCGCGCGGGGCGGCTTCCACTTCCACGCCGTCGCCGGGCATGAGCCGGGCAAAGCCGCGGGCGGCGTCGTCCTCATGCACCCAGCCCTCGGGATGCGGCGTGTTTTCCTGAACGTAGACGCGGTTTTTGCCCATTTGCTGGAGGCGGCAGATGTCTCCGGCGGAAAGCTCCTGCCCGGCGACGAACGCGGCACCCTTTTCCTTGCCCGGGATGATCTGCGTCATGTCGTGCAGGGCGTGCTTGCCGACCGCCTCCTCGACCGGGATCGGGACGGGAGCGGGCATACGGGGCTGCTGCGACAGGGCGAAGCCTGGGCCGTCCTCATACGGGGACTGTCCTTGGCAGGAGCGGCAGATCCCGCCGTAGGAGGCGGGGTAGTGGGAGCCGCAGAGCGGGCAGCGGGTGATCGCCCCGAACGAACGGTGCCCGAGCATGTCCTGACGGATGCGGACCTTGCGGAACGAGAGGATCGACTCGCCCGCTTCCTTGATCTGGGCCTGCAGCCGTTCGGTATCCTGCTCCTTCTTGGGGCGCTCCTTGAGGAACCAGCTACGGATGGCGTCGTAGGGCTCCAGCTTGTCGTTGTCGAGCTCGACGCGGACGCCTTCTCCGGTAGCCTTGTCGTACAGGGTCACCGCGTAAATGCCGAAGGGCAGGACGCGGAGCCAGCCGTTGCCGAACGTGCACGGCGTAAGCAGCTGCACGGCGTCGGGAAGGCAGTGGGCCGTTTCACTGACGGCGTCGTACAGGACGCCTTCCGGCATGTGGCGCTTGGCAAGCTCCACCATGTAGCCGCCGATGATCAGGCCGGGAGCGGGATACCCGTGAAAGGCACGGGCCTCTTCCATGAATTCTTCATGCGTCCGGGAGCCGATGGACATGGACACCTCGCAGGGCTAGGGCGTTATTGCAGCAGCGGGCGTTCGGGAGCGTCCTGATTCATCAGGTTCTCCACGGTGATGCCCTGAGGAGGCGTGAACTGGAAGGTTCCGGCCTTGATGGACGCGTCGGGCGTCAGCGAGGTCAGGGCCACTTCATTGGTATTGCCGTAGAAGTCCAGAATCTGCGCCTTCTTGATCAACTTCGTGCCCTTGTCCACCCAGAGGAGCGCCTCCACAAGCTGCGGAGAAGGATCTTTGGGGTAGAGCCGGAGCACGGCCAGTCCGTTGTCGTCCGGCTCGGCCTCGACGGTGAAATCCTTGTCGAGGCGGCTCTGGCCGGTGATGACCTGAATGATGGAGCGGGAGTCGTGGACCACTTCCGGCGAATACTGGTAGGCCAGCTCCTCGTCGGGCAGGTAGTCCCATACATCCTTGTCCGTGATGAGTAAAAGTTCCGCAGGGGGGGGGTGGGGGACCCAGCGGACCCGGGGCGGGTGGTGGACGGCGAGGGTCCCGGGGCGGGGGTCCGCGGCGCCGCTTTCCTGATGGACGAGGCGTTGGGTGAATTCAGCGGTAAAGGACTGCATCGACTCATATTTTTTCTGCATCTCTCCCGTAATGGCGGGAGCCGCCGCGTGCGAAGCGCCCGCGCTGATCAGCAGCAGGGCCGCGGCGCAGGCAAAAAGGATCGGGAAACGCATGATGATCTCCTGAAAAAGAGTGTCTGATACGGAACGCATCAACTGTCTTGCCGCAACGATCGGCGGACTATGGCCGCCGTACTCTGGGAAACCTGCTCGGGCCCGTGAAGGGTGCCCTTTGTGCGTTCCCTTCTCAAAAAGGGCCGTTCGCCGCACGTTCTCCAGCCGCCGATGGGCGCGAGCAGGAGGGCAGGCCCGGGAAAGGGAGTGTAGAACGCGCACTCCTTCCCGGTTCAAAAATCAATCCATCCGCACGGTTCTGGCTTTGTTGGCGCGGGAAGCGGGCGGCAGGATGCCTTCCTCCTCCATACGTTCGACGAAGCGCGCGGCTTTGTTGAAGCCGATGCGGAAACGCCGCTGGAGCAGGGAAATGGACATGCGGCCCTGTTCCTGCACGAAGGCCACGGCCTCGGCGTACAGGGATTCCTCATCCGAACTGCCCGGCCCGGAAGCCGGAGCGGAGGACGCCTTGGCGTTTTCCGCGAGGGATGTGCCCCATTCGGTGAAATCCACCTCGTATTGCGGTGCGCACTGGCGTCTCCAGTGATCGGCCACGGCCTGCACCTCGTCGTCGGTGACGAAGGGACCGTGCAGGCGCTGGAGTTTGCCGCCCGTGGGCTTGAACAGCATGTCGCCCTTGCCGAGGAGCTGTTCGGCTCCGGCCGTATCGAGGATGGTGCGCGAGTCGTACTTGTTGGCGACCTGAAACGAGACGCGGCAGGGGAAGTTCGCCTTGATGAGCCCCGTCACCACATCCACGCTCGGGCGCTGCGTCGCCACGATGAGGTGGATGCCCGCGGCACGGGCGAGCTGGGCGAGGCGCACGAGGCAGCCTTCCACGTCCTTGCCCGCCGTGAGCATGAGATCCGCCAGTTCGTCAATGACGATGACAAGGTAGGGCATGGGCTTGAGGTCCGCGTATTCCTGCGGCCTTTCGTCGCCGAACGAAGCCAGTTTCTTATTGTAGTCCTTGATGTTCTTGACCCCGAACTTGGCGAGGCAGTCGTAACGGCCGTCCATCTCGGCCACGGCCCATTCAAGCGCCGTCTTGGCGAGGGAGGTTTCCGTCACCACGGGATGCACGAGATGCGGCAGATCCGCATACATCGCCATTTCCACGCGTTTGGGGTCGATCATCATAAGCTTCACTTCATCCGGCGATGCCTTGTAGAGGAAGCTCACCAGCACGGAGTTGAGGCACACGCTTTTGCCCGAGCCCGTCGTACCGGCGACGAGCACATGGGGCATGGTGGCGAGATCCCGGACGGCGGGGCGCCCTTCGATGTCCTTGCCGAGGGCCATCGTCAGCAAGGACGGGGCACTCTGGAAGGCTTCCGACTGGATCAGCTCGCGGAAGTTGACGGTGGAGCGGTTCAGGTTGGGGATTTCCACGCCCACGGTGTCGCATCCCGGCACAGGGGCCTGGATACGGATGGCTTCGGCCTTGAGGCTGCGGGCAAGGTCGTCGGTCAGGTTGGTGAACCGGCCCACGCGGACGCCCGGGGCGGGGCGGATTTCAAACAGCGTGATCACCGGGCCGGGCGTCACCCGGACCAGTTCGCCCTGAATATTGAATTCGGCGAGGCAGTTCATCAGGCCGGCGCTCTGTTCCTCCAGCACTTCCCGCGAGGGCAGGGAATCGCTCTGCTGCGGCTGCTGGAGCAGGTCCAGCGAAGGCATGGGATAGGAGCGTTTGCGCAGGATCGGTTTCGTTGCGGCGGGAACCGTTCCCGCGGGCGCGTCGATGCGGGGCTGCGCGGTTTGAGCCGGAGCCTGAGACGTTGCCGGAGCCGCCTGTACGGAGGGCTGAGCGGGCGCGGCTGGAGTTGCCGCCTGTGCGACAGCCTGTACCGGCTGCGGCGCTTGCTGCCACTGGGCAACGGGCTGTGCGGCATCTTGCTGCGGCGCGAACGTAAAGGTGTCCCGAGGCTGCTCCGGGGCGTAAGAAATCGTCTGTTGCGGCTCTTCCGCGTGGGGTTGTGCAGGCTGAACCGGAGCTTGCTGCTCCGCCGCATACGGCTGCACGGGTTGAACTTGCGGTTCCGCCTGAGGCCGCGCGGGGGCGGGCTGCGTTTCGGGAATGGTGAGGGCCAGCAGCGGGTTTTCCCCGGCGAGAAGGTTCACGGCCTTGGCGGCGGCATCCGTCGGCGAAGCCAAGTGGATGTTCACCTGCGGCGCGAATGTTCCCGTTCCCGCACGCGGTTCTTCCGGCTGAAAATCAAAGGTGTCGTGCTCGGACGGCGGTTCCCAGAGCTTGAGCGGATCCCCTGCGTCCTTTTTCGGCGCGGCGGGCGTTTCCTCAGGCGTCAGGGAGAAGGGCGGATCCATGCTGAGCGGCTCCTCGCGCTTGGGCGCGGGCCTTTCCTCTTCATCATGGATGTCGAACAGCGCGATGACGTCGGCGGCCGTTTCCCCTTCCGCTTTTTTGTCCTTGTGGGGCAACCCGATTTTGGGCAGGGCGACCTTGGGCATGGATACCTTGGAAAGGCGCTCCGGCAGGTCGTCGAGAGAGAAGGGCGTCCCGCTCAGCTGTTCTCTCAGCAGGGCCCACCCCTTGCGGATAAGCGCGATCCACGCGATGCCGAAGGCCATCTCAAGGGAGATGAACAACAAGAACAGCCAGATCAGGGAAGACCCCACCGGACTGAACAGGGTGGTGAACTTGGTATAGAGGCTCATGCCGAGCATACCTCCGCCCCGGACGTCTCCGATGCCGAGGTTCCAGGCCGCACCGAGGGAAATGAGGCAAGCCGCCAGAAGGGTGAAGCCGAACCAGCGCCACCACGGCATGGTGAACCATGTGGAGACGCAGCCCGCTCCCCAAGCGAGGAAGACGAGGGGCCAGACAAGCGCGGCGAACCCGAAAATATCGACCAGAAGCCCGCTGAGGTACGCGCCGAAGAGCCCGGCGTAATTTTTGACGATTGCAGGGTTGCTCACGGCATGGTTGATGCTGGGGTCGTTCTGATCAAAGGACACCAGGCTCAAGAGCACCAGCAGTCCCCAGAAAATAAGAAAAAGCCCAAACAGTTCCCGGGCGATCTTGCGTCCGTCCGTAATGGCAACCTCCTCCGGCGCTCTCCGTTTTGTCTGCATGATAGAGATATAAGGCGATGAGTTGAAGCGGGGGATCATCCGGCCCGGAAGCGGGTCCCGGGCCGGAAAAGGCATTATTCGCGGCCGAGATAGCCGTTGGTGCGGGTATCGACCTTGACGCGGTCCCCGATGTTCACGAAAATCGGAACCTGAATGACGACGCCGGTTTCGAGGGTGGCGGGCTTGGTCACGTTGCTCACCGTGTCGCCCTTGGCGCCGGGTTCGGTTTCGGTGACTTCAAGGACGAGGGACGCCGGGATTTCGATGTCCAGCGGCTTTTCGTTGTAGAGCAGCACGCGGCATTCCTGGCCGTCCTTGAGGTAGTTGGCCTTGCCGTCGGTGGCTTCGGCGTCCATGTGCATCTGATCATAGGTGGTCATGTCCATGAACACGAGCTGTTCGCCCTCGTGATACAGGAACTGCATGTCGCGGGATTCGAGATTCGGGCGTTCGACCTTTTCGCCGGAACGGAAGGTGTTGTCCAGCACTCGGCCGTTGAGGATGTTACGCAGCTTGGTACGTACCATAGCTCCGCCTTTGCCGGGCTTGAAGTGTTGGAATTCGATGATTTCGAAGGGAGTCCCGTCGATTTCGATTTTAAGCCCCTTGCGGAAATCCGTGGTAGAATACATGCTGCCTCCAAAAACAGTGCTGAATATCAAAACGTACCAAGGGAGTGCTCCGCGCCCCCCGCTTGTTCCTTATCCGGAGCAATCGGACGGCTGCCGCGATTGCTTTTCACGCTGCGGCAGGATAGCCTTGCCACTGCAACTCGATATTGTCGAACATCAGGCCGCGCTTGTCAACATACACCGGAGGTTCCCGTATGATGAAAGAGACTCCCCCCACACTGACCCTTGAGGCGACGACGTTCAACAAGCCGCAGCTTCAGGAACAGCTTTCCGTGCTCGAGCAGCGTCAGGAAGCGCAGATCGCGCTTGCCGGGCGTTCCAATGTGGGGAAGTCGTCCCTCGTCAACGCCCTCGCCCGCCGCAAGCAGCTTGCCAAGATCAGCGCGACGCCGGGCAAGACGCGTTCCATCAATTTCTACAGGGTCGCCCCCGACGGCTTTTCTCTGGTCGATCTTCCGGGCTACGGCTATGCGAAGTGTTCGCAGGAAGAGCGCAAGAGTTGGGCCAAGCTCATTGAATACTACCTCACGAACACCCCGACGCTCAAGGCCTTAGCCCTGCTGCTCGACTGCCGGATTCCGCCGCAGGCATTGGACCGTGATCTCGCGGACTTCGCGCGTGGGCACGGTATTCCGCTTTTGCCCGTCCTGACCAAGGCCGACAAGTGCACGCAGGTCGAACGCAGCAAGCGCCAGCAGGAGTGGAGCCGTTTGCTCAACGGCATCATGCCCCTTCCCGTTTCCTCCAAGGACATGCGCGGCGTCGATGCCCTCTGGTCCGAGCTGCGCCGTTTCGCGGGGACGGGGGAAAGCGTGAGTGAAGAGGAGTAAGAATTGGGGAAGGAAGGACCTTTCTGGAGAAAGACTCTTCCCTCCCTTCCCCAAAACCCATCCCTCCAACCCCAAAGACTTTTGTAACGGTAGATGGTGGGCCGGGCGGCAAGGCGGCTGATGGCCTTATGTCCGTCCCCTGCGCGTTTTGTTCCTATGAGCCAATGACATGCTCCGTTCGTTTCCGGACGGAGCATGTCATTTTTTATTTATAGATAACAATATGTTTGTATTGATAAATAATCCTGGAAAACTGGCAACAGGGATTCGATAAGGTCGAAAGTCTTGGGAGGGAGAGATGCGGGGGAGGGGACCCTTCTGCAGAAGGCTCCCCTCCCCCGCATCAGACCTCCGCCCCGTCCTCCCCGCCTTTCCCCCGAACGCTTGAGCGGGGATGCGCCTTGTCGTAGACGCGCATAAGATGATCAAGGGTGATGTGCGTGTAGCGCTGGGTGGTGGAAAGGCTGGCATGGCCGAGCAGTTCCTGCACGGAGCGCATATCCGCGCCGTTCTCCAGCATGTGCGTGGCGAAGGTGTGACGCAGGGTGTGCGGCGACAGATGTTGCGGCAATCCGGCGCTTTTGCGGATCTCGTCGAGAATCCGCGCCGCCTGCCTCCGGTTGAGCCGCTTGCCTCTGTTGCCCACGAAAAGGGCTTTTTCGGCGGGCGAGGCGATGAGCGCGCGCACCCTGAGCCAGAGGAACAGCGCCCTGACGGACGTGTCGCTCAACGGCGCGATGCGTTCCTTGGAACCCTTGCCTATGACCCGGATGAAACCGCTTGCCGGGTCCACATCGTCCACATCCAGATCGAGAGCTTCGGAAATACGCAGCCCGGAACCGTAGAGCAGTTCCGCCAGCGCCAGATCGCGGGTGTGCCCGGCGTGCTCGCGGTCCGTAACCGCCTGCTCGGCCTGCCGGGAACCATCAAGGCCCGCCGCGCCGCCGGACTCCACGCTGGCCTCGTCCAGCAGGGTGAACATCTGATCCACGTTCAGCGCCGTGGGGTGGCGGAGTTCCCGCTTGGGGTTACGCACGAGCTTTGCCGGGTTCTTGTCGATTTTCTTCATCTTCATGAGATACCGGAACAGCGAGCGCAGGGCCGAAAGCTTGCGGCCAATGGAACTGCGGGCTTGGCCTTCATGAAAAAGATGCGCGGAATAGTCCTGAAAGTGGTATTTTTCCAGCTCTCCGGGCCGGGCGAGCGAGTGCTGCTCACGGTGGAGCCACTCCTCGAACTGGAGGAGATCCGTGCGGTACGCCGAGATCGTGGCCGGAGAAAATCCTTTTTGATCGGTCATCCACGTCAGGAACTGTTCCACATCCTGCGGAAGCGGGGGCATTGCGGGGGCGGGGTAGGGCATCGAAGATTCCTTATAAT
>ENA-UOJJ01001409-UOJJ01001409.1-human-gut-metagenome-genome-assembly--contig:-CS66-NODE-1409-length-35671-cov-9.456733_pt1 | contig 35671 bp, 32 predicted proteins | sample MGYA00242343_ERZ723890 | MGnify/ENA metagenome assembly ERZ723890
GCGCAAAATGTGGCGGAACGGGAATGGTACACACCGTAGATATGGCGTCGCTGGTGCCGGATGATACGCTGACCATCGACGAGGGAGCCGTCGCCCCGTGGAACAGCCTGATGTGGTCGCTCATGACGGACATCTGCCGTGAAATGGGCGTGCGGACAAATATCCCGTTCCGGGATTTGACCGAGCAGGAAAAGGACATCGTATTCCACGGTCCGGCGGAGAAAAAGCACATTTTCTATCACAATCAAAATACCGGTCAGGCCGGAGATCTGGATTTTACCTATTTTAACGCCGTTTACACCGTCGAAAACGCGCTTTCCAAAGTCAAGGATGAGAAGGGCATGAAGCGCGTGGAAAAATTTCTGAAAGAGGATATCTGCCCGGATTGCCACGGTACGCGGCTGTCCAGCGCTGCCCGTGCGCCGAAGCTGCGAGAGATTTCGCTGGATGAAGCCTGCACGATGACACTGTCACAGCTGGTAGAGTGGGTACGGGGTGTTCCCGGCAGTCTGCCGGAGGAAATGCGCCCGATGGCCGAAAGCATCTGCGAGGCATTCCAGAGCCCCGCCAAACGGCTGATGGATCTGGGACTGGGCTACCTGACGCTTGACCGCTCCGCGTCCACGCTCTCCACCGGCGAGCGCCAGCGGATGCAGCTGGCCCGCGCTGTCCGCAATCGGACAACCGGCGTTCTGTATGTGCTGGACGAGCCGTCCATCGGTCTGCACCCGTCCAATATTGTAGGCCTGACCGGGGTAATGCACGATTTAGTTGCAGACGGCAATTCCGTGATTCTGGTTGACCACGACACGCAGATTTTGAAGGAAGCCGACTGGATTATCGAAATGGGGCCGGAGGCGGGCGCAAAGGGCGGGCATGTGATTGCCGATGGGACAATTCCCACCATAGAAGAAACCCCGGCCTCGCAGATCGGGCCGTTTCTTTCCGGCAAAGCCGAAACGAGGCTGCGCACCTGTGCCGCAAAGGACGCGCTGTTTGCAAGCGGCACGATTCATCTGTCCACCTCCCAAATTCACATGGTCAAACCGCTTGAGGTCAATATTCCGAAAGGACGGCTGACGGTTGTAACAGGCGTATCGGGTTCTGGCAAGACCACGATGATATTGGAAAGCCTCGTTCCCGCACTGGACGCTAATATCAACGGCAGTTCCCTGCCCGCACATATCCGTGCAATCAAAGCTGATGGTATCGCGCACGTCAAACTCATTGACGCAACACCCATTGGTATCAACGTCCGCTCAACGGTCGCCACCTACGCGGGTGTGCATGATGAACTGCGCAAACTCTATGCAAAATCCACTGACGCAAAAGAAAAGCGTTATAAGGCAAGCGATTTTTCCTACAACACCGGCTCACTCCGCTGCCCCGGCTGCGACGGAACGGGCGTAGTAAGCCTCGACGTGCAGTTCCTGCCGGACGTTGACATTCCCTGCCCGGACTGCCGTGGCTCGCGCTATACAAGGGCCGCCTATGATATAAGGCTCACAAACAAGGCAGGCGTATCCGCGTCTCTGCCGGAGTTGATGGATATGGATGTGAATTCTGCCATCGATTTCTGTAAGGACATGAAAACCGTCAGCCAAAGGCTGAACATTCTCAGGCAGCTTGGCCTTGACTATCTCACGCTCGGCGAGGAAACGCCGAGCCTGTCCGGCGGCGAAGCGCAGCGGCTCAAGCTGGCAAGCGAGATCGGCAAAACGCAGACCGATTCTGTTTTCGTCTTCGACGAACCCTCCATCGGGCTGCACCCGCTGGACGTGCGGGTTCTGCTCGGCGTCTTTCAGGCGCTTCTGGACAATGGCGCGACGGTCATTGTCATTGAACATGATCTGGATGTAATCCGAAACGCCGACTATGTGATCGACATGGGGCCGGGCGGCGGCGACGCGGGCGGGCAGATCGTCGCCAGCGGCACGCCGCAGGAGATCCGGGAAAACAAAAACAGTATCACCGGCAGATATCTATGACGACGCAAACCGGCGGAGAAGGAAGTCCTTCTCCGCCGGTTGTTATTTCTTTGCGAGATAGAATATCACATGGGCTTCTTCATCCGCCAGCGGGATATTGACCCGCTCCGGATAGCCGTCCTGAAGATTTCCATAATCCGTGCTAAAGCACGGCAGCGAGGAAGCCCGAACCAGTTCGTCAAACACAGCATTATCTGTCTGCACCAAAAACTTGGATGCTGGCATTTTTTCGCGGCAGAGGGCATCCCAGAAGCCAAGCTCCGTGCGCAGCAGAAAATTGAAGCCGTTGATGTCTGCAAATGTCAGGGATTTGTGCGTCGCAAGTTCATGATCTTTCGGGACGCAGACGAACAGGTTTTCCTGCATAAAAGGGCTTCCACCGTCAATCGGAAACGGCAGAACGGCAATGTCGCACGAGCCGTCCTGCCATGCGCGCAGGACCTCGTCATTCTGGCAGATGGCGGAAGCAACCATTTTTTCCGGCTGTGCGGCGTTGAGTGCTTTCAAAAGTTCCCAAAGCGGCGCAGGCGCGCAGGATTTCACAAGGATCGTCCGCTGCCGCTGATCGAAGGCGCGTACCTGCGCAACGGCCTGCTCCGCTTCAGCGAGGAGTTTTCGGGCATACTCCACCGCCGTGTTTCCCGTGTCATTCAGTTCAATTCTATTTTTCCCTCTGATAAACAGCGGCACACCAAAAGCATCCTCCAGATGCTGCATGGAGCGCGTTACAGACGGTGTAGAAATGTGAAATTCTTCGGCGACCTTGCTCAATGTACCGAGATCAGCAAAGGCTGTAAGCTGCCGCAGTTCATACAGGTCAATCATCGTGTTACCTCTTGCATTTCATATTCTGAAACGTTCTTTGCAATATCGATAGTGTACAACATCTGAATTTCGGTGTAAAGTATCTAATCAGAAGGAAATCAGCTTTTCAGAAAATGGAGGTATGATCATGGAATATGTAACTTTGAATAATGGAATCAAGATGCCCAAACTGGGCTATGGCGTGTATCAGACCCCGGCGGAGGATACCAGACGCTGCGTGCTGGACGCCATCGACGTGGGCTATCGCAGCATTGATACGGCGCAGGCGTATTACAACGAGGAGGGTGTTGGCGAAGCGCTGGCAGAGTCCGGTCTGCCCCGCGAGGAATTTTTCCTGACCACCAAGGTCTGGATCACAAACGCAGGCTATGAAAAAGCGAAGGCTTCCATTGAGGAATCCATGCGCAAGCTGCGCACCGATTATCTCGATCTGCTGCTCATCCACCAGCCGTTCGGTGATTATTACGGTACCTATCGCGCAATGGAAGAATTGTACAAGGCTGGCAGGCTCCGCGCGATCGGCGTTTCCAACTTTGGCCCTGACCGGTATCTGGACATCCAGCACTTCGCGGAGGTCAAGCCGGCCGTCAACCAGATCGAAACACATGTGTTTCAGCAGCAGAAGACGGCCAAAGAATATCTCAAGAAATACGGCTGCCAGATCGAATCCTGGGGCCCGTTTGCGGAAGGCCGCAAGGATATGTTCACCAACCCCGTTCTGACCCAGATCGGCGAGAAGTACGGCAAAACCGCCGCACAGACCGCCCTGCGCTTCCTGCTCCAGAGTGATGTTGTCGTGATCCCCAAGTCCACGCACAAGGACCGGATGCAGCAGAACTTTGACCTCTTTGACTTCACACTGACGGCAGAGGATATGGCGGCGATCGAAGCCCTCGATGGCGGCGAGAGCCTGTTCTTCTCCCACTATGATCCGAAAACCGTGGAGTGGTTCATGTCTATCCTGTAACGCATAGAGTGGCAGAACTGTCATAAAAACAGTGCTGCCGCTTCTTCTATCAGTTTTCCTTATCCGAAAGGCGCAAAAGCGAAATTGATTACAGAAGCCGAACCGGCTACAATAAGCCCATAACATGAAGTGAAAAGGAGTTTTGACATGGCAGCATTGATCGCATACTATTCCCGTGCGGGAGAAAATTACTTTGGCGGTGCGTACCGCCGCATTGCCGTCGGCAATACAGAAAAAGCAGCCAACATGCTGGCCGAACTGACCGGCGGCGAACTTTATAAAATCGAACAGGAGCAGCCCTATTCCGAGGGCTACAAGACCTGCATTGCAGAGGCAAAGGCCGACCTGCAGAAGAAAGCCCGCCCGGAGGTTTTAAATCTGCCCGATGATCTGGATGCCTACGATGAGATTTATCTGGGTTACCCCAACTATTGGGGAACAATGCCGATGGCGGTCTACACCTTCCTCGAGCACTATGATTTCACCGGCAAGACGATTCACCCCTTCTGCACGCACGAAGGAAGCGGCCTTTCCCATACCGTACAGGACATTCAGAAAGCCGCGCCGCAAGCCCGCGTCACCAAGGGTCTTGCCATTCATGGAAGCAGCGTGGACGGAGCGAAAGCAGCGCTTGAAAACTGGATTCAGGAGGTTCACTGAATGGAATGTGAAGAAATTCGGGTCGATCTGCGTACCATCCCGCACAGCGCCGACCGGCAGCGTTCGGCGCAGCTGCTGTTCCGGCTGAACCACACGCTGCCGTTTTCGGAGGAATACAACGCCCTGCTCCGCGAGCTGCTGGGCAAGAATCTCGGCGAGGGCAGCACCATTGCACCGCCGCTCAGCGGCGCGGCGCTGGATATGCTGAAGATCGGCAGGGGCGTTTTTGTCAACTCCAATCTGCTGGCGATGGCGCGGGGCGGCATCACCATTGGCGATCATGCCCGCATTACCGCCAACGTCCAGCTGCTTTCCAACAACCACGATCCCTATGATCTGGACGTTCTGACCTGCAAGCCGGTGGAGATCGGGGACTATGCGTGGATCGGCGCAGGCGCGACGGTGCTGCCCGGTGTGCGCGTGGGGCGGCACGCCGTCATAGGCGCGGCCTCCGTGGTCACGAAGGATGTGCCAGACTATGCCGTAGCGGTCGGGAACCCCGCGCGGGTTATCAAAATGCTGGACAAAGAAAAAATCGAGGGCTGAGATAACCGCAGCCGCCCGCACTTTGGGCGGCTGCATTATGTTTTGGACGCGGATTTGTTACCACGTCAGTGAAAACTCCACCAACTCCGGCGTTTCCGGCTTGCCGATCAGCGGTTCTTTTCTGTCCAACGCAGAAAGCTGCGCCATTTCGTCAGGCGTCAGTGTAAAATCGAACAGGGCAAACTTCTCCCGGATATGCTCCGGTTTGGTGCTTCTGGGAATGACGGCGATACCTTTTTGCGTCAGGAAGCGGAGCAGGATTTGCGCCGGAGTTTTGCCGTACTTCTCAGCGAGGGCACGCACGGCGGGGCCGCCGAACATTTCATTCCGGTTGCCCTGACCAAGCGGTGTATACGCCATGTGCGCCACGCTCTTTTTGTCCATCCAGCTACGCTCTAGGCTGCGCTGGCAGTAGAGATTCGTTTCAATCTGATTCACTGCCGGGACGACCTTAAAGCAGGCCATTTCAAAGATGACTGCTGAGGATCAAGGAGCGAGCAGCGGATCTTGAAGGCGAAGAGATGTATTTGACCTTTGGAGAGACCATGTACGATACTTCCCGACATGGATCGACGGCAAAAAGCACGCGCGGAATGTGTATGCGCACACGCGCGAGGAATGTGAGGAGAAGCTGAAGGTGCTGATTGCAGAGATGAAAGCGGAGCTGGCGGAGTCGAAACGGCAGAAGGGCGACAGACATTGATCGAATGAACGGAACGCAGCCGTCCGGAATGCTCCAGATGGCTGCGATTGCGCTTTGGCCGCGATTTTGCTATAATGAAATAAATCGGGATTTGTAGGTGCGATTGATGAAAATTATTGAAGTTAAAGAGAATAAAAAACAATATCTTGATTTGCTCCTATTAGCAGATGAGCAGGAAGATATGGTTGACCGTTATCTTGATAACGGCAAGATGTATGTACTTGATGATAATGGGGTCAAGTGCGAGTGTGTCATAACCGATAAAGAAAATGACATACTTGAAATCAAGAACATTGCAACAGTTCCAGAATATCAAGGGAAAGGTTATGCAAGAGCCTTAATTGAGTTTATTGTTAATAATTACAGAGAGCAATATGCCATTCTGCAAGTGGGAACAGGCGATAGCCCACTGACAATACCATTTTATGAAAAGTGTGGTTTTGTCCGTTCGCATATCATATCAAATTTCTTTACAGATAATTACGACCACCCAATCTGTGAGAGTGGAATACAACTGGTAGATATGGTGTATTTGCAAAGGCCTTTATAATCTAAATTCCAGTTTGCCGAATCCGCAGCGCAAATCCTGCGCCGCAATAATCAAAGAATAACTTTTTGAAAAAATCGAACAATTTACATAGGAAACCCGCTGAAATCTTATGATTTCAGCGGGTTTTCTGGTCCGAGTGACTGGTTTCGAACCAGCGGCCTCGTGGTCCCAAAGGCGTTCGAACCTGGTGTTACATGTGCATGAACTACATTTGGCCCTTTCCACTCCGGGAATCTTACTCTCCGGCGCTCTTTTCTCCACTGTCTCCACGTCCTCCGGAGGCGGTTGTGGTCAGTTATGTGGTCGTATGGAAATGCTCCCATGGATTGCGGCAGATTCGCCGTCCCCCGGGAGCGTTTGGATTGTAGCGCTCTTCTGCCAGATAGTCAAGGCCGTTTTGGATATTTCTACGCTCACTTTCTGCGTCGCAGTAGACAAAGAAATACGGAATCACGGAACACAGCCTTCGTTTTCTCAAAGTTCTGTTTTTGCTGCTATCACAAGAATGAATTTCGGCAATTTTTACTTTGGAATAAAAATCTGCCGAAATTCTGTTGACTTTGAGATCGCAATAGGGTATAATATCCATTGGGCAGGTTTGAATCCTTTTGCAGATCACCCCTGCTGATTTTTTGAAATTTTGCACTCGCTTTGGAAAAAGAACCAGCAGCATTAAGCCATGGTAACCATCTTACAATCGATTGAGTAGAAACTGATAACAAAAAAGAAGGAGTCAAGAATATGAAGTGGGAATCATACTCTCATCCGATTTCTGATATCCGAGATTGGGATAACAACAATCGACTTGAATTGAAACCTGACTTTCAGAGAAACGAAGTTTGGAGTCGTGCGGCTCAGATAATGCTGATTGACACGATTATTAAAGGAATCCCCATTCCCAAAATCTATATTAAATCAGTGATGCATAATGGAAATACGTATCGTGTCGTAATTGACGGACAGCAACGCTTAACCGCAATTCTTAAGTTTGTAAAGAACAAATTAAGACTGTCTAAGCCGTATTCTGGAGAATATGAAGGGAGCCTTTTCTCCGACCTTCCGGATGAGGTGCAAAACGAAATACTCAGATATAAAATTGATATCAATGAAATTTTCAATCCTTCTGAAGAAGAGATTCGAGATCTTTATTCAAGAGTAAATAAGTATACTGTTCAGCTTAATAAGCAAGAGCTTCGCAGAGCAGACTTCCCTGGCAGGTTTATTAAGCTCGCAGAGGAACTGTCAGAGGCGCAGTTTTTTGAGGACGCAAAAATCTTTTCGACTAAACAACGCAGGAGAATGCTAGACGTTGAGTATGTTGAAGAGCTGCTTACAATATTGACAGATGGCGTTCAAGACAAGAAAGAATACCTTGATGATGTTTGTGAGAAGTATATGGAGATGGATAATGCAGACGAAATAGCAGAGAAATTTACTAGTATCATAACTGATATTCAGACCATATTTAATCCAAGCATTATGCCAATAGGAGAGACAAGATTTAGGCAGAAATCCGACTTTTACTCGTTGTTTGCTTGTATTGCTGATTTGCAGCAGTGCGGCACAATAAAAACAGATCGTTTGCAGACGGTAAGACTATCTCTGCAAGAAATGAATGAGCAAATTGGTCCACAGAGTGAAGATGACGATTATAGAGAGTATGCAACACGCTGTTTAAGCGATGCAAATTCAATAGCCAACAGACAATGGAGGATCAATTTCCTGAAAACAAGGCTGGAAGACTGTTATAAAGAAGAGGCATAAAATGATCGATTTATTTCTTAATAATCCGCAACGGTCTTATAGAATAGACGAGAGGATAATTTCGAAAACCGGCGATGATTATGAAGTGTTAGATCGAATTGGATGTGGAGGAAATGGAGTAGTATACGAATGCATTGATCGAGCAGGCTCTGTTTATGCAGTAAAGTTTCTCCTCTCGTTATCACAAAAAAGCAAAACACGCTTTTCTCAAGAAGTACTCCTGATGCAAAAAGCAAACCACCCTCATCTCATAAGATACATTGCTGATGGTACGGTAGAGGCAGTAGAAAACAATAAGAATATCGTGGAAATTGACTTTGTCATAATGGAGAAGGCAGATCGAAATTTACTGGATTACATGAAAAGCAATGAGAAACCAGAGTATGAGGAATATGCCCCTCAATTTAGGGGCTTATGCGAAGCACTAGCAGTATTACATCAATTTGCTATCCATCGAGATATCAAGCCAGAGAATATTCTGATAAAGGGCGAAACGTGGGTGCTAAGTGACTTTGGTTTGTGTTCTTTTTTGTCACCAGAAGATCATCAGGATATCACAAAACTCAATGAGAAAGTCGGGCCAATGTTTTGGATGAGTCCAGAAGCGATTGACTGCTATTATTTTGGTGGTAAAGAGATTGGGAAATACTCTGACGTGTTTCAGATCTGTTTGGTTTTTGTTTTCGTATTAACCCATAAGTATCCTGGAGGAATTTTCTCAGCAGAAAATATTGATACTACTCCTTTGATTAAAGAACTGATACTTGAAGCTATTTCGAACGATTATCATAAACGGCCGCAAGATGGGCTTGAACTAGTCGAAAAGTTTAATAACGCTACATATTACCAATAAGTGTAGATCCCTCGAACCATTGGTACCTTATTTGGAGTCTGTTTCAAGAACTATGCTGTATCCAGTGTCTACACTGAAATCATGCGATGTTTCTTTTGAGGAGCAAGCTCATATAACGCTTTAGGTGGTGCATTATGAAATACATCAGCCGACATATGGAAAATCGTATCTTAGAGTTGAGCAAGTCATACTCTGCGATATTGCTAACAGGACCCCGGCAAGCGGGAAAAACAACCATGCTGCGTGAACTGGCAGAGAAGGAGAATATCGGCCGTCGTTATGTAACGCTAGACAATCTCTCTGAACGAGATTTAGCGAAGAATGACCCCGCGCTGTTCCTGCAGCTTCACAAACCCCCGGTGCTGATCGACGAGGTGCAGTACGCCCCGGAGCTGTTCACCTACATCAAAATCCACATCGACGAGCATCACAAACCCGGCGACTTCTGGATGACTGGCTCGCAAATCTTCCGACTTATGCGGGGTGTGCAGGAATCTTTGGCAGGACGTGTGGCGTTGCTGCACATGTCTCCCATGTCGCAGCGTGAGATCGTCGGGTCACCCTGTGTTCCGTTTACCACGGATATGGAACGGCTGCTCGACGAGCGAGATCAGATTGCTCCGGTCACCACGCCAGAGCTGTTCGAGCGCCTGTGGCGCGGCTCCATGCCAGGACTTATCAGCGGTCAGACACCAGATCGGAATGTCTTCTATTCGTCCTACCTCTCCACCTACGTAGAGAGGGACGTTCGAGTCCTCTCCGGCAGCGTGGATGCACTGAAATTCAACCGTTTCGTTACCGCTGTTGCTGCCCGCTGCTCGCAGCTTCTGAACTACAATGCGCTAGCAGAGGACGCTGACATTGACATCCAAACCTCCAAGGCATGGATCAACATCCTCGAAACGCTGGGGATCATCTTTCTGCTGCACCCGTATTCCAACAACGTTCTCAAGCGCACCATTAAGACGCCTAAGGTCTATTTCTATGATACCGGCCTCGTCTGTTATCTCACACGATGGTCTTCGCCGGAGGTGGCTGAGAGCGGCGCCATGAGCGGCGCTCTGCTGGAAAACTACACCGTGTCGGAGATCATGAAGAGTTATCAGAACGCGGGACTTGAGCCGTATCTCTACTTCTACCGTGACCGTGACGCCAAGGAAATCGACGTCATTTTGGAGGGCGATGGCAAGCTCTGCCCGCTGGAGATCAAGAAAACCGCCACGCCGGACAAGCGTTTAACCCGCGTTTTCAAAGTAATTGATAAATCCCCGCTCCAGATTGGGACTGGTGCTGTCCTTTGTATGGCAGATGTATTCAGTGTCTTTGACAGCAATAATCTGATTGTTCCTATATGGATGATATAAGTCCGTTTTATAGGACAATGCTTTTGCTACAGTAACAGTAAATAATAGTGGCATAGTAAGAACCAAAAACAATGTTGAAGGAGGTGACGATCGTGTGGTGCAAGAATTGTAATATTGAAACTAACGAAAAAGTATGTCCGGTCTGTGGCACTGGAACAGTCGAGGACGTCCCTGTAGAGATTTACTGGTGCAAGGAGTGCGCTACACCGATTATTCATTTATCTTCGGCAGCAGACAAAGGCATATGCCCGATTTGTGGCCAAAAAACTCGATACTTATCCTCTGATCTCAGACCTGTCTTTCCTGAGGAACGGTTACTTCTGGCAATTCTGCTTGATAAAGAGCCGACTTGTTATATGAATTGCTCGGTTTGGGCAGCAAACAGTAGATATTACATCGATGGAAAAGCACTCTCGATTTCCTTGAAAACGTATGCGGAGGCTGATACTGATCGAATTGCGGAACGAGTTACCTCCTTATCGGACTCAATCGACTATAACTTCTTTAACGAGAATGTTGCTTGCTTTGTCAAAGCAAATGAACACAGATTATCGTACCTAAAGGATGAAGCGTATTCCTTTGTGAGGCAAGCAACAGCAAAATATAAGGAAGAGAACATAGTTATTTCCTTTTCCGGCGGCAAAGACTCAACTGTTACAGCCGATGTTGTCACAAAGGCGTTGAGCAATCCGAGCTTAGTTCATATTTTTGGAAATACGACGCTTGAATTCCCTACGACGCTTGAATATGCCAACCGATATCGCGATTCCCATCCGCTAGCAATCTTCCAGATTGCCAAAAATGATGAACAAGTTTTTTATGATGTTTGCGAGGACATTGGCCCTCCAGCGAGAATGATGCGCTGGTGTTGCTCCATGTTCAAAACTGGCCCTATTACTAGGGTAATCAATAGCATGTACCGGAGCCAGCAAATCCTGACCTTTTATGGTATCCGAAAGTCCGAGTCTGTCAGCAGAAGTAAATATAATCGGATTGAAGATGACGCCGAGTCTGTCAAAATCCAGCAACAGACAGTTGCATCGCCGATCTTCTTTTGGAAAGACATCGACATTTGGCTCTATATGTTAGCCGAAGATGTGGATTTCAACTCCGCATATAGACTGGGATATGATCGCGTCGGTTGCTGGTGTTGCCCGAATAACAACCAGCGTGCACAGTTTCTTTCCAGGATCTATATGCCAGACGAGTCCAAAAAATGGCGAGAGTTTCTCATTGGCTTTGCAAAAAAGATCGGCAAACCCGATCCGGAGATTTATGTAGACGACGGGAAATGGAAAGCTCGTCAGGGCGGTAACGGTCTTGCCTCGGCAGGAGATGTAAAGATTCGCTTCACAAACTGCACCACCGAGGATCATGCCAAGATTTATCGCTTGGTGCGTCCATTCGATGACGAACTAGTCGGAATGTTCGTCCCGTTTGGAAAAATTGCCCCAGAGCTTGGTAAGAAGCTCCTTCGGGAAACCATTGTCCTTGAGACTCGGTCTAATGTGCCTATACTGTCAATCCAACCTTTTAATCAAGATGGCTACGATTACGCGGTAAAGGTCAGGACGATGAATGTAGCGGACCATGATGATCTTCAACGGATGGTTGGATACCAAATAAGAAAGTTTAATGCCTGTAGAAAATGTCTCAAATGCGAATCGATCTGTAGACAAGGTGCTATCTCTATTATTGGAGATAACTATTATATTGACCCAGATAAGTGCGTCCACTGTAAAATGTGCATGACTGCTAAGTATCTCGATGGCGGCTGCATGATGGAAAAATATCTGCGGACAAAGTAAAGTTTGGAGGACACGGCAATGCCAATGAAATTTAGGGCTCATGATACATTCTTCATAAGAAAGGGTTGGCTCAGCAAAGGAATGCGCTGTGTCTTCAACAATCCAGTTGTTTTTATTTCCCGTGATGAAAATCCGATGGATGTACTAGGCCTCGGTGCGAACATGGTAAAGGCACTTCGATATTGGCTTCAAGCAGTTGGCCTTACAGAGGAACCGCCTAGAGGGAGAAGGATGCAGCAATTCACCAGGCTTGGTGAAATAATCTATCAGCATGACACCTATATTGAAGAGCTCGGTACGCTTTGCCTTTTGCAGTATTGTCTTGCCTCACAAGAAGATGAGGCCACTGCATGGTATTTCTTCTTCAATGAGTTTTCTATGTCAGAGTTTTCTCGGGAAGATTTCGTTTCTGCATTACAAAAGTACATAAAAATGCGCGACAACGAAACCGACTATGCAATCCGCTCGTTGAATGAAGATTTCCAATGCATAATAAATACATATCTTCCGCGCTATAAATCGAATCCAACTAAGGTATCCCCAGAGAACAATATCGATTGTCCATTTGGTGAGCTTGGATTGGTCGATATTCTCAACAGGAGAAAAAAAACCTATAAAAAGAGCGTTCCTGCTAGTGATATGCTCAATCCCTACGTTATTCTTGCGGTTATCGTAAAAAATGCCGATGGGCGAAGAGAAATCAGCTTGAATGAACTTTTAACAGCACCGAAAAACATCGGGAAAGTATATAATCTCGACTCAATTACAATGCTGGATGTGCTTTACCGTATAGAGAAGCTGGGCTTAATCAAAATCAATCGCACGGCTGGTTTGGATGTGATTACCATACAGGAAGAGCTTGATTTTTATGACTGCGTGGAACGGTTTTATGCATCAATCGATGAGCAGGGTCAGGAGAACGAAAGATGAGAGACATGATTTCTGTCGCATCAGGATTCCAATACTCCGTTAATATAGGGTACGATCTTGGAAGCGACAATAAACTCAAAAGCTTCATACCGACAAAATCTGCGCTTAGTCTGTTGGAGGACATTCTCCTGAGCGTCAATCCGACCTCATCGGATCGCGCAAGGGTTTTGATTGGTGCATATGGCAAGGGCAAGTCTCATATCGTGCTGACAATCCTCTCTATTTTGATGAAGAGGGACTTGACTTTGTTCGAAAAACTGATGCCGAAGATTGAAGAGAATCCGAGGCTTTATCAGCTTATTCAGAATTACTATGAAAGTGAAAACAAGATTCTTCCAGTGGTAATCAGCGGAAGCAATACTAGCCTTACCCAAGCGTTCCTGCTATCTTTGCAGAGGACCCTTTCTGAGCATGACCTTTTGAGCGCCATGCCAGAGACCAACTATAAAGCTGCAATCAGCGTAATCAAACGTTGGCAAAAGGATTTCCCGGAAACCTTTGAAAAATTTCTGAACGGGATCGACGATCCGGTGGAAGTATTTATAGATCGGTTGGGAAACTATGATGTCGCCGCCTATGGAGCTTTTGAACAGGTTTACCCGTCACTTACGGCTGGAAGTGCTTTCAATCCATTTCTTGGATTTGACGTGGTTGAGCTCTATGAGAGCGTGGCAAAAAGCCTCAAGTCCAAGGGCTATACCGGTCTCTATGTTGTCTACGACGAGTTTAGCAAATTCCTTGAGGCCAATATCGTCGATGCCTCGGTCAGTGACACAAAAATGCTTCAGGATTTTGCGGAGAAATGTTGCCGGAGCGGGTCGCTTCAGCTTCACCTGATGCTGATTTCCCATAAGGAAATTTCAAATTATATTGATAAGCTCCCGAAAGAGAAAACTGATGGATGGCGTGGCGTATCAGAACGCTTTAAGCACATCCATATGAACAATAATTTCTCTCAGACCTATGAGATCATATCCTCTGTCATCCAGCATAAGGAGCCGATCTGGGGGACTTTCTGCGATGAACATGCTCGCGATTTTGAGGCGCTGTTTTCACGCTATCAAAAGCATCAGATGTTTATGGATGCGCAGGGCGAGATTGAGACGGCGATTAGAGGATGCTTCCCCCTCCATCCAGTGTCTACCTTTATCCTGCCCCGGCTTTCCGAACGAGTTGCGCAAAATGAGCGTACGCTTTTCACGTTTCTGTCAGCAGAAGGAACGGCCACTCTCGCGGTGTTTTTGGATGAATACGAGGACAACTTTACTCTCGTAACGCCAGATCTCATCTATGACTATTTTGAGCCATTACTAAAAAAAGAAGTATATGCGGGCGATATCCACGACACCTTTGTTCTCACAAGTACGATTCTTAATCAGATTCCCGAGGATACACTTGGTAGTAAGATTATTAAGACGATCTCCTTGATCTATATCCTCGGACAGTTTGAACGTTTGAATCCGACTAAAGAACAAATCATTGGTATCTACTCGGGAACTTATGAATTGAGTGAGATAGAACAGGCTATCTCTGACCTGATTGAAAAGGAGTTCGTAATCTATATTAAGCGGAGCAATGACTATCTCCGTCTTAAGCAGACATCCGGCGTTGATATCCAGCAGAAGATTCACGATCAAATAGAATCCCAATCCGGAAAGATCACCACAAAAGATGTTCTTAATGGCTCGAACTTTGATAACTACATGTATCCAACTCGTTACAATGACGACCATGAGATGACGAGGTTCTTTGCGTTTCAGTTCATTTCTAGCGCGGAGGTCACCGTTGACGTCGATTGGAATCTCAAAAGCGAGTCGATTGATGCTGACGGAATTATCTATGGAATCATCCCGGAAAATGAGACTCAGCTTAAAAAAATCACAAAAATTATAAAAGATACCAGCTTGGGTTACGAAAGATATATATTTGTGCTTCCCAAGCATTATAAGGATGTCGAAGCAGTGGCTCAAGAATATGCTGCCATTGCAAAGTTAAGAGATCACGCTGTTGATGACCCGGTATTGTTTGATGAGTATGAAGTCGTATTTGAGGATTTACAAGAAATCATCAAAGGTTTCATCGGAATGTACACGCATCCGGAGAACTATCGTTCGGTATATATCCATAACGGGAACGAGCTTCCTGTATATCGGAAGTCTGGACTGACCGAGGTCATGTCCCAAATCTGCGACGCCGTATATAACATGACTCCGGTCATCAACAATGAGTCTGTCAATAAAAATGACATTACAAGCGTTGCACAGAACAGCCGTAACAAGATCGTAAGTGCCTTGCTTCGAAGCGAGCTCGAGCCGAATCTCGGCCTCTCCGGTACAGGTCAGGAAGTTTCTATTATGCGCAGCACACTTCTGCGTACCGGAATCTGGAGTGAAGACGGAGGTGTTCCTCAGATAAATCTCCATCCCGAAAATGTGAACATGCGCCATATGCTCGAAACAATCGAGGACTTCATTCTTGAAACGCGGCAGAACGGGAAAACCAGCTTTGCAGAGCTTTACGAACGCTTAACTTCGCCGGAATACCATATTGGACTCCGCTATGGTCTGATTCCCATTTATGTAGCTGCAGTTATGCACAACTATCGCCAGCAGATTGTGATCAATGATCGTTTCGGGCCAATCCAAACAAGCGCAGATGCACTGATCCAGATTAATAGCGATCCGAGTAGCTTTACATTGGAGTATTTAGATTGGAATCCAGAAAAAGAAAACTACATTGCTCGGTTGTCTGATGCGTTTAGAGACTACGTTGTAGATGCTGAAAGGTCCGGCAACTCCTACGACTATGTGGCAAATGCGATGAGACGCTGGTACATGGCGCTTCCGAAGTATTCCAAAGAAAGCACGAAGCGTCCCACAGGGGAAAAACTCGTTCGGCGGCAGCTTGAGATAATGAAGCTCCTCCGCCAGAACACTAGCAGTTCTGATTTGCTGTTCAAAAAGCTACCGGAGGCAGTTGACTACCATGGAGACTATGCTGATGCCGCCACGGACATTATTGATGCGAAAGGCTTTTTCGACGGCCTGTTGACCGAACTTAAGCAAGAGCTGATTAGCAAAACAAAAGTCGCTTTTCTCCCGGAAAACGACAAGAAAGCTAGCAAGAAAACAACACTCACAGATGCAGCGAAAGATTGGTGTAATAGGCTTGATCCGAAGAGCTTCGAGCAGCTTTTCTCAGATGGGACAGATCGTTTTCTTCAGCATCTGAGAAGCATGACGAATGACGAGGATCTTTTCATCACGCGCCTCGCTAAACTGGCAACTGGTCTTCGTCTTGAAGATTGGGATAATAAAACCGTCAAACAGTATATCGATGCGCTTGCTCGTTTTATGAAAACGGCCAAAGACTTTCACAGTAGCGTTGTCGCCGAAACGATTAACGACACCTCTAGTTATCAGGTGACCTTTGCCGATGAGGAAGGCACCAGTACAACGCGGCGCTTCGACAAGGTTGAGGTATCGGCGCGTGGAAAGCTCTTGTTCAATCAGATTACTGCTTCGCTGGAAGCGATGGGCCACTCGATCTCGGAACAGGAAAAAAGACAAATTCTTATGGAAGTGCTAAAGAAGCTCTGCTGAGGGAGGATATGATATACAATGTCTTACTTTGATAATGCAGCAACTACATATCCAAAGCCCGATGCGGTTTATTCTTTCATGGACAGCTTCTATCGCAATCACGGGGGGAGCGTGGGTCGAGGAGGCTACGCCCTGGCCACCACTGCAAAAGGTCTTGTTGATGAGACTAGAAAACTGATTCAAGAGCTAATGCATTGCCACGCAAAACAGGTGATCTTCACTCCGACGGCAACAATTGCTCTCAACATGATTATCCAAGGAGCGATTGTCAGCGGTGCCAGAAGCGTTTACATTAGCCCGTTCGAACACAACGCCGTGACCCGCGTCTTACACCACTTTGAACAGCTTGGCCAGATTACGGTGACCGAACTTACCGTGTCCGAATCGCTCGAATATGACATGGTACGTATACGCTATCAGTTCGACGCCATTCGGCCTGATTTGGTAATCGTGAGTCACGCTAGCAATGTTATTGGGCTTGTTGCTCCTGTCGAGGATATCTTTGCGTTGTCAAAAGAGTATGGCGCTGTAACGCTGGTTGATATGGCACAAACAGCAGGGCTTGTTGATTTGAATGTCGGACTTGAAACTGTTGATTACGCTGTTTTTGCCGGACACAAAACGCTCCTCGGGCCAACCGGAATATCTGGTTTTTTGATGAGTCCTACGGTGAATCTCCCGCCGATACTATATGGCGGGACGGGATTCGACTCTGCCAATCAGAATATGCCAGATAGCCTCCCCGAAAAGTATGAGATGGGTACCTTGAATATTGCTGGAGTGGCCGGCCTGAACGCCTCTCTCAAGTGGATCAAGGGACAGACAATTGAACGGCTATATCAAGAAGAAACAATAAAACGCCAACGCTTACTGGAATTACTGTCGGACTATGATTTCCTCAAAGTAGTGGGAAATGTCGATGGGCGAAAGTATGTTGGCATCGTCTCCTGTTTAATTGATGGACTCAGTAGCGATAGTGCAGGCAGCATTTTCGCGGAGCGAGGTATTTCTGTTCGCACAGGATTACAATGTGCGCCTAAAGCTCACAAGTTTCTTGGAACTTATCCAGCTGGAACAGTTCGGTTGAGCGTGAGTGCCCTAACAGGCGATAAGGACTTTGATGAATTGAAGGACGCGCTTGATGATATTGAAGCAGAGATGTAAAGGTGGGGTAGAATGAGTTTTCGAGATATTGAGTTAAAGCCGGAGTATAGATCGCGGCTTGATAACGTTATCCGTGACTTTTATAACCCGGTTCTGAAACAAGCGGTTACATACAAACGAGCAGTGGGATTCTTCTCGTCTTCGGCACTTCTTTCACTCACAGCGGGCATCTGCGGTCTGGTCGAGAATGGCGGCTCGATCCAAATGATTGCCTCGCCCAGACTATTGCCCGAAGATATTGAGGCTATCAACGACGGGATTCGCCGCCGGGATGAAGTAATCAAAGAAGCGTTATTACGTGAGTTAAGAGAACCGAAAGGCAAGTTTGAAGGGGCACGGCTAAACTTGCTCAGTAATTTGATTGCAGCAGGGCGGTTGGACATAAAAATCGCTTTTCTGGAGGACGACAATACCGTAGGTATGTTCCATGAAAAGCTGGGGTTGATGTACGACAGCAATGGCAATATCATCGCATTCTCGGGTTCTATGAATGAGAGCGCCAATGCCTTCACCAGCAATTATGAAGCAATCGACGTCTTCGCTTCATGGACACAGGATGCGGATCGAGTATATAACAAACAGTCTGCATTCAACGCGATGTGGGAGGATTATGAGCCGAGCATCAAGGTGATGGACTTCCCTGATGTAAAGGAAGAGATTCTTCATCGATATAGAGTAAATGATCGCATTGACACTCACCTCGATAATGAGTCCTCCGCGGAGGACATCTTGCCTGCTGAAGAATCAAATACTCCTATCGGTCCAATGGTTCCGGCGTATGTTCATATGCGCCCATATCAGATAGATGCGATTGAAGAATGGGCAAACCGAAATTATGTCGGGATATTCGATATGGCAACCGGTACGGGCAAAACATACACGGCACTAGCCGCTGTATCAAGGCTCTTTGCAGACAAGCATCAGAATCTTGCCGTGATTATTATCTGCCCGTATCAGCATTTGGTTGAGCAGTGGAAAGAAGACATCTTAGCTTTCGGTATGAAACCGATTGTATGCTACTCGGCTTCTACGCAACGCAATTGGAGGGAAAGACTGAAGACCGCAGTGAACAGCTTCAACCTTGGCGTTCAAAATCATTTCTGCATGGTATCAACTAACGCCACATTCTCGGTTGATTATGTGCAAGATCTGATAGCAAGGTTGAGTGGTAATGTTGTCTTGGTCGTGGACGAAGCACACAACTTTGGAGCTGAGAATCTCAGTCAGACGCTGTTGCCGCATATCCCATATCGTTTGGCACTTTCGGCGACGATTGACCGACACGGAGACCCCGAGGGAACTCAAAAGCTATATGATTACTTCGGCGAGAAATGCATTGAATACACCTTAAAAGATGCAATCGACAACGATATGCTTACCCCGTACTATTACCATCCGGTTTCCGTATCTTTGAATGAAGAAGAACTCGGCAATTATCTTGACCTTACTAATAAGATCAGAAAAAACGTTCACGCAGATAAAGACGGAAAAGTCAAACTCAGTGAATACGCCAAAATGCTTCTGATTAAGCGGGCTCGCATTGTGGCCGGAGCCACGGAAAAGATTGCTACACTTCGGCATTTGATGGAGGACTACAGAGACGACAATCAGATTCTCGTTTACTGCGGTGCCACCACAATGCACGATGTTGACTACCAAGAAGGTAAGCCGCCAATCGATGAAGCTCGACAGATTGACATTGTGGCCGGGATGCTCGGAAATGATCTTGGTATGCGCGTCACCAAATTCACGTCAGAAGAAAATGCAGAGGAACGCGAACGGATCAAGGCAGACTTCGCCGAAGGAACACATCTTCAGGCGTTAGTCGCAATCCGTTGTTTGGATGAAGGCGTTAATATCCCAAGCATCCGAACTGCCTTTATCATGGCCAGTAGCACAAATCCGAAAGAATATGTACAGCGCCGAGGCAGAGTGCTAAGAAAGTTTCCCGGCAAACGTCATGCAGTAATCTTTGATTTCATCACATTGCCGGTGCCACTGAAGGATGTGGGAGATTACGATTCGGATGTAATAGATAGCGTGAAGTCTTTAGCTAAACGTGAAATAATCCGTATGAAAGACTTTGCCGCGATTGCAGAGAATCCGTTCGACTCAGATTCTCTGATTGCATCCATTCAAAGAAGTTACGACATTGAAAGCGATATTATTACGGAGGAGGTCGAGGAGTATGTCTAATGAGCAGGACGTTCAAGAAAAGCGCCTCAACGCTATGAAGTACAAGATACTCAAAACAGAGCAGGAAAACCTCAAAACGCGAGAAAAGACCACAGATCAAATGGTGGAGACAATTCGGCGCATCATCATGGATGAAGCGAAAAAGAATTATTGAGGTGACTGGATATGCTGATTAAGACATTAAGGATGGAGAACTTCCGTCAGTTTCGAGGAACCACAAAAGTGGATTTTTCCTGTGATCCCAATAAGAATGTCACCATCATCCTCGGTGATAATACGTTCGGTAAAACCACACTTCTTCAGGCGTTCAACTGGTGCTTTTATGGCAAGGTGAATTTTGACCAGCGCCCGGATTTTCTCCTCAATTATGAGCTTTCTGAGGAGATGCGTAATGGGGAGCAGCAGATTGTTGAGGTTGAGATTACTGTCCTGCATGATGGCACTGAATATATCATCACCCGCACCCAAAGGTATAACTGTACAAACGGGAATGTTCGCGGCGAAAGTGTCCCAACCATCAAGGTTTCCTATAAGCAGGAAGATGGTCAGACCGAGTCGGTTAAGGCGACTCAGGTTGATAATGTCATCAATAACATTTTGCCCGAGGATTTGTCCACATACTTCTTCTTCGATACAGAGCGCGTCAGTAGCATTAGTAGTAGAAGAGATGTCGCCGAAGCTGTTAAGGGGTTGCTGGGCTTATCAATCATGGATAGTGCAATTAAGCACCTCGGTGATCGCGCCAAGAAAACCACAGTTATTGGCAAGCTGTATGGAAGCATGGACTTAGATGGCGACGCCAAAGCGCAGGAAGCTCTGAATCGTATTCAGACAGCAGAGGCAAAACGCTCTGCCATCGCGGAGCAACTAGAGGATTGTGATTCTCAGATCAATCAGTATGATGCCCGCAAAGAGCAACTTGACGCCATTTTGCGGGATAACCAGACTACGACAACCCTCCAGAAAAAGAAGGAAGAACTGGAACGCAGGATTGCTACTGAACGCAAAGCGCTTGCCGATGCAACTGCGGCGTATTTCCGTGAATTCAGCGCCGGATCGCTCTCCTTCTTTGCACAGCCGCTCCTTAGTACGGCGAGCGCATTTCTTAAAGAGGTCAAGGTAGATGATAAGGGTATCCGCGATCTAACGAAGCCCACCATTATGGAGCTCATCAAGCGTGGCCGCTGCATCTGTGGCCAGGAGCTCCATGAGGGCAACGAAGCCTATCAACACCTGATGGCAGAGTTGGCCTATGTGCCGCCTGAATCTATCGGAAATACCGTGCGGCACTACCGGGAAAAGCTCAGTAGTTTCTCTCGTCCAGCAGAGCGTACATATGACAGCTTGGACGAGCGTTACAAGGCAATTCTTCGTTCAAAAGGTCGCATTCAGGATTGGGAGGACGAACTCCAGTCTATAAGCGATCAGATCTCCGGAAAAGAAAACATGCGTCAGTATGAATCTGAGCTTGCCGACATCAGAGTCCGTCTCCGCGATCTCCATGCAAAAAAAGATCGCCTGAATCGGGACGACGGTGCGCAGAAGAGCGACATCGAACGTTATAAGAAAATATACGACTCACTTACTGCTGTCTCTGGAAAGAACCGTCAGGCGATGGAGCTTATTGCTTATGCCGAGGCGATCCGGGAATGGCTCGCGGAGACATACAAAGAGAAAGAACTCACTATCCGCGAAGATTTGGAAACGAAGGTCAACAAAATCTTCGAGCGGATGTATCACGGGCATCGCCGCGTCGCCATCGATGCAAAGTATCATGTAGAACTCTTGACCACCATTTCCGATAGAGAGATTGCCGCTGGCGAGTCTGAGGGCTCTAACCGTGTTAAGAACTTCGCTTTTATCGCTGGATTGGTTGCATTGGCTAAAGGCAAAATCGTTACGGATAATTCCGAGAATGGCATCAACCTTTCCTCTGAGCCGTATCCGTTGGTAATGGACGCTCCGTTCTCTAACGCAGACGAAACCCACACGGCGAACATCTCCAAGGTTTTGCCGGAGATTGCTGAACAGGTCATCATGTTTGTAATGCAGAAGGACTGGAACTATGCGGAGCCGGTAATGAACGATCGGGTTGGACAGAGGTATCACTTGGATAAGATTAGTGAAACCCTTACCCGTCTTAACTAGGAGGTAGCGTCATGTTTGAAAATGACTACACGATTAATGGCAAGCATGCCACATATCTCAAATTCTTGGCGAAGAAAAATGCTCGGGACGATCAAAGCCCGGACAATCCCACAGCAGCAAGGTTATTTGAACGCTACATTGATGTTTATATGAACGCTGCTGTGTTTGGGCTGCTTTATAATCGCACTGCAAAGCGTGATAACTCCTCAGACGACCGCGCCCGAGTATATGCCGATGCTTTTGCCAATGAGCGGGAAAACTGCATTTTTCTCTACCGCATGGTTATGCTCCTTGACAAGACAATAGAACTATCCCCCGAAGAGCGCGTAGACCGGGCTTTCCGGTACGACACGCTACCCGAGAAAGCTGAAGAGTTTCGCAAGAATCTGGAGCTTTTCCATGACTATGTGCGCGGTGGAATTGAGGTTATGTATGAGCAATTCACCGATGGGTGTCAGACTCAGGACGATTATCTCAGCAAGACTTACGAGGTAATGACAACGTTCAAGAAAGAGCTCGAGGGAGTATCTTATGCTGATGAGATTGCCCATCTGATCAAGTAATAAAGCAGTCAATTCGTGTAGACAGGAGGTGGCGGCGTGTCGACGCAGGATATAGTTGGAGAAAAACTCTATACATATGCAATGGAGCTTTTCTTTAAAACTGGACATGTCGCCACCTTGAAGCCTGAGTTCATCAATCATTCTCCAGAACAGTTTGCTTATTTCGATAACAGGACTGATGTGTCCTTAACTCGTGAACAGCGAAGTCTATTTAAGGCTTTCAATAACGTGTCTCGTCTATTCTCAGTAAACAGGTGCGTTTTCTTTTCGATTAACCTCCTAACCTCAAAGGTGAACCGTAGTCAGGCAGCTCATGATATCCACACCATGATCCATCCTGTTGTCGAAGCCGACGGCACGATTTGTCTGTTCTGCCATGATGATGAAGTCATGCTTTCTTTTTTAGGGTTCGGGTTGCGGTGCATCCTTTCCGATTGGTATCCGATGGCCGATGAAAATGAGACGCTTCTTGAAAAACTTGATATTGCAAACTTCTCCATTGTGCGAGGCACTGACTATTTCAGCGATATGATATACTTGCTGGCGAGAAATTATTATCAGTCTGGCCAGCCGTCTACCTATGAGCTCATCCCAATTGATTTCATTTCTAGGGCCGGCGTTGATGAAATAGACCGTGAAGCGTTAAATCAGTATGTTCAAGATCAACTCAATGCTCCTTTGTATGAATATGGCGACGATTACGTGGAGTATGATGAGTCCGCTCAGATTCAGAATACCGATATTGGCGCCGATCTAGATCTTATGCTTCTCGAGATGGATGACGAGGATGATAATCCCTTTGGGGAAGATATAGAGCCTGAGGACGATCTTGACGATGACGACGAGTTCTTTGATGAAGATGCGGAATCCGAGAACAAGGATGAGTATGAGTTTGATGATATTGATCCAGAGATATTTAGGGATCCGTTACTAATGGTGAAGTGGCTAAATCGTCATACTCAGAATCAAAGCTAAAGTGTTATTGTTTTTTCGCTGGACTTTCGTCCTCCTTTGTGGTATGTGTTTGTGCTGCAAAGGAGGTGCGGAAATGGCACGGATAAACATTGAGGAACTGTACCGCGGCGAGGGCGGCGGTGCGAAGTACGGCGTCGGCGGGATCATGGGGCCGTTATGCAGGAAATCATGATCCACGGCGTACCGAAGGAATACGACGATCGGACGTATATCGAGCTGCTGATCATCAAGCACACGCTGAAGGTGGCGGAGCAAATGAAAACCGAGGGCGACTTTGTGTCGGGAATGACCGACGCGGAGCCGCCCTCTTGCTATGCGGAGGTATAAGATGAAGATTCTGGAAGAACTGTGGTATGGGAACGTGACGCCCGGTGAGCGGGCGTGGAGAAGGACGGCCGCCTGTGGAACCTGGGCAGGCTGATCCTGCAGAACGAAGAGGAGCTGGCGCCGCTGCTCTCGGAGAAAGCGAAGGAGGTGCTGGAAAAGCTGCGGGACAATCAGTCAGAGCTGAACGATCTGGGCGAGTGCGAGGTGTTCGTCTGCGGATTCCGCCTTGGAGCCATGATCATGCTGGAAGTGCTGGACGGCAGCGACAAGTGGGGCGAATTTGAAGAATAAGCAGTGTCCCAAGAGTTCGACTCCGTACCAATCCGCCATTAAAGCAAACCTATCGACCGACAGAAAAGAGGTTTGCCCCAAAATGTACGACGAGAAGGGCGCTCCCATCACGAAAAGTGTCACCGCCGTGTCCAAGGCCGTCTGTCAGGAAAAGCTGGAAGAACTCAAAGTAAAATGCGGTGTCGTCACCGGCAGGGCGAAGTCGGACATGCCCTTCGGCGAGTGGATCGACCTGTGGTATCAGACCTGGTCCAAGCCCGGCCTGCGGATCACAACGCAGCAGTGCTATGAGGATCGGATCTACAATCACATCATTCCGCACGTCGATAAAATCCCTCTGAACAAGCTGACGCAGAGCGACCTCCAGCAGTTCTACGCGGAGCTGAAACGGAACGGGCGGCGCATCCGCCGCGATCTCTACGGCCCCGGCCTGTCGGATCGCATGGTACGCTCCTGTCACACCACCTGCCGGATCGCGCTGGAGAAGGCGAAGACCGAGGGGCTGATCCGCGTGAATCCCGCCATCGGCTGCAAGCTGCCGCCGAAGAAGGCGCGGGAGATGCAGGTGCTCTCCCACGAGGAGATGCAGCGGTTTCTGATCCAGGCGAAGGAGGACGGCTTCTACGAGATGATGCTGCTGGAGCTGGCGACCGGCATGCGGCGCGGTGAGCTCTGCGCGCTGCAGTGGGACGATCTGAATCTGCGCACCGGCGAGCTCCATATTCAGCGGCAGATGATCCACGTGACAGGTGCTCTGCACGAGTCGGCGCCGAAGACGAAAAGCTCCGACCGGGTTGTGATTCTGCCACCGGCGGTGCTGGCCGTGCTGCGGGAGCTGAAGGAGCAGACGGAGTCGCGGTGGATGTTCCCCTCGCCGGTAAAAGAAGACGCTCCGCTGGATCCGCAGAGCGTCTATCGGAAGATGAAAAAGGTGCTGGTGCGGGCGCAGTGCAAGGACATCCGCTTCCACGATCTGCGCCACACCTTCGCCACGACCGCCTTGGAGCACGGCATGGACGTGAAAACGCTCTCCGCCATCATCGGCCACATCTCGTCGGCTACGACGATTGACATCTACAGCCACATCACCGGCGCCATGCAGCGGCAAGCCGCGCAGAAGATCGAGCGCGGGATCGGCCACAGCGAGGCGTATGAGCCCCACGAAACGCTGGACGACCAACTTCCCACCGAAGGCGGAAAACCGCCTGTAAGCCCGCCGTTTGCCCCGTACAAGGGCAAGGTGCGCAAGCCCGGCACCGGCGGGATCTATGAGCTCAACGACCACCTCTTTGAGGGTCGCTATTCACCCACCAACGCTCAGGGCAAACGCGAGGTCCACACCGTCTATGCCAAGACGAAGGAGGAGTGCGAAGTGCTGTTAGAGCAGATGATCGCCGAGGTGCGGGAACAGATCAAGGAGGAAAAGCGGCAGATGAAATTGCTGACAACTGCTGGGAGATAAGATGTCCAGCAAAGGAGGTCATCCCTACAAAATGGGGATGACCTCATAACATTGGAGCCGCAAAATCTGCGTCACAGAAGACAAAGAAATACGGTTTCTTTTTTCTTAATGACTGTTGACAAACTATCGTTGGAATGATATAATACAGATGTATCATCCCAATGATAGGAGAAAACCGCCATGGAAAAAATCACTCTGTTTCACGGAAGCAATCAAATTGTTGAAACGCCGGAGCTTTCACAGGGAAATATTCATAATGATTACGGGCGGGGATTCTATTGCACCCGGATCGAGGATATGGCAAAGGAATGGGCATGTAAGAACCAAAAGGACGGTTTTGTAAATCGTTATGAGTTAGATACGGATGGACTCCGTATCTTGAATCTGTCTGACGGCAACCATACTGTTCTGAACTGGATCTCAATTCTGCTGAAAAACAGGACCTTCCGTCTGCGCTCTCCGATTGCCATTGACGCCAGAGAATACTTGATAGAGCATTTTGCAATCGACACCACCGTATACGATGTCATCGTAGGTTACCGTGCAAACGATTCCTATTTCCAGTATGCAGAATCCTTCGTGGAAAACACCTTGCCGCTACGCAGTCTGAACCGGGCATTGACGCTGGGCAAACTCGGACTGCAAACTGTCCTTGTATCTGAAAAGGCATTCAAACAGATCCGTTTCATTGACGCAGAGCCGGTAGATAAAACGGTTTATTATCCAAAGTTTTTCGAGCGAGATACGAACGCGAGGCAGACCTACGTGACCGAGATTGCGAAGAGCAGATCCTACCGGAACGATATCTTCGTGCTGGATATTTTGAGAGAGGAGATGGCAAACGATGACCCGCGCATACAGCGAATCCTATTTGAGTGACGCCAAGGATCGGCTGTCACAGTTTTTCGATTATCTGATTAAAGACTGTGGCATGAAAGCGGATTGGGTAGCGTCGATCTTTCTCTCCTCCGGGTATGCCGAACAGTTTGAGCGGGGCAACCCGGCCATCCTCGCAGGCATGTCCGGCATTGAGCTGGCAAGGGTCGTCGTGGAAGCGACCTATAAAAAGAAAAAGCTGCCGGAGCCGCGTTATTCCGAAGGGCTTTCTCCTGAGTATTGGGCTGGCTGGGCGTTGGCAGAGTATCAGTGGTACAGCGGAATGCGCTTCAAGGATATCTTCGAGCGCGTAAAGCTGTCTGAAATCATCCCTATGTACTCGGTCTACCACGAGATGGACATCTCAAAATTCATCGAGACAATGGACGAAAGGTGTTCAACGGCGCTGTCGGAGTGCAGGCTGAAAAAGCTGCGGGAAAGCCGCGGACTCTCCCAAGCGGAGCTTGCGAAGATTTCCGGCGTCGGCCTTCGATCCATCCAAATGTACGAGCAGCGTGTCAACGACATTGACAAAGCCCAGGCGCAGACGATCTACAAACTGTCGCGTGTGATTGGGTGCTCGATGGAGGATTTGCTGGAAAAACCGATGGAATAAGGAAAAATGAGAATAGCGGAGGATACTATGGTTATTATTGCTTGCTTAATTAGCAATGGTTATGATGTTCTGGCCTGTAATAGTTTAGATCTGTTTGAAAAGACTCCGTATATGTTGCCGGAGTCTTCTGCCGAATCAATAGAAGTGGCACAAAAAAATATCACAGAAAGATTAGGCAGTAAACAAATCCTCTTTGATTTTGATGAGATTCTCTATGAAACCAATGAGGATGGACTCTGTCATCAAGTTCTCTATCTATGCCATGCATATCAATGGACAAATCAAGCAGAAGACAATTCGTATGGATGGATTGAGGTACGTAAATTAACGAGCAATCCTTTCTCCTCCGCATATAAAGAGCTTTCCAATGCTGCCAACGACTACCTTACTCGGAGAGAGAAAATGCTATCTAAAATAAGATCTGAAATAGAAACAATCCACGATCAAAGTCAAGTAAAAATAGAGATAGGCGAACAGGTTGACATAATTGTCTTTTGGCTTCGCCATTCAAAAATTTATGTACCATTCTGCCTAGAAGTAGAATATTTTTTAAAGAGAGATGAAAGCGTTGATTTTCATATACGGTGGAAGGCAAGCCGGCAGTATGCTCCAGGCGACAAATCTGATCTTTATATGCTGTTTACTGAAACAATGGCATTATTGCTCAAATTATTCAATGAGCCTGTTTATGTAAGTACATACAACTTTTTAGGTTTGGAGCCGGAAATCAACGGAGCCGAAATAATATTTGAAGGCAACAATTATTCTGGAACAATTGCTGAATCAGAGTTTGCAGAAAAGATTATTGACTCGTTTGAATTTTTTAACTTTCTTCTTGGCGTACATGGAAGAATATTTGGTTCAATTTCCAATGACCTTATCGATGAGAAAGATATATCAATTATCGAACACCTTGGTGAGGACTCAAATTACGTCATCCGAAAGGAAAGTGGTTGTTACTATAATTCAAGTATAGGATATATATCATTGCTCAACAACTACTATGACTGCAACTATCTCATTCAGCCCTATTCTTATGAACTGTTAACCGGAGTTACCGGAGCGCTTTTGTTTTCATCATTTTCAGATCAGACCTTATGCACCAATTATATTGAAAAGGAAATCCTTGATATAGTTAACGAAGTGGTTGACCGTTTTTCGATTAATCAATACACACTGGTATGTCAAAGCAACAGATTATATTTGTTGTCGAGTAATTATATTTGGGTTTTTGCTGGAGATTACCATCATTCATATGTTGCTGAAGAGGAGAAATTAATTTTTGACAGGCAAGCAAAAGAAAATGCACTACTTCATGTAAACAGAGACTTTAAATGGATTTTCCCTGTCAACCCATCTAGATTTGAGCAATTAATTGCTGATATCATTGAATATCAGCAACCTGACACAACAGTACGTCTTGTCGGACGAACAAATAATCCAGATGGAGGTCGAGATATTATTATCCGTAGAAAAGAGGGGGAAAACCGTAAACTTACCATCTGTCAGTGCAAGGCATATCAAAACAGCGTAAATAAATCTCATGTAACAGACATACGAGATACGCTTGATTATTACGAAGCGACGGGATTCCTTTTAGCGGTTACTTCTGATATTACGGCTCCACTAATAGATCATTTGACATCACTAGAAAAGAAGTATGATGTGGATTGGTGGACAAGACGAGAATTATTTAAAATAATGCGACAATATCCATCGCTTGTTAATGCGTATCAAGACATTATTAAGGTTGTTGACAATAAAGAGGGACAATCCTGATTGCTGAAATCAAACTCAAAAAATGCGCCGCAATAAACAATGAAATAGCAAAAAACCTCTGAAATCAGCGATTTCAGAGGTTTTTTGGTCCGAGTGACTGGTTTCGAACCAGCGGCCTCGTGGTCCCAAACCACGCGCTCTACCATCTGAGCTACACCCGGTTATGAAATTGGGAAGCGGGGCTGGCCCGGAAATTTGCGGGATTATTATAACGGATATGGCGGGAAAAAGCAAGGGAAAGATTCGTGGGGAGAATTTTCAACCCCCTGGGGGGCTTCCGCGGAGCGGGATGGTCGGGTATAATGGGCGCAAAGAATTGAACAAAGGAGTTTCCCGATGAAAAAAACAATTTCCGCGAAAAATCTGGCGTTCTGTGCGCTCTGCATTGCGCTGTGCGTGGTGCTGCCGATGGCGTTTCATGCGATCGCGAACGCCGGCCCGATCTTCCTGCCGATGCACATTCCCGTGCTGCTGTGCGGGCTGGCCTGCGGGTGGCCGTATGGCCTTGTCTGCGGACTGCTGGGTCCGGTGCTGTCCGGCGTACTGACGGGTATGCCCTCCCCTGCCGTGCTGCCCGGCATGATGGTCGAATGCGGCGTATATGGGCTGGTCAGCGGTCTGATGATGCAGGCTGTTCACACGAAAAAGCTGTATGCCGACCTGTATATCAGCCAAATCACGGCAATGCTGCTGGGCAGAATCCTGTCTGGTGTGTGCAAGGCGCTGATCTTCGCACCCGCGACGTTTACGGTCGCGGCATGGGCGACAACGTCGTTTGTGACCGGCCTGCCCGGCATTGTGATCCAGCTCGTGCTGCTGCCGACGCTCGTTGTCGCGCTGACGAAGGCGCGGCTGCTGCGGGTGCGGTACGCGTAAGAGGGCGCAGCGATGGAACAGCAGGCTGTCATCGATTTTTTTGACCAAGCCGCCGCTGGCTGGGACGCACAGCTGGTGCGCAATGAGGCAGTGATCGGGCAGATTCTGGACAACGCCGGAATCCGGCCCGGCGTGTCGGTGCTGGACGTTGCCTGCGGAACAGGCGTTTTGATCCCGGATTATTTGAAGCGCGGCGCGGCACAGATCACGGCCATTGACATTGCACCGGAAATGGCGCGCATCGCGCGTGAAAAATTCCCGCAGGAGAACGTAACTGTGCTCTGCGGTGACGCGGCGCAGACGCACTTCCCTGCCCCGTTTGACTGCATCGTGATCTACAATGCGTTTCCGCATTTTCCGGAGCCGGAGCGGCTGATCTCCCATCTGGCCGGGCTGCTCACGCCCGGCGGAACGCTGACGGTAGCGCACGGGTTTTCGCGCAAGGCGCTCGACGCGCACCATGCGAAGACGGCGCGCAGCGTCTCCAACGGTCTGCTGCCGGTCGAGGCGCTGGCCGGGCTGTTTGCAAAGCATCTGACCGTCACAGTGCAGATCTCCAACGATGAAATGTATCAGGTCGTGGGCCAGTGCTGTTGATTCCCGAATCGATGAAACGCCGGAGGGCTCTCCTTTGGGAGGCCTCCGGCGTTTTTTTGCTCCGATTCAGCTTTTCAGCTTCCACACGGGGCTGCTCAGGGCGGCTTGATGTGCGCCGCCTGCGCCTGTTCCGGCATTCCGTATAAAATCTGATTGACTTTTTCCGTCTGCCGTAGGAAAATGGGGGCGGAAATCAAAAAAGGAGGTGCCTGATATGAGCAGACAGGAGGCGCTGCAGCAATTCCGGCAGGCGCTGAAGGCCGGGCAGAAATGCTACCGCGAGTGCGTCCACCGCGGACGCTATCCGTATCCGCAGGTGCTCGAGGAGCGGCTGCGCGGCTGCGCGGTCGCGGGCCGCGTCGATCTCGGCGTACTGGACATTCCCATCGCGCAGATCATCGGCACAAATACGGCGGGGCGGCAGGCGGCGTTTGCCGCGAATTTCATGCCGCTTCTGGATCTTGGGACGGAGTTTGCAAGCAAGTGGGTCGCGCTCTGCGAGGCGCACCTGGGCGACACGGGCATCACGGATCCCATCCGTTGCTTTGAATATATGGGCTGCTTCTACGTGCAGGAGGGCAACAAGCGCGTCAGCGTCCTCAAGAGCTTCGACGCGCCGACCATCCGCGCGTATGTCACGCGCGTTCTGCCGGTCTATTCCGACGATCCGGCTGTGCGGGTCTATTATGAATTTCTGCACTTTTACGGGCTGTGCGGCCTGTATCAGGTGCATTTCAACCGCGTCGGCGACTATCCCAAGCTGCAGGCCGCGCTGGGCTTTGACGCCGACCACATCTGGTCGGACCGGGAAAAGCGTGCGTTTCTGACCGCGTTCTATACCTTCCGCACAGCCTATTACAAGCTCAGCCAGGAGCCGCCCGTCACGACGGCGGAAGCGCTTCTGGTGTGGCTGCACACGTATACGCTTGGCGATCTGCGCGTGCTGGGGCCTGCGGAGCTGGAAAAATCCATCCGCGCGGTCTGGACGGAGCTGACCGCCTACGCGCGGGGCGGAAAGATCGAGATGCAGACCGACGCGGAGCCGGAAGCATCCGGCTCCGGGCTTCTCGGGCTGCTGGCCGGGCGGATGATCCCCGGCGGGACGCTCCGCGCGGCGTTCGTACATGAATGCGCGCCGGAGAAAAGCCCGTGGATCCGGGAACATGACAAGGGGCGGCAGCAGCTCGAGCAGGCGCTCGGCGACGCCGTCTCGGTCAGGACCTATCTTGCGGCGGACTACCCCTGCACCGAGGACGCACTGGAGCAGGCCGTCTCTGACGGCGCGCAAGTCATTTTCACGACGACCGTGCCGCTGATCTTCGCCTGCCGCAAGCTTGCGCCCAAATATCCGGGCGTCCGCTTTCTCAACTGCTCGGTCGATATGCCGTATCCCGGCGTGCGGACGTATTACGGCCGTATTTACGAGGCGAAATTTCTGCTCGGCGCGATCGCAGGCGCACTGGCGGAGGATAGCCGCATCGGCTATGTCGCCGACGGGCCGATCTTCGGCACGCCTGCGGCCATCAATGCCTTTGCGCTCGGCGCGCAGCTGACGAACCCACGCGCCGAGATCGAGCTGCGCTGGTCGTGCTGCGAAGCCTCACCTGCGGCGCATCTTGCGGAAGAGGGGCTGCGCGTGATCTGCGCGCGCGATCTGCCCGGCTCGGGCGACAGCCCGGACTGGCGCGGACTGTGTCTGGCCCAGAACGCAGGGCCGGTCTGCGCGGCGCTTCCGGTGTGGAACTGGGGCGAGGTCTATATCCGGCTGGCGCGCAGCATCCTGCGCGGCGGCTGGGACGAGCTGAGCGCGGTGGCCGCCGTCAATTACTGGTGGGGCTTTGCAAGCGGCGCGGTGGACGTGCAGCTCATGGAATCGCTGCCGGACGGCCCGCGTGAGCTGGTGCGCCTGCTGCGCGCCGCGCTGACCCACGGTGAGCTTGCGCCGTTCCACCGGCGCATCGCCGACCAGACGGGCGCGGTGCAAAATGACGGCGAACGCTGGCTTGCGCCGGAGGAAGTTTTACACATGGACTGGCTGTGCGCCAATGTGCGCGGCAGCATCCCGCAGTATGACGAGCTGCTGCCGATGGCAAGGCCGATGGTGCGTCTGCTGGGACTGTACCGCGAGACGCTCCAGCCGGAGAAAAGGGGGCCGCTGCTTTGAAGCTTCTGCTGCTTGCCGATAAGGAAAGCCCCTATTTTTGGGACTATTATCAGCCGGGACGGCTGCGCGAATACGATCTGATGCTCTCCTGCGGCGATCTGAAGGCGGAGTATCTGTCATTTCTGGCGACACTTGGCCGCGCGCCGCTTTATTATGTGCGCGGCAATCACGACGGCAATTATGACCGCCGCCCGCCGGAGGGCTGCGACTGCATTGAGGACAAGCTGATCATCTTTAACGGTCTGCGCATCGCCGGGCTTGGCGGCAGCCGCCTGTACTCAGGCGGAAAGGACCAGTATTCCGAGCGTGAGATGAAAAACCGCATCTGGAAGCTCGGCTGGCAGATCCGCCGGGCGGGCGGCGTGGACATCGTGCTGGCGCACGCCCCGGTGCGGGGCTTCGGCGACGGGGACGATTACGCGCACATGGGCTTTGAGGCGTTTTTGCCGCTGCTCGACCGGTATAAGCCCCGCTATCTCATCCACGGCCATGTGCACATGGAATATGGCCGCGATATCGCCCGCGTGCTCCGGCGCGGGGACACGACGATCATCAACGCCTATGAGCGCTATACGCTGGAGGTATAATATATGGAATATCCAAAGGTCTGCCTGCGGCGCGGCGAGGAAGGCGGCGTTCTGAAGGGGCAGAGACTGATCTATGACAATGAGCTGGACTGGGCGGACGATATCTGCACGGACGGATGCGTCGTAGACGTGCTGGACAGCCGGCAGCGCTTTGCCGCGCGCGGGTTTTTCAATTCGAACTCCCGGCTGGCCGTCCGCGTTCTGACGCGGGACGAGGCAGAGCCGATCGACCGCGCGTTTTTTGCCCGCCGGATCGAGGCGGCGTGGCACACGCGGCAGGCGCTGGGCTTTTCCGATTCCTGCCGCGTCGTCTTCGGCGAGTCCGATGGGCTGCCGGGGCTGACAGTCGATAAATTCGCCGACTGCCTGTCCTTCCAGATCGCCTGTCTGGGGCTGGAGCAATGGAAACCGGAACTGGTTTCCATTCTGGCGGAGCTTTTCACCCCGCGCGGCATTTACGAGCGCGACGATCTGCCCGTGCGCGAAAAAGAGGGGCTTCCGCTCATCAAGACGTGCGTTTACGGCGAAGTCCCCGAGGAGCTTGTGATCCGGGAGCACGACGCGCGCATGCTCGTCTCCATCGCAAACGGCCAGAAGACCGGGCACTTTCTCGACCAGCAGGAAAACCGGGGCCGGTTAAAGCCCTACGCGCCCGGACAGGACGTGCTCGACCTGTGCTGCTGCACGGGCGGATTTTCCATCCACGCCGCGCTCTACGGCGCGAAAAGCGTCGAGGCGGTCGACGTATCCGAGGACGCGCTGGCGCTCGTGCGGCGCAACGCGGCGCTCAACGGTGTGCAGGATATCGTCACGACCACCTGCGCAAACGTCTTTGACCTCGCGCGGCAGTACGTGCGCGAGGGACGGCAGTACGGCCTTGTCGTCTGCGACCCGCCCGCATTTGCCAAGAGCCGCAAGGCGCTGGAAAACGCGTACCGGGGCTATAAGGAGCTCAATTTGCAGTGCATGAAGCTTGTCAGGCCCGGCGGGTATCTTGTCTCGTGCTCGTGCAGCCAGTTCATGACGCCGGAGCTGTTTCTCAAAATGCTCCGCGAGGCCGCGCAGGACGCGGGCCGCGACGCAAGGCTGCTTGAACCGCTCATCCAGTCCCGCGACCACCCCGCAAGCCTCGCCTCCGAGCAGTCGCTGTACCTCAAAGGAGATATTTTGCAGATTTTATAAAAGTCCAGCGTTTCAACGCTGCCACGGCTTTTTGCAGACAAAGCCGGTTATGAAAGCGTGAAGCTCTTGCGGGTAGAGGCGTCGAACATCCTGTTCAGGATGGCAGCAGCCTCGCTGCGCTTGATGGTGCTGCTCGGATTGAAGACGCCGGACGAACCGGAGCCGGTCAGGATACCCGCACGATAGAACGTGTAGATTTCACTGGCGTACTTGTCGCCCATTTTCACATCGGGGATCTGGTCATCCGCAATGTCGTTCAGCACCTCGTAATCGTTCATCGCACCGAAGAAGATGTGGACGAACTCGGTGCGGCTTGCAGGCGCGTGCATCTGGGCCGGGGTGTAGTCGAGGTATTCTTTTTCGATGATGCCATGCTCGACAGCATACGCAACGTACGTGCTGTACCACGGCGTACCGTTTGTAAGCGTAACCTGACCGTTATTCTGGAGCTGATGGAGCGCGGCGGAGAGCTTGACCGTCTCGGCGACAGTCAGCGTGTTATTCGGCTTGTACAGCGTTTCGCTTGCGCCGCTGATCAGCTTATTCTTCCATGCGCCATAGACGGAGCCATAATACCAGTCGCCGGTCGAAACGTCGGTAAACGGCATATTCTGCCCGGTTCCGGACGCTGCGGGTGCGGTATATGTGACCGTAACAGTTTTCGCGATGCTGTTGCCGACCGCAAACGATGTGACGTCTGCGTCCGATACAAGCGTGACGTCCGATGTTACGCTGGAAGCCGCATAGCCTGAAGCGCCCTTCGCCGTCACGTGATCCGCAAGGATGATATCTTCATCAGACATACACGCAGCATCTGCACCGGTAAGCGTGCTCGTGCCGCCGGCAAAGGTGAGGCTGCCGGAGCAGTAAACTGCACAGGAAATATCTGCGTGTCCGGCCTTCACGCTGATCATGCCGCTGCTCTGTATGGTAAGGTCGCCATTGACCCCGATGCCAACAGATAGACTATCCGCACCGGCCGCATCTCCGCTGACAACAGTCAGGGAGCTGTCCGCATCTCCGACGATTTTGCAATTGCCGAGAACAAAAAGTCCACAGCTATGGTTTTCGGCTCCCGTCGTGCTGCCGGATACGATCTTGTTTTCGCCCTTCAGCACGATGGTCACGTCAATCATGCTGTCATCCGGGGCGCCAATCGCGATGGCGCAGGAAGTTTCAGCGCGGCTGAGTCCTGACTGGTCCAGCGTGAAATTGTCCAGCGTGAGTGTACACGTGCCTGCGTCCCACGTCCAGCCTTCGCCTGCATTCTTCTCAGAATTGGTAGAAACCAGCACCAAGTCGCTTTCA
>ENA-UOJJ01001416-UOJJ01001416.1-human-gut-metagenome-genome-assembly--contig:-CS66-NODE-1416-length-35435-cov-8.914500_pt1 | contig 35435 bp, 26 predicted proteins | sample MGYA00242343_ERZ723890 | MGnify/ENA metagenome assembly ERZ723890
ATGAAATGGATTCGATTGATAAGATTGACAGAAAAGAAATCAAAGCTGAATTAAAAAAACAGCTGATTTATGAAAACCTCATCAGCAGGAATAAAGCTGACAAAAAGCAGATAAACAGCATTATCAATATTCTGGCAGACGTTATGTCAAGCCGTTCACAAAGTATCCGCATAAGCGGAGAAAACAAACCGTTGGAGGAAGTCATTCAAAGATTTAAACAATTGACGGACAAGCATATTGCCTATGTTCTGGAATGCCTGAATAAAAATGCAAACAAGCCCAGAAACATAAGGGCATATCTGCTGACGTCGCTATTCAACGCTCCGTCAACAATGGACTGCTATTATGCTCGTGACGCTGATCAGGCTGAAACCAAACAGTATTCTTTCGACATAGAAAAAATAAAATCCCTTACAAATTCTTTTTCCGGACTGTAATTTGATATAAATACAAATGAATTTTCATAACTAGCTATAAAATCGCCGTAGAGGGCACTAGCAAGCCTCAGAATCAACGAAAGGAGTTTTTTCACAAAATTACACCCTAAATTTTAAAGCGTCTAAAAACCGCCTTAAAACCACTCTCAGGGCACACACTTAATTTTCATTTCCACTCCGTATTTAATCGCAGAGCCGTCTGCAAGGCTCTGTAATGCGCAAATCCATTGAAGGGAGTGATGCTATATGCACGATTTCAAACGGGCTGTAAATTGCCCGCAAATGCGTATTAACGGCATATGCCGAAAAGAAAGGAAATGAAAATGAAACAAAAATTCTGTAAAAAGCTTCTGCTGATAGTAACAGCTGTAATGATGCTTTGTTCGGCATTGCCGTTACAGACGTTCACTCAGGTTTCAGCCGCTTCGGATTATGAAATTGTAACTCTGCCTGCGCCTGACGGATACGGTCAGAAAAGCAGAACCCAGATATCCAAAAACGGTAAAATCGCTGGCGGACTGTGGTATATCATCGCCCATAACGGAGATATAGCATATTGTCTAGAACCGGGCAAGCCAATAAATTCGTTCAAGTACAAGGAAGGAACGATTTATTTGTCAGATAATCAGGAAACTTTGCTTGGTCAAATATTCTTGTATGCCTACGCAAAGAAACCATCAAACCTTTACAGCTATTCGGAATATCTTCCGCAATATATAGCAACACAGTTATTGGTGTGGGAGGTTATTGCAGGTCAGAGAGACGCACAATTTAACCGGATTTCCAACGGCTATACGCCTGTAAAGGACGTTTTAAACAATTTTAAAAATGCCGAAGTATGCAAACAGGTCAAGAGTTTTTACGAAGCCTATGAAAAAAATATCAAGGCTGACGGTAAAAAGATCTCGTTTGGGTATAAATTGGAAGCAGATGCGAAATTCAAATCATTCTCCGCTGGCAGCGACGGAACATACACATTCACAGACAAAAACGGTCAGCTGAATAATTTCGATGTTACAGTCAAGGACGGTTCAGTCGTTTCAAAATCAGCAACTCAGCTGAAAATCAAGGCTGAAGCCAACAAAACAGCATTAATAACTATGAAGCAAAACAATGTCAACGCTTCCGGCGAACGCTGCGGAATGCTCGTACTGACAAACGGCTCAAACAATCAGACTATTACCAAGCTTCAGGCTGATCCCCGTCCGTATTACGCAGCTGTAAAGGGTGTAGAAAACGGCAGCCTGTGGATAAAGAAAAGTTCTCCAGACGATAACAAGGTGGAAGGAATTACATTCCATATTACCGGTAACGGAATCGACGGAGACTACACCACAGGCAAAGACGGATATATCAGAATACCCGGTCTTAAGCCAGGCACATACAAGGTTTCGGAAAAAACCTCAAGTATTTACACAAATGTCCGTGATAAGACAGTAATAGTTGAGGCGGGAAAAACGGCGTATGTATTGTTCGTAAACACACTGAAAAAAGGTCATCTTGTTGTAACAAAATATACCGAGGATAAAGCTGAAGCCAATTTCACATTCGGTCTTTACTCAACAACTTCTGACGGTAAGGTATATGATACTTTTGACGACAAAATAACCACCTACATACAAGGCTCAGGTTACGGAAAAGCTTCATGGACTGAATTGCCGTTCTGGACCGAAGACGGAAAAGAATTAATATACGTTCTTACAGAAAAAAATGCACCTGACAGGTATGTGACTTTAGGTGAATTCGAAGGTTCTTTGTTATCTTCAGCTGATGACAACGGACTTATGATACATTTGGACGTGGAAAATAAATTGAAACGTTCAAGCGTTCTTATTGTCAAAAAGGATTCGGAATCCGGAGACAATATTCCACTTCCCGGAACAGAATTTCAGATACTTGATTCAAACGGAAATAAAGTAATTTTAACCGATGATGACGGTAATGAAACTGATACATTCGTGACCGATGAATCGGGACAGATTTTACTGCCCGAACCTCTGGTTTACGGTACGTATCAGTTGATAGAAACCAAAGCTCCGGACGGCTATGCTTTAGACAAAACCCCGATTGATTTTGCCATCACCGAGGACGGCGCTACCGTTCAGGTTGAGAAAATGAATACTCCGCAAAAAGGAACTATTACGATTTCAAAAATCGGAGATGTTTTTTCATCTGTTGAAAGCGAAGAAAATTCTTCTGCTGAAAGTGAAAAAAATAAAAAAATCTACTCTCCTGTCTTTGAAGAAAATTCTTTGAAGGGCGCAAAATTTGACATTATTGCAGCTGAGGATATTTACACTCCGGACGGTAATTTAAAAGTCGAAAAAGATACGGTTGTGGACACAATCACAACAGGCTCTGACGGTACGGCAACCTCAAAGAAACTGTATCTCGGAACATACCGAGTTGTTGAAATCGAAGCTCCGGATGGATACGTCCTTGAGAACGGCGAAACCCTTGTCACTCTCGAATACGAAGGACAGGAAATAGCCGTAACCAACACAGGTACGTCCTTTAAGAACAATTACCAGCAGGTAAATATTACTCTGGAAAAGTACCTTGAATCTTCAGAAAAATACGGTATTAACGGTGAAGATTATGCACAGTACATAAAATTCGGACTGTACGCTGCTGAAGAAATCACAGCTGCCGACGGTACGGTCATTCCCGAAAACGGACTGATTGAAACTATCGGTCTGACTGAGGATATGAAAGCGCAGTTTAACAAAAAACTGCCGTTGGGAAGTTATTATGTTCAGGAAATTTCCACAGATGAGCATTACATTCTCGACGATACAAAATATCCCGTAAATTTTGAATATTTAGGTCAGGATACGGCTGTTTCAGAAATTAAAATCAATGACGGAAAAGTTATTGATAATACTTTCAAAACAGGGCGTGTTGAAGGTCTGAAAGTTGACGCCGATGATAAGTCAAAATTATCGGGCGCAGTAATCGGTCTTTTCAATGCGGACGAAACTGATTTTTCAGAAGAAAATGCAATCGAAACTGTCGTTTCAGACGATGACGGTTCATTTAATTTTGAAGAAATCATTTTCGGAAATTATCTTGTCAAAGAGATCGAATCTCCGACAGGATATGTGCTTTCAGATGAGACGTTCCCCGTTGTTATTTCCGAAGATGGTGATGTAATTGAAATCACCATAAAAAATGAAAAAATCCGTGGAAGCGTTCAGGTCAAAAAATATGATTTAACAAATAAATCTAAGGCTCTGAACGGGGCAGTTTTTGAAATTTTCGCCGATAAAAACGGTAACGAAAAATTTGAAAATGATACCGATAAATCTTACGGATTTTTGAATGAAACTGGCAGCGGAATTTATCAGCTTGACGGTGTGGAATACGGCGGATATTTCTTAAAAGAAACCGTTGCTCCGGCAGGCTATGTTATCGATGAAAATTATTACTACTTTGAGATTCGTGAAAACGGAGAAATTGTAAATGTAAGTAATGATAAATCATCGGATAAATTCTTTAACGATGTTATCAGAGGAAATGTAAACGGTCTTAAAATCAATGCCAATGATAAGACTGAATTACAGGGTGCATTGATCGGTCTGTTCGCTGAAAGCGAAACTGAATTTACCGAAAAAAATGCAATTAAAACTGTAACATCAGGTAAAGACGGAAGCTTCAAATTTACCGATATTATTTACGGTAAATATAAGGTTGCTGAAATCGAAGCTCCGGAGGGATTCGTACTGTCTGAAAATGTTTACGACGTCAACATCAACGTTAACGGAGTGACCATTGAAATTACGATCCGAAACAAGCCCATTAAGGGTAATGTTCTGGTCGCAAAATATGACAGCGGAAATCCTCCTCAGATTCTGAACGGAGCGGTATTTGCAGTTTACAGGGACGTCAACGGCGATAAGAAATTTACTGGCGGTACTGATGAACTGTTAGGTAATATGACCGAATCCTCTGCGGGAATTCATGAGTATAAAGATTTACTGTACGGCGATTATCTCACCAGAGAAATAAAAGCGCCGGAAGGATACACTGTCGACAGAAACTATTACGCCTTTTCTATTAAGAAAGACGGTGAAACAGTCAAAGTCGGCAACAATGCGGACGGTAACTTTTACAATAAGGATATAAAGGGAAATATAGAAGGCGTTAAGGTCGGAGAATCCGACGAACCTTTAAGCGGCGCAGTTATCGGATTGTTCTCCGACGGCGAATCCGAATTCACAGCTGAAAACGCTCTTGCAGCGGTTACCACTGAAAAAGACGGCAAATTTATTTTCAAGGACATAGTATACGGAAAATATATTGTTGCCGAGATTCAATCCCCTACAGGATATATTCTTACAGAAGAAACATTCCCTGTTTCTATCAGTAAAAATAACGAGGTAATTACTGTAAAAATCAGTAATGAAAAAATCAGGGGCAATATCGAAGGTATTAAGATCGGAGAATCCGACGAACCTTTAAGCGGCGCAGTTATCGGACTGTTCGCCGATGGTGAATCCGATTTTTCAGCCGATAAAGCTGTAAAATCTGTTACAACAGATGAAAACGGCAAATTTGCCTTTGAGGACATTGAATACGGCAAATACATTGTTGCTGAAATTCAGTCTCCGGAGGGATATGTACTTACATCTGAAACATTTCCGGTAAGTATTGAAGAAAACGGTCAGGTAATAACCGTTAAAATTCATAATGAAAAAATCCGTGGAACAATAGAAGGCGTTAAGGTCGGAAAATCAGACGAACCTCTTGCAGGCGCAGTTATCGGATTATTCGCCAATGGCGAATCCGAATTCACTGCTGAAAACGCTCTTGCAACGGTTACCACTGAAAAAGACGGCAAATTTATTTTCAAGGACATAGTATACGGCAAATACATTGTTGCCGAAATTGAATCGCCGGAGGGATATATTCTTACAGAAAAAACCTTCCCTGTTTCCGTCAGCACAGATAATGAAGTAATTACTGTCAAAATCAGTAATGAAAAAATCAAAGGCAATATTGAAGGTATTAAGGTCGGAGAATCCGATGAACCTTTAAGCGGCGCAGTTATCGGTCTTTTCGCCGACGGCGAATCTGATTTAACCAACAGAAACGCTCTGGGTACTGTAACTACTGACGAAAACGGTAAATTTGTTTTTGAAAATGTAGAATACGGCAAATATATAATTGCTGAAATACAGCCTCCTGAAGGATATATTCTGACTAACCAGATCTATCCTGTGGAAATCAGTCAGAATACTCAAATCAGTATTACTATTGTAAACGTTAAAATCAAAGGCATCGTTGAGATAGAAAAATACGATTCTCTTACTGATGAAAAGCTGTCCGGCGCTGAATTTACTGTGTTTACAGATACAAACGGCAACGGTAAATTTGACGAGGGCGAACAGTACGGAGTTCTGGAGGAAGTTGAAACAGGCTTGTACAGATTTGAAAATATTCCGTACGGCAGTTATTTCTTAAAGGAAACCAAATCTCCTGACGGATACTATATTGATGATAATTATTATAACTTCAAAATTGAAAACAACGGAGAAGTTGTAAAAATCACAAACAATGATTTGTCAGATAAATTTGTAAATCAAAAAATAACTACCACTACGACTACTACGGTCACTACTACAACTACCTTTACATCCGGAACCGTTCCGTATGTGACATATAATAATCCTTCACCGCTGACAGGAAGCAAAAAGATTCCAGCCGCTGTTTTCATTACAGGTCTGACTGCTTTCGGAGGCATGCTGCTTTTCAAACACAAAAAGCATAAAAAATAAGTTGATTATATAATTAACTTTCTTTCATCATAATTATTCCTCATATATAACTATTTTTCCTTTAAAGAGCGCTTCCCGTTTTTCGGGAAGCAGACTCTTTATTTATTAAAGATCAGAGGTGATCGAATGCAAAATGAAGATATATCAAAACAAATATATATGTTTGCATGTAATAACGTAAAGCAAGGACTGCAAATGCTTACTACATATTATATAAATAAAAAGGCTTTTGGGAAAAAAGAATTTCCTCAGGGAGAGCAAAGCCTGCAATCTCTGTATCAGCATGGTCAACCTATGTTAAGTATCATTGTTAAGGGAGACGAAAAGCTTCTTGAATTCCGAAAAACAGCTTCAAAATATAACTTGGATTTTGCAATTCAGCATGATCCGGAAACAAAGAAACATACTGTATATTTCAAATCCCGTGACAACAGCGTTATAGATAAAATCTTAACAAAATACGGCGAACAAAGCTTAGAGGATTTGCAATTCCAAAAGCAGCCGCTTAGCAGCGTGGATATCAGCGGCGATTCATCTCTGAGAAATTTCAGGGATATTGCAGCACGGTATAACGTTGATTTTGCTGTAAAACAAAATCCTAAAAGCAAACAGTATGTTATTTTTTTTAAAGCAAGAGACAGCGAAATTATGGAACGAGTGTCCAAGGAATTCAGAAAACAGGATTTAAAGACTAAAGATTCGGTTTTAGAGAAATTAGCGGGTAATCAGGAAAAAGTTAAGGAAACGGCAAAGGAAGCTGAGAAAACTATGGAAAACGGTGTTAAAAAGGGAATGGAAAAAGTAAATGAAAACATTGAAAGAACACTTTAACAGTTTCCTGCAAAAGAAATATATAATTCCTCTGGTAATATCAGTTATTTCCTTTGTTGTAATGAACAAAACGTGTTGGTGTTATCATAATCTTTCGGGAGACGCTTTTACAAGGATTTACATAATTGCTGAAAATCCTCTGCAAATTTTCGGACTTCCGCTGATAAGCTTTGACAGCAACGATCTTCTTTTCCCCTTCCTTATAGCCTGCATGATATATATTCTCATTGTAACCCGAACTCAAAGGCAAATGAGAACCGGAGAAGAATACGGTTCTTCAAAATGGGCAGACAAAAATGAAATAAGGAAATTCATGGACCCAAATCCATGGAAAAATGTTATTTTGACTGCTACAGAAGGTCTTACTTTAAAGGATTGGCGGATTATTCCTTTTAACGGAAGAAATAAAAATATTCTCATTGTAGGCGGTCCGGGAACAGGAAAAACAAGATTTTTTGTAATTCCAAACCTTATGCAGCTGAACAGTTCATATGTTATAACCGATCCGAAAGGAACGATTTTACCCGATGTAGGCACATTACTTTATAAAAAGGGAAAGTACGTTATAAAAATACTGAATCTCAAGGATTTCAGCAAATCTTTGCATTATAATCCCCTTGCTTACGTAAAAACGGAATTGGATATTCTGAAATTTTCCAATATGCTCATCGAAGCAACAAGGGCTCCGGACGAAAAACAGGACTTCTGGGTAAAGGCAGAACGACTGCTTTATCAGGCGGTTTTAGGACTTATAATCTTTGAAGCTCCTCCGGAAGAGCGTACCATGAATACCCTTGTAGAGATCATTGACGCTTCCAAAACACGTGAGGACGAAGGATATATGAATGCAGTTGATATGCTGTTTGAGGATCTGGCAGAAAGGAATCCAAATCATTTTGCAGTAAGACAGTACAGGAAGTATAAGCTTGCAGCCGGAAAATCTGCTAAATCAGTATTGCTGTCATGCGGCGTACGTCTCTCTCCGTTTGATATTCAGGATATAAGAGACCTTACGACATATGATGAAATGGAACTGGACAAAATAGGAGACCGCAAAACTGCGCTTTTCGCTATTACTTCCGATACCGACACTTCTCTTAACTTTATTGCATCGTTTATGTATATGCAGATGTTCAATTTACTATGCGATAAGGCTGATAACAGAAGAAAAGGAAAGCTTAAAGTTCCCGTAAGATGTATATTCGATGAGTTCAAGAATCTCGGTAAGATACCAATGTTTGAAAATCTGATCACTACTATCCGTTCAAGAAATATTTCAGCCTGCCCTATCGTACAGACAAAATCTCAGCTGAAAGCAATATACAAAGACGACGCTGAAACTATTGCAGGAGGCTGTGACAGTATGCTGTTTCTCGGCGGTCAGGAAAAATCAACTCTTAAAGATGTGGCAGAGCTTCTCGGTTCTCAGACAATCGATATTTTAAATTCATCACGTTCCTATGGTAGAAATCGAAGTGATACGTCAAATTATCAGAAAACAGGACGAAAGCTTCTGGACGAATCTGAAATATTCAGAATGCCCGGTGAAAAGTGTATCTTAACAATACGAGGAGCAAATCCGTGGTATTCCGATAAATACGATATTACCACGCACCCGAACTACAAATATCTTGCGGATTACAATGACCGCAATTATTTTGATATTAAGAAATATATTGCACGTTACAGATCAAACGCCGATTTTAAAATCGGAAAAAAAGATAAAATTACAGAAATTAAAACAGTTGAAAATTCGCCATTGGCGAATTAAGGATTTAGGAGGTCAAAAATGGACGTTTTTATACAAACAGTTGAAATATTAGGAAATATGTTTTTTGTGGGCGGATTGATAGTACTTATTATAGGCGCTGCACAGTTATTTATGTCCTTGAGTTCACAGAATTCAGATTCAAAAAGTCACTCCGGTCTGCTTCTTGCATCAGGTATAGGATTAATGACAATAGGAAAAGTTCTGATACCCATGATATCTACTCAGGTAAGCTTTTAGTTGAATAGAGGTGATTTTATTTGGGAGATATATTAGATTCAATTGAAAATAAAATTATCGGCTGGCTTCGCAGTGCGGTAGAAGAATGTCTGACAGGATTATTTGATGATATGACCGACGCTTCCCTTTATGCAAGTGATCAGCTGGAACAGACACCGGAGACATGGAACAGCGGTATTTTTGCATTGGTAAAGCAAATTTCAATAGAAGCTATCGTCCCGATTGCAGTTATCATACTGTCTATAGTAATATGCCATGAATTTATTACACAGCTTCTGGACAAGTCAATACGTGAAATGGACATCGAAGTTGTAGCTAAGATGGCATTTAAATTATGTTTCGGCATTTTTATTATGAATCATGTTTTTGACATCACAATGGGTATTTTTCAATTGGGACAGCAAGCCGTCAGGATTACGGAATATGTAATATTAGGTGAAACGGGGCATATGGGACATGATCTATACGGTATATTTGAAGATCAGATAAAAGATCTTGGGGTCGGACAAATGCTTATAGTTTTACTGGAAGCGATAGTAATAGATATTATTACTAAGCTTGCAAGTATAATTGTAATAATTATCGTAACATCAAGAATGATCGAAATCTACATATACTGCTCTATTTCTCCTCTGCCCTTTGCTACTCTCACTAACAGAGAATGGGGAAATATCGGACAAAACTTCTTAAAAAATCTGTTTGCTCTTGCATTTCAAGCATTCGCTATGATGTTATGTTTGGGAATTCACAATGGTCTTATAAACAATATTATCATTTCTAATTCGGATTCCCTCAACTGGACTTTGCTTCACTGCACCGGTATCAGCATCGTTGTTGTTCTTCTGCTTTGGAAATGCGGAAGTATTTCTAAATCTATTTTTAATGCTATTTAAATGAATATAAAATTCGCCAATGGCGAATTAAAGGAGGTAAACATGGAAAATAATTTTGTTCAGGGTGTTCACGGTAAATACAATTTTTATGTAATTGCCTTTGATTCGCAAAATCATTTTACTAATTACGGCAATGAGCATATTGATTTGACCTTGAAACAAGCTCAGGAGATTTACTCTAAAACAGTACTTGAAAATCCAAAGCATGTAAACACAATGCTTGGAGTAGCGTATAGTGCAGAAAAACTGGAACGTGACAGATACGGAACAGATGCAGTTGACCTGCTTCAATGCATTGACGGAAAAATAAAATTATGCGAGGATTACAAACAATCTCCTCTGCTAAGCAACGAAGGACTTATTGCGGTTAATACTGTAAATATCCTGAAAAAAAGCATCGGAGATTTGCAGAAACATCTTGATAAGAACAGCAGTCAAAAATCAGTTTCTCATCAGAATCAGCACAGCATTAGCAGTCAATCTAATTCACTTCTCAGTAAGCTTCGTGATAATCAGGCAAGGTTAAACGAAAGCGAACATTCCGATGGAACGTCTGCTTATTTGGAAAATATATAAATTAAATTCGCCATTGGCGAATTTTCAAAGGAAGTGATCAAAATTGTACATACAGTTTACAAAGGACATAAACAAAATCCGTAATACTGTTTTCTTTGGATTAACGATCAGAGAAATAATTGTATTTATTATATCCGGATTAACAGCATTCCTGTCGTTCCATTTCACAAAACGATTCATTCCCACCGGAATGGCTCTTTATATAATAGTACCTATAATGGCAATTGCATGTTTTTTTGTCTTTTATAACAAAAATACACTCAAATTTGAACGGCTTATTTTTAATAAATTAAAAAGGATTTTTTGCAGTTCTAAAATCCGTACTTTTCAAACAGAAAATATTTACGAAATAATTGAAAAAAAGGAGAATTCAGAAAATGCTGGGAACAAAGGAATTAAAAGTTCCGATAAAAAACATAAAGCAGTTAAAAAGCATGCTGCCCAAAACCGTTCAGCAGACTATACCGTTTCTGGACATGCGCAAAGACGGAATATGCATGGTAAAAAACGATTATTACACAAAAACTCTGCAATTTAACGATATAAACTATGAACTCGCAGGAGATGAGGAACAGGAAGCCATATTCAATCGTTACTGTCGTTTTTTAAACCAGTTTGAAAGCAACATTGATATTCAATTTACTTTTCAGAATAAGGTTATTGATTTAAAAGAATTCAGAAAACAAATCAAGCTTCCCGATAAAAAAGGCGAATCTGACAAAATTAAAGAATACCGGCAGGAATATCAGGAAATGCTTTACAGTCAATTTGAAAAGAGAAGCAGCGGAACCGTTAAAGTAAAATATCTGACTTTCGGAGTTCATGAAAAAAACTTCAGGAAAGTTAAGGCTTCTCTTGAACGTGAAGAGCTGAAAATTATCCGGATATTTAAGCGTATGAATGTTAATGTTCATTCTTTAAACGGATTTGAAAGGCTTAAGCTTCTGAAAGAAAGTCTGCATCCGCTTCACCCGATTCCTTTTAATTTTGACTGGAAATCAAGATATACCTCCGGTATTTCCGTAAAAGACAGTATCGCTCCGACTTCTATGGACTTCAGCAAACTTAACTGCTTCAGAATAGGAAACAGTTACGGCGCTGCTTATCATGTATATATTGATTCAGCCGAAATTTCCGACAGAATAATCGAGGAAATTATGACTGTTGAGGGAAACGTCGCAGTAAATATACATACTCATTCCCTGGATCAGAATAAAGCATTACGCTTTGTATCGCACAAGCTTACTAACGCTCAGGCTGTAAAAATCGGAAAGCAGCACAAAGCAGCCGATCAGGGACATGACGGTGATATTCTTTCCTTGGATCTTGTCGATGACATAAACGCAGCTAACAGTATTTATGACAGCTTAACTAAACGTAATAACAGGTTCTTCATTACAACTCTTTTGGTTACGGTTTATGCTGCAAAGCCCTCGGAACTTTGTGAAATTGAGAAGGATATACAGTCCATCGTTCAGAAGTATCATTGTGAATTGAAATCTCTTGATGATTTGCAAGAGGAAGGAGCTATGTCTTCTCTGCCTATAGGTATAAACAAAGTTAAAATAAACAGGTCGTTTACAACAGTTGAACTTGGAGCGTTTATACCGTTTACCACTCAGGAAACCTTTACTCCCAACGCAACATACTACGGCTTTAACCCTCTTTCCAACAGTATGCTTACGCTAGACAGAAATAATCTGATAAACTACGGTGCTTTGATTCTCGGCATGTCCGGAACAGGTAAGTCATTCACTGCCAAACGGGAAATCCTTGATAAATATTTCCGTACTAACGATAACATTATAATCTGCGATCCGCAGGCTGAATATATTACACTGACTAAAGAACTTGGCGGTACTGTAATCGAAATTTCCGCAACATCTAAACATCATTTAAATCCTTTTGATATAAATTTAAGAAGCTATGAAAAAGGCGATGATCCTGTTGCAATCAAATCTCAATTTATTCTTTCCATGTGTGAAGCGGCTATAGGAAACCTCGAAGCTGCCGAAAAGTCAATAATTGACAGATGCATAAGGAAAATCTATCAGAAATATCTGGACGATCCCAATCCTGAAAATATACCTGTTTTTAAAGATCTGTACAATGCGTTGAGAAGCGTTGAAAACAATCTGCATGCGCAGGACGTTGCAGACGCTTTAGAGATTTTTGTAACAGGTTCTCTCAGCGTTTTTAATCACAGAACAAATGTAGATGTTAACAATCGTATTTTATGTTTCGACATTAGGAAACTTTCCGAACATCTTCATAAAATGGGTATTTTGGTTATTGTAGATTACGTCTGGAACAAAATTTCCAACAGCAGAGACAAAAATCTCAGTACATGGTTTTATGTTGACGAGTTTCATCTGCTTCTGAACGATCCTCTGACTGCCGCATATTCTACGAAAATGTGGAAAGAGCTAAGAAAATGGGGCGGTAAGCCTACCGGTATTACCCAGAATGTTACAGATGTTCTTCTATCTCATCAGGTAGAAAATATTCTTAAAAATTCCGCTTTTATAGTGCTGTTAGGACAAGCCGCCGGAGACCGTGAAATACTTGCGGAACGTCTGGGCATCTCTCCTCAGCAAATGGAATACATTACCGATACCGGTGTAGGCGAAGGACTTATTTACTATATCGACAAACATCAGCACGGAACTATTATTCCGTTTAAAGATGAATTTCCTAAAGACAGCAAGCTATACAAGCTTATGTCAACAAGTAATGACTATGATTAATTCAGGGGTTTTTAAATTCGCCATTGGCGAATTTTCAAAGGAAGTGATATCTTGGCAATAAATAAGAAAGCGTTAAACAAAAGATATGCTAAAAATGTCTATAAAAAGCGTAAAAAAGTCAAGTCAGTAAAATCAAATTATAATTCAGTCTATAATTCAGTCCCAACGGCTGTTTCAAAATATACTGCATATTCAAATAGCGGCAGCAAAAAAAGTGCCAATGAAGATGTTTCACAATCCGCTATGTTTTCATCTGCCAAAGCAGTAAACTTTGCAGCCCACAACGTTAGTCAGCTGCCGAAGTCTGAAACAACTTGCTTTTTTAATTCTTATAAAACAAGTCATACCTCCGGTCTTTCTCAAGCAGAAAATATTTCAAATAAAAGTAATTTTCTGAATGTTTCATCTTCAGGTAAAAATGAAAAAGACAAAAATTATAAAAAACGAACATATGAGAGAAACCGTCGGAGATTATATAAATCTAAACGAAAACGTCTCAGTACCGTCAAGGCATATAAAAGCGCCGCTTCAAAAGCCAAAGCATTAAAAAAAGTCATTGCAGGTATTGTAAAAGTTCTTTCAAGCGGAAAAGTTTTATTGGTAATGGGATTATCTGCACTCACAGTCGTATTAATAGCAGTCCCGATTATATTATTTTTAATGATATTTACATCAAGCAGCGGAAATTTTGTGCAGGATTATTTAATAGATGTTATCGCCGCCTATCCTGCTGATGAAAACGACATTACACGTGTAAATCTGCACTGGCAGTCACTGATCGTATCTCTGAAAGAACAGCATAAAAAGGTACCTGAAACAGTCACAGGACATTATGATAAAAAGCATTCCGAAATTGCAGATATTATGGAGGATAACAACAGAGTACTTTCATTCATATCCGCTTATTATATGGGAAAAAAGTGGACATTTAATGAAGAAGTTCAGAATCTTGTCACGCAGATTTTTACAGAAATGTACGTTATAGAATACAGTTTTGATTCTGAAACAAAAAAGCAGACTAAAACCGTTCAAATACCGGAAAATGAATTGCCCTCCCCTCTCCCGGACAATTACACTGTTTTGAGTACATACAACGGTATCTGTAATGTATATATAACAGAAAATGTAACTACTGTTACGTTAAATTACAATATCACTGAAAAAGTATCATGGGACGAGATTCTGAACAAATACCTTGATAAATATCAAAAGGAGAAATACAAAAACTACTATGAGCGCAAAGGCGGCGCTATTAAGGCCTTTTCTTCTCCCTTTGCCTTTGACTGGTCAAATACTATTACATCTCCATTCGGCTACAGAACATGGGACGACGGCAGTACGGAATTTCACAAGGGTCTTGATTTCGGTGTTCCCAACGGTACGGAAATACTGGCTGTAGCTGACGGAGTTGTTGAAGTCGGTACAGGCTGCAATCACAACTACCCCAAAGACGGCAGCTGCGGCTGCAACGGAGGCTTCGGAAATTATGTGGAAATACAATGCGAAAACGGTACTCTGATTCTTTACGGTCATATGTCTCAGGTTGCCGTTCAAAACGGACAAACTGTAAAAAACGGTCAGGTTATAGGATACTCAGGCTGTACCGGTTGGTCTACAGGATTTCACTGTCATTTGCAAATGGTCAAAGACGGAGAGTACATAGATCCTTTGGTATTTATCCGTCCGTATACAGGCGCTCCGGCTGAAAAGGAGGAAAATAATTAATGAATTCTACTGAAAAAAGAATAGATAAATTAAAACAGGAAAAGAAAAAGGTAGACGAAAATATTTCAAAGCTAAAAAAGAAATCTGCCGATATTTCAGGACAAATTGAATCTCTGGAAAATGAAAAAATCGTTACTGCGTTCAGGTCTTCGGGATTTAGCATTGAAGACGTAATTACTACTATTTCTATGATGAAATCAGATGATAGCAAGGAACAAAATGTTGTTCCTATCAAGGAGGAAGTAAAAGCACAATGAAAATCAAATATTTTATATTATCCGGAATAATTTCTTCTGCAATATTTTCTATGACTGCATTTGCAGAACCGGAAAAAACGGAAAAGGAAACAGAGCCGACAATAGCAGTCACTGAGGTCAGTAAAACCGTACAGGAAACCACTTCAATTACAGAATCAACAACTGCCGCCGTTACGACGTCAACCACAGAAAAAACTACTACTCCCAGTTTTTACGATGAAATACTCGCTTATGTAGGCGACGAAAATGCTCCGGTACTTAATGAAAATCTTGACAATAATGCTATGACAATTGACAGCAGTACTATTGATTACAGCAATAAATCAATGTACACCATTACTACACGTTCCGGAGATGTTTTCTATTTAATCATAAACTCAGACGGTTCTGTGTATTTTCTCAATCCTGTTGATACTGCTGATCTGACTGCTATGCTTTCAGATTCCAATGATAACAAATTGAATGAAAATGCTCTTGAAAACATAGAGCAGTTTGAATCTGCAACTGAAAATGAAAAAACTGTTTCAAGTACTGAAACTGAAACAATTAAAAATGAAAAGAAACCCAGCATGGCAAAAAATATATTATGGATTATTGCCGCTATTATAATCAGTCTTATAGTAGGTGCAGTTATCACATTCATTAAGAAAAAACGCCAAACAAACAAATTTGATAATGATTATTTTGATGATGACGATTCAGACGCTGATTACAGTGATAACGATTCCATAGTTGAATACGAAGAATCTGCTGAGGAATCTGATATTACCGAAAGTACATCGGAAATTCAAAGTAACAGCGATGATTTAGAAGAATATCTTGACGATTAAAAAATTCGCCATTGGCGAAAAAGGAGTTTATATATGAAATTAATATCAGAAAACAAAATTGATGCTTTGGGAAGGGTTACACTCCCTGCACAAATTCGACATAAATTAGGTATGGATAAAGGTGACAGCGTAGATATATTTGAAGATAACGGCTATATGATTATTAAAAAACATAATAACTCCTGTGTTTTCTGCGGAAATTCAGAAAATTTAACAGAATACAATCATAAGCATATTTGCAGTAATTGTCTGGATAACCTTAAAAAATAAAGACTCCGGCTTCTGCCGGAACCCAATTCGCCATTGGCGAATAGAAAGGACTGTTAATGAAATTAGTCATAGCTGAAAAACCCAGCGTCGGGACGAATATCGCTTCCGTACTGGGTGCAAATATAAAAAAGCAAGGTTATCTTGTGGGAAACGGTTATATAGTTTCATGGTGCGTAGGTCATTTAATAGAGCTTGCTGAACCGGAAGCCTATGGAGAAGATTATAAAATCAAACCGTGGATCACGGACTGCCTTCCCATCATTCCTGAAAAATGGAAATTTGGCGTTATCAAAGAAACAAGCTCTCAGTACAAAAACCTGAAATCTCTTATGAATGATCCATGTGTTGATGAAATTATCTGTGCCACCGACGCAGGACGAGAGGGAGAATGTATTTTCAGATATGTGTACAAGCTATGCAGATGTTCAAAACCTGTCAAGAGACTTTGGATTTCCTCCGTTGAAAAAAATGATATTATAAACGGTTTTAATGATCTGAAAGATGACAGCGATTATGACCGTCTTTATCAATCAGGATACGCAAGAAGCAAAGCCGACTGGCTTGTCGGCATGAACGGTACTCGCCTGTTTTCAGCAATGTACAATAATTTTCTTTCTGTAGGACGTGTACAGACTCCTACATTAAAAATCATTGTGGATCGTGAAAATAAAATTAACAATTTTAAATCAGAAAAATATTATACCGTACTTCTGAATTGCGGAGAATTTACGGCTGAATCTGCAAGAATTCCTGATTTACCGACGGCTAAGAAAATCCTGCAAAATGTTAATACAAGTACGGCATTTATTAAGTCAATAAAAAAGGAATCTAAAAAGGTTAGTCCTCCGAAGCTTTTTAATATTGCGGATTTACAGAAAACTGCTAACCGTCTGTTTGGATATACTGCTAAACAAACTCTTGACTATGCACAGTCCCTTTATGAAAAAAAGCTTATTACATATCCCAGAACTGACAGTAATTATGTCAATTCAAACATGAAAGACAAAATCATTCAGCTGACCGCTGCTGCATCTGGAATTATGTCCACTGAAATTTCATTTACGCCTGACGCAGACAGAGTAATAAATGATGAAAAGGTTACAGATCATCATGCTTTACTGCCTACATTATCAGCAGCTGATGCAGAATCTGAAACTGTCCCTGATTCTGAAATGAAAATACTGCGGCTTATCTGTTCTCAGCTGATCTATGCAGTTTCTCCAGAACATATTTATGAATCTACAGCTATAACGGTAAGCTGTTCCGACACTGATTTTACCGCACTGGGAAAGAAAATTTCTCAAATGGGTTGGAAAGAATTTCAGTTAAAATTTGTTTCATTCCTCACCGGTAAAGAAATGTCTGTTAAAGAAACTATATTTACAGATAACATTGTCGAAGGACTTGTGATTGAAAATCATACTGAAAAAATCGCAGATCATCAGACAACCCCTCCGAAACGCTATACGGATTCCTCTTTGATATCCGCTATGGAACGTGCCGGAAACGAGGACTATGAAGATGAAAACGTCGAAAAGAAAGGAATCGGTACTCAGGCAACGCAGGCTGGTATTATTGAAACCATAATAAAGCGTGGTTATGTAGAACGTTCCGGTAAAAATCTTTGTCCGACGCAAAAAGGCATAAGTCTGATCGAAGCAGTACCGGAAGAAATAAAGTCTCCGAAAACTACTGCTATTTGGGAAAGTAAACTTCAGCTTATTGAAAAAGGCGAATACTCCCCTGACGATTTTATGAATGAAATAAATGAATTTGTTAAAAGTCTTGTTGATACTTACAGCAAAGAGGATAACATAAATAAAGATCTGTCATTCAGAGCTGAACGAAAGGTCATAGGTAGATGTCCAAAGTGCGGTAAAAATGTTGTAGAATATCCTAAATCTTATGGTTGTGAGAGCGGAAAAGACGGGTGCGAATTTGTTATATGGAAAAAAATCTCAGAAAAAACCATTCCGGAAGGAGCTGCACGTTCTCTTCTGGATTACGGAAAGTCCGCAAAGCTTAAAGGCTTTAAGAAAAAAGACGGAAGCGGTACATTTAGTGCATATCTTGTGTTGGATAAAGAATTTAAAGTAGCTTTTAAGTTTAAATAAAAAATTCGCCAATGGCGAATTGGAAAGGAAACTTATGAAAAATAATATCAAATCAAAAAATGTACGTATTGGTGGTATAGGACATGGTGAAGAAATGATAAATATAAATTTCAACAATGAAAAATATTTTAAATTTAGTCAATTCTGTTCAAAAAATAAATTGACTTATAATATATTGAATAAATCAGATTCACATGTTTTAATTTCTTGCAATAAAAATATTTATTCTCTATTTAAAGATCATTAAATTTCTTATATAAAATATTATTGTTATATACTCGAAGCTGTAATTGTTTCATTAATTATGAAGCTTCTGTAAAATTCGCCAATGGCGAATTGAAAGGATTAGCTATGGAAGATGTTATAAAAAAATGTGTATTATGCGGTAGTGAGTTTATTGCAACTGATGATAATAAACCAAATCATCAAATATGTTGCAGATGCTCACAACAATTAACAAGGCATATTAACCCTAAAATATCAAAAAATCATTATTTAATGGAAATTATATTCTTCATATTATGTAATATCTGGACGTTCATTGTATTTACTCACTACTTTAAAGATATGACAGTTAAAAATATGTTTAAATTGGATAATTCTTTACTTTTAATCAGCGTTATATCAAGTGCTGTTATGGTTATATTTACAGTTATCAATTTTTATCAAACAAAAAAGAAACCTTAGATTTTGTTTATTTTAACGGAGATAAATTTATGAATAATTTCAATGAATTTTGCGTGTTTTGCGGAGATTCCAAAAATCTTACAGCATATAAAGACACATTTATATGCTGTGGCTGCTATGAAAAACTTAAAAAAAGTTTAACAAGGGATTATTACATAGAACGATTGCTGTTCTGTGTAGCATTATCTGTCAGTTTAGCTATACTCGAAGCTGTAATTGTTTCATTAATTATGAAGCTTCTGTAAAATTCGCCATTGGCGAATTGTAAAGGGAATATTATGGATGAACAGTATTGTGAGAAATATTGCGTATGCTGCGGAGAAAAATTCTGCGGACTTAATAATGATGAACCGGTTAATAAGATATGCAAAAAATGTTCATATAAGTTAATATCTGGTATTAAGCCAAAAATAACATGTAAACGTCATATTGCAGAGCTTATGTTATTTATATTAATTAACATATTAATGCTTAAGTTCTTTTCATCAGAATTAAAAAAATTTTCATTTCAAAATATCTTAGATGGAAATAACCTTTTAACCTTAATTACGTCATTACTTCTTATTTCAGGAACATTGATTATAATTTTTATTGCTATAAAAAATAAGAAAAAGTAATTTATATTTTATTTATTTTCCTATTAATTTTTGAAATAATCCCTTTATTACATCACAAACTTTATTTAGGTATATTTTACCATATTAAATTAATTTTGTAAAGGTGGGTTAAATTAATGAATAAATTAAATGAAATCTGTAAGTTTTGCGGAAAAAATGAAAATATAACGGCATTTAACAATACCCTTGCATGTAAAGAGTGCATTGAAAAAATAGAAAAAAAGTTAGTAAAACGTTATAAAAGCGAAAGATTATTATTTTACACTGATTTAGCTATCTGGTTTGCCTATGTAGAAGCTTTAATTTTTTTGATTTTTAAACGTATTTAAAAATTCGCCATTGGCGAATTGAAAGGACTATAAAATATTATGATGCTAAGTAAAAAAGTTGATATCGCCATTGAACAACTGAAAATGTACGAACCTGAAACAGAACCGTATTATTTATGTTATTCGGGTGGTAAAGACAGTGATTGTATAAGGATTTTAGCAGCGTTGGCAGATGTTAAGCATGAGATTGTACATAATTTGACTACAGTAGATGCACCGGAAACAATGCAATATATAAAATCAATATCCAATGTGATAATAGATAAGGCAAGATATCCTGACGGTACACATAAAACAATGTGGAATCTGATTGTAAAAAACCACATGCCGCCTAAACGAGATGCGCGATACTGCTGCTCAGAACTCAAAGAACAGGGCGGTAAATACAGGATTAAATTGACGGGTGTCCGCAGGGCTGAAAGCGTTAATAGAAATAAAAACGGCGGATTTATAAAAATAATAGGCAAACCCAAAACAACGCAAAAATACGCCGCAGAGGTTGGTGCAGAATACGAGGTGACCAAACAGGTTGGATTAGTTATGAATTGCGATAATGACGAATCACGCAGGGTGGTTGAACTGTGCTACAGAACGACATCAACAATGATAAATCCGATTATTGACTGGACTGAATCAGACGTATGGGAATTTTTACATTATTACGGTTGTCAGGGAAATCCGTTATATCAATGCGGAATGAAACGCATAGGCTGCATAGGGTGTCCGATGCAGGGGTATAACGGTATGAAATCTGAATTTGAAAAATATCCCATATACCGTAATAATTATTTACGGGCGTTCAATAGAATGTTGGCAAATATGCCGAATAAATCTAATGTTACATGGCGAACAGGATTAGATGTATATAAATGGTGGGTCGGCGATGATCCTGATCAATTATCGTTATTTGATAACGTTGTAGAAGTATCTTTATAAAAATTCGCCAATGGCGAATTGGGAAGGAAAGATAAAATTGAAAATTATAAAAAAAATATTTATGCATATTATCGGCTTATTCAACCCATACGAAGATAATAAATATAAAGATTATGTACGCAACTATAGAAAAAAATATTTTAATCAATATTATTCGCCAATGGCGAATGAAAAGAAAGGAATTAAAAAATGAGTAACGAAGAATATTTAAATAATATGAATGTTCAGTATTCACCTGAAGAAAATGAGGATAATTATGAGCACAGTGATTCAAATGAATCCTCCAATATTCAATTAAACAATCCCGAACTAAACCGTGGTATTATTACACGTTTTCTGGATTCCAAATTAGATACCTATAATGACAGAATCAGCAGTCTCGAAGAAAAAAATACACTTCTCAATGAAAAAATTCAGAGAAATCAAAGCAAAATTGATAAATTTAACTCCAGAATTGCAAAACTGGAAAAGCAAAATATCTTTCTTAAATCCATAGCACAAGCTTATCCCCAGTCTGAAAAGGCTATTAATTTGTTAATTGAAAAAAATATTGATAAGATAAACAATCTTAAAACTAAGAAAATTCCTGCAAAGTTCAATAAGATTGAAAAACACAAAGCTAGTATTAAATATAACGAAAATCAAATATATAAATTACAGCTTAAAATAAAAACTTGTGAAAACATAAAAGAATATTTTCATAGTTTCAGCATTAAAGAACCTGAACTTCGACATGACAAGTTTATGAACTGCTTAAAATCTATTAACGATTCGTCAAAATATAAACTTGAAAATAGACGGTACCAGTTTGAAAACAAATTAGACAGTTTAAATGCTAAGCTTGAAACTAACAGATACATGCAAAAACATATTGGTAATAACCCTAAAATGCTTGAATACCTTCAATCCAAAGAAAAATCTTATTTGAATAAAATCACAAAACTGGAACGGAAAACTGAAAAAATTAAAACAAAGCTTGATAAGTATCAGACATTAAGTAAAGGTATACAGGGTATTGAAACTGAACCTCCTGCAAATAAATCTCAGCACATTGAAGAAATGATGAGTAAAAACGAAAGTGTCAACAATTCTCTTGCTGAAATTGTTGCTAATCTTTCGGAATCCTCCATTACAGACCGTGTTGTATTATCAAATGCTGCTATTATAAGTGATTTGAATATACATATTTCACGTGAACCTGTTCAGACAGAAAAAACTGCTGCCATGAAAGAAAACATTTCAGAAAAGCAGCCGGTTCAAAGTTCTGAAATTACCGAAAAAGCTGTAAAAGTAAATGAATCTGCTGCTGAAAAACAAGCTGAAAAACACTCTGTTAAAAGTGCCGATATTACTGTAAATAATTCAAACAAGATAACAAAAGATATATTCGATTTTGAAAGTGCCAAAATATTCAAGTCTGATAAATCCCCAAAACATGAAGATTATGTACGTAATGATTTTGCAATAATTGAATTAAAAATGAACGACGCTTTATGGGAACGTTTTGCTGAAAATGGACTTGTTTTAGATGATACAAGTATAAACAAAGTTATCTTTGAAACCAGCAACAATGGAATGGGATTCGGTAAATTTTATATACCTACCTCGAAGCCATATTTTGTACCTGCTTCTATTCCTGCTGATAAAATTTTAACTGCTGCGGAGCGTTCCGTTATTAAAGATGTTACTTCTAAATTACTTAGTAAACAGACAGAAAAAACTGCTGCCGTGAAAGAAAACAACTCAACCAATCAAGCTTCACAATCAAAAAACAAAAGCAATATTACAGATAAAAAAGATAAGACTTCCTCTGTATTAAATTCCAAAACAAAGTCTTTGCTTGGTGAGCTTTATAATAATCAGGGCAAGCTATCTGAAATAAACAAAACTGCTGATTTAGGTAAAAATATGACTAAAACCCCAGAAGTATCGTTATAAAAAATTCGCCAATGGCGAATTGAAAGGCAATTAAAATGATTAATCAGTTAATAGCAGATTATGAAAATACACTTTGTACAGAAGAAATGAATCTTGTAGTAGGCTTCTATAATACTGTAGGAGATTTTGACGCAGCTATGGTTTTATGTGAAAAATTGTCTGCCAAAGGTTATGGAAAATCTCTTAACAAAGCAAATAAAAGCAGTACGGCAGCAGTCAGTGAATATATTTCAAAGTACCAGATTGCAGATATTACCGGAACATCTGTAGAGTACATAGAAGCCCTTCCCTTTGATATTCAGGACGAACTGCTGGACTGCTATGAATCTGACTCAGATAACAAAAATCTTTTTAAAATACTTGATTTAGAGTACAAGCCTGAAAAAGTTGAAGTTAAAAATAATCAGGTCAAAAAAAGACCGTCATTGCTGAAAAAACTGCGATATTATCAGAATTTAATTAATCGTCAGGAACAGCAAAATAATTAAATTCGCCAATGGCGAATTGGAAAGGAAAAGTAATGGAATATGACATTTTTAAGGAAATAAAAGCAAGATTAAGTATGCCCGATTTAGTTCAGGGATACGGAATTGAAATCAACCGCAGAGGTTACTGTTTATGCCCCTTTCATGCCGAAAAAACTCCTAGCATGCACATTATGGAAAAGGGTTATTATTGCTTTGGCTGCGGCGAAGGCGGAGATCATATTAAATTCGTTCAAAAACTTTTCAACCTCGAAAATCCCCTTGACGCTGCTAAGAAAATTAATGAAGATTTCGGTCTGGGACTGAATCCCAATCACAAACCTACTAAAGAAGAATTTATTTCAGCCAGAAAAATTGTGACTGAACGTCAAGAATTTGAAAGAGAAGAAACGATTGCATATAATGCTTTTTGCGATTATTTCATAGTCCTACGTGAATACGGAAGAATCTATGCTCCGCAGTCTGAAAGTGAGATACTTGATAAACGCTTTATTGAATATCTTCATAATTTTGAACGTATCGACTATACAGTCAACAGAATGATCGAACTAATGCACAATCCTATGAATGAGCGCAAGGAATTTCTCAAAGATAATGAAGATTACCTTGTTACTGTTGCCGAAAGACTTCTTGAAATTAGACGTGAAAATCGTCAGCAGGAAAACGAAATTCAAACTGAACAAACACAAATCAGCAATTCTTCTCACAAGGAAAGTCCTGTACATAAAACTATCGTTATAAATGCATTCGGCGGTCCCGGCGCAGGTAAAACAACCGCTTGTCTGGATATTACTTCAATGCTGAGAAAACGTGGATTTGTAGCGGAATATGTTCCGGAATATGCCAAAGAATTGGTATGGGATAAAAACTTCGAAATGCTTGACGGCAGTGAAAAGCATCAAAAAATTATTCTAAAAGAACAACAAAAGCGTATGGATAAGCTTATGGGAAAGGTTGATTTCATTGTTACGGATGCCCCACTGCTTTTAAACACCATTTATCTTAATTCTCCCGATAAAACAGCTTATACAAAAGAAATATTAGACAGATTCAATAAATATGATAATTTTTGCTTTGTTGTTGAACGTAATACGGCAGTCTTTGAACAGGAAGGCAGAATTCAAAATCTGGAACAGTCAATCGAAAAAGACAATGATATTACCAAACTGCTCAAAGATAATAATATATATTTCAAAACATACAATCATGAATCTTTGAATAAGGTTGCTGAAAATGCTGTACGTACACACGAACGCATTACAGGTATAAAAAAAGAAACTCCCATCGGTGAAAGAATTCAATCTGCTAAAGCTGTCGGGGATATTATCGGTAATACTCCATACAAGGCAATATCGGACAAGTCTTATTTGAAATACTCAAACGCTATTGCTTCTCAGATTGCAGATAAGCTTCAGCAAAACGGTATTTCATTCTCCGGAAGAATTTATTCAAACCTTACAACATTCACAGTGAATAAAAAAGACTTGGACAAGCTTCGAAGTATTGCAGAAAATGTGACTAGAAATTTTACCGACAGAAACCGTCCTCAGCTTATCCCCTCTTTTAAACAGCAAAAACCTATGCAAAAACAAATGACCGCTGCACCACTGCAGCAGTCACATAATCATGAGGTTTCATTGTAAATTAATCTTCATAATGACCTTTACAGGAAATAATCCATAAGTTTCCATTATCAATATTATATACAAGACGATTTGCATGATCAATACGTCTACTCCATGCTTTTCTGTATTTTAACGGTTCAGGATGACCAATGCCGTTTGATAATCCATTTCGTTCAATATCTTTAACAAGTTCATTGATCTTTTTAACAATTTTTTTATCCTGAAGCTGCCAATACAAATAATCGTCCCACGCACGGTCTGACCATAGCTTATTCATCGTCCACCTCAATCAGTTCGTGAGACTGCCCATTACCGGAAGAAAGCTGTTCAATTGACCTATCAAGCATTGCAAGATACTCAGCATTTCTTGCTGCTTTTTGCAAAGCATTCCATTCTTCCAGACTAATAAGAACTACATTTTTCTCTCCTTTACGAGTAACAATAACCGTTTCAGATTCATCTGTTACTTTGTCACAATAAGTTTTTAAATTCTCACGAATTGTCGAATAATTAACTGCTAACATATTATCATCTCCCATTATAAAAGTACGCCTTTTTGTACAATTTATTGTACCATATTATTATATGTTTGTCAATAGAAATTTAATCAAAAAAAGAAAGGAACTCCTTATGAAACTAAAAAAAATATTAACCGTTATATCCACCGGAGTAATAATACTCTGCTGTTCATGTTCAGAAAACAGCAAGAAACAAGAAAAAGATATGAGCTTTGCTGAAAGTCCTGAAATCATGGTTTGCAGGGTAATCGACGCTATTGCTTCAGATGATGAAGCTGCATACAACAACTGCTGTTCAGGAATTGAAAATTCATATAATCAGTCGTTTGATGACATATATGAAAAATACGCCATGCAGTGCCGTGAATTCGGTATTGATTATGAAACAAAGCACAGCGCTGAAGATTTTAATGTGTACATATACAACGATAAGCGGGATACCGAAGGTTTCGTTTCATTCGTCGTATATCTTGAAGATTCTGAACTTGTTAAATTCCATATCAAAACTCAGTATGACATAAATAAAAAAGGGTACTGTATTGAAGAAATAATCCCCAGAAATGCAGGTGAAGCAGCTGCGCAGCAGTCATACATAAAGGAAAATTATAGCTCAGTCGATATTGACAATATAGATTATAAATGAAAGGTATGGTATAATGGAATTCAGAAGAATAAGAGAAATAAAAGAATCTGTCAAATCCGAAAAAGAAAAGCTTTCCGATACTCAGTACTGGCTGAAATTTTTGCAGACATCTTCTTACCACTACAAGCATTCATTTGACGATCAGATAATGATCAATCTGCAAAACCCTCAGTTTACTGCATGTTCGGACGCACGTTCATGGCGAAGTCTCAGCCGTGAGCCGCAGGGACACGGTGTTCCTACATTACATAACGGAAAAATACGTTATTTATTTGACATCACCCAGACGTCCGCACCGGAAGGTACTCCCCTGCCTTGGGTCTGGGAAATCAATGACAATCAGCTGAATATTGATTACAGCGAATCAGTTTCCAAACATCTAACTGAGAAATATAATCTGGATTCTGAAACTCTGGAGGAACAGCTATATGATATTACTCTTATGCGTACGGCAAAGTATTTAAATGATGATAAATCAGACTTATACAAAGTAGTTGCAGAATCTGCCGCATATTCGTTACTTTACCGCTGCTGTCCGGGAGAAGCACAGCCATCGCCCAAAAACCTTACCGGATTAAGTAAATATCCCATTGAAGAAATTGGACAGGCTGTATCAGAAATTTCAAAAAGTATTTTTCTTGAAATTGAAAGTATTGTAAGAAGCACAAGGCATAATGCAATTGAAGAAATCAGGAGGAACGAACATAATGAAACAAGAGAAAATGATAGACGGAGTGAGACACGTTCTGAACCCCAAGACAGGGGAATATCTTCCGGATACGGAAATCTTAAAGGGATGGACGTACGTTCTGGACGAGGAGAATTTCCGGTATTATCCGATTTATCTGAAGGAAGTCCCTATAGATCAGATATCGGATCAGGAAAGGAAAGAATTTCTGGAGATGGTAGCGGAATCGGAAAGACAATCGGCGGAGGAAAAAGAGATTCTGGGATTCACGGAAGCGGAGTTCGACATAGTACCGGAAGAAATGAGAGAGAATTATTACAAGACGGCATTGGGGTACTGGAAACCGATTCCGGAGGAACTTCTTCAGGAGATCCCTCACGGGAAGTACGTAACAATGCGCAGGAATTATCTTCTCAATCAGGATCCCAAGGAATTTATATGGCTGAAAAACAGCGATCAACTGAACAAACATCTGACAGCCGTCAATCTTCAGGCACACGAAATGGAAGATATGATAGTGGAAAAACTCAAGGAGAACAGTCCGGAATACAAAGAAGCGGAGAATCAGGGAGATTACCTGAAAACAGTACAGCTTCAGAACAGTTTTCTGAAAACAGCAGAGGAAGAAATTCTGACAGAACTGATATACAAATAATCGGCAATACTCCGTACAGATACATTCCGCAAAAGACTTACAGAAAGTATGATACCGATATTGCTGCTAAAATTGCTGATAAGCTTGGGGAAAGCGGAATAAAATTCTCCGGTAAAATTGCCGGAGAAACAACAACTATTACAGTCAGCAAAGCTGATATTGAACGTCTGGAGGAGATTGCACACAGCTTTACAGCTGAAAAAGAAAAATTCGCCATTGGCGAATTAAAAATAACTCAAGATGATATAGAAATACTCCGAAGTATTGAACCACGAAAAAGCATACTTAATTTTACGGCTGAAGAAATAAAGCTTACCGAAACATGGCAGCAGCGTTTTGAAACAGATATACATGAAAAGTCACCGTACTACCGTGCATTAAACGGCGATTGGCGTGAAAATGACGAATCAAAAGTTACAGTTATTCAGGTAGAAGATAGAAATGTTGATTTTAAAACGGTCAGCGATGATATAAAAACACAGGTGATTCAAAGAGGAAATGTTATTAATAATGATACGTTATGGACAATTCAAGTTAGCAGAAGAGGTTTAGAAGATAGTTTAACTTACGCAAGGAGACATAATAATGAATCCGTATATAACATGCTTTATAATATAAATGATATAATACAAAATGGAACGTTACTTGATAGCGTCATTTCAGAAAAAAACAATAATAATAAAGCAAATAATACAGCTTTTATGCACAAAATGTACAGTGTATGCAAATTCAATAACGAACCTTATTTAGCAAAATTGGCTGTTGAAGAATTTGCAGTTCAAAGCGATACTTTAAAACGTCTTTACAATGTGCAGGATATAAAAATAGAACCATTAAGGCACGCAGCGTTCGCTGATTTGAATCAGTTAGCACTTTCAGTCCTTAATGGTACTGAAATAAGTATAGCAGATTTGTTTAAAATTGTCAAGGCTTCAGATAAAGATTTTTATATAAATAAGCGCACAGATATTGAAAAAGAAAAATTCGCTAATGACGAATTGAGTAAATCTGTAGCAGAAAATCCAATGGATAGGGCTATCCGGTTAATCAATGAATACTGTGAAAAAGAATTTGGCTCTCCCGGTAACTTTTCAAATATGGATCACATTGAACTGGCATATAAACCGGATGAGGAAACCGGTCTTGCAGGTATTGAAGCCTATGCCGATCTTGAAACATTCCGTATCGTAAAAGAACAGGATGGTAGAGTCGTTGATGAACAGCTTTTTAATTCTCTTGATCATATGAATACTGTTCTTAAAAATCTTGATTTTGACAAACTTATTGAATTGTCAGATAATGATAAATCTGAAATAAAAACTACTGTCTTTGAAAACACAGAAAAGAAATCTCCAGACGTTTCTGAATTATCTGTCGGCGATGTGATTCTCTATGACGGTAAACGCAGAGAAGTTGAACAGATCAGTGAAAATAGTATCAGTCTGAAAGACCTTGACGCTCCCGATTTCGGCGGTATTCTGCTCGGTACTTCCGATGTACTTGCATATAACGGCTGGCAGCAGGATATGAATGAAAAGGGATTTGAAATTCTGTCAAAAGCTGCGCCGCAAATTACATCAAAAGATCACCAATATGTACCGTCACAGCTTTCTCTGTTCGGAGAACCTGTAGTTTATGAATCTGACGCAGAAGAAAAGGCAATCTATGCAGCTTTAATGAGAGGCAGCGGATTTCAGGACGGTAAATTCCGTATTGAAAAATTCTGTAAAGAAAACCACTCTATAAATGAATTCGCCAAAATGCTTAAAGACGAGTACGGTACAGGCGGTCGTTCGGGAAATGAATTTTATGCCTTTGAAAATTACGATTCAAAGGGAATTGAAATTATTCTCAACCGTAAGTATGACAATGAAGAAGGTAAAAAAATCCATCTTAAATGGAAAGAAGTTGCTGAAAGAATTTCAGAACTGGTATCCAAAGGCGAATATATTGCCAAAGCCGATATAGATGACCATATATATCATGCAAAATACACTTTGAAACACTACAATTCAGAGAAATACTACAATTCAGATAGTGAATCTGATAAAATACATATGGAAAGAGCAAAGAATATCCTTAAAGAATACGGCATTTTATCTGAAAACAATGAAAGCAATAAGGTCATACCTGAATCTGAAATAACATTTACAAAACCTGATAATAATTCCGATTTAAAAAATAATATTGAAGAATCAGATGAAAAAAATCCTGAAGAAAATAACAAGCCAGATGTTCCGCAGAAGATTACTGTAGGTGACAGATTTCGTCATAAGATTACGGGTAATATCAGCGAAGTTGTTTCTCTGACAGGCGCATTTCCGTGGATAACCGACGAGTGTACGGTCACAAGGGACAGCGGCGCTTTTTCCGTCACTGAAAATATCTCATACAACCAACTGCTGAACAGCGATCTTTATGAATATATCGACCATGCTGACAGAACCGTGGAACAAGCTAAAACATCTATGAAGTCTGACATGAAAATTGAAAACTTCAAAATTACTGGTGATTTTATCATCGAAGGCGGCGCTAAATCGAAATTCAAGGCGAATTCCAAAGCTATCAGAACGCTGAAAATGATTGAAAAGGAAAATCGACCTGCAACACCGGAAGAACAAGTAATACTTTCCAGATACGTTGGCTGGGGCGGATTGTCCGCCGCTTTTGATTCAAAAAATGCACAATGGTCTGCGGAATATTCAGAGCTTAAAAGTCTCCTTACTGACGAAGAATACAATGCCGCACGTGCTTCGGTTCTTGATTCCTTTTATACTCCCCCGTTCATTATTGAATCAATATATTCGGCTCTTGAAAATATGGGTTTTCACGGTGGTTCTGTTCTCGATCCTTCTACAGGCACAGGAAATTTCCTCGGTAAAATGCCGGGATCAATGTCAGACAACTCACGTATTTACGCAGTTGAAAAGGACAGCGTTTCGGGTCGTATTGCAAAGTTTCTTTATCCTGATGCTGACATTCAGATCACCGGCTTTGAAAAGCGTGACTTCTCAGACAATTTCTTTGATGTCGCTGTAGGCAACATTCCTTTCGGAAGTTTTAAAATTTCAGACCGCAGATATGACAAATACAATTTTGCGGTCCATGACTATTTTATTGCAAAAACTCTGGACAAGGTACGTCCGGGAGGCGTAATTGCTTTTATCACTTCTTCCGGTACTCTTGACAAGGCTAATCCGTCGGTAAGAAAATACATTTCTCAGCGTGCAGAGCTACTGGGCGCTGTCAGACTTCCGAATAATGCTTTCAAATCCTATGCGGGAACGGAAGTTACCTCCGACATTATTTTTCTCCGGAAACGTGAAAAAATGATAGATATTGCGCCCGATTGGGTGTATACCTCAAAAAATCCAGACGGTCTGACAATTAACAATTATTTTATTGAAAATCCGGAAATGATTTTAGGAAAAGTTGTAGAGGGAAACAAGCTTTACGGCAAAGGTACTATGGTCGTTCCTTTTGAAAATTCCGATCTTAAAGTTATTTTAAATGAAGCGGTAAAGAAAATAAAAGGAAATTATACCGCTGAAAAGTCTGTTATTGCAAAACCCTCCGGAAAGAAAAAGGACAAATTTAAGCCTGAAATTCTTCCTGCCGATCCGACGGTCAAAAATTTCTCATACGCTGAAATTGACGGTAAAATATTTTACCGTGAAAATTCCATTATGACTGAAATGCCGTTTACCGGAAAGAGATACGAGCGTGTAAGCGGAATAGCCGCTATTTCAAAATGCGTCCGTGAACTGCTTAATATGCAGCTTGAGGGTTACTCGGACGAAGCGATTATTTCAAAGCGTACAGAACTGAATCAGCTTTATGATGATTTCACAAAGAAAAACGGATTATTAAATGATAAAACCAATAGAGACATTTTCCGTGAGGACGTTTCACTTCCCCTTGTTCTTTCACTGGAAAAGGTCAAGGACGGCAAGCTTATCGGTAAAGCGGACATTTTTACAAAACGTACATTACAGCCGCCTGTAAGGATAACGCACGCCGATACCGCCGCAGATGCTCTTGCCGTTTCCATTTCTGAAAAAGCAGGCGTCGACCTTGATTTCATGTCCGAACTTATGGACGGAAAAGAAAAAAGTGAAATAATTTCAGATCTTAAAGGCGTTATTTTCTTAAATCCTGAAACGTCTGCATGGGAAACCGCAGACGCATATCTTTCCGGAAACATCAGAAACAAACTTGCCGCCGCTAAGAGTGCAGCTGAATCAAATCCTGATTTTACTGAAAATGTTTCCGCCCTTGAAGCCGCCATGCCAGACCGTATCGAAGCAGGAGATATTACTGCTAAGCTCGGTTCTCCCTGGATAGACGATAAGTACATTCAGGAATTTATGTATGAGCTTTTTGAAACCCCGAAGTTCTCCCGTAATCTGGGAATAGACAATAACTACATAGGAATTCAGCATAACCCTGCAACTGCTAAATGGAATGTTATGAATAAGTCTCTTGATAAGGATAATATCAAGTCTAATACTGCATACGGTACGTCCCGAAAATCCGGATACAGCATTTTTGAGGATAGTCTTAACATGATTGATACTACCGTTTACGATCCTGTTTACAATCCTGAAAAGGATAAAACAGAATACGTGATAAATCATGATGAAACTCTCCTTGCACGTCAGAAACAGGAGCTTATTGAAAACGCTTTTCGTGAATGGATATTCAAAGACCCTGAAAGAAGGGAATATCTGGTCGAAAAATACAATGTTTTGTATAATTCTATACGTCCCCGTGAATATGACGGTTCTCACCTGACTTTTGCAGGAATGAATCCGGAAATAACCCTTAAGAAACATCAAAAGGACGCTGTCGCACACGCCTTATACGGCGGTAACACGCTGTTTGCACACAAGGTTGGGGCAGGCAAAACCTATGAAATGATAGCCGCCGCCATGGAGGGAAAACGTCTGGGACTGCACAATAAATCTCTCCTTGCCGTTCCAAATCATATGACCGAACAGTTTGCAAATGATTTTCTTACACTGTACCCTAATGCAAATATTTTAATTGCACATGAAGACGATTTTAAGAAAGAAAACCGCCAAAAATTGTGCGCCAAAATTGCAACAGGCGAATTTGACGCCATTATTATCGGTCACTCTCAGCTTATTAAAATTCCCGTTTCAAAAGAACGTGAGGAACAGTTCATTCAAGATCAGATCAATGAGCTTATTAATGACATTGCTGAAATGAAAGAGCAGAATGCCGAGAGTTTTACCGTCAAGGACATGGAGCGCACAAAACGTGATTATGAAGCTAAGCTTAAAAAGCTTATTGAAAAGCCGATAAAGGACGACGTGGTTACCTTTGAAGAAATGGGCATAGACAAGCTGTTTATTGATGAAGCCGACATGTTCAAGAATTTAAGCGTTTCAACTAAAATGCGCAATATTTCAGGAGTTGCGGCTAACAGAAAAGTTCAGAAAACTCAGGATCTATACATTAAATGTCAATATCTTGACGAGCTGACAGGCGGAAAAGGCATTGTTTTTGCTACGGGTACTCCGGTAAGCAACAGTATCACGGAACTTTTCATTATGCAGAAATATTTACAGGCTGACTATCTACGTGAAAGCGGTCTTACCCACTTTGACGCATGGGCGGCAAACTTTGCGCAAAAGGTCACAAAGCTTGAATATGCTCCTACAGGCAAAGGCTTCAGGCAGAAAACCAGACTTTCAAAATTCAGCAATCTTCCTGAGCTTATGACTGCTTTCAAGGAGTGTGCTGACATAAAAACCGCAGAGGACTTAAATCTTCCCGAACCTGAATGCGAACGTCACATTATTGCTGCCGAGCCTACGGAAACACAGAAAAATTTAATACAGTCACTGTCGGAACGTGCGGAAAAGATTCACAACAAGCAGGTCACTCCCGATGTTGACAATATGCTTAAGGTTACCACCGACGGAATTAAAATCGGTCTCGATCAGAGACTTATAAATCCTCTGCTTCCCGATGAACCCAACACTAAGATCAATATGTGCGTAAACAATGTAACCGATATCTGGAAAAAGACAGCGGGCGAACGTCTCACTCATGTTATTTTCTGTGATTATTCCACGCCTAAGAAAGACGCTTTTAATTTGTATGATGATGTAAAATCCAAGCTTATCGCTAACGGAATCCCTGAAAATGAAATCGCTTTTATTCACGATTATGAGAAGCCGCAGGACAAGGAACGTCTTTTTGACAAGGTAAGAAACGGAGAAATACGCATTGTTCTGGGTTCGACGCAGAAAATGGGCGCAGGAACTAACATTCAAAACAAGCTTTATGCTATGCACCATCTTGATGCGCCATGGAAACCCCGTGACATGGAGCAGCGTTTAGGACGTATGAAACGTCAGGGAAATATGAACGACAAGGTTCATGAGTACATTTACGTTACAAAGGATACCTTTGACGCATATCGTTTCCAAACCCTTGAAACTAAGCAAGGCTTTATTTCACAGATCATGACAAGCAAAAATCCTGTGAGAGTCTGCGAGGACGTTTCACAGTCGGAAATGGAATTTGCAGAGGTCAAAGCGCTTTGTGCAGGTAATCCGCTTATCCGTGAAAAAATGGAAATTGATATAGAAGTTCACAAGCTTCAGACTTTAAAATCGGCATATCTGAATCAGCGTTACAAGCTTGAGGACAATGTTTTAAAGCATATTCCCGAAAGTATTGCAAAAGCAAAAGAAAATTTAAATGCCGTTCTGGCTGATTCAAAAATTACCGTGCAAAACCCTCTGAAGCGTGACGGTGAAGGAAATGTTATATTCTTCGGAATGACAATAAACGATCATGTTTATGCAGACAAAAAAGAAGCCGGAACTGCTCTGATAGAAGCTGCTGCAAAAGCGCTTACCGGAAACCCAAATGCAAGAACTGAGATCGGACAGTACAGAGGATTCAGGCTTGATGTTTTCTTTGACGCACTGTCAAACGACATAAAAATGGATATTAAGGGTAACGGCAGCTACAGAATCACTCTTAGCAGCAGTGATACAGGAAATCTTACCAGAATTGACAATGCCATTAATCACATTCCCGAAAAGATCGACGAATACAAGTCTGAAATTGAAGCTCTTAATACTCAGCTTGAGAACTCAAAGGCTGAGCTTGCAAAGCCGTTTTTAAAAGAACAGGAACTGAAAACAAAGCTTGCAAGGCAGTCTGAACTGGACAGACAGCTTAATCTTGACAACAAGGAAAATCTTCTGGGCAAGGACAATGTTAAGTCCTTTGAACTGGAAACCGAAGCTGACAGGCAGAAACTTAACTCTTATAATTCCACGCAAACGAAAGATATCAAAAGTTATGATTTGGAGCTTTGATCAATTCGCCATTGGAGAATTACAAAAAAGGAAGTCTTACACACTTACACAAGGACTTCCTTTTTTTGACTTTATTCGACGATTGTGGTATAATGAATTTGCTGCCTTTCTCCTGCCTTAACAGGGAGGAGGTGAACCTGAAATGGAGTTAATAATATCTTTTTTTATTTCTGTTGTAGCAAGTATATTAGCAAATTATATTTGCAAGTGGCTGGACAGGAATAATAAGAAAAAATAAGGCAGTCAGCACAAAAGCCAAAGGAGTAGCAGTCCTTTGGCTTTTTTTGTGAACCTAAATGGAGCACAATAATATCATTTCTATGATTATTATACATCACTTTCTTATTATTGTCAAGTATTGTTTTAACATTCGCCAATGGCGAATTATGAATAAATTGACAAAATTCGATATCTATGGTATAATTTAATACATGGGCATACTCTAAACGGTAGGCGGTTGTTCCCTCCTTACGCCATAAGCTAAT